>WNGF01004298.1_pt1 | contig 36156 bp, 41 predicted proteins | sample 5400641 | NCBI WGS metagenome assembly WNGF01 (sample SAMN13153371, study PRJNA577476) | soil metagenome | isolation source: 80 cm soil or saprolite under grassland replicate 2 | place: USA:California | collected 2016-06-15 | reverse complement strand
CGCGCCCCCCCAGCTGATGCGCCAGGTCGATCAAGTACGCGTGTGCCACGCGCGCCAGGTCCATCTGGCCCAGGGCGGCCATGCCCAGCCGCGCGAGGCGCGGCCCGAGCCGGTACTGCTTACGCGGTTCGTCCCGCTCCAGCAAGCCGTGTGCGCGCAGCGTCTCGAGCAAGTCGCGCATGGTGCCCTTGTTGATGTTGAGCTCGCGCGCCAGCTCCGAAATCGTCATGGCACTTTGCCCAGCCTCGAGCAAAGCCAACAGCCGCGCCGCCCGATCGACCGCCGGGACCAAGCGTGGTCGAGCTCGTGCGGGGGTCGGCACAAGCTCAGGATAGTTGGCTATCGTCCGGTTGGTTTTCCAAGAGGACGAGACGGGTGCGGGGTACAATACGGCGTTGCGTAGGCCATACGCGCGCGCACCCCGCGTCGCCGTGACTTTGCGGGTCAACGGCCAGGACACGGACCTGTTCGTGCCCGTCCACAAGACGCTCTTGGAAGTCCTCCGTGAAGAGCTTGACTTGACCGGCACCAAGCACGGCTGTGAGCTCGGCGAGTGCGGCGCCTGCGCCGTACTGATCGATGGCCAACCAATACTGTCGTGCCTTGCTCTGCCGATTGAGCACCAGGCGCCAAGTGAGATCGTCACCGTCGAGGGTCTGGCGAAAGGCGCCCAGCCGCACCCACTGCAGGACACCTTCGCGGAGTTAGGAGCGGCCCAGTGCGGCTATTGCACGCCGGGCATGCTCGTCACGGCCAAGGCGCTGCTCGACACGACGCCCGCACCGACAAGGGCCCAGATAACGGAGGCGCTGAGCGGCAATCTGTGCCGCTGTACGGACTACGTCAAGATCTTCGAGGCCGTCGAGCTCGCGGCGACGCGCCTCAACGCACCAGTGGCATGACCACCACCCAAGAGCCCGAGTTCGACGTCGTCGGCACCTCGCTGCGCAAGCCTGACGGCCTGCCCAAGACGACCGGCTCCGCCCGCTACGCCGACGACCTCAAGCTGCCACGCATGGTCTTCTGCCGCCTCCTCCGAGCCACGCGCCCGCACGCCCGAATCCTGTCGATCGACACGCACGAGGCTGAACAACTGCCAGGCGTGTGTGCCGTGATCACCGGTCAGGACATGCCCACGAAGTACGGCGTCCTGCCAGTCGGCCAAGACGAGCAAGCGCTATGCACCGAAAAGGTTCGCTACGTCGGCGATGCCGTCGCAGCCGTGGCGGCAATAGATGAGGAGACAGCAGAGCAGGCGCTGGACCTGATCCAGGTCAGCTACGCCGAGCTGCCGACATACCTGTCAATCGAAGAGGGGCTGACCAAGCCCGGCGAGCCAATCCATGAAGGTAGGTTCGGCAACGCCCACCGCGCCGCCGCGCTCGAGTTCGGCGACGTCGACGGCGCGCTGGCGGGCGCCGATCACGTCTTCGAGGACACCTATTTCTTCCAGGGCAACACCCACCTGCCGCTCGAACAGCATGCGTGTGTCGCGGAGTGGAATCCGGCCGGCAAGCTGACGCTGTGGACCAGCACGCAGTCGCCGCACTACGTGCACAAAGAGCTGGCCAAGGCGCTCGGCTTGCGCGAAGACCAGGTGCGCGTCATCGCTCCGCCAGTCGGCGGCGGCTTCGGCGGCAAGCTCGAGCTGTTCCAGCACGAAGCGGCCGCCGCCAAGCTGGCCATGATCACCGGCCGACCGGTCAAGTCCGCGCTGAATCGAGAGGAGGTGTTCTACTGCCACCGCGGCCGCCATCCGGTGCTGATGTGGGTCAAGACCGGTTGGTCGAATGACGGCAGCTTGCTGGGCATGGACTTTCAGTCGTTCGTCGACGGCGGCGCGTACACCAGTTACGGCGCGGCGTCGCTGTACTACACGGGCGCGCTGCAAACCGTGTGCGAACGCATTCCGGCCTATCGCTTCCAGGGCATACGGGTTTTGACCAACAAGCCGCCGTGTGGTCCAAAGCGCGGCCATGGCACTCCGCAGCCGCGCTACGCGCTGGAGTGCCATTTCGACACCGTCGCCGAACGGCTCAAGATGCCGGTGCTCGACCTGCGGAGAAAGAACTTCCTGGGGCCCAACACGCAGACCGTCAATCACCTGCGCATCACGAGCAACGGTCTCGAGGAGTGCGTGAATATCGTGACGCGCGAGTCGCGTTTCGAGGCGCGCCACGGCAAGCTGCCGCACGGCAGGGGCATCGGCTTTGCTGTCGGCGCGTATCTGTGTGGGGCGGGGCTGCCGCTGTACTGGAACGACATGCCGCACAGCGCGGTCGACATTCGCCTCGACCGCAGCGGACTGATCACGGTCTCGTGCGGCCAGATCGACATCGGCCAGGGCTCGAACGCCATGCTGACCACGGTTGTCGCCGAAGCGCTCGGCGCGCGGCCGGAGCAGATCACCTTGATCTCGGCGGACACGGATCTCACGCCCATCGATCTCGGCAGCTATTCGAGTCGCGTCACGTTCATGGCCGGCAACGCGGCCATCGCGGCGGCGAATCAGCTCCGGACTTTGCTGGTCAATGCGGCCGCATCCGAATTGGACGTGCCGGTCGAGGAGCTCATCCTCCGCCGCGGAGTGCTCAGTCGGCGCGATGGACTCGGACCCAAGCTCAGCTTCGCCGAGCTGGTCAAGCTGGCCGAGTCGCGCGGTGGCGCGCTCACAGCGACCGGCAGCTACAAGCCGCCGCGGCTGGGCGGCCCTTTCAAAGGCTCCGGAGTGGGACCGAGTCCGGCGTACAGCTATTCGGCGGCAGTGGTCGAAGTGGATGTCGATCCGTTGACCGGTTGGGTGACGGTCGAACAGGTGTGGCTGGCGCATGATATCGGACGCGCGCTGAATCCAGTCCTGGTCGAAGGCCAGGTCGAGGGCAGCATCTACATGGCGCTGGGCGAAGCGCTCATGGAGGAGCAGGAGTTTCGTGGCGATCGTGGGCCGCGTGTGCTCGGCGTGCATCGCATTCCGTCGATGCTCGAGTACAAGTCGCCTACGACATTTGAAACCCCCGAGATGCACACGTTCCTGGTGGAAACGTTGGATCCAGAGGGTCCGTTTGGCGCCAAGGAAGTCGGTCAAGGACCGCTGCTGCCGGTCATCCCGGCCGTTGCCAATGCTGTCCACGACGCGGTCGGCGTGCGCGTGGACGAGACGCCAATCACTCCGGAGAAGGTGTTGAAGGCGTTGGAGTCCGCATCCAAACGCCACGGCCCGACGCGGATCCCGTCGTATCCATTCCCCAGATTGATCAAAGTGGCTCCGCCGTGGGCATCGAACGGCACAGCCGAACCACAGTCGGTGGACGGCAAAGGGGCCTAGCCATGCTCCGCCTACCGCATTTCGAGTACGTCGCCCCGCGCTCGGTCGCCGAAGCCGCTGACTTGCTGCGCGAGCATGGCCCGCATGCCAGCCTGGTGGCCGGCGGCACCGATCTGTTGCCGAACATGAAGCGCCGCCAGCAGGAGCCGCGTGTCGTCATCGGGCTGCGCGCCATCCCAGAACTGCGGGCCATAACGCCCGTGGACGGTGGCCTGCGCATTGGCGCCACCGCAACTCTGCACGACATCGCAACTCATCCGCGCATACGTGATGCCTACGGCGCGGTAGCGACGGCGGCGCACCTGGTGTCGACGCCGCATCTGCGACGCATGGGCACGCTGGGTGGCAATCTGTGCCTCGATACGCGCTGCACCTACTACGATCAGACGTATCACTGGCGCAAGAGCATCGACTTCTGCATGAAAAAGGACGGCGCCATTTGCTGGGTTGCGCCCAACAGCGCGCGCTGCTGGGCGGTGTCCAGCTCGGACACCGCGCCCGTCGCGGTTGCTCTCGGGGCTCAGTTGCGCCTCGTCAACGCCGATGGCGACCGCCGCATCTCTGCCGCCGCCTTCTTCCGCGACGACGGCATTGAGTACCTGACCCGCGGCCCGGACGAAATCCTGGCTGACATCGACCTGCCCGACATGACTGGTTGGCGCATGACCTATCACAAGCTGCGCCGACGGGGCTCGTTCGACTTCCCTATCCTCGGTGTCGCGGCCGCCGTCAAGCTGAGCGATGACGTCGTGGAGGATGTACGACTGGTGCTCGGCGCGGTCGGATCGTCGCCGGTCGATCAGTCTGCGCTCGCGGCGCCGCTCAAGGGCACGCGGCCGACCGCCGAGGCCATCGAACAGGTCGCTAGCGCGGCGTACAAGGGCGCTCGGCCGCTCGACAACACCGATCTCAACTACGCCTGGCGCAAGCGCATGGCACGCGTCTACGTCGCGCGGGCGCTGGGCGAGGTCTGCAGCGTGCAGGTACCCGATGGCCGAGCGTGAGCCAGTGCGCTGCCCATTCTGCAAATCAGAGTCGAGCGAGCTGATCTCGTTGTTCGGCTCACAGCTGCTGCTCAGCCAGTACCGCTGTAAGCAGTGCGGCAGTTATTTCGAGGGCGTGCGAGGAGAAGACCAACATGGCAGTTGAGCTCAAGACCGAGGCGGTGACGCTGCAGCGCATCAAGAGCGGCAAGCTCGTCGAAGGGCTCGAGCACATGTCGCCGACGTACCTCGAAGGCATCAAGCGCATCTTGACCGTCTCGGCCGACACCGAGCTCATCAGCGCCCCTGCCTACTTCCGCGCCGCCCAGGACGCGCCCAGCCTGAACGCCTTCGGGACTGCGATCAGCATCGTCCAGGATGAGCTCGCCCACGCGCACATCGCCTATCGCCTGTTGGAAGACGTTGGCGCTGACAAGGACTGGCTCATCTACGAGCGACCCGCGGGGCAGTGGAAGTACCCGTATGCGTTCGACGTGCCGCTCGATACCTGGTACGAGCTGGTCGTCGCCAACGCTTTTTACGATCAGGCTGGCTACGAGCTGTTGTCCGATGTGTACCACTCCACGACGTTCGGCCCGTGGAAGCGCGCGCTGGCTAAAGTCGACAAAGAGGAGACCTTCCACCTGCGCCACGGCCAGCAGTGGATCCGTCGCCTGGCACCTGACCCTGAGGAGCGCGCGCGGCTGCAACGGTGCGTGGACTGGATGTTCATGCTGACGGTCGAGTGGTTCGGCCTGCCGGACTCCGAGAAGCGGCACACCGAGCAGCTCGACTACGGCTTCAAAGGCCGCAGCAACGATCAACTGCGCCAGGCCTGGATGAGCAAGGTCGTGCCATTCTGCGAAGAAGTCGGCCTCTCCGTACCTGCGCACTTCGCCGACGGCGCCTACATCCTGGACGTACCGTTCCCCGCCCGCTTCGACGCCAGCGCGAAACGCTGGGCCTTTGAAGAAGGCCCGACCACCTGGGAAGAGGTCCTCAAACGCTGGAAAGCCCGCGGCCCGATGAACCAGGAATACGTCGCCGCTCTCCAACGCGGCTGGAGCGCACCCGCGTGACCGAAACGCTGGCGCGGCTGTGGCTGGCACTGAAGGACGTCGAGGATCCGGAGATTCCGGTGTCGATCGTGGATATGGGGCTAATCGTGTCGCTGGACTACGCGGACCGCCGGGCGAAGCTGCGGATTACCTACACAGCGATGGGCTGCCCCGCGATGGACATGATCCAGGACGATATCCGTTTTCGGCTCCTGCGCGAGCCTGATGTGGACCACGTGGACATTGAGGTGACCTGGGACCCAGTGTGGACGCGCAAGCGGCTTAGCGACAATGCCAAAGCGGCGATGCTTGAGCTAGGGATCGCAGTATGAAGCCGGTGTGGGTCGTGCTGGCGAGGCGCAAGTACGAGGAGCCGCTGTACCAGGTTGGCGCGGTCACCGCCGACGATGCCGAGATGGCGGCGCTCTTCGCCCAGAGCATTTACGACGAGCATCCGTGGATCGAGATGGTCGTTGCGCCACGCGACGCTTTGCGCACGGTCATCGCCGCGTGAGCGAAGAACCGGCCCCGCCGGCCCAGGCGATCTTCGAAGCCGCGACCGACGCCGAAGCCACTGCACGCGCCGTGGCCGCCGCGGCGCCCACCACAACGGAGCGCGCCGATCTCACCAACGTTCAGTCACTCAATACTGAGCAGCGCGAGCCCATGCGCAAGCTGCTGTCGTCGCTCGCCGACAACAAGTATCTGCTCGGCCGACGCTACGCCGAGTGGTGCACTGGCGCGCCCCAGCTCGAATCGGCCGTCGCGGCGGCCGCCATGGCGCAGGATGAGCTCGGCCACGCCCGATCGTTCTACCCGTTGCTGCGCGGGTTTGGCGTCGAGGCGGCGCAGATGGAGGAAAAGGGCTGGCAGGACCGCCCAACGCACGCCGTCGCGTGCCTGGACCAGTCGTTCACGAGCTGGACAGACTACATCGCCGTAAACGTCCTGGTCGACACTGCCTACACGGTGCTCTTCGAGTCAGCAATGGAGTCACCGTACGAGCCGTTGCGTCAGCGCGCGCGGAAGATCGTCCAGGAAGAGCGCACGCACTGGGTCCACGGCAGTGGCTGGCTGCACCGTCTGGCTTCCGAGCCGTCGATGCGCACCGCACTGGAGACCGTCTCGGATGACGCATTCACCTGGTACGGCCGCGACGACGACGACGCCGTCCTCGGGCCGCTCTCCGCCACGGGTCTGCTCTCGGCTGGACCGTCGGCGTTGCGCAGCAGCCTGCGTGAGCGGCTCGCGCCACTGCTCCGCGACACCGGCCTCGACGGACTGCTCGAGCGCGAACTGCCCTGGGACCGCTGGAACGTCGAGCGCCGCCGATTACGCCGCTGACTGACGGTCCTGACGTGGGCGCGGCAGGCGCAGCAGCGCCACACGCATACCGTGCGACGACACGTACAGCGCAGGATTGCCCGGATGCTCCGGATCGGGCGCGACGCGGAGCACGTCGCCGGCTCTGACCACACCCAGGACGCGGCTCCAGAACTCGTTGTCCGCGGTCACGATGTCGAGCATCGGACCTCGGGTGAGCCGCCGCTGCCCGCCGGGCACGAAGGCCGTCGGCAGCTCGTACAAGACCTTGGATCGCGCTGGCAGCCGAATGATGCGGCTCATGGCGCAAGCGAGGATGGCGATGGTCAGCTGATCGTCGATCCAGTAGCCCAGTGCGCCAGTGTTCAGCCCTTTGGCCGCGAGCAGCACGCGCTCGGCGCGGCGCAATCCGTCCAGGATGTCTTCTGTTACCCCTTTGCGAATATCGACGACCAGCGGGTCGGCCATGGCAGCCTCAGCCTCAACTCAGACGAGGACGGCTTCCTCGTAGCGAGCGCTCTCGGCTTGTTCGGCCGAGAACAGGTCCCATTGCATCATCCAGCGATGCGTTTGTTCGAACATGTCGCGCGTATAGGGCTCGAAGACGATGCGTTCACCTGGTCCAAAACGCCGTGGATCGGCAATCGCGCGCAGATCGTCGGGCATTTCGCGCAGCCAGTAGTGCTTGTATTTCTCAGCCTCCAGATCGATATCCCGTTGTGCGCTGCGCAGTGCATTGAAGTACTTCGTCAGGTCGTCAGTTTCGGATTCTGGCGCGACGAGAAAGCCCATCATGAAAGTCGTATCGACGATTTTGCGGAAGCCTTCCTGCTCGAGCAGGTAATACTGGGCGCCGAACACGTTCGCGGCTGGTAATTTGCGATCGAGCATCAAGCGCACGCGGTCATTCGGCAGGCCGACGAACTTCAGGCTGATCTGGTTCTTGTCCAGGAAGGGTTCGAGCGCCTGAATGGCCGAGTAGTGGCTGCCGCTGTGGAACCCTACGCCTATTGCCGTATTCGCCAGGTCGTCCGGCGCTGTGATGTTGGATTCCGGCGGGACCATGATGCCCGAGACGCACATCGAGTACGCGTGGCCCCACATGCGCCCGCTGCCGCTGCCCGAGGCCGCGGCGTTGACCGCCCAGTGGCAGGCCGAGCTGACGTCGCACGCGCGCCCGGCGGCCATATCTTCGAAGGCGCCGCGCCGCACTTCCACCGGCGCCGAATCCGCCTTCCTGACGACTGAGGTGGACAGCCCGGCTGCCGCAAAACTCGACACGAACTCATACGTGAGCCCCTCGTCCGAGAAGTAGCCCTTTTCCTCAGCCACCCACTCCTGCAGCCGGCTGTGCGGCTGAATGCGAAACACCATCGACGCTCCTCTTGATCGGAAGCCTACGCCCGATATGCGCCGTCGGCAAGCGAGTTTGCACCCCATTCGCCGCTCCCGCCACTCGCCGCCGCCCGCGCTGAGCCTCAGCGGCACGTGGCCCGCCCGGGCCGTGGCGGCACGTGACCCGCCCTGCGTCGCCCGGCCTTCCAGGATCCTCGGGTACCTCTCTACGCAAGGCAGCGGCGCAGGGCGCCGAGGATCGATGCCATGCCACAGCGCCGAGGCCCGTCGGCTAGGCTCGCGCGCCATCCACAGATTTCTGCGCCCTCGGCGGATGGCGGCGGCGCAGCACGCCGAGGATCGACGCCACGCTATGCGGCAGGCGCCAATCGACGGTGGCGGCGCTGCCTGCCGAGGGGCGCGTGTGGTTGTACCCTTCCCGACGAGATGGTGGCGGCCCTGGCGCTTGCATTGGTTACGGCGCTCGCGGGCGCAGACCTTTATCGGCGCTGGGCTCTCCATCGGGTGCTGGACATGCCCAACGAGCGCAGCTCACACACGCGGCCGGTGCCGCGCGGCGGCGGGCTGGTCATCGTCGCGGGCTTCGCGGTCGGGCTCACTACCTGGGTCCTCACGGGGGGCGCGCTGTCGCCAAGGGCCTGGGGCTGGCTAGGCGGGGCGTTGCTCGTCGCGGGCGTCTCCTTCATCGACGACCTCAGACCGCTGCCAGCGGCGCCGCGCCTGGCGGTACACGCGCTCGGCGCACTCGGACTGACGATCGTCGGCGTCCAGGAGCGCGAAACCCCGCTCGTACTGGCAGTGCCGTTGGCGTTCGTGTGGGTAGCGCTCGTGACGAACGTCTACAACTTCATGGACGGCATCGATGGCCTTGCGGCGTCGCAGTCGGTCATCGCGGGTATCGCACTCGCCCTGGCGGGCACCATCGTCAACAACCCCCTGATCACAGCCGCATCAGCCATCCTGGCGGCCGCTTCAACCGGCTTCCTCGCCCACAACCTGCCGCCCGCGCGGCTGTTCATGGGCGACGTTGGCAGCACGTTCCTCGGCTTCAGCTTCGCCGGTCTCACGCTGCTCGGAAATCTCGGCGTGGGTGGCGGACGACTGCCCATCGAGTTCGGCGTGGTCGTGCTCGCACCGTTCCTCTTCGACAGCATCGTCACGCTCGGGCGAAGAATGCTGAAAGGCGAGCGCTGGTACGCCGCCCACCGCAGCCACTATTACCAGCGGTTGGTGATCCGCGGCGCCTCGCACGCCCAGGTGACCGGTCTATACGCCGGCCTGGCCGTCATTGCCGCCGTGGCCGCGCTGGCCGGCCTGGTCCTGCAGGAGCCGCTCAGACAAGCCCTCGCCGTAGCCGCCTACGCACCGATGCTGGCTGTGGTCGCGCTGGTGTGGCGATTGGAGACGTCGAACGTTGTCACCCCAGGACAGAGCTGACCGCTGATGGCGCGCATTTGCATCCTCGGCCTGGGCTACATCGGTCTGCCAACGGCAAGCATGTTCGCGGTCGCTGGCCAGACGGTCATCGGCGTCGACCCCAGCCCACGGGTTCGTGAGGCACTGCAACAAGGCCGCCTGCCGATCGAAGAGCCAGAGCTGGAAACGCTGGTCACGGCGGCCCTGCAGTCAGGCCATCTGCGGGTCCGCGCCGAGCCCGAGCCGGCCGACGCGTTCATCATCGCCGTGCCGACTCCGTTGCAGAACGGCCAGCACGCCGATCTGAGCTACGTCGAGCGCGCCGCCCGCGACATCGTGCCGTTGCTGCGCCGCGGCAACCTGGTCGTGCTCGAGTCGACCGTCCCACCGGGCACAACAAGAACAGTGTTAGCGCCAATCCTGGCCGAGTCCGGCCTGCAGCCGGGCCGCGACCTGCACGTCGCGCATTGCCCCGAACGCGTTCTGCCCGGCCGCATCATGCTCGAGCTCGTGCAGAACGATCGCCTCGCCGGCGGCCTGACCCCCGAGTGTGCCGAGCACGCCGCGGAGCTGTACAGCGCCTTCGTCAAAGGCGCGATCATGCGCACCGACGCGACGACCGCCGAAATGGTCAAAGTGATGGAGAACACGTACCGCGACGTGAACGTCGCCCTGGCGAACGAGTTCGCGTTGATCGCCGAGCACATCGGCGTGAACGTCTGGGAAGCGATTGCTCTGGCCAATCACCATCCGCGTGTCAACGTCCTGCGACCGGGTCCGGGCGTCGGCGGGCACTGCATCGCCGTCGATCCGTGGTTCCTGGCCGATGCCGCCCCCGAGGCGGCACGGTTGATCCGCACCGCCCGCGCCGTGAACGACGGCATGCCCGAGCACGTGCTCGACGTAATCGGCGACCTGGCGGCACCACCCGCTTCGCTCGCACTGCTGGGCGTCACCTACAAGGCAGAAGTCGACGACGTGCGCGAGAGTCCCGCGCTGCGCGTGGCGGAGCTTGCCGTCGAGCGCGGCTACCACGTGCGCTTGTGCGACCCGCACGTCGCGCCGGGTGCCAGGGGCCTGCCCGCGCCAGTGCTGCCCATCGAGCAAGCTGTGCGTGATGTGGACGCCGTGGTGCTCCTGGTCGATCACGCCGCGTTCCGCGAGCTCGACGTGGACCTGGTCGCCGCGCTGGTCAGACGCAAGAAGGTGTTCGACGCGCGCAACGCGTTGGACATCGCTGCCTGGCAGTCGCGCGGGTTCTCGACGACGGTCCTCGGCACGGCTCGGGCAAAGTGGGCGGAACGCACGAGTGCATAGCCGGGCGCTGCGCTTCAGCCCGTCGGCGACCCAGCTCCTGGCGCTGGACGCCGCCGTCGGCGTCCTGGCCTACGCCGCGGCCATGTGGCTGCGCTTCCTGGACGAGGGCGTGCCTGGAACGTACGCGCAGCGCTTGCTGCCGTGGCTGATCGTCGGCGCGCTGGTGCAGGTCGGCGTCGGGGAAATGATGAATCGCCTGCGCAAGCCGGGCTCCGTGCTGGCGCACCGTCCGCTGGCGCCGTTCCTCGTTGGCGGCCTGGTCGCGCTGGTGCCGACCGCGTTCAACGAGCTGCTCGGCGAACCGTGGCACCTGCCGCACAGTGTGGCCATCGTGGCACCACTGCTCGCGGTGGCCGGCAGTGCCGCGCTGCGCCTTGCTGCGAGCCGGACCTTTGACGCTGAAGAGCTGCTGCACCGACCGATTGTCGAGCTGGACGTCGCGGCCTGCGCGCCGGCGCTGGCGGGTAAGCGCGTGCTGATCACTGGCGGGGCGGGCTCGATCGGCGCCGAGCTGGCGCGTCAGGTACTGGCCGTTCGGCCATCGTCTGTGGTGGCGGTGGACATGAACGAGACCGGCCTGTACGAGCTGGAGGGCGATCTGGCCGCGCTCGGCGCCGGCGTCTTGCGGACATGCATTGCCGATGTCGCCGACGAGCGGCGTATGCACGAGCTCTTCCTGCGCGAGCGGCCGCAAGTCGTATTTCACGCCGCGGCCTACAAGCACGTGCCGCTCGTCGAGGCCAATCCTGACCAGGCCTTTGTCAGCAACGTACTCGGCACGCTCTTCATCTGCGAAGCCGCCGTCGCGGCTGGCGTCGAGCGAATCGTGGTCATCTCGACGGACAAAGCCGTTAACCCGTCGAGCTTCATGGGCGTCACCAAACGCGTCGCCGAGCTCATTGCCACTGCTGCTGGCGAGCGTTCGGCTGGGTCCGTGTTCTCAGTGGTGCGGTTTGGCAACGTGCTGGGCAGCCGCGGCAGCGTCATTCCTACCCTGGTGCGCCAGATCGAAGTCGGCGGACCGATCACGATCACCCATCCCGACGTGCGGCGCTTCTTCATGACGCTGTCCGAGGCGGCGAGCCTGGTCCTGCTGTCGTCCGTGCTTGGCACGCCCGGAGGCGTGTTCGTGCTCGACATGGGCCACGATGTGCGCATCGTCGATCTGGCGGAACGCCTGGTGCGGCTGAAAGGCCTGCGCGTGGGCCGCGACATCATCGTCCGGACGGTCGGCTTGCGGCCGGGCGAGAAGCTGCGCGAAGAGCTGTGCTCGGCCGACGAGACACTGGTGCCCACAGCGCATCCCGCGGTGCGCCGCGTCCAGACTGAACACGCGCTCGACGCCCCGCGCCTGATCGAAGGCGTGCGCGAGCTGGATGCCCAGCGCCGAGCCGGCGCCCTCGAGCCAGCCGACTATGCCACACGGCTGCGCTTGCTCATCGACACCGCGCTCCAGCCGCCGGTGACGGTCCTGTCATCCTGAGCGATCGGTTGTCATCCCGAGCCTGCGAGGGCTCTCGCGTGCATGTCGCTCGCTTTTGGGCGAACATCGGCCAGGCGAGATTCCTCGCGGAGCTTGCCCTCGAGCGAAGCGAAGGGCTCGGAATGACAGTCAAAACCGCGCGCTACCTCCGCCCGGAGCAGGTTGTCGCACGCGCCGCGTTCGTTGCTGAACGCAAACTCGCGCGGCTCAGGCCGGGCATCCTCGAGCGGCACATCGTCCGCAAGATGCCCGCCATTCTGGCCACAACGCGTGACGCCGAGCCCTTGTGGCGCTGGCCGCCCGGCCCACTCGATCCAGCATCAAGGACCAGGCCCGGCCTCGTCGACGACATCCTCAACGGCCAGTTCACGTTCCTGAACAGCTCGCGCCAGGTCGAAAACTGGTGGCCCGAAGGCGCGTCGCGCCTATGGCTGTTCCACTTGCACGGCTTCAGCTGGGCGATCGATCTGGCCGTGGCCGCGCGCCGCGGGCGCGCCGACGCCGCGGCCGCCCTCCAGCGCGGCGTCGACGACTGGCTGAAGCACCACCCGGTCTCGGACAGCGACGCCTGGCACCCGTACGTGGTATCCGAGCGACTCATGGCCTGGCTCACCGTGCGCGACCTCCTCCCGGAGTTGAACAGCGCAGTGCGCGAGCCGATCCTGGAGCACGCCGCGTTCCTCGACCATCACCTCGAGCACGATGTCGCAGGCAACCACCTGCTGAAGAACCTGGTCGCACTACTGCTGGCCGGCTGCGCCTACGACGGCCCGTACCCCACCGCCTGGCGCACTCGGGCAGCCCGTCACCTCGAAACCGAGCTACAACGACAGGTCTTACGCGACGGTGGCCACTACGAGCGCTCGCCGATGTACCACCTGCTCGTCCTGGCCGACTTGCTTGCCGCCTTGTGGGCCTCTGGCCGACGCGAGCTGCCAGTCTCGGTCACCCTGGCGGATGCGGTCAGGCGCATGCAGTCCGTCGCGCGCGGGCTCGTTCATCCGGACGGCGAAATCCCCCTGTTCAACGACAGCGTCCTGGGCGAAGCGCCATCACCCGCCAAGCTCATCGGACCGAGCACCACGAGCGCGCCAGACATCCTGCCCAGCACGGGCTACGCCAAGCTGCCCGTCGCCGAGGGTGTGCTGATCGCCGACTGCGGTCCGCCGGGCCCAGACGACCTCCCCGCGCACGTCCATGCCGATGCCCTCAGTTTCGAGCTGTCGCTCGGCGAGGAGCGCGTTTTCGTCGACGGCGGTGTCTTCGACTACGTTGCCAGTGCACTAAGAACCAGATTGCGCGGCACGGCCGCCCACAACACCGTCCAGATCGATGGCCGCGACCAGTCAGAGGTGTGGAGCGCGTTTCGCGTGGGCCAGCGCGCCCGGGTCAGGCTGGTCCACGCCGCGCCCGGCACGCTCGTCGCCGAGCACGACGGCTACGCCCGAGTCGGTGTCCGCCACGAGCGCCGCATCGACGCTTTCGCGGACCGCGGCTGGCGCATCCTCGACACCCTCGTCGGCACTGGCGAGCACATCGCCGACGCTCGTTTGCGGCTGCACCCAGCGCTGCAGTTCCGGGTCGGTGTGGGCGAGTGGCTGGTGTGCGACGACGAAGACCGTGTCCTGCTTGCCGTGCGACCCATTGGCGGGCCCGATCCCGAGCTGGAGTCGGGGGTCTACGCCGAGCGTTTCGGCCAGCTTCAGGATGTCGAAGTACTTCGCCTGCGGCGAACAGGTCCGCTGCCGCTGGTCTTTGGCTGCTGGCTGCTGCTGCCTGGTGCCGAGCCTACGCCAGGATGAGGTGCAGGTCGCCGAACTCGTGCCACAGGTACCGACCCGCCAGGGCGGCCTGATAGGCGACCTCGAGGTGGCGCTGGCCAGCGATCGCTTCGAGCATCGCCAGGTGGCTCGCCTTCGGCTCGTGCAGCCCAGTCAGCAGACTGTCGACGACGCGTACGCCACGCTGCGGGGTGATGACCAGGTCGGTCCAGCCGTGCGTGGCGATGACCTCGCCGTCACCTTCTACGGCGGCGCTTTCGAGCGCCCGCACGACAGTCGTGCCGACCGCGATGACACGTCGCCCGTCATGGCGGGCTGCTTCCACCGCCTGGGCGCTGTGACGGGGAACCCAATACTCCTCTGCGTATGGCCGCTCGTGACCCTCGAGGCTGGCGACGCCCGCATGCAGCGTCAGCGTCTCAAACTGGACGCCCTTGTGGGCGAGCCGCTCCAGCACGTCAGGCGTAAACGCGCGACCGGCTGACGGCATCTCGGCCGAGCCAGGGTGCTCGGCGTAGACCGTCTGATACATCTCGATCGGCCAGCTTCCCGTCACATATGGGTATGTGATCGGCCTGCCCCAGTGCTTCAGGTAGCGCGGCACGTCCATGCTCGCGCTCGCCACCCACAGCCGCTGCGAATCTCGATAGGGCACGAGCAGGCGGACCGTCTCGCCACCTGGCAGCTCGAACAGCTCATCTCGACGTGCGTTGATGCGCCGCGGCTCCACGACCCACAGGTCGCTCGGCAGAAGGGTCGAGAAGTGGAGGTCGACGCTGCTGCCATCCTGTCGACGGGCACTGACTGCCGCGGGCAGCGTGGCCGAGTCGTTCGCCACGACCAGGTCGCCCGGCCGCAACAGGTTGGGCAGGTCGCGAAAGACGTGGTGCTCCACGGAGTCGTCCTCGATATGGCTCACCAGGAGTCGGACCGCGTCGCGCGCCAGCCCGCGCGCCTCGGGTGGCTCATGCGCCTCGAGCGCCGGCGGCAGTTCGAATTCGAGTGGAGCCATGTCGAGCGTGACCACAGTGTGTTCCTCTCGTCAGCAGTCAGCAGTCAGCAGTCAGCAGTCAGCAGTCAGCAGTCAGCAGTCAGCAGTCAGCAGTCAGCAGTCAGTGTGTTGCCGCCGCCGCGGCTGATGGCTGATGGCTGAAAGCTGATAGCTTCTGCGCCTCGAAGCGTCCAAACGGCGTCGCCTCGTCGAGCAATTGCACGAACGCGGGCGCCACGACCTCTGGTCCGGGCAGGTGCGACAGATCGACTCCCGGCTCGGCCGCCTCGTGCATGGCGGTATTCATGTCGCCGGGGTCGACGACGAACACCCGCACCCCCGTGTCCTCGAGCTCCGCCGCCAGGATGCGCGACAGGTGCTCCAGGGCCGCCTTGCTGGCGCCGTAGCCGCCCCAGGTCGGGTACGCGTTGACCGCCGCGTCCGACGTGACGTTGACGATCAAGCCCGTGCGCCGCGCGCGCATGCCCGGCAGCACCAGCTGGATCAGCCGCAGCGGCGCCGCCACATTCACCCGCAGGATCGTGTCTAGCGCGTTGGCCGGCAGTTCCTCCAGCGTCGGCATGGGGCTAGGCCCAAGCTCCGAGGCGTTGTTGATGAGCACGTCGATCTGGCCAAACCGTTCCTGCCCCCGCTGCACCAGGCGCTCGGCATGCTCGTTGTCGGCAACGTCACCCGCCAGCGCCTCGACCTCGGTCGTCGCCCCAAGCTCGCCCGCGGCGCGTTCCAGGCCGTCCGCGCTGCGCGCCGTCAGGATCAGACGGAGTCCGCGCTGAGCGTAGGCCCGCGCCACCGCCAGACCGAGGCCGCGCGACGCGCCCGTGACCAGCGCCACGGAAGTTGTGTTCATACCTTGAAGCATCGCCCCAAGATACGCGGACGACCTCGGGCCGCGGGTCAGTTCGTGACCTGTCTCTAAGGACAGGGCCGTCGTCAAAGCAGGCCCCGCTGCGCCGCCAGGGCCACGGCTTGGGCTCGGTTTTCGGCGCCTAGCTTGTGGAAGATCGAGTTCACGTGGAACTTGACCGTGCGCTCGGTAATCGACAGCGAGTGGGCGATTTGCTTCGTCGGTAAGCCCTCGGCGACCAGCCGCAGCACCTCCCGCTCGCGCTCGCTCAAAGACGTTGCCGATCGGCGCGGCGTCTGGACCTGGGCCATCACCCGCGTCGCCACACGCGGCTCCAGATACGAGCCGCCACTGTGCACCAGGCGCACCGCCCGCGCAATCTCCTCGGCACTCGCGCCCTTCAAGAGATAGCCGCGGGCACCAGCACGAATAGCACCGAGGACCCGTTCTTCGGTGTCATAGGCCGTGAAGACCAGCACCGCCAACTCCGGCCTGGCGGCCAACAGGGCCGGGATAGCCGCGACGCCATCCAGCTCGGGCATCTCGAGGTCCAGCAACACCACGTCCGGCGCCAGCCGCCCGACCGGCCCGAGCGCCTCGCGCGCCGAGCCGAACGAGCCGACCACTTCCAGGTCGGCTTCATCTTCGAGCACGCCCACGAGCCCCTGGCGCACGATCGGATGATCGTCGATCACGAGCACGCGGATACTCACGACGGCTCCCATGGCGCATGTGCCGTCACCGTGGTCCCCTGGCCAATGTGGGTCCGAATCAGCAGCCGTCCGCCGAGCAGTCGGGCGCGCTCGCGCATGCCGATCAGACCCTGGCTCTCGGGTCGCCGCTCGGCTGGCACGAAGCCGCGTCCATCGTCACGCACCCCGAGCGACACCGTCGACCCACGCCGACGCAGCGTCACCGTCACTTTGTGCGCATGCGCGTGCTTGCGCACATTCGTTAGCGCTTCCTGGGCGATGCGAAAGAGCTCGGTCTCCATACGGATGGGCAGTCGCAGCGTAGCGTCGGCATTGACCAGCACGGTGATGCCCGTGTCCGAGGTAAACGACCGCGCTAGCGACGCCAGCGCTTCGGCGAGCGGCTTGCCGGCCAGCGACGACGGCCCGCGCAGATCGAGTACCGAGCGCCGTGCTTCCTCGAGGTTTTCGCGCGCCATCGCCAGCGCCCGTTCCAGGCGTTCGCGGGCCTGTTCGGGTCGCGTCTCCAGTCGATGCATCGCGCCCTCGATGTTCAGGGCTATGGCAGTCAAGCCCTGGGCGAGGGTGTCGTGGATCTCGCGTGCGATCCTGGCCCGCTCCTCGGCGCGGGCCAAGCGCGTTGCATCCTCGGCCAGCCGCGCTCGCTCGATGGCGATGCCGACCTGATTGGCAATGGTCGACAGCAGCCGCAACTCTTCCGCGGTCAGTTTGCGCCACTCCGGGCCGGTCACGTTCATGATGCCCAGCGGCTTGTCCTGGAAGTACAGCGGGATACTGGCGTGATAGCGCAGCCCGGAAGTCATTGACGCCGACTTGCCACGGAAGGCCGGCTGCAGCCGGCTGCACTCCATGACGTCGATGTTGGTCGGGGTCAGCTCACCTTCGCGGAAGTCGTCGAGGCACCAGCAGTTGCGTCGACCGGCCATGCGCACACGCTCCTGCAGGTATGGCGGCAGCTCACTCTCGGCTGCGCTGTAGAAACGGCGTGTCTCCTGATCGACGAGCCACACCCAGCCGGTGCGCAGCCCGAGAAGCTCCGCGACCAGGGTCAATGTGCGCTCGAGCGCCTGGCGCACGTCGGCTGACGAGTTGAGCGACTCGGCAACCGCATACAGAATGCCGAGCTCGCGCTCCGCCTTGGGTGTTGGGTGTTGGGTGTTGGGTGTTGGCTGCACTTCAGAACCCATCACCCATCACCCATCACCCATCACCTAATACCCCTCACCTGATGATCACACCTCAGTGACGACAGGCAGGATCATCGGCCGGCGCCGCGTGCGCTCGTAGACGAACGAATTCAGCGTGTCGCGTACTTTCCCGACCAGGTAGCCCACATCGGGCTGGCGTGCGTCGCCCGAAGTCAACGCTTCGGCGACCCGTTCGCGTGCTTCGTCGTACAGTCCATCGTCGTCGCGGTCCGCCTGCAGGAACCCGCGCGAGACGAAGTCCGGGCCACTGAGCAGATCGCCCGTCTCGCGATCCAGGGTCACCGACACGAACAGCACGCCATCGGCCGCCAATCGCCGCCGATCGCGCAGCACGACGTTGGTGACCTCGCCGACCGTCAGACCATCAACCAGCATCGAGCCCGACGGGATCGACTCATCGCGTCGAGCATCGGTCGCGCTGAACGACACCACGTCGCCGATCTCAGTGAGGAAGACGTTGCCGCCCTCGATCCCGGCCTCGACGGCCAGCTCGCGCAGCAGCCACAGCATGCGATGTTCGCCGTGCAGCGGAATCAAATAGTGCGGCTTTACTAATACAAGTAAGTGCTTGAGTTCTTCACGACTGGCGTGGCCACTCACATGCACGCGCGGATCGATCTGTTGGTACACGACGCGCGCACCGCGGCGGAACAGATTGTCGATCGCGCGCGCCACTGATTCCTCGTTGCCCGGCACCGGGCTGGCGCTGAAGACGACCGTGTCGCCCGGCTGAATGCGCACCACCGGGTGATCGCCGCGCGCCATGCGACTCAGCACGCTCGTCGGCTCACCCTGGCTGCCGGTCGACAGCAGCACGACCTTCTCGGGCGGCAGCCCACTCGTCTCCCGAACGTCGACGATGCTGCCCTGCCGTTGTCCGTCCCAGCTTGTGCGCCGAGCGCACGACTTCGCGCAGCCGGCCAATGTTCGAGGCGAACGTGGTCACCAGTACCCGACCGGGTGCTGAGGCGATCAAGTCCTCGATCGCCTCGCGAACGCCCCATTCCGACGCGGTCCAGCCACTCTGCTCGACGCGCACGCAGTCGCTCATCAGCACGAGCACGCCTTCTTCGCCGAGCTCGCGCAGACGCTGGTTATCAGTGGTCTTGCCTTCGACCGGGGTCGGATCGAACTTGAAATCGCCGGTGTGGAACAGCGTGCCAACTGGTGTGCGGATGACCAGGCCGACGGCGTCGGGGATGCTGTGATTGACGGCCATCGGCTCGATATCGAATGGGCCGAGCTGGGTCGACTGCGCGTCTTGAATGACGTACTGCTCGACGCGGCCGAGCATGCCGTGCTCCTTGAGCTTGACCGTGATCAGCCCGAGCGTAAGCGCAGTGCCGTAGATCGGGATGGGCTCATGTGGGTCGAGCTGCATGATCAGGTAGGGCAGCCCGCCGATATGGTCCTCGTGGCCATGCGTGAACACGATGCCGAGCAACGAGCTGAGCCGTTCGCCGACATACCCGTAGTCGGGCACCACGAGGTCGATGCCATGCAGCTCCGCTTCGGGGAACTTGACGCCTGCGTCGACGATGATCAGGTCTTCGCCGTACTCGATCACGGTGGAGTTCTTGCCGACTTCGCCGACCCCGCCCAGCGGAGCGATACGAACTCGTGCTTCGTCGTTAGTCATTCGTGCTGCCAGATTGTAGTTATGATTGGCGCATGCGCTGTCCGGTGTGTCGTTCGCCCGACACCCGTGTACTCGACAAACGCGATTCGGCCGATGCGTCGACCACGCGCCGCCGACGTCAGTGCGGCTCGTGCCAGCATCGGTTCACGACGTACGAGCGACCCGAGATGTCGGCGTTGATCGTGGTCAAGAGCGACCACCGCCGCCAGGAGTTCAATCCCGACAAGCTGCGCCACAGCTTGCAGGTCGCGTGTACGAAACGGCCGATCGGCGCCGAGACCATCGAGCGTACGGTCGAGCAGATCGAAGCCGAGCTGCGTTCGCGCGATGTGGCAGAAGTGCCGTCCTCGGTGATTGGCGACCTGGCGATGGAAAAGCTGCGCCAGCTTGACCAGGTGGCCTACATCCGCTTTGCATCGGTGTACCGTGCCTTTGCCGACGTCTCCTCGTTCGAGGACGAAGTGCGGCGCCTGATCGAGCGCGCCAGCACCAAGTCCGACGTTGGCGTCGCGCGTCCACGCGTCGCTCGCTGAAACGCGGCTACCATTGCCGCTCGGTGATCCTCTCTGACAAGTCCATCCGAGAAGCGATCGAGGGCGGCCGCCTGGGCATCGAGCCCTTCAACCCCGAGCTGATCCAACCGTCCAGCTACGACGTCCGTCTCGACAACAAGTTCCTGGTCTTCCGCAACACCAAGCGCGCCTATATCGACGTCAAGCAGCCCGCCGACGATCTGATGGAGATGATCGAAGTGGGCATGGACGAGCCGATGTTCCTCCACCCGCACGAGTTCGTCCTGGGCAGCACTGTCGAGCGAGTCCGCATCCCCAACGACATCGTCGGCCGCCTGGAAGGCCGCAGCTCCCTCGGCCGCCTGGGCGTCGTGATTCACAGCACCGCGGGTTTCATCGATGCCTCATTCGAAGGCCACGTCACGCTAGAGATCAGCAATCTGGCCAATTTGCCGATTGCTTTGTATCCGGGCATGCGCATTGGGCAGATCTCGTTTTCGTTGATGACAACCGCGGCGGATCGGCCGTACGGACCTGCGCGTGGCAGCAAGTACAGCGGACAGCAGGTGCCGACCGCGAGTCGGCTGTACCTCGACTTCAAGCAGTAGGCGGTGCCGCCTTACGCGTATTACGCTGTCCTGGTCGCCGTGGCGCTGGTCGCGGCGGCGATCACGGCGTGGACCTTCGCACCCGCGCTCCGCGGCCCAGACGCGGCCCGACGCGACGTGGGCAGTCACGGACTCGCGTTCGGCGGCATCGTCTCGCTGCTGCTGCTCAGCACCCTCGCGAGTTTGCCGTTCGCTCAGGACTTGCGCGACGCGCCATTCACGCTGAGCACGTTCTCGCTGGCAGCGCTCGCGACGCAAATCCCACTTGTCCTCGTCGTCTATGCGCGGCTGATCTGGCCGCGCGCCCTGACCTGGCAAGACCTCGGCCTGCGTCCGCTTCCGCTCGAGCGCGTGCTGCGCGTGGGCACGTACACCGGCGTGGCCGTGCTGCTGCTCACGATTCTTGTCTCGCTGGCTCTATCGCGCCTCGACCTGCGGCCAAATCAGCTCGATCAGTACGGCTTCGTGCGCCAGGCAGGCACTCCGGGCCTGATTGTGGTCCTGGTGCTGGTCGCCATCGCGGCGCCGATCGCGGAAGAGCTGTTCTTTCGCGGCTTCCTGTTCGGTCTGTACAGAAGGCGCCAGCCACGCTGGTTGGCGTATGTCGTGTCGGTGGCCGCCTTTGGCATCGCGCACGTGATGCCGACGCGAATGAACCCGCAACAGGCGCTCGGGCTGGTGATCGCGATCGTGCTCCTCGGCACGATCCTGACCTGGACCTACGACCGCACCGGCAGCCTCTATCCAGGCATGCTCGCGCACGCCATCAACAACTCGGTCGGCGTCCTGGCCCTGTACTACGTCGGCTCGACTTGACAGTCAGCTCGAACGTGACAGGCGCGGCCCACTCGAGGTTCGAGGTCGAGCGCGGTACCACCCCCCGCACCGGGGGTGACCCGAAGGTACGGTTGTCGCCTCACGTGACCCGACCGATACTCGATCTGGCTGGAGGCCTATACCCACAGTGTCCACTGAAGCAGTCCACGCGGTGCTCGAGCGCACTGTCACCGACGCCACCTTCCGTTCCCGACTGTTCACCGAACCCGATCAGGCGCTCGCCGGGTACGAGCTGACCTCGGACGAAAACGCCGCCCTGCGCGAGCTGTGCGTCGATGCTGGCCAGAGCCAGAGCGCCGCGCTCGATCGCCGCGAGACCAAGAAGGTCCTGCCCTTCTGGCTAACCGGCGGTCTATAACGCTCGTATCGACCTCCTGCGGGCTCTGCTTTATGGCGTCTCCGCGCAGCGGCCGTCCCACTCCGTGTTCGTGGGTGGTCAGCAGCTTCCGTTGGAGGCGCGCATGGGCGGGATCTTTCTCGGTTTCCTGTGCGCGCTCGCACTCCTGGCGTTCCTCGGACGGCTGCGCGCAGCGAAGCCGCCCGAGGGCTGGCTGGGTCTCGCGTGTTGGGCGCTGGTCGCGCTGACCGGGCTCGACGGGCTCAACGCGTTCCTCTATGACGGTGGCCTGTTCCACCTGTACGCGCCCAGCAGCCTGCTGAGGCTGGCGACCGGTCTGGGCGCGGGTCTCGGCCTCGGCCTGCTGGCGATGCCGGTCGTGGCCAGTTCGATCTGGCACCGGAGCGATGACGACGCCGCGCTCGAGGATGCCGTCGAGCTCGGCGCAGGTGTGGCCGCCGCGGCGCTGCTGGCGGCGCTGATCCTGGCCGGTGTCGCGCCGCTGCTGTGGCCGATTGCGCTGGCGATGCTGCTCGGCGTGCTGGTCGCCTTCGGCGTGGCCAACCTGTATGTGCTCGTCCTGGCGAGCGGCCGCGCGCGCCAGGCCACACGCTATGCCGACGTCACCGGTCTGCTGATTGCCTCCGCCGGCCTGGGACTGCTGGAGCTCGCCGGCCTGTCGGTCCTTCGGACCTGGTTGGCCACATCATTCGGATTTACGTGGGGCGTCTGATCAGCTCGAGCGGTCAGCGCCTATGAAGCGCGGCCCAAACACCAGCACCAGCCCACTGACCACCACGAGCGCCGTTTGCAGCGCGACCGACGTCGCCATGCGCAGAGTGGCCGTGTACCAGAACGGCTCGGGGAAGAGCATGATCAGGTAATCGCTCGACGGATCGAGCTGCCACAGGTCGTTCCGAAACGCGATCTGATGGAACCTGGTCCATAGCTCCGTAAAGTCGATGAAGGACAACACTCCGACCAGCGCAACGAGCGCCACGAGCAGGCCGGCGCTCCATAACAGCTCACGGCCAAACGGCACCGGCGATCGGTCAAACAGAAACACGAACGCTAGACGAATCGCCGCGACCACCGCGACAACGATCTGCATGCGCAGAAACCACTGGATCAGCGCCTGCACATCCTCCATGTGCGTCACTTCACGTTCGTTGAAAAGCGGCCGCGACTGCCCAAAAACCGTCACCTGCATCTGGATCTGGCCCGGCGGACCCTGAAAATAGGCGACGAACAAGTCGGCGATCCGCTGCAGCTGCGCATCGTCCAAACCAGTGGTCCGCGCAACCTGGTTCTCGCGGAATCCGCGCAACATGAGTTCGCGATCGGTAACCAGCCCACGCAAGCTGGTCGAGATGAGCAGCAGCGGTAACAGCAGCACGAACGCCAGGCTGACCACGCCGCGCGCCCAGTCCAGCACGTCGGGCGCCACGTTCATCCGCGCGGCGGTTGTGCCTGTGGAGCGCATGCCTTGTCGGGAGCATACTGCTGGGCCGGCCGCGAGGCGTCAAAACGTGGGTAGATCAGCCACACACTGGCCAGACCGAAGAGCGCGCCGGTCAGCACGCGCAGCTCCCAGGTGCTCTCGCGCCAGCCGAAGAGCTGGGTGAAGCCGTCGATCGCCATGGGCAGGATCAGCATGACGTACAGCGGCACACCCAGCGCAGTGACATGCCGATGCCGCGCGTAGACCAGGCCCGCGATCAACACACTGAGATAAATGGCGAAGTCGCGCTCACAGATCGCCATCTTCCACCCGACGCCCGGCTCACCCACAAACCCGAATGGCTCGACGCCTAGCTGCTGCAACTGCTCGAGCGAATAGACGGCCTGTCCGCCCAGCACGAAAAACGACCGAATCGCCCACTGATGGCACGTCAGGTGGTACACGCCATACAGCGCTTCCGCCACGGAGGCAAGGCCCGCGGCAGCAAGCATCGGCGCCACCAGCGCCCCGGCGATGAACACGCCGACCACCGCGTTGACGCCCAGCAGCCAGTGCCGCGTCATGAAGCTCAGCGCGGTCCGGCCGTCGAGCCGCGCACCGCGCGCTCGATGACCTCGCGCGTCAGCGGCGCCGCGTACTCGCGCCAGCCAACCTGGAGCACCGGGATGCGTTCGCCGTACTTCTTGAGCAGCGCGGCGTCAGTGGTGATGTCGACCACCTCGATGTCGAATGGCGTCCGGCGCGCGATGTGCTCCAACTCCAGCAGCGCGTCGTCACACAGGTGACAGTCGGGTTTCGAGTACAGCGTGACTTTCACACCGGAACCCGTGATACCCGCCGTGCTTCAGGCCGATGGCGCGGCCGGAGCACCAGCCGCACGCCCGTCACGAAAACCGCCGCGGCGAGAAGCTGCTCGATCTGGATGCCGAGCAGGAACGCCGGCTCCAGGCGCAGTGGCGCGAGGGCGAGGCTCACGGTCGAGTATGCGATCAGAAAGGTGGCCGCGCGCCACGCGAGGCGCATCCGCCACAGCACGCAGCACAGCGCAAGCGTGATCAACGCATCGTAGATCTGCACCGGGTGCCGGGGTACGCCGAAGTCAGGCGCAGCCATCAGTCGACTCGAATACTGGGTCGCCCAGATCAGCGAGCTCGGAATGCCCTGCCCGTACCCATCGAGAAACTGTCCAAGCCGCCCAATTGCGATGCCCATGGCCACCGCGGGCGCCGCCGCGTTGAAGATGCGCGCGCGCCGCGCCGGATCATGTCGCAACGCCGCCGACGCGACCAGACCGCCGCCCACCAGGCCGCCCCACAGCGCCAGCGCATCGGGCGACAGGCGCAGCAGGTCTTGACTGTGGAGCAAGTAGAAGTCCCACCAGGTCAGGATGTCCGCTAAGCGGGCCGCGACGACGCCGACCGGAAGCGCCCAGGCGAGTGCCCTGAGCGCAGCCCGTCCGTCCGCTCCATCGAGTTGACGTAACGTGAGCCAGATGGCCGCGCCGAGCCCGACCAGCGCCAGCAGCCCGAACATGCGCATCGCCAATGGTCCAACGGGCACCACGAGCGGCTCAAACGGAATCACGATCACGCGCCGGCCATCAGACCGCGATGAGCTCCATCTCGACCTCGCCCACCTCGGCGTCGAGGCGTTCGCGCTCGATGAACTCGAGCACTTTGCTCAACATCTCATTGGTATGCCGCGGATCGTCGCTGACGCACACGATGCCGAGCGTGGCCAACTGCCACGCGTCCTGCGTGTCGACCTCGGCCACGGCGACGTTGAATCGATTGCGGACCCGCTGCGCGATCGATTTGAGCACCATGCGCTTGCCTTTGAGCGAGCTGTTTTCGGCCAGGTGAAGCGCCACGCGCGCGACGCCAACGTGCATTGCCATGGCGAAGGAAGGGACCACCTAGCCTAGCTGAAACGGAAGGTGTCGACCATCCGGTCGAACGTCGCGCCGAGCTGCTGGAACTGGTCGGCGGGCGCCGAGGCGGTGATGATGTACGGGGTGGTGCCGCGCAGGACCGTGATCTGGAATGCGCGAACGTTCAGGTCGCGCCCGCTGCTGTCGCGCTGCGTGAAGGTAAAGATGCGCCGCACTGACGGGTTGGCGGCCGTGCTGCCCGGCTGCACCGAGTCGAGCGCGTAGCCAGGCACCTGCTGCTGCATCGCCAGCTCCATGCTGGCCGCGTAGAGCTCCGGCGAGACCGCCCGGCCATTGGCGTCGACGGCGATGCTCAACCCCGCCCGCCCCGACGGATCCCTGAACTCGACGATGCCCGATCCAAACAACACGTGCGGCTGATCGACGACGGACCAATCGCGCGGCGCCGCGATCGAAAACCGCTGCTGCGCATCTCGATAAGTCGCCGTATCCGCCACCGCCGCCGAAGGCGTGGCCGAGGTCGGCACCGCCACCGCCGTGGGCAACGTCCCCGTCGCGGCCCCGCCCGCTACCGGCGTCGCCGCAGCCCCCGAAGTTGGCGCGCCAGCTCCTGTCAGCGTTGGCCCTGCCCCTGTCACTGGCACCCCGGCCGAACGGGTGCCAGCTAGCATGGCCGTCGGCACAACCGCACCCGGCGCGGTCGGAGTCGCGCCGGCCAGCACGGTCGGCAGCGCCGGCTTGGCCACGGCCGTCGGCGCACCAGACGTCGGCGGTGCCGCCGCCGCGATCGCCGCCAGGCAGCGCTCGAGGTCGGTTTCGATGTCCGCGCGGTTATCGGGATCGTTGGTTTTGGCCAGGTCGATCAACGGGCAGCCGCGTACGACGTCGCCATTGTCCAGCAGGGCTTTGCCCGATTGATACGCCGCCTGCGCGGTCGCCCGCACCACCGCGAACGGATCAGCCGTCGGCTCCGCCGGCCGCGGACTGGCCGCGGGCGCGCACGCCCATGTCACCCCACCAAGCAGTACGGCACACAGCACACCAATCGCCCACGCCCACCGAGTAACCATTAAAGGCCTGCTAAGGGTTCTACCGTGTCATCCCCTCCGCCGACCAACTCAGACGGCGCCTACTTTTGGGCCTCTTGCAGTCGACGGCACTGCCGATCATCATTGCGCGCCCTCGAGGACCACACCAATGAGCCAGCCCACACCGACTGCGCGGGGCGCCATTCTCCTCAGTAACGTCAACACCGCCGACCCCAGCGTCGAAGCCGAAGTCACCGCCGATGGCTATGGGCGCATGTTGCGCGAATTGCGCTCGGGTGGGCGCTCTGGCTGACCGGTCTCGGCCTCGTCAACATCTTCGTCACTGGTGATGCGCCGTGGGGCTTGTTGCTGATCGCGGTCGGCTTGAGCTCATTGTGGATTCGGTCGTCGGCGATGTTCATGGTCTACGCGACGACCTTGACGTGGGCTGGACTGACAAATCTGTGCAGTGTCGGCTCGGGCGGACTCGGTTGGGCCGGGTTCGGCCTGCTGCAGCTTTTCTTTGCGTACCGGGTGCTACACCAGTTTCGCCTGTTCTCGGCGGTGCACCGCGCACTCGTCGAGGACGGCCTGCCCGATCGAGCGGCGCGGGTCTTTCCCGTTGGCGCCTTCCTGCTCGGCGTCACCGGCCTGGTCGGCTTGCTCATCGCGCTGGGCAACGTGATCGACCACACTTCGCTTCAAGCGTGAACCCGCGGAGCTGCTGGTCGGCCTCACATGCGATGCCGCCATCCTCGGCGTGGCGCTCGGGGTGAGCTCGATGCTGAGCGGCTATCGTGCCCGGGCCCTGTCGATGGTCGGCCTGGTGTGCGGCGGCACGGCCGTCGCGCTCTGGCTCGTCGGCCTGGTCTTCTAGCGCCGTACCGAGCGTCCACGGAGCGCGTATACTCCCCACCCGCGCCTCCCAACCAGGGGGGTGGACGGGTCCCGGTGGGCCTCGCCGTCTTCAAAACGGTTGCTCGGCCAGCTTCCTGGTCGAGGGTGGGTTCGACTCCCATGCACCTCCGCCACCCCGATTTGAACTCGCAATCGATACAGATGTTCCACTCCTGGCCGGTTGAGGCGCGGGAGGTGGATCGTGTCACAGGCGCCGTTTTTTCTGCTTTGCAGCCATTTTGCAGCCGAACCCCTCTGTTCAGGCGCAGGACAGATGGCTCAGGAGGGAGTCTGAGAGACGCACGGACCTGTCGTTGGCGACCGGGCCAGTCCCGCCTTCTTGGCGCGACGATGGGCAGTGCTCTGAAGAGTCAGCCAGGTAGTGGGTGCAGCGGATGATGTGGGCTGTCGCGCCATCGACATACACGGCAACATCCTGGCTAGCCGCAGGCGCGCCGGCGCCGGGATCCTCGTGCGACCAGAACATTTGTCTTACAATGTGTGTGCCTGAGCCGGTTGGCAGAACCTGGTCGAGCAGTACGAGCCCGTGCAGTCTGCCGAGGGCAAATTCGAAGCATTGTGGCGGCTCGTTCTTGGAGGTTGCCAGGTGGCTAAGACCAGGATTTCAAAAGTTCGTGGCCCTACTAGAGGAAGGTAGCGACCAGTCGGCGGCCCAGTGAGCGAGGTCGTTATTCATAACGTCGACCAGTTCGTTGAGGGTACCTTCAAACGGGAGCGGCTCCCAACGGTTGCGGTCATAGATTGAGAGGCCGTACTGGCCAGCTCCGAGTGGTGTGAGTCGGAAGCGCTGATCTGGACCTAGCTCGTCGATTCGGCCGAGGATAACGTGACCGCCGCGAACTTTGACCGTGAAGCCGTGCGTGGCTTCGCCCTGATCCAACAACGCTTGGATGGTCGGCACGACGGTCGGGAGCCAGGACGCATCTGGACTGCGCCGAGTTGGGAGCATGGTTGGCAGTGTGCCATGGCCCCTGGGTCGGCCGGAAGAGGCGACGTTGGCGGTTTCAGTCAACCGAGACCTACCGGGACCACCCGGTAGCCGGCTACGGTCGGCGGCCAAGGAGGTCCCCTGCGATGCCTCGACCCGCCGCCTCAATCGAGTTGACGTCCGCCGAATTCAACCAGTTGACCGCCTGGAAGCGGGCTAGTACGACGCCACAACGTCTGGCCCGTCGAGCCCGACTGATCCTGGGCAGCGCGACCGGGTCGGGGAGCCGCGCCCTGGCCCAGCAAGAGCGCATGAGCCGCACCACGGTTCGTCGCTGGCTGAGGCGCTTCCTGGCCAAGCGTTGTGCTGGACTCCATGATCGCCCGCGCAGCGGCCGACCACCGGTCATCACTCCCACCACGCGTGCCCTGGTCGTGGCGCTGGCGTGCGAACTGCCCGCCGAGCGCAACGTGCCGCTGAGTCGCTACAGCCTCAGCGAACTCAGTCTGGAGGTCGCCGACCGACTCGGGGCCGACGACGTCGCGCTGTCGCGCAGCAGCGTGTGGCGTGTGCTCATCAACGACGCCCTGCGTCCGTGGCGCTATCGGTACTGGATCTTTCCACGCGATCCGCACTTTGTGGACAAGGCCGGTCCAGTGCTCGACCTGTACGCGTGCCGCTGGCAAGGTCGGCCACTCTGGGCAGACGAGTATGTGCTCAGCGCCGATGAGAAGACCAGCATCCAGGTGCGTGGTCGCACCCATCCGACGCTCCCGCCTGGTCCGCATCAGGCCATGCGTGTCGAACACGAGTACGAGCGCGGTGGAGCCGTGCAGTACCTGGCGGCTTGGGACGTCCATCGCGCCGAGGTCTTTGGCCGCTGCGAGCAACGGACTGGCAAAGCTGCCTTCGGGCGGCTGGTCGACGATGTTATGGCGCAGGAGCCGTATCGGTCCGCCCGCCGCGTCTTTTGGATTGTCGATAACGGTTCATCGCATCGCGGCGAGCGTGCTGCCGCCGAGCTACGCCAGCGTCATCCGCGCGTAGTCGTGGTGCACACACCCGTGCATGCGAGTTGGCTCAATCAGATCGAGATTTACTTCTCGATCATCCAGCGCAAGGTGCTCACTCCTAATGACTGCGCCACCCTCGACGAGTTGATCGAACGTATTGTTGCCTTCGGCCAGCGCTACTCCGCTCTCGGCAGGCCATTTGCATGGCGGTTCACCAGGCAGGACCTGGAGCGTCGCCTGAACGATCCACTCCTCCAACCAGAACTGGTCACGCCCCTGGCTCCAGCTGCCTAACACCGGGCCCGGTATTTCCGAAACTCTGGTCTAAGGTCCAGACTCAGTTCGATAAGTTTCACACGGCGATTCGTCTCGCGCGCTTCGGCGAGAACAAGCTGCTGCGCGACAAACGCGACATCCTGCGGAACCGGCTCTACGAGCGCCTGCCGGCTGTCTTCGAGGCGCACGGCGAGGTCTGTCCAGAGTTCTACTTCCGTGACCAGGGAAGCTACGAGCTCGGCACGGGTGTCGTGCCCAAGGACTGCGACTACGACATCGACCAGGGGCTGTACTTCAAGGTCAGCACAGACGAATACCCCGACCCCGTTGTCCTGAAGTTACGCGTGTTCGAGGCGCTGGAAGGGTCACACTGACGACGTTCGCATGCGGCGGCCGTGCATAACGGTCTATTACCGCCTCAACGGCGAGCCCGCCTACCACGTGGATATCGCCGTGTACTCAGACGCGAGCTGCAACCGTGACGGGAAGACGTACCTCGCCAAGGGCAAAGCCACCTCGCTCCCAGAGCATCGCATCTGGGAGGTCGCAGACCCTGAAGGCCTGGCCGAGACGCTGCTCGGCAAGTTCAAGGGCGGCGCACAGGACCAGTTCCGCCATGTCACTCGTTACCTCAAGCGCTGGAAGGACGAGAACTTCGACGCGACGGGTGTTGCGCGGCCCATCGGCGTTGCGCTCACCGTCGCGGTGTTTGAGGAGCTGCAGCCTACGTTCAGCGATTCGCTGCGATCGAGGCCCGACGACCTGCAGGCCCTGCGCACGCTGGTGACGCGGCTGCTCAACCGCTTCACGAGCGTGTGGAACGGAATGACCGGCCGATTCGAACGGCGTCTCCAGGTGTATCTGCCCGTCGAGCCTGGCAACGAGCTGTTCGTTCGCATGACCGAGAAGCAGATGGCCGATTTCGAATCGAAGCTGCATGACCTGCAGCAAGCGCTCGACTTCGCGGCTGACTCAGTAGATCCGGTCGCGGCCTGTGAGGAACTCCAACGCGTCTTCGGCGACGACTTCCCGGTGCCCCCGAAGGAGGAGACAGCCCGACGGCACGCCCCAGCCATCAGCACATCGAGCAGCAGTGCGTAGCTACATTGGCGAACGCATGCGCACATGAGGCCATTCTGCGCGGGGTCGCGGAGCGGGGGCTGCTCCGCGACGCACGTGTACTCCCGCCTGGACCAGGTACCGAGGCGTTTCTAGAGGGCGCCACTACGGTGGGCGAGACCGACGTGCGGTTGCGGGCAGAGTTGCCTGCGCGATTTCCGCTCAAGCTGCCGGTGGTGTCGCTGATGCCCTGGGACGCGCTCGGGTTCATCCCCCACCTGGAAACGGGCAGCGTCTGCTACACCGACCCTGAGGGGCTCGTGTGGGACGCCAGCCGACCCGCTGATGTGGTAGAGGAAGCCCTCCGGCGAGCAATCACGGTCCTGGAGGATGGCGTCAGCGGAAGGAATTCCGCGGACTTCACAAGCGAGTTCGAGGCGCATTGGATCCGCCTCAAGAGATGTGAGCACGTGCTTTCCGTGCTGGAGCCGGCTGATGAGGTGCGCGCCGTCATCATGGCATCCCAGCCGGGCGAGGTCCCATGGGTGGCCACGTCTATCGAGGACCTCGCCGCCTACCGCAACGGAGCGCCAGCAGCCAAGAAACCGTCCATCCGGAACGTCCTATTCCTCCCCCTCCGCCGTGACACCCGGCTCATTCCGCCACGCCCCGATGGGCCCTGCTGGACTCCTGAGCAAGCTCGGCAGCGGTTGCTGCCTGCCCTCACCGATGCCGACCGGCGCCGATTGAAGAAGCTCATACGGCGTAGCACCCGCACCTACGAGTTCGTGATCGTGCAGCTCCCGCGACCAGAGGGCGGGGAGTCGATGTTCGGGCTCCGCTTCGAGCACGTGGGCAAGCTGCACCCGCTCCTGCCTGGGGGAACCGCGATGCACGTGATTCCGTTGCGCGTAGACCGCCGGGACAAGGCGTACCTGGTTGAGCGTGGCGGTGGCAGACCTAGCTTGGCAGGCAAACGAGCGCTTGTGATCGGCTGTGGCGCGGTTGGTGGGCACATTCCTGGCCAACTGGCACGGGCAGGCGTGCTCGACCTCACGCTGGTGGACCATGAATCGCTCACCCCAGACAACACCTTCAGGCATCGCTTGGGCCGCAAGTGCTGGGGCATGAACAAGGCGCAGGCGCTGAAGACCGAACTTGAGGTGCAGTTGGTGTATCTGCGCGTTCGCGCCGTCCCTGACCAGATCGAGTCCGCCATCGCCGCAGGGAAGGTGCGCCTCCAGGAATTTGACGTCGTGGTCGTCGCGCTGGGTAAGCCCACGGTGGAGCTGTGGCTCAACGAGCAGCTGGTCGATCTCGTCAATGGCCCTGCCGTCGTTTTTGCGTGGGTGGAGCCGCTCGGCATCGGTGGCCATGCGCTGCTGGTGACCGATGCGAGCCAGTGTGGTTGCTTCGCCTGCCTGTACACGTCCGCCGAAGATGAGCCGCTCATCAATCGCGCTGCGTTTGCAGCGCCCGGGCAGCGGTTCGGCAAGGCCCTCACCGGCTGCGGCAGCCTCCACACTCCGTATGGAGCCCTGGACGCGGAACGAACGGCACTGCTCGCTTCCGAGCTTGCGGTGGAGAATCTGGCCGGCCACGAGCGCCAGGGCACGCTCGCCTCCTGGCGTGGTGACGCGACCGCGTTTGCGCAGCAGTACAGCCTTGCCCCGCGCTTCGGTAGTACGGACGAGCAACTAAACGAGCAGCGCCATCAGTTTCGGCATCCATCGTGCCCAGTCTGTAGCCAAAAGGCGGTGGCAGCGTGAACCAGGGAAGCCGACAACGACTTGTGCTCGGACGGCCCGGCGGCGGTCGCGTTGAGATTGCCCCCTCCGCCCTAGCCAGCCTGTCTCGGTACGTCCAGCGCTCACCCCGGGCGCCTGAGAGCGGCGGTGTGCTCCTCGGTCGGCACATCCGCGACAGCCGGGACATGGTCATTGACGACGTGACCACACCCATGCCGGGCGACCGTCGGTCCCGATTTCGGTTCTTACGCCACCACGCCCGCCATCAAGGGGTGCTCGATCGCGCCTGGGCTACTTCAGGCGGGACATGCACGCTCATCGGTGAATGGCATACGCACCCGGAGCCGGACCCCGCGCCGTCGCTCATCGATCAGTTGACCTGGCGGCGGAAGCTCATGGCCGACGAGTTCTCCGGACACCTGGTCTTTCTCATCGTGGGCACCAAGAGTATCCGCGGCTGGGAAGGTCGGCGCCATGGCATTCGGCTGCGGCCGCTGCGAGGAACTGACTGACATGTCCAGGACGACGCTCAGCGTCAAAACCAGGCTCCTCGTGTGGGTACGTGCGGGCGGTCGGTGTGAATATCCCGGCTGCAATAAGCTGCTCCTTCGCGATGACCTGACCGCGACTGAGATGAACCGTTCCTATTTCGCCCATATCGTGGCCGACTCCCCAGACGGACCTCGCGGTGACCCTGTCCTGTCTCCCCTGCTCAAGGACGACCCGTCCAACGTCATGCTGCTGTGCGACGACCATCATCGACTCATTGACCGTGAGGCCGTGGCTGAGCATCCGGTGGATGTTTTGGCACGCTACAAGCGGGAGCATGAGGAACGCATCGAGTCGCTTACTGGCATGCATCCGAGCATGCGCAGCCACGTCGTGTTGTTTGGCACTCGCATAAGCACCCGCGCGGCCAACGTCAACTACGACCAGGCTCGCGACGCAATGCTGCCGGACCATTACCCGGTCGTGCCCGGCACGGTGTGCCTCGACATCTCAGACCTCGATGTCAATGAAGGGGACCCGAACTACTATCCGCTGGTCCAGCAGCTGGTCGATCGTAAGCTGCTCGAGCTGGAGTCCCTCATGGGGCAGTCCGGCGTAAACCACGCCTCCGTGTTCGCGCTGGCTCCTATCCCCGCACTGATTTACTTCGGACACCGACTTGGCGACATCAGAAAAGCCGACGTCCACCAGCTACACCGGGGCGCGCTCAGGTGGAAGTGGAAGGACGTGGATAAACCGCTTGACCTTCAAGTAGATCGCCGAGCGTCGGTCGCCCGCAGTCCAGAAATCGTCGTGTTGCTGTCGCTGAGCGACCCGGTGGACGCCGACGCGTTCCGAGATTTCCTGGGCAAAAGTCTGCCCACCTACGCGATTACGATGAACGCCCCTCGGCTCGACTTCCTGCAGACGCGAGAGCAGGTGGAAGAGTTTCTAGGGGTGTGGCGGGTACTCATTGGGGAGACTCGCCGCAGTCATGGCAATGCGTGCCAGGTGCACCTCGTTCCCGCCATCCCGAACGCAATCGCCGTGGAAATCGGTCGCTCACTGAATCCGAAGACGCATCCTCGGCTGCATATTTACGACTACAACAGTCGTTGGCCCGACCAGTTCCGCCTCGCGATGACGATTTAGCATCTCGCCAATCACCGTGCACGAACCGAACTCTTTTTTCTCGTTCGCCACCAGGACGAAACCCGCGTGAGCGGTACAGGCCGCGTGCTCGATGGCGTCGTATTCCATACCGGCCAAGTAGTGGTGTGCTGGCGGACCGATTTGCCGCCGGCCGAAGGTTTCAGCAGCATTGCCATTTATCCGAGCTGGGACGCGTTCCTCCGCGTGCACGTTCGCCCGCACCCTCCCGAAGCCACCGAGATTCACTTCGTCGCAAGTGGCCCAATTAGCACGAGCGAGTAAAGCTGTCGGTGTACTCTCCGGGCCGCGGAGTTTCCCTTGCTGGCCTCGCCGAGTGGCAACGCAGGAGGTACCTAACTCGACGGCGCGGTTAGCCGACGACAAGGCCCCAGCCGCGAGCCGGTGTTGAGGTGGACTCATCTACGGCTATTTGCCTGAGTCGCTTCGACCGCATCCCTGCCCACTCAAATTGCTCTAATAGAGAGTTCGAGTCTCTCCGCAGCATTTCTCCACTCCACGCCGGTGACATGCGGGTGGTCCTGCGGCCAGTCTGTAAAACGGGTGCTCGTCTGAGCAGTCGAGGTCCGATTCCTCCGTCACCGACCTTCTATGCGCACCTCGCGAAGCTGCCGGTGCGCTTCGAGAACCTGTGAACCTCATGTGGGCTGAAGGATGAGGACCTGGTGGATGGCGAAGGGTGGCAGGGTGAGGCTGCTCCAGCCTGGGCGCAGCTGGTGGTCGATGGTCAGCGGCTGCTCGGGTGGGGCGACGCTGGCCGAGCCGATCGGGCCGACTCGGCTCTCGTTGAGCGCCACGTGGAGCTCGGCCAGACGTGGCGCGTCGTGCGTGCCGAGGTGCTCGCTGAACACGTAGTTGTTGAGCAGGTGCAGCAGCAGCCGTCCGTCGCGGGTGCGGTTGAGGACTAGCTCGACGCCTGGTGGCGCATCGGTGTCCAGCAGTGGCTCGGGCAGCAGCGCGGCGATCAGATTGCAGGCCAGGCGTTTGGCCCACGGATCGACGTTGCGGCGTGCCTGGAGGTACTCGCCCAGCGGCGCACTCACATACATGGCGCGACCGAGGCCGAAGGCGTGCTGGACGATGGCGGGCTCGGAGGTGGGTGGCCCTGGCGGGTTGAACAACGACGCGGTGTGGCGCTCGAGGGTCTGCTGGCCGCCGAGCGGCGGGATGAGCTGAGCGAGTGGCGTTGTCAACTTGAGCTATTGGAAAGCGGAGGAGGACAACTGAAATGGGCGTGACTTCGCTCACGTGGGTCTCATGGGCGCACGTCGCCGAGGGTGACGTCCCGCCAGATGACGTGGCGTTCGGCGCGGATCTGTCGATAGGTGGAAGCGGTGAACAGGTGTCGTCGCGGACGGAAATGGTTGCTGACAGCGCTGAACGGCCCGAGGAAACGCTGAGCATGCTCAGCTGATTTGAAGCGCTGCAGCACGCGCTCCCGTTTGCGGGTCGGCAGGTGTGAATTCTCCGCTCGGTTGTTCAGCCGCTTGTGCCGTCGATGCTCGGAGTTGGGAAGCACTTGCCGAATCGCGGGTGCGTAGCTGGCGAGTTTATCGGTGATCACGACGCGTGGTTCATAGCCGACGCCGTCAACAACCTGCCGCAGAAAGCGTTCGGCCGCCTGTTGATCACGCCGCGACTGGACCAGGATGTCCAGAACGACGCCGCTCTGATCGACCGCCCGCCACAACCAGTAGCGTTTGCCGCAGATCTTCAGCGCCACTTCGTCCAAGTGCCACTTATCGCCAGGCCGTGCTCGTCGGCGCCGTAGCCCACGGGCAAACGCAGCGCCGAACTTGGTGCACCACTGACGGATCGTCTCATGGCTGACGATGACGCCACGCTCGGCGAGCAGATCCTGAACGTCGCGGAAGCTGAGGTGGAAACGAAAGTACGGCCACACAGCGTGAGCGATGATCTCGGGCGGAAAACGGTAGCCGCGATAGAGCGCACGGTCGGAAGCGGCTGCTGCTGCGACAGGCATGAGGCGACGCTTATCGCCGATACGCGCTCAAGTTGACAACCCCCGCCGTAGGCCGTGCTGGTGTATTGGACGCCGCGGTCGGTGTGATGGATCAGCCCTGGTCTCGGGTGGCGCGTCCGCAGCGCCATGTCGAGCGCATCGGTGGCCAGTTCGGTGCGCACGTGGTCGGCCATCGCCCAGCCCACCACTTTGCGACTGTACGCGTCGAGAATGACCGCCAGATAGAGCCAGCCCTCCCAAGTACGGATGTACGTGATATCGCCGAACCACTTCTGGTCGGGAGCCGTCGCGGTGAAACTCCGCTGCACGAGATCCTCGACCTGCACCTTGGGATCAGCCACGGTCGTTCGGCGGAACCGGCGCGGCGGACGGCCGACGAGGCCGGCTTGGCGCATGAGCCGAGCGACACGCTTCCGGGAGACGCGCTGCTTGCGTGCC
>WNGF01004456.1_pt1 | contig 36190 bp, 27 predicted proteins | sample 5400641 | NCBI WGS metagenome assembly WNGF01 (sample SAMN13153371, study PRJNA577476) | soil metagenome | isolation source: 80 cm soil or saprolite under grassland replicate 2 | place: USA:California | collected 2016-06-15 | reverse complement strand
TCAGGCGCGCCGGAACCGCCGCCGCAATCTCGCTCCATACACGCTCGCGAAAGTCACCGGGCAGCGGTTGCGCCGCCGCGCGATCCCCGTTCATCAGCCCCGCGAACGTCGTCGTGACGGCTGCGACGTGCCACCCGATCTGCGCGGCCGACCAGCCGCCGTCGACCGACTGCTGCGCGGACTCATCGCTTGCCCTCCGCAGCCGCGCTACGAGACGCTCGTTCGCAGCCGCGAACGATTCCCGGAGATGACGGACCCGCGCGAGGTGCTGCGACTGTGCTGCGTCCATGAGGTTTGAGGTCCGCCTAAAGGCGGACACTACGATACCTACCGAACCCCGCCGAAGAACGATGGCAGCGGCATGTCCCGCATCGTGTGGAGTCCCGGCGACACGTCGAGAATCTTCGACAGCGAGTTCACCACGATCGACGCCGTGGCGATGTCGCCATGCACGCCGCCGGCCAGCTTCATCCTCAACGCCGGCGACCCCTCGATGTCGACCGCGTCGTAGGATTCCGGCGCGCCGAGATATGCCTCCATGTGCAGCGTGATGACCGGGTCCCCGTTGCGGTAGCCGACACCATCCTGGACGATGCCGCACACGAAACCTGGATCGACCGCGAGATATTCGCTCGACACTGTCTCGGTCGCCATCTTCGGCTGGATGTCGTCCGTGATCCGATCGAGCTTCCAGCCGAATGCCTCCGCGATCATCGAAATCGATTCGGCGAGCCCGACATGCCGCACGCTGCCGTCGTCGACCTTCTTCTGGAACTGCTCGCGGGTCAGCCCGGCCCCTATTTTCTGCTGGAACGGCAGCCGGCGGATGCGCGCGTCCTGGATCCGGTCGATGCGGACCTTCTCCACGCGCTCGCACACACCCGAGAGCGCGATCGGCAGCGCGTCCATCACGAACCCGGGATTCACGCCGGTCCCGAGGACCGCCACCTTCGACTTCTTTGCGAGCTGGTGAATCGACCGCGCGTACTTCAGGTTTCTCTTCGTGGGATACGCGAGCTCCTCCGTGGTCGAGACGATCGGCACCTTCAGCTTGAGGACGTCCTCGATCTGCGGCGTCACGCGCTTGAGCGACGAGCTCGTGCAGAGAACGACGACGTCGGGCTTTGATGATCTGATCGCCTTCCTGACGTCCTCCGAGATCTTGACGCGCAGCGTGCGCCCGATGCCCGCAACCTCGCCAAGGTCACGGCCGATCTTGTCCGGATCGATGTCCGCCGCGCCAACGACCCGGAATCCCTTGCGCTCGGCGACCTGCCGCACGACGCCGGCGCCAATCGGCCCGAGTCCCACGTGCATGACCCGGATCGGGCTGCTCTGTGATGCCATCAGTCTCTCCTGCTGAAGATGAATGCAGTCCGTGATTATACCTGCCGCGATGCGTTCGACGCGGCAGATGCGCGGAGGTTTTGGTGTAGCATGGCGCCGTGTTCACGCGATTCGTGGCGCTCGTGACGCTGGGGATGCTGGCCGGCGTCGGGGAGGCGTCAGCCCAGCTGTCTCCGCGGAACGCGAGCTACGCGATCACGGCGCGTCTCGATCCCCGCAGCAGAACAATCACCGGCGACGAGATGCTGACGTGGCGCAACATCTCCAGCGTGCCCGCCGCAACGCTGCGGTTCCACCTGTATTACAACGCGTGGCGCAACACGCGCTCGACGTGGATGCGCGAGCGGCATCTCGGCGGCGACACCACGCTGGCCGCGCGTCCGCAGGCGGACTGGGGCTGGATGGACGTCACGAACATCCGCCTGATCGGCGCCGGCGGATCGCCGATCGATCTCACCGCGCGCGCCCGGTTCATCGCGCCCGATGATGGAAACGTCGACGATCGAACGGTGCTGGAGGTGCCACTCGATCGACCGATTGCGCCAGGCGAGATCGTCAACGTCCAGATTGGCTGGTCGTCACGGGTGCCGCGCACGTTCGCGCGGACGGGCACGATCGGCAACTTCTATTTCATCGGACAATGGTTCCCCAAGATCGGCGTGCTCGAGGACACGGGGTGGAACTGCCACCAGTTCCATTCGGCGACCGAGTTCTTCTCCGACTTCGGCAGTTATGACGTGCGGCTCACGGTGCCGCGCGGCTGGATCGTCGGCGCAACGGGCGTCGAGCACGACCGGCGCGACGAGGCGGACGGGACGACCACGCATCATTATGTACAGGACGACGTGCATGATTTCGCGTGGACGACGAGCCCGGACTATATCGAGCGGCAGGCGACGTTCGAGCACCCGTCACTGCCGCGCGTCGCCATGCGGCTTCTCCTCCAGCCGGAACATGCCGCGCAGGCCGAACGCCACTTCGCCGCGACGCGGGCGACGCTGAAGTACTACGGTGAATGGTTCGGCGCGTACCCGTATGGGCACATCACGATCATCGATCCGGCCTGGCAGAGCGACGCGCGCGGGATGGAGTATCCGACGCTCTTTACCGCGGGTTCGCGATGGCTCGCGCCGAAGGGCGTGACCGCGCCCGAAGGCGTCACGGTGCACGAGGCCGGCCACCAGTTCTGGTACGGGATCGTCGCCAGCAACGAATTCGAGCATGCGTGGATGGACGAAGGGCTCAACACCTTTTCGACCGCACGCGTGATCCAGCAGGCGTACACGGCGAACGACTATTCGAAGCGCTACTTTGGCGATTTCGTGCCCTGGGTGTTCCGCGACTTTCCGCTGACCCGCGAGAGCGAAGGCGATCGACTCGGGCCCTACCGGCTCGCGGCGACAGCCGACGCGCAGTCGACGCCCACGTGGCAGTATTTCCCCGGGAGCGCCGCGGCGATTACCTACGGCAAAACGGCGCTCTGGCTGAACACGCTGGAGCGCATGCTCGGGTGGGACACGCTGCAGCGCATCATGTCCACGTACTTCTCGCGCTGGGCCTTCCGCCACCCAAAGCCTGCCGACTTCTTCTCGGTGGCGAACGAAGTCAGCGGGCGCGACCTGACGTGGTTCTTCGACCAGGTCCATCGCAGCTCGAGCGTCTTCGATTACGGCATCGACGTGTTGAGAAGTGAACCGGCCGAAGTGCGCGGCTATACCGGAGACGGAAACGATCGCCGCTTCGCGGAACCTGGATCCGGCGGACCTTTCCACACGACCGTCGTCGTGCGGCGGTACGGCGACGGCGCCTTTCCCGTCGACGTCCGCGTTGTGTTCGAGAACAAGGAAGAAGCGCGCTGGCATTGGGACGGCCAGGGGCGGTGGAAGGCCTTCGATATCGAACAGCCGGTGCGGGCTGCGTCCGCGCAGGTCGACCCGGACCACGTCCTGCTGCTCGACGTGAACTCCACGAACAACTCCGCGATGCTGCAGCCCCGCGCGCGCGACGCCGCGCGGAAATGGTCGCTCGCGTGGCTGGTGTGGCTGCAGGATCACCTCCTCACCTACGGGTTTTTCGTCTGATGGGAGCGTTCGCCGCGTTTCGCGAGGGCATGCGCCGCGTCAACGGTGCGCCCGTGGTCGTCCTCGGCATGTTCGCGGTGACGCTCGCGGTGGCGCTGCCGCTGTCGTATGTCATGCGCGGGCTGATCGAGATGCACCTCGGAGCGAGCATGGCAGCCGACACGGCGGCGGCCGCAACGAATTACGACTGGTGGCAGGAGTTTTCCGCGCAGGCGTCAGGGCTCGCGACCACCTTTATTCCTTCCATCACGGGATTCGGCGCGCTGCTCGAGAACCTGAGTAATCTGCTGGACAACGCAAAGCTGACGCCCGCCCTCACCGCCGTCACGGCAGCCTGGCTGCTCCTCTGGTCGTTCCTGTCGGGCGGCATCATCGATCGGTTCGCACGTGCGAGACGCACGCGCTCGCACGGATTTTTCGGAGCCTGCGGCATGCACGTCTGGCGGCTGCTGCGGCTCGGCCTCGCGGCGCTCGCCGTCTATGCGTTCCTGTTCGGCTACGTGCACACCTGGATTTTCACGGACGGGTACCCGCGCTGGACGCGCGACCTCACGGTCGAAAGGTCGGCATTCGCGATTCGGCTCGCCTGTTACGCCGTGTTCGGCGGTCTGCTGATCCTCTTCAACGTCATGTTCGATTACGCTCGCGTGCGCATCGTCGTGGAGGACAGGCGAAGCGCGCTCGGCGGACTGCTCGCGGGCGCCCGCTTCGCATGGCGAAACGTTGCTGCCGCGCTTGGCCTTTACGCGCTGAATGCCGTAGCATTTCTGGTGCTCGTCGCGCTCTACGCGCTGGTGGTACCTGGTGCACCGCGGTCGGGCTGGTCGATGTGGCTGGTGCTGGGACTGGGCGAGGGGTATATCCTGCTGCGTCATTACCTGAAATTGCTCTTCTACGCCTCGGAAACCGTGTTCTTCCAGGGTGCGCTCGCGCACGCTGCATATACCGCGGCGCCGCCGATCGTCTGGCCGGACTCCCCCGCCGCTGAGACCATCGGGAACGCCGATCCCGCGACGACGGCCTGAGCGTCCCCCTGTAACGATGACTTCCCGGATCTTCAAGAACGCGCGCATCCTGATCGTCGACGACGAGCCGATCAACGTCGATCTGCTGCGCCGTCTGCTCGAGCGCGCCGGTTTCACGCGCATCGAGAGCACCAACGATTCCCGCGAAGCGGTCGATCTGTACGTGCGCTTCCGCCCGGACCTGATCCTGCTCGATCTCCATATGCCGCATCGCAACGGCCTGGAGATCATGGACGAGCTGAATCAGATCGCCGAAGCGAGCTACCTGCCGATCCTGATGCTGACGGGGGACGACACGCAGGAAGCCAAGCGCGAGGCGCTGTCGCGGGGCGCGAAGGACTTTCTCAACAAGCCGTTCTCGAAAGACGAGGTGCTGCTGCGGATTGGCACGCTGCTCGAAACGCGCTTCCTGTATCTGCAGATCCAGAGCCAGAACCAGATGCTCGAGGCGAAGGTCCGCGATCGGACCCGCGAGCTGGAGGCGGCGCAGATCGAAATCATCGAGCGGCTCGCGCGGGCGGCGGAGTTCCGCGACGACAACACCGGCCAGCACACCGCGCGCGTCGGACAGATGGCGGCGCTGCTCGCGCGGCAAATCGGGATGCCCGATTCGCAGGTGTCACTCATCAGGCGCGCGGCCCCGCTGCACGACGTCGGGAAGATCGGCATTCCGGATTCGATCCTGCTGAAGCTCGGCAAACTGACGCCGGAAGAATTCGAGCTCGTGAAGACGCATACGACCATCGGCGCGCGGATCCTGTCCGGCAGCCGCTTCACGATCCTGCGGCTCGCGGAGGAAATCGCGTTCAACCACCACGAGCGCTGGGACGGGAACGGCTACGCGGGGATCGCCGGCACCGCGATTCCGCTGGCGGGGCGGATCGTCACGGTCGTGGACGTATTCGACGCGCTCACCCAGAAGCGCCCCTACAAGGCCGCGTGGCCGGTCAGCGAGGCGATGGCCGAGATCGAGCACCAGCGCGGACGGCAGTTCGATCCGACGCTCGTCGACGCATTTCTCCGGGTTGTCGAGCGGAGCGATAGCGGCGGCAAGCTCCCTCTGGCGGCCCGCTGATGGCGCAGCGCGCGAAAGACATCGCCGTGTGGATGCGCCAGCAGGCCACGATCGCGGGGGCGCGCGGCTTCGTCGTCGGGCTGAGCGGCGGCGTCGATTCCGCGGTCGTCGCGCGGCTCTCTCAGATGGCGACGCCGGGAAAAGTCGTCGGCGTCATCATGCCGTGCCACAGCGATCCGCGGGACGAGCAGGACGCCGAGCTGCTGGTGCACCGCTTCACGCTCCCGGCGATCCGCATCGACCTGGCGCCGGCGTACGACCTCCTGATCGCGGATCTCAAGACGCTCTTCCTGCAGCTTCCGAAGGACCAGGCGCCCGAGCCGGGCCAGCAGAGCCCCGACATCAGGGCGCGTGTGCCGTTCGCGAACGTGAAGCCGCGGCTTCGGATGTCGACGCTGTACTTCGTGGCGAACTCGCTCAATTACCTCGTCGCGGGCACTGGCAATCGCAGCGAGCTGACGATCGGCTACTTCACGAAATACGGTGATGGCGGCGTCGATCTCCTTCCGCTGGGCCAGCTGACGAAGAGCGAAGTGCTCGCGATGGCGCGCGATCTCGAGGTGCCGGAGAGCATCATCGACAAGACGCCGAGCGCCGGCCTCTGGGCGGGGCAGACCGACGAAGAGGAGATGGGGTTCACATACGCCGACCTGGAGCGCTACCTCCAGAAGGGTCCCGATGGCGTTGCGCCGGCGCTGGCGATGCGGGTTGAGCGGCTCGTTCGTGCGACGGACCACAAGCGCAGCGGCCCGCCGATGCCCCCTGACGACGACAACGCCCAATAAAACCGGCCCCGCCTGCAAAGGTGGCTGGCACCTTTAGTGCCAGCCACCTTTAGTGCCAGCCACCTCGGAGCTAGCCGACGCCGCTTCCCATCCCCGCGGGCACCGGGGCCTGCGTTGGATCCGGCTCACCCGACAATCGCTGCAGTGCCGCCTGCACGCTGTCGCGCAGCGCCGGATCGGCGGCGGATTCGAACTTGTGCAGCTCCGGCTCGAGGTTCTGCAGGTGCAACACACCCACCGCGTAGACGGCGCAGGATCGGAGCCACGGATCCTCGCTCGCGAGCAGCGTCCCCACAGCCTGCTCGGTCGTTTCCAGTGGCGCCCCCACGAGGCGATCCGCGATCGCAATTCGTTCCTCGAGCGAGACCTGGCTGTCGAGCAGCGGAAACAGCAACCGCCGCAGCTCCGGCTTCAGCACGTTGTCGAGGAACTCCAGCGCGTTGGCGCGCACGGCGGGATTGGTCGAACGCACGCCCACGTAAGCATCGTGGACGCCTGGTCCTTCGACCATCAGCCGCATCAGGCGGAAGATCCGCTCGAGCTCCTGCTCCATCGAATGCCGCAGGCCCTGGAGCACGGGGTCGTCCTCTTTCAGGTGCGGCCGCAGCGCCCCGAGGACCTGGTAGGAGCGGTAATGCCCGGCGATCTCCGCGGCGAGCACGAGCTCTACGAGCTGCTCGTCGATCCTGACGTCGGCGTGCAGGTCGTGCAGCTTGTTGAGCGATTCGATGACTCGATGGCGAAGCATCGCGTCCGCCTGCAGCAGGCCGTCGATGAGCACCTCGAGCGCGACCGGCGTGCCGATGCGGACCAGGACCTGCGGCAGCTCTCGCCTGATCTCGACCGGCGTCCTTTCGTCTACGAGACGGCGCGCGAGCTCCGGCACGATCGCGTTGCCGTACCGCGCCAGCTTCTCGGCCGCTTCGGAGCTCACGTCCGGTCTCGCTAATCCCGCGATCAAGGCGGCGACGACTTCCCGGCGCATGACCACGGATGCCGCGCGAATCGCCTGGTACGCCACTTCGGCCTCTTCATCGGCGATCAACTCGAGCAGCAGATCGGTGAAGAGACCCGGCACAAGCGCCAGCGCGCGAGCGGCCTGCACGCGATCGCGCACGCCGTCCTCCCCGGACGACCGCGCCATTCCCTCGAGGATGAGGCGGGCGGCATCCAGATTCTGCGACGGCCCGGGCGAGGCGAGGAACGCCGCCATCCCCGCGCGGATCGAGAAGTCTTCGAAGTCTCCGAGCTTCTCGAGCTCGTGCAGCGGATCGATCCGCATCTCGCGCGTGACGTAGAGCAGCGCCTCGGTGCGCACACCAAGGTCCGGATCCCGCAGCATCTCGGTGGCACGTTTCCCGATGGCCGTGTCCCGTGCCGCGCTCAGCAGCGCCAGCGCACCTCTGCGCACCTCCGCGTTCGGGTGCGACAGGAGCGCGCGCAGCGGCGCTTCGAGGCCTTCCATCCGTTGGGTTTCGAGCAGCTCCAGCGCATAGAGGACGTCCCGCTCATCCGATGACGTCAGCTTCTGTGCGATCGCGGGCGCCGCCGACCGATCGAGGACGCCGTGCGGCAGCTGCTCGCTGTCAATGCGATGGCGGTGGATGCTCATCTGGATCGTACGCACGTACAAGGTCCGGAGGCGCCAGGCGACGATCAGCCACGCGCCAATGAACAGCAGGTTGAGCGAGGCGGTGCCGCGAAGCCCCATCTCGTCTCCACCGAAAAACGCGTTGGTCGCGAACCCGAGCGCGACCGCGCCTGCCGCGTCGGCGACGCGGCTGACGACGATGTCGATCGTGGCCTTGATCCGGTTTCGCTGCGCCGCCGGCAACGGGAGATACAGCAGCTCGTAGGTCGCCTTGTCGAGCGAGAACCGGAAGCCCTGGTCGAACGCGCTCGTGAGCAACACGCTCACGACGTTGGGCCAGAGCACGATGAGGCCGCTGCCTGCGGCCAACGCAATCGGCAGCACGAGCAGTGTGCGCGATAAACCGAAGCGGCGAATCGCCGGACCGACCAGCAGCAGCTGCAGCAGGAAGGCGACAGCGCCGAGGGCGAAATTGACCGTGCCGAAGAAGGCCGTCAGCGCGTCCGCGTCCCCCTCGAATTTCCGATCCGCAACGAGGCTGAACTGGAAATTCGTCCACTGGGTCGTGATGGCTGCGAAAAACACCAGAGCCGCGATGTGCCGCAGGTACGAGCTTCCGGCGATCTCACGAAGGCTGTCGCCGAAGGGGTGCTTCACAGCGCCACCGCGCCTCGCGATCCGCGGGCGCGGAATCTTGACGTTGCCCACCGACACGATGAGTGCGGCGGCGAGGATCAGTGCCGCCAGCACGAGCAGCATGTTCACGGTGCCGCCGACGGGGTTGACGAGGTAGCGCGCGAGAAGGCCCGCCGCGACCGCGCCCAGCGAGGCGCCGGTGGCAATCACACCGAAAAGGCGGCGCGCCTGGCGCACGTCGAAGATGGAGTTCACGAACGTCCACGCCTGCACGACCGCGATGACGGCGAAGCAATTCACCCACACGTAGAACAGCGCCGGCAGCAGCCAGCCGAACGCCCAGCGCTCGGGGCTGATATCGGCATATATCCGGAAGGCGTACCAGAACAGCACCACGTTCAGGCTGAAGAACACGAGCGTGCCGACCACGACAGCGCGCGATCCAAACCGCGCGGTCACGCGCGCGTACAACGGCACGAAGATGGAGAGGACGAGCGGGACGGCGGCAAACACGTACACGAGCGCGTACGCGCCGTAACGGTGCAGGAAGAGGCCGTTGCGAAGCGGTTTTGCGAGCACGAACGCAGCGGCGACCACCGCGACGTACAGGAAGGAAAACAGGACGCGGAGCCCTTCGCCGGATCGGACGTCGAAGAACCGCCGCAGCCGCAAAACCATGGAGGGCCGCAGTTTACTTCAGGTGGCGCATGTCTTAGGCTGTGCGCATGCTGCAGCGACTCCTCGCGCCGATCGTCGACGTCCGGAGGGAAGAAGCGACCACCGCCGCGTCGATGTTCGCGTATTCGTTTCTCGCGATGACGGCGTACAACGCGATTAAGCCGCTCACGAGATCCAAGTTCATCGAGCACCTCGGCGCCGACAATCTGCCCTACGTCCTGCTCGCTGCGGGATTCATCATCGGGATCCTCATGGCGGGCTACAGCTGGCTGATCGCGCGGTTGCCGCGGCGATGGGGGCTGCCGGTCACGCAGTTCGGCCTCTCCGGGATCCTGCTCGGCTTCTGGTTCCTCTTCCAGACGAACGCGGTGTGGGTCTCGGTGGTGTTCTTCATCATGTCGCTGATGCTGGCGGTCCTGCTGATCAGCCAGTTCTGGACGCTCGCCAACGTGCTGTACGACGCGCGGCAGGCGAAGCGGCTCTTCGGCTTCATCGGCGGCGGCGCGCCGCTCGGCGGCATCGCGGGCTCCGCGATCGCCTCTTACGCCAAGCAGATCGGATCCGTGAACCTCATCCTGCCGAGCGTGGCGTCCATGGCGCTATGCGCGGTGCTCGTCATCACGATCCTCAGGCGCGAGCGCGTCCAGGTGGATCCCGTGGCGGGAGCGAAGAAGGAGAAAGGCGTCAGCGCCACCGAGGCGTTCGCGCTGCTGCGCACCTCGAAGCACCTGCAGATCATCGCGCTCGTCATCAGCTTTGCCGCGGTGGGCGCCGCGATCATCGAGCAGCAGTTGAACATGGCCGCGGCCGCCGCGAAGGGCGCAAACGCCACCGACTCGATTACCGCCTTCCTCGCGCAGGTCGGACTCTGGACCTCGACGATCGGCTTCGTCATCCAGGTGTGGCTGACGAGCAGGATCCACCGCTACCTCGGCATCGGGTTCGCGTTGATGATCCTGCCGGTCGGCCTCGGCTCGACCGCGCTCGTCATCCTGCTGAACGGCGCGCTGTGGACGCCCGGGCTCGCACGCGTGCTCGACCAGTCGCTGCGCTACACGGTCGACAAGACGACGCGCGAAATTCTCTTCCTACCGCTCGCGGCGGACATCAAGCTGAAGGCGAAGTCGTTCGTCGACGTCACCGTCGATCGCGGCGCGAAGGCGATCGGCGCGCTGCTGCTGCTCGTGCTCGTGAAGCCGTGGGGCCTGCATCTCGACTGGCAGCGACTGAGCTACGCGAGTCTCGCGGTCACCGCGCTCTGGGTCCTGATGGCGCTTCGCGCGCGACGCGGTTACCTGACGGCCTTCCGCCAGAGCATCGACCGTCGCGATGTCGAGGCGAAGGACGTGCGGTTGAGCGGGGGCGACCTCTCGACGATCGAAACGCTCGTCGAGGAGCTCTCGCAGCCGGATCCGGCGCGGGTCGTCTACGCCATCGACATGCTGGAGTCGCTCGACAAGCGCAATCTCGTGACGCCGCTGCTCCTCTATCACGAGTCCGCGGAGGTCCGGCGCCGCGCGCTGCGCGCCATCGGGTCAGTACGCCAGGACATCGCGCAGCACTGGCTGCCGCAGGTGAGGCGAATGTTGGGCGACGCCGACTCCGCCGTGCGGGCGGCGGCGATCGTCGCGATCGGCCATATGAATAATGAAGACGCCGCTACGCTCTCGCGGCCGCTGCTGAGCGACCCCGATCCCCGCATTCGCGTGACCGCCGCGGTGGCGCTCGCCGGAACGGCCAATCGCACGGATGTCGACGCCGCCGAAGCTGTGCTTCTAGAAATTGCCGCGGACTCGCGCGAGTCCGCGCGCGGCGGAAGGCGCGACGTCGCCGCCGCAATCCGCCACATCCAGGAGCCGCGGTTCCGGCGTCTGCTCATCCCGCTGCTCTACGACCCCGCACCTGAAGTCGCAGACGAAGCGATGGCCAGCGTCCAGGCCGCCGGCACGTCGGACTTCGTCTTCGTGCCGACGCTCGTCGCGCTGCTCCGAAACCGGCAGCTGAAGGCACGGGCGCGCGAAGTGCTGGTCAGCTACGGCGAGCCGGTCATCGACGTGCTCGCGCACTTCATGCGCGACCCCGACGAGGACCTCTGGGTGCGGCGCCACATTCCAGGCACCCTGGCGCACATCGTGTCGCAGAAGTCGGTCGACGTCCTCGTCGCCGCGCTGGCAGAAACGGATGGGTTCCTGCGGTTCAAGGCAATCGCTGCGCTCGAACGTCTGCGCCGGACCGACAGGCCGCTGACGTTCGCGCGGGAACCGCTCGAAGCCGCGGCGCTCCAGGACGGCCGGCGCTACTTCAATTACCTGTCGCTCCACGACAACCTGTTCGCGAACCAGCGCCTCGCCCGAACGACGCTGCTGGCGAAGACGCTCGAACAGAAGATGGAGCGGACGAAGGATCGAATTTACCGCCTGCTTGCGCTCCTCTATCCCTGGAAAGACATCGCCGCCGCGCAGTGGACGCTGCGGTACGGCGATCCGCGAAGCCGCGCGAGCGCATCCGAGTATCTCGACAACATCCTTACCGGTCAGCTGCGCCGGCGGATCATGCCGATCCTGGAGGATCTGCCGGCCGAGGAGAAGGTCCGGCGCGGCAACGTGCTGCTCAAGACGCGTCCCCGCGACGTCGAGGAAACGCTCCTCCAGTTGATCAATGACGACGACCAGGTCGTCGCCGCGTGCGCGATCGACGTGGTCCGCCAGCAGAAAATGTGGACGCTTGGCGACGACGTGGAGCACGTGCTGGCGTACCGCGACGTGCGCGACTGGTACGTGTTCGAGGCGGCCTCGTGGGCACTCGCCGAGCGCCGCATGCCGGCGGAGCGGCGGCGTGAGCTGTGGCTCGAGCCGCTGCCCGCCGCCGAGATCGCCGGGCGGTTGAGAGAGCTGCCGCTCTTCGCCTCGATCAGCGTCGACGAGCTCTTCAGGATTGCGGGAGCGTCGCGGCAAATCCGGCACCAGTCCGGCACGCTGCTGCTGCAGGAAGGCATGGTGCCGGACACGATTCACTTCCTGCTCGACGGCCGCGTGACCGCCTCCGCGCGCGATGCGGCGCCTTACACGATCGAGGCGCCCGCGACGCTCGGGTTCGTCCAGGCGCTCCAGGGCGTGGCGATGCGGAAATCGATTCGCACCGTGGATACGACCGTGACGCTCGCGATGACGGCCGAGGAGCTGCGCACGCTGCTTGCGGACAACACCGATCTGGTCCGCGGGCTGTTTGCGACGCTTGCGGACCGCGTGGAGCCCGATACGTGCAGCGACGTGCAGTCGATCGGCATGGCGGGCGAGCTCGAAGGGCTCGCCGCGGGCGGCGTGCTGCCGGTCGAGAAGGTGCTCGCGCTGCAGCGCGTCCCGGTGTTCGCGCGCATCGCACCCGACGAGATGTCGGCGCTGGTGGGGATCACCCGCACGGTGATCATGACGATCGGTCAGCCGCTCTTCGCCGAATCAGCGCCGGTGGCGCTGTGGCTGATTCTTTCCGGCGAGGCATCGCTCGAGGATGCCGCCGACGGCGCCCACAGGACAATCGGCGCCGGCAATATCGTCGGGTCGCTCTGCATGCTGTCGGGGCGCCCGCTCGGCAAGTCCGCCGACGTGCTTCGAAGCGGAGTCGCCCTGCGCATCGATCGCGACGAGCTGTTCGAGCAGCTCGGGGAGCGTCCCGAGCTGCTGCGGCAGCTGTTCGAAGGGATTTTCCGGATTGGCGCCGACGCAGCCGGAAAACCCGTCGTCTGAGGTTTCGATGCGCTGGATAAAGGCCGCACTGGTCGCGCTCGCCGTCACGGCGGGCGCTCCTCTCCTTGTCGCGCACAACGAAGTCGTCCAGGCGCCTGCCGCCTTCCTGGGTTTCCGCGTCGGCGCCGATAACAAGCTGGCGCGGTGGGACAAGATCGTCGACTACATGCGACAGGTGTCGGCCACCTCGAACCGCGTGCGCTTCCGGGAGCTGGGAAAGACGTCGAACGGCAATCCGTTCATCCTGCTGGAAATCAGCGCTCCTGACACCCTGCAGAACCTCGATCGCTGCAAGGCGATGGAGCGCAAGCTGTACTTCCAGGGAGGCGCGCCAGCGGACAGCGAGCGCGATGAGATCTTTCGCTCCGGCAAAGTCGTGCTCCTCGTCACCTGCAGCATCCACGCGACAGAGATCGGCGCGACGCAGATGTCGCTCGAGCTCGTGCACCGCCTCGCGACGGACGATTCGCCGCAGGTCCGCAAGATTCTCGACAACGTGATCTTCCTGCTGATCCCGAGCCTGAATCCCGACGGTCAGATCCTCGTAACCGACTGGTTCGACAAGAATGCCGGCACGCCTTACGAGACCAGCTCGCTCCCGTACCTGTATCACCCGTACGTCGGGCACGACAACAACCGCGACATGTACATGTTCACGCAGAAGGAGAGCCAGTACACGGCCCGGCTGCTGTGGAGCGACTGGTTTCCCTCTGTCTGGCTCGACGAACACCAGATGGGCAGCAGCGCCGCACGCATCTTCGTGATGCCGGCGACCGATCCGATCAACCCGAACGTCCATCCGCTCATCTATCGGTGGAACGGCATTCTCGGGCAGTCGCAGGCGGCGGCGCTCGAAGCGGAAGGCAAGGAAGGGATCATCTACAACTCCACGTACACGAACTACTGGGAAGGAGCCATGGCGTGGAGCGGCTGGTGGCACAACCAGATCGGCCTGCTGACGGAAGTCGCGAGCGTACGCATCGCCGCGCCCGTCGATCAGCCGCGCGCGACGCCCGGACAGCCCCAGGCCCCTGCCGGGCGCGGCGCCGGCGCCGGTGCAGGGCGCGGAGGCGGCGCGGGACCGCTTCCTCCACCGACCGACATTACGCCGCGCACCGAGTATCCGCGTCCGTGGATGGGCGGCCGCTGGACGCTGCGGGACATCGTCGACTACGAGCTGATCGCGACGATGGCGCTGCTCGAGACAGCTGCCGACCGGCGTGAAGCGTTGATGCGTCAGATCTACGAAGTCAATCGGCAGACGGTCGAGAACGGCCGCACCGGCGACGTGAAGGCGATCGCGATACCGGTCGACACGCAGCACGATCCACACGAAGCGGCGCACCTCGTCGAGAAGCTGCAGATGGCAGGCGTGGAGGTGTCACGCGCGCGATCTGCCTTCGACGCGGATGGGCGGCGCTTCGAGGCGGGGACCTTCGTCATCCCGATGACGCAGGTGTTCGCGCGCTACGCCAGGGACATGCTGGAAAAGCAGACGTACCCCGAAGTGCGCCGCGGTCCGAATGCGCCGCCCGAAGCTCCGTATGACGTCACGGCCTGGTCGCTCGGCATGCTGCTTGGCGTCGATCACGTGTTCCTGAAGTCGGAGGTGCCCGCGGATGCCTCGCTTGATGCGCTCTCAGCAGGACCGCGCCTCGACGGTCGAGTCTCCGGGAATGGACCGCGTTTCGCGTTCGACTACGCAGGCCCTGACGCGGCACGCGCGATCAACGCGCTCCTGAAGCAAGGCGCGCGCGTCTCGCTGGAGCTGGCGCGTGAGGGAAGGAACGCGGGACGTGTTGTCGTCTCGAACGTGCCGCGAAAGACGCTCGACGACATCGCCGCGTCACTCGACATCAATGTAACAGTCGTGGAGGGGGTCCGCCACACCGCCTCCGCTAAAGCTACGGCGAGTCCACCCGAGCCTTGGCGAAGGTGGAACGCTGACACTACGGGAGCGCTGACCGTCCGCGCTCCGCGAATCGGAATGTATCAGTCGTGGGGCGGCGGCAACATGGACGAGGGCTGGACGCGGTGGGTCCTCGAGCAATACGGGTTTCAGTCGACCCCGCTGCACAATGACGACGTTCGCGCGGCCCGGCTGAAGGACAAATTCGACGTCATCATCCTGCCGGACCAGGCGCCGCAGTCGATCGTGAACGGCAGCACCGGCACGAATATCCGTCCGGAGTATCGCGGCGGAATCGGCGACGAAGGAGTGACGGCGATTAAGGACTTCGTGGACGCCGGCGGAACGCTGATCACGCTCGGCGCCGCTTCCGACTTCGCGATCCAGTACTTCCCTGTTCCCGTACGCAACCTGAAGCGCGGCCTCGCGCGCGACGAGCACTTCGCGCCCGGCACCATCCTGCGCATCCAGGTCGACACGAAACATCCGATCGGCTACGGGATGGCCCCGTCCACCTACGGCTTCTACAACAACAGTCCCTTCTTCTCCATCGTCGAAGGTTTCGAATCACAACGGACGACTGTCGTCGCGCGATATCCCAACCAGGACGTCGTGGCATCCGGATGGCTCAAAGGGGAAGAGTTGATGGCGGGACGAGCGGCCGTCGTCTCGATCGACATGAACCCGGGACGCATCGTGTTGTTCGGCCTGCGGCCGCAGCATCGCGCGCAGACGCACGCGACTTTCCCGATGCTGTTCAACGCGCTCTACCTGTCGACGGTTCACAGCACGCCATAAAACCGCAGCGCGTAACGGACGATTTCGGTGAAATACGCGGCGCACAGAGTCCCAATAAGCGCTGATTCCCATCGCGGCGCCGGGGCCGCCTGCGAAGCGGCGCGACGGCGCTGCCGCGCAAGCGCGGCGTGGCACCGCGCGCGGGTACGCGCGGCGCGGTCCTCGTCCGGCTCATGAAACGGCAAACGCTCGAGGGTTCGACGCAACGGATCGGTGTTCATCACATCACCTTGCGCAACACAGGCCGGACGAGAGCGCTGGACTCGTCGAGCGCGCGCGCAAGCATCGCTCGCGCGCGGCTGAGACGCTGTCGCATCGCTTCCGCCGTGACGCCGCAGACCGCCGCAGCTTCTGACGGCTGCATTCCTTCGACAAAGGTCAGGAGAAGCATTGCGGCAATCTTCGGCGCGCTTGCTGGCGTCCTCGGCGGCTTCATTTCCATCCTGCGCGGCATAGGCGCCACCGGCAACTTCACCGCCAGGAGCTATTCGATGATCGCCGTAGGATTTTCGGAAGCTCTTGTTCCCGTGTTCGTCGGCTTCGGCTGCCTTACGATCGCCTGGCTCCTTGTGGCGTTCGGGATGCGGCGATCTGCTTGACGGCGTCGACGATCCGCCGCGCGGAGATGCCGTAGCGATCGAGGAGCTCGTCGGGCTGGCCGCTGCGCGGAATCTCGCGCACGGCGAGCCGCGTGACCGTGAAACCCGCCGGCGCGACGGCTTCGCTGACCGCATCGCCGATGCCGCCCGACGGGAAATGATCCTCGACCGTGACCAGCGCACCGCCCGTCGCCTTCCCCGCCTCGATCATCGTCTTCGCGTCGATCGGCTCCACCGAGTACGCGTCGATCACGCGGATGTTGATACCGTCCGACTTCAGCTGATCGTGCGCCTTGAGCGCCTCGAACAGCGTCACGCCCGCGCCGATGACCGCGGCGACGTCGGAATTGCTCTGGCGGATCACTTTCGATCCGCCAATCGGGAACGACTCCTCGGGTCCATAGATGACCGGCGTCTTCGGGCGGGATGTCCGCATGTACGCCATCCCTTTGTGCCGCGCCATCTCCACGACGAGCCGCTCGGTGCTGACGGCGTCGGATGGATAGAGAACCGCGCACCCGTGCACCGCGCGCATCATCGACAGGTCTTCGAGCGCCATCTGCGACGGACCATCCTCGCCAATCGAAACGCCCGCGTGCGATCCGGTGAACTTGACGTTGGCGAACGAGATCGCGCCCATGCGAACGAAGTCCGCCGCCCGCGTCAGGAAGCACGCAAACGTCGACGGAAACGGGATCGCGCCGCGCGCCGCGAGCCCCATCGCCGCGCCAACCATGACCTGCTCGGCGATGAAGTTCTCGAAGAAGCGTTCCTTCCCGCCAGGGATCTTCTCGAACTTGTCGCTGAACGTGGAGTTCTTGACGTCGGCGTCGAGCGCAACGATGCGCGGATCGGCCGCACCCGCGGCGGCCAGCGCCACGCCCCACGCTTCGCGGGTCGCGACGCTGTCTCCTTTCTTGTAGGCAGGCGCGGGCACCTTCGAATAGTCGGCGGCGGCTTCGCCTCGGCTTTTCGATCGCGGACCCGGAATCGACGGTGTCGGCGCGCCATCGATCATCTGCTTCTGCAGCTCGGCGATCGCCTTGTCCGCCTCGTCGCCCTTCTTCAGCGCCTTTCCGTGCCAGTTGTTTTTGTCGCCGACCGCCTCGAGTCCCTTGCCCTTCACCGTCTTCGCAACGATCACCGTCGGCCGTCCCTTTGTCGCGCGCGCCTCGTCATACGCCGTCAGCAGCGCCGGAATATCGTGGCCGTCGACGACGATGGTGTGCCAGTCGAACGCCCTCCACCGCGCGGCAATCCGCTCGACGTCGTGGCCGAACTGCGTCGGCTGACTCTGGCCGAGGCGATTGACGTCGATAGTGCAACAGAGGTTGTCCAGCTTCTGATAGACGGCGACATTCGCCGCTTCCCACACGGAGCCTTCCGCCATCTCGCCATCGCCGAGCAGGACATACGTACGGTATTCGGAACCAATCCGCCGTGCGTTGAGCGCCGTCCCGATCGCGGCACAGATGCCCTGGCCGAGCGAACCGGTGGCGACGTCGACGAACGATAGCCGCGGCGTCGGATGCCCCTCGAGATCGGAATCGATTCGCCGCAGCTTCAGCAGTTCCTCGCGCGGGAACAGCCCCGCTTCAGCCCATGCGGCGTACAGGATCGGCGCGGCATGCCCTTTCGACAGCACGAAGCGATCGTTGTCGGCGTTCTGCGGGTCCTTGGGGTCGTAGTGCATTTCGGAAAAGAACAGCGTCGCGACGATCTCCGCCGCCGAGAGACAGGACGTGGGGTGTCCGCTGCCCGCCTCGCTCGTTGAAACGACGGAGTCGATGCGAAGCTGCGTGGCGATGTTCTTCAGCGTGGGGAGCGAGGTCGTCATTGGAGTGTGCCTTCTGAAACGTCAAAAATCGGAGTGTATCACCGCGCCGGTGGTGCCGCCTGCGTCGGTGGTGCCGGCCTTCCACCTTCGCCAAGGCTTCGGTGGACTCGCCGTAGCTTTAGCCGGATGCGCGGTTAGGCCGGCCTTGTAAGAAGATAATGCGCGGCCAGGGGCCCCTGTTGGACGGCGAATGGCGCTATGCCTCAACATCCGCGCCGCATCGCAATTCGTCACGAATGGCTTCAGCCCCTGCCGCAGCAGCCCTATCTGTTCGTCTGGATCGTCGCGGGACCGATCGAAGAAACCTCCCGCGCGTTCGTCCCACATTGCGCGGATGGCAAAATGCGCGAGCTCTTCGGCCATCATTTCGTACACGATGTTGCCCGTCACCTCGAACGCATCGAGACAGGCTGCCGCCATCGCGACCTGATCGCCCAGCAGTCCCCGCACCCGCGGCTGTCCATCGGAATAGTGCGCGACGCCGCTCCCCGGCTTGTAGCACGCCAGCAGGACGCGCTCGAGCGACTTCACCGCGAACGCGCTGAGGCCGTCGTCTCCAAAGACCCGGGCGGCCTGCAGCGCCGCCGACACCATCGCCGCGGTCACATCGGCGTAGAGCCGATCGCCCACCGGCGGAGTGGGCAGCGCGCGCCGCTCTTCGACGGACGAGGCCGCGTAGTACCGCGGATCGGCTGCCTGTGACGCGCGCCACCCGCCATCCACCGGATCGGCAAGCGCGTTCTGCACGTATCGGAGCGTGTCCGCCGCACGCTCCGTGAATCGGGGCGTCGCGAGCGCCGCGCCGGCATTCAGATAGACGCGCAGCAGCGCGGCGTTGGTCTCGAGCAGCTTCTCGTGATGCGGCAGCTGCCAGTCGCGCGTCGTCGCGTACCGGAAGAAGCCGCCATCGACGTCGTCGTACAGCGCGCTCCATCCCATCGCGTCGAGCGTCGCAACGGCAATCGTTTCGTAGCGGGCCTCCCGCGTTTCCTGCCACAGGTCGAGCGCGAGTTGAACTGGAGCCGTCAGCGGGAACTTCGGCTCGATGCCGAACCCGGCGTGGATTGGATCGAACGACGCGAACACCGCGTCGGTCAGCGCGCCGACGTCAGGAATGCCGTTTGCGTTGTCGATGTCCGGCGGCGACGTGATCGGTGTCGTCGAGGGCGGGTGCGCCGCGAATTCCTCCGACACGCGCGAGAGCACGCCGCGCATGCGCTCGATCGGTACGAACGTTCCGCCCGTGAGGATCTCGCCGTCCGGCGTCAGAAACGCGGTCGTCGGCCAGCCCCCGAGGTTGTAGCGCTCGCCGATATCCGGCCGTTCGTCCGCATCGACGCGGACCGCGACGAACCGTTCGTTGATGAGCGCGGCGATCTCCGGATCCGCGTAGCTCGTCCGGTCCATCTCGTGACACCAGTGGCACCACGACGCGCCGATCGACAGCAGAACGGCCTTCCGCTCCGCGCGCGCGCGCCCAAATGGCGCGGCGCCCCACGGCTGCCACGCGACTCCGATCGGCAGGACACGAAGAGGAGGCATCGATCATGGTGATTATAATGAGAGGATGCTCGTGCTGCGGTACGCCGCCCTGCTCGCGCTCACGATCTGGGTCGGCGGGCTGCTCGTGCTTGGCGCGATTGCCGCACCATCGATTTTCGAGGTCCTCGCCGCCCGCCACATCGCAAACGACCGGCTCGTCGCCGGAGCGATCTTCGGGGAGATCCTGCGCCGCTTCCATGTGATGAGCTTCACGTGCGGCGCCGTGCTGCTGGGTACGCTCGTGATGCGAGGCGTCATGGGCCCGCGGCCGATCATGTTCGCTGCGCGCGTCGGCCTCGCTTTCCTCATGCTTGTGGCGACTGCGTATTCCGGCCTGATCGTTGCTCCACGCCTTGCGCTGATGCAGTCGAGCGCCGCCGTTGCTCCCTCGAGTCTCCCGGAACATGATCCGCGCCGGGTGGAGTTCGGACGCCTTCACGCGATATCGACCGGCATCCAGCTCGTGCCGCTTCTCGGAGGCCTGTTTCTCCTGTTTCGTGAGTTGAAGGACTGACGTGGACAACTACGCTGAGCACATTGCGAGCATCGATGCGGCCGTGGCCGCCGAACCGGACGTGCCGGCCGCCCTCGACCGCGCGGTGTCGATGCTGAAAGAGCGCGTCCGCGATTACACGTGGGTGGGAATCTACCTGCTCGAAGGGGACGAGCTGGTGCTCGGCCCGTTCCGTGGCAAACCGTCGCCCCACACGCGCATTCCCCTGGGCCGCGGCATCTGCGGCGCCGCGGCAACGGAGAAGGCGACGGTCGTCGTGGACGATGTGAACGCGGATCCGAGATACCTCGCGTGCAGCATCGACACGAAGTCGGAGATGGTCGTGCCGATCATGGACGGCGATCGCGTGCTCGGCGAAATCGACATCGACAGCGATCGCCCCGCGGCCTTTGGCGAGGCGGACCGGCAGCTGCTGGAAGCGGTCGCTGCCCGCCTGGCACGACGACTGACCTCCTAGAACGATGAGCCACACCCTCACGCTTATCCCCGGCGATGGGATCGGGCCGGAAGTGACCGAAGCCGTCGTCCGCATCTTCAAGTCCGCGGGAGTCGACATCGACTGGGAGCGTCAGGATGCGGGCGTCACCGCGTTCAAGCGCCACAACCAGTCGCTGCCGGGCACGCTCCTCGATTCGATCCGCCGCAACAAGGTCGCGCTCAAAGGCCCCGTGACGACGCCGATCGCGGAAGGCTTCACGAGCGTGAACGTCGGCCTGCGCAAGGCGCTGGATCTCTATGCGAACCTGCGGCCGGTGCGGAACCTCCCGGGCGTACAGACGCGTTTTTCGGACGTCGATCTGATCATCGTTCGCGAGAACACCGAGGACCTCTACGCGGGCCTGGAACATCAGATCATTCCCGGCGTCGTCGAGAGCCTGAAGATCATCACGGAGAAGGCATCGACACGGATCGCGGCGTTCGCGTTCGACTACGCGCGGAAGAACGGACGCAAGCGGGTGACCGCCGTGCACAAGGCGAACATCATGAAGCTGAGCGACGGCTTGTTCCTCGAAAGCACGAGGGGGGTGTCGCGCGAGTACACGGACGTCAGCTACGACGAACGGATCGTCGACGCCGCGTGCATGCAGCTCGTCATGCGCCCTGAGACATTCGACGTACTCCTTCTGCCGAACCTATATGGCGACATCGTGTCCGATCTCTGTGCGGGACTCGTCGGCGGACTGGGCGTCGTCCCCGGGGCGAACATCGGGCTGGACACAGCGGTCTTCGAGGCGGTACACGGCAGCGCGCCGGACATCGCGGACAAGAACCTGGCGAACCCGACGGCGCTGCTGCTGTCCGGGTTGATGATGCTGGATTACCTCGGGGAACACCAGCGGGCCGAACGGATTCGCGCCGCGCTCGGCCGTGTGCTGCAGGACGGCGCGGTACGCACGCACGACCTCGGAGGCCACGCGTCGACGACGGAATTCACCGAGGCGGTGTGTCGCGAGGTCGAGAAGGGACGGCCCTGAAACCTGATATAGTCGCACCGTGATGCTCGACGACATCACCCAGGCAGTCCTCGCGCGCGAGGAAGTCGCGCGATACCTGCGTGGCGGCCATGGGCAGACGGAGCTCGAGGCACGCGAGCGGATCCACGCGTATCTCGACGAGCTGCGCACCACGCAGCGCTACCCGATCTACCGCGCGCTCAAACATCCGCTCTACCCGATCCTCCGCAAGATTGAACGCATCGACGAAAACGTCGATATCGCCCAGCAGGTCACGCGCACGGGGCGCGCCGTCTACATCTCGGACCACAAGAGCCATCTCGATTACCTCGTCGAGCCGCTCGTGCTCGACGACAACGGCATCCGTCCGCCGGTGATCGCCGCGGGCATCAACCTGTTCGGCGGCCCGCTCGGCCTGATCCACCGGCACGTCACGGGCGCGATCCCGATCCGCCGCAACGCGAAGGACCCGGCGTATCTCGTCACGCTGAAGGCGTACGTCGCCGAGCTGCTGCAGCGCCACGACCTGCTGTTCTATATCGAGGGGGGCCGCAGTTACTCCGGCGAGTTGAAGCCGCCGAAGACCGGCCTGCTGCACGCGACGCTGCACGCCGGCACGAACGCGAAGATCATTCCGATGGCGGTGGCGTACGACGTCGTGCTCGAGGATCACATCCTCGCGCACCAGGCGGAGAAGCGGCGGACGCGCGCGTTCGGCCGCGAGATCGCGGAGATGGTGCGCTACGCCGTCGGCTACCAGTCGCGCGCGTTCGTCACGTTCGGCCCGCCGATCCCGATCGACGGCTGGGACTCGGAATCCCGCCGCGAGGTGATGGCGCTCGGCCATCACATCCGCGACACGATCGGCAAGCTGTACAAAGTCCTCCCGACGGCCGTCCTTGCGGCGGCGCTGAAGCCATCAATCACCCGGCGCGAGCTCGAAGCGCGCGCCGAAGCGATCGTGGAGACCGTGCGGGCCGCCGGGGCCAACATGGGGGTGACGTCCGGGCGCCAGGCAGTCGAGGAAGGGGCCGAGCCGCTCGCGGCGCGCAACATCATCCACGTCGAGCGCGGCGGCCGGTTCCGCGTCCGCGAGCGCACCGTGCTCCGCTACTACGCGCGCACGCTGCAGCACCTGATCGCCGGGTCCAGGCGGGTCCCGCGGACCCACTGATGATCGGCTACATCTCCAAGGCTTTCTTCCACACCCTCGCAGGCAGCCAGTCACTCAAGCGTCTCGCCTCCCGCTACGGGATGCGCAGCAGCGACAGCTTCGCGCGCCGCTTCATCGCCGGTGAAACCATCGACGAGGCGGTCGCGGCGGTGCGCGCGATCGAAGCATCGGGCCTCCTGCACACGCTCGATCTGCTCGGCGAGAGCGTGCACACGATGGCGGAGGCGGACGCCGCAACGCGCGTGTATCTCGCCACTATGGCCCGCATCGTCGCGTCCGGCATCGGACGCAACATTTCGCTGAAGCTGACACAGCTCGGGCTCACGATCGATCGCGCGACATGCGTCGACAACCTGCGCCGGATCCTCGATCGCGCGGGGGCCGACGATTTTTTCGTGCGCGTCGACATGGAGGATTCCCCCTATACGCAGGTCACGCTCGACGTGTTCGAGACGATGTGGCAGCAGGGATATCGGAACGTGGGGATCGTGCTCCAGTCGTCCCTTCGGCGCACCCCCGCCGACGCGCGGCGCATGAACGAGCTCGGCGCGCGCGTGCGGCTGGTGAAGGGGGCCTATCAGGAACCCAAACGCGTGGCGTACCAACGCAAGTCCGAGGTGGACGCCGCGTTCATCGAAATCATGGAGCTGCTGTTGACGGGCGGCCAGTACCCCGCCATTGCCACGCACGATCCCGCCATGATCGACGCGACGCGGCGATTTGCAGCGGCCCACGGCGTCGCGTCCGACCGCTTCGAGTTCCAGATGCTGTACGGGATTCGCAGGGATTTGCAGGCGCAGCTGCGCGACGCCGGTTACCGGGTCCGCGTATACGTCCCGTTCGGTCGCGAATGGTTCCCGTACTTTATGCGCAGGCTTGGTGAACGCCCCGCCAACGTCGCTTTTGTAATTCGCGGCCTGTTGAGCGAGCGTCACGCCTGACCGATGGGCGCCGACGAGTACGTAGCGGACGCGCCATTGTGTAGCCATCCACCGCGCCAATAGCGCCGAGGTGCTGCAGGCGCTACACATCAGCGCGGCAGCTCAGCGACGTATCCACTCCATTTCCGACCGTAAGTTGCTGGCTCATCAGACGATACGCTGAGCCGGCGCGTCGTGGCACATCTCTTGATATTCCTGAGTCCAGCGGGACGGAACGGCCGCAAGGCCAGCGGCGTCATACTGCGTAGCAGAAGGGATATGGAGATCGCTCATGGTGACCAACTACCCCCAGCAGCTCACGGCGACGGCGGAAGTGACGCACGGACAGGACGGCAACGTCGTAGCGCGCGCAGTCAGCCGCATCGGTCAGCTGTTCTGCGGGCTTCGAGGCCACGACTCGGTACTGCACTTCGAGGGCAACCGCGTGAACATGCGCTGCACGTCGTGCGGGTATGACACGCCGGGATGGGAGATCAGCGGACACGGCCCGCGGCGCCGTTACGAAGGCGACTCGCGCCGGCACCTGCTTGCGACACAGCGGCTCGTGCTTCGCAAGACGGCCTGACGCAGCTCGACTACGCGCCAGACACGCTGATCGGTTCTCGCAATGAAGGCTGGTGGAGCCCACGGGCACGCCAGCCTTTTTCTTTTTACCAGGTGAGCGCCAGCTCGGCGAGCACATCGCGGCACGCGATGACGTCTTTCATGGTGACGTATTCCTCAACACTGTGAAGACCGGCGCCGCCGGGACCGAACAGCACGGATGGAATTCCGGCAGTGCCGAGAATCGCGGCGTCGGTCCAGAAGCTCATCCCGACCATTGCCGCGCTGATCGCGCAGGCTCGCGCGGCCGTCGCGAGCGCCGCGGGCAGGTCGGCAGCGGCGGAAATTTCGTACGGAGGACGCGAGAACATCAATTGCGCCGTCGCGGAGAACTCTGAGTCCTCCTTCTCGAGCGCATGGAGAATCGCCTCAACCTCGGCGCGAAAGGTCTCCCCCGTTTCACCGGGAACGGTTCGCCTCTCGAGCTGCAACCGGCACTGATCGGGATAGCTGCTCAGCTCCCGCCCGCCGTGGATGATCGACGCGTGCAGCGACGCCGTGCCGATGAGCGCGTGCGGCCGCCGCGACTGCAGCTCGCGATCGAGCTCCTCGAAGCGCTGCAGCGCGCGGCCCATTCGGAAGATCGCGTCGCGGCCATCGGCCGGGCGGCTGCCATGCGCGGCGCGCCCGCGCGTCTCAACGGACGCCCACGCGAATCCTTTGTGTGCGATGCCGATTTGCAGATCCGTCGGCTCAGTGACGACCGCACCGTCCGCTTTCCATCTCGTGACAAGCGCGTCCGCGCCGATGCTGCCGAACTCCTCGTCGACGACCGCCGCGATGATGAGACGGCCTGACGTGAAGCCGCGCTCGCGCGCGACCCGCGCCGCGTCGACCATCGCGGCGACCCCGGCCTTCATGTCCTGCGCGCCGCGGCCGTAGAGCCGTCCGTTCCGCTCCTCGGGACGGAACGGCGCCTCCATGCCGCCGACACCAACGGTGTCGATGTGCCCGCAGAACATCAGCGACCGGCCGGCACGTGATCCTTCGAGTACGCCGACGACGTTCGGACGTTCCGACGCGGCCTCGTGCACCTCGACATCCAGGCCGAGGCTTTTCATGTGCGAGGCGATCGCGTCGGCGATCTGTGCTTCCCCCGCCGCGCCAGGTACGAGCGATGGATTCACCGAATCGATCGAGACGAGATCGCGCAGCAGCGAGATGACGGGATCGGTCATGGATGACGGCGCTGACGCGCGACTGTATCATGCGCGGATGGATGTTTCGGGCCGCGTCGCGGCTATCACGGGCGCTTCCTCGGGGATCGGTCTCGCGATCGCGCGTCACCTCGCGCGCGAACGGATTGCGGTCGTGCTCGGCGCCCGGCGGGCCGATCGCCTCGACGAAGCGGTCCGCGAGATCCGCGCCGCGGGCGGACGCGCCGACGCGATCGTGATGGACGTCACGATCGAGGCGGACGTAAACGCGCTCGTAGAGCTCGCGCGCACGGTCTTCGGCAGCCTGGACATCATGGTCTGCAACGCGGGCTTCGGCTACTACGGCACCGTCGAGCAGACACCGCCGGAGACGATGCGCCGGATGATGGACGTGAACTTCATGGGGACGTTTCTCGGCACGCGCGCGGCGCTGCCGGTCTTTCGGGCGCAGGGGACGGGACACCTGATCTGCATCTCGTCGATCGTCGGGCAGCGCGGCATCCAGTTGATGAGCGGCTACAGCGCGACGAAGGCGGCGCAGACCGGCTTCGCGGAATCGCTGCGATCGGAGTTCGCCGGCAGCGGCATCCACGTGAGCGTCGTCTTTCCGGTCTCAACGGAGACGGAGTTCCGTCAGGCCGTGGTGCGCGACTACGGCCATGCCGTTTCGGGGATCGGACCGAAGCAGTCGATGGACGACGTGGCGCGCGCGGTGGTGGCGTGCGTGCGAAAGCCGGTCCCGGAGGTGTATCCGCATCGAACGTCACGCGCGCTCGCAATCCTCAACGTGCTCGCGCCCGGGCTCACCGATCGCATGGTGCGGAAGTACGGGCGGCGGCGCGAGGCGCGCGAGTGACCGACAGCCTCGACACTGCGGTCGCGATCGCCCGGCGGGTGCACGAGGCTGGCGGTCGCGCGGTGATCGTCGGCGGCTGGGTGCGGGATCGCATCATGGGGCGCCCGTGCAAGGACGTGGACCTCGAGGTGTACGGCGTGCGCGCGGACACGTTGCGCGACCTGCTCCGCGAGTTCGGCAGCGTCAACACCGTTGGCGAGAGTTTCACAGTCTACAAGGTCGCAGCGGTCGATGTCGCGCTGCCCAGGCGCGAGTCGAAGACGGGCCGCGGGCACAAGGCGTTCGAGGTGACCGGCGATCCTGGCCTGTCCTTCGAGGAAGCGGGCCGCCGGCGCGATTTCACGATCAACGCGATCGCGTGGGATCCGCTGACCGACGAATACATCGATCCGTTCAACGGACGCGCGGACATCCCGTCGAGGATGCTCCGCGCCGTCGACCTGCGTACGTTCGGCGAGGACAGCCTGCGGGTGCTGCGTGCGATCCAGTTCGCCGCCCGGTTCGAGTTCGCGCTCGACGCCGCGACGCGCGAGCTGTGCCGCACCATTCCGCTCGACGATCTGCCCGCGGAGCGCGTGTGGGGCGAGATCGAGAAGCTGCTGCTGCACGCTCAGCGACCCTCGATCGGGTTCGCGCTCGCGCTCGATCTCGGCGTCATCGATCGCCTGTTCCCGGAGATCAAGGCGCTCGTCGGCTGCGAGCAGGAGCCGGAGTGGCACCCCGAGGGGGACGTGTGGGTCCACACGCTGCTGGTCATGGACGAGGCGCGCAAACGGATCGACGATCTCGACCGGCCGCGGCAGGTCGCGGTGATGCTCGGCGCGGTGTGCCACGATCTGGGCAAGCCGCCGACGACCGCGTTCATCGACGGACGCATCCGCTCAATCGATCACGAGCAGGAAGGGATCGCGCCGGCGACCGCCGTCCTCGATCGCCTGAACATCCACACGATGGACGGCTTCGACGTGCGCCGTGAGGTGCTGGGCATCACGGCGCATCACCTGAAGCCCGGCATGTTCCGCCAGTCGCCGACACCAGTCAGCGACGGCGCCTTCCGGAGGCTCGCGCAGAAGGTGGACCTCGAGCTTCTCGCGCGCGTCGCCAAGGCGGATTGCGAGGGACGCGGGGGCGGATTCGATTGTTCGGCGATGGACTGGTTTCTCGATCGTGCGCGCGAGCTGGGCGTTCAGCACGCGCCCCCTGAGCCGATCGTCAAGGGGCGTCATCTCCTGGCGCTCGGCCTGACACCCGGCCCCCACGTTGGCGCGGTGCTCAAGCAGATCTACGAGAAGCAGCTCGATGGATCGATTGCGACGCTCGAGGACGGAATCGCGGTGGCGAAGGAAATCCTGGGTAACGGATGACGCGACGTACAATCAGTCGCAGCATGCCGACCGTTTCGTGCCTACCAATCCTTTCAGCTGCGCTCGTGTCCTGCGCGCTGCTGCCCGTCGCAGCCACGGCGCAGGACGTTCCCGCCGACAAACTTCCGATTGGAAGATACGTCGTGGACGCGCGCGCCGATTTTCCGAAATTCAAGCAGGATGCCGCGATCGCCACCGCGATCGGCACCGGCGTGCTGAACCTGCCGACGCGCGGCTTCGGCATTGTCACGGGAGCGCACTGGTATCCCCTGCGTGTGGGGATCATGACGCTGGGAGTTGGCGGCGAGTTCATGACGGCGCGCCGCAGCTGCACGCTGAACACCGGCACGAAGGCGGCGCCCGTGAATGTCACCGTAAATAGCCGTCTCTCCACGCTCGCGCCGCAGATCTCGTTCAACTTCGGATCGCGCGATGGCTACAGCTACATCAGCGGGGGGATCGGGAAGGCGACCTTCACCGCGGCACGGAAAGACAAGCCGCTGCCGGACCCGGAGTCCGGATCGAAGACGATCAATTACGGCGGCGGTGCGCGGTGGTTCGCGAAGAAGCACGTTGCGCTGTCGGTGGATCTGCGGTTCTACGCGATCAACCCGCAGGACACAACGGCAACGCGCCCCGGCTACCCGCGCATGACATTAATCGCCATGAGCGCGGGCGTGGCCGTTCGCTGACTCGCTTCGCTCGCTGTCTTGAATCCCTTATCCCTAATCGTGAATCCCTGATCATCGACTCCTGAATCACTGAATGGTGAATCCGATTCGAGGATTCACGGATTCGAGGATTCGCGGATCCGAGGACTCGCGGATCCGAGGATTCGTCGATGAGGGATTCCCGATCAGGGATTAGGGATTGACGTTCTACGCAGCCTCCCTGCCCCTCCGCCATTCCTCGAACAGCCTGGCGGCATTGCCCGCGACCGAATGAAGCGACGGGCTCCACCCCAGTGCCCGGGCGCGCGGACTGCGGACGACCTGATCGAGCGCGAGCGCATCCGCGTACGGTCCCATCTTCGTGCGCGCCTCGGCGAGCGGGAGATGCCGGATGCTCGGGCGCGTCTTGGCATGCGCGGCAATCGCCGCCACGATGTCGTTGACGCGCTCGTCACCCTCGTCGTTCGCGTGGAAGATCCCGGCGGCGTCGGCGGTGACCGCGAGCCGCACGTACAACTCCGCGAGATCGCGGTCGCGCACGAGCGGCCAGTGGTTCTCGCCGCTGCCGACGATCCGGATCAGGCTGTTCGCCGCGTCCTTGAATATGTCGCCGACGATCCCGCGCGAGCCGCCGTAGACGAGACCTGGCCGGATCACGACGGGCCGGATGCCCATCGCAGCCGTGTTCAGCACCCGCTCCTCATGCGCGGGGCGCCACGCCACCATCTCGGCGGGATTCACCGCCGCGGTTTCGTCCGCCGGCGTTGGACTGTTCCCGAGCACCCACACACCTGACGTGTAGATCACGAATCGGTTGGACTTCGACGAAGGCGCAAGCAGGACGTCGAGCGCCGCCGCGTCGATCTTCGGGCCCCGCGCCGAGTAGTCGATTGCCGCGTGCACCACGCCGTCAGCCGACGCCGCGGCATCCGCGTACAACGCAGGCGAAGTGAGATCTCCGAGCACCGGCTTTCCGCCGCGTGCCTGCACGTCCGCCGCCTTCTCCGGCGTCCTCACCAGCGCGTCCACCTGGTGCCCTGCCCGCACGAACGCGTCGAGGACCGCCGATCCCACGTATCCACTGCCGCCCGTCAAAAGAATGCGCATTCCGATTACCACTCTTGCCAGCCCCGAACCGCGAACCGCGAACCGCGAATCGCGGCAGAGTCAGATGTCCCAGATTCTTTCCTGCCGATCGTAGAACGTAATCAGTCCATCTTCACTGACCTTCAACACCGCGCCGAAGCGGCCGGCCGCCATCGCGGCGGTCGTCCGCGCCCCTTCCACGGGCAGATTCGAATGCGGTTCGGGCGGTTCGGTGTGCAGCAGGATCGCGCCCACTGCAAGCAGCCGGCCTGATGGATCCGTGACGGTCGCGCCGTCGGTGCGCGCCAGTCCCGAGAGCACCGCCGGATCGAGCTCACACGCGCTGCGGCCCCGGAGCATGTGCATGAGCTGCCCGCGGCTCGGAAGCGCACCCACGGCGTTCCGTGGAACGTCGAGCTGGTCGGCCGGCGCGACGAGCTGCGGCAGGGACGTCTTCGGATCGCGCAGCACGACGAACAGCGCGCCTTCACGCGCATCCGCGAGATCCATGGCGGTCTGGAACAATCGCTCCGCGAGCGCGGAGTTCCCCACGACCCTGGCCCACATCTCGTACTTCGCCTGCAGATCGAGCAGGTGCCACCGGGCGTTGCGGAAGCTGAACGTCTGGACCCCTTCGGCAAACAACTTGATCTCGTGCGTCGGACTGAGAACGATGCAGAGATTGCCGTTCCCGATCGTCGCCAGCGCGTGAGGCCGATACCTCGTTGTGCATGGGACCGACAACGTCGCCGCTTTCGCGTAGCGGCCGACTTCGACGATGTCGAGGACGGTGCCGCCGCGGTTCACGAGAAACACCGTCTCGAGGCCGTCGCTCAGGCGGTAGAAGCTCTTGATACCGGTGAGCGCCTGCGTATACGGGTAGACGTCCTCGCGCGGCACATGCCGCGGACGCACCGGATCGTCGTCCCTTTCCAGGACCAGGACGCCCGACGAGATCGAGCGGTTCTCGTAGCTGGAGAGCGCCGCGACGCGCAGCACTTCGATCGCGGTCGCAATCAGATCCACGCGCGAATGCGACTCCGCCGGGTGCCCGTCGAGGAACGCGGCGACGTAGCGGTCCTCGATGGCGCCGCGAAAGAGCTCGCCGCGCTCCAGCATCTGCTTGGGATCGAAGATCGCGCGGTAGCGCGCCGCCAGCACGGTGCCGATCGCGCGCGCGAGCCGCACTTCGTGCGCGGTGAACGGCCGCGCCGCCGGCACGTGCAGCACGTGCCGCGATCCGAACCAGCGGATCGTGAGGACCGAGGGATCGCTGGTCGGCTCGATTGCCAGGCGCCCGTCGGACGACAGCGACGGAATCGGTTCGGTCTCGAACGTCGCGCGGTCGAAAAACTGGCGCAGCGCCGCCTGCAGCAGGTTGTCGTACAGCGCGCTGGCGGCAAAAACCGGCGGGAGCGACATCAGTTTTCCATCATAATTCACGGGAATGCTGCGGCGCACGCTGATCGATTACTTCGCGGACCTCTCGTCTATCGATGGCGAGTTCGTGGTGTACGACGACGGCTACCGGAGCCGGTCCTATACGTACCGTGATATCGCCGCCGGCGCGCGTGCCTTCGCGGATCGCCTGCGCGCGGGCGGCATCAGCAAGGGACAGGCGATCGCGGTCTGGGGAGAGAACCGCGCCGAGTGGATCGTCGCGCTCTGGGGGTGTGTGCTCGAGGGCGTAGTGCTGGTGCCGATCGACTATCGCGCGTCCGCGGAGTTTCTCCTGCGCGTCGCAGGTATCGTGGATGCGCGCGCGGTGCTGGTGGGCGATGCCGTTGATGCGACGGGGCTTGGAAGTGAGCGGCGGATCTGGCATCTCTCGGAGCTGCGTTCGGCCGACGCCAAGGCCGACCTGAAGGTCGGCACCACCGAAAATATCGCCGGCAGCACCGACGTCACGGCGGACACTACCGCTGAAATCATCTTCACGTCTGGTGCGACAGCGGCGCCGAAGGGTGTCGTCATCACACACCGCAACATCCTCGCGAACATCATTCCGATCGAACGGGAGCTGGCGAAGTACCAGAAGTACGCGAAGCCATTTCTCCCGATCCGCTTTCTGAACCTGCTCCCGCTCAGCCACATGTTCGGCCAGGCGATGGCGACGTTCGTCCCGCCGATGCTGCCGGGCGTCGTGGTCTTCACGCGCAGCTTCGCGCCGGATGACATCATCCGCCAGATCCACGACCGCCGAATCTCGGTGCTCGTTTGCGTGCCCAAGATCCTCGAAGTCCTGAAAGATCACATCGTCCGCATCGCGCCGGATACGGCGAATGCACCGGAGAAAATGCACTGGACGGCCCGGTGGTGGAAATACCGCCGCGTCCACAGCATGTTTGGCTTCAAATTCTGGGCGATGGTCGTCGGCGCCGCGCCGCTCGATCCCGAGCTCGAAACGTTCTGGCGCCGCCTCGGATTCGTCGTCGTGCAGGTCTACGGACTGACGGAGACGGCGCCGATTGTGACCTTGAACCATCCGCTCCACTCGACACACGGCGCCGTGGGAAAACCAATCGCCGGCGTCGAGGTGCGCATTGCGGAAGATGGCGAGATCCTCGTGCGCGGCGAGAACGTGACGCGCGGCTACTTCAACGACCCCGAAGAAACGCGCGCGTCGTTCGAGGACGGCTGGTTCCACACCGGCGACATCGGCGAGCTCGACGCCAGCGGACAGCTGCACATTCGCGGACGCAAGAAGGAAATGATCGTGACCCCCGAGGGGCTGAACGTCTTTCCGGAGGATGTCGAGCGCATGCTGAACGAGATTCCTGGCGTGGTGGAATCAGCGGTCGTTGGCGCGCCGGTCGGCGCATCCACGTCTGAACGCGTGCAGGCGGTCGTCGTCGCGAAGCCCGGCACGGATCTCGATACGGTGGTGCGCGACGCGAATACGCGGCTGCAGGACCATCAGAAGATTCGCGCGGCGGCACTCTGGCCCGGCACGGAGCTGCCGCGCACAGAGGGGACCCGCAAGTTGAAGCGGCGTGAGCTGAAACAGTGGCTCACGTCTTCTTCCAAGGGCGCCGCGCCCGCAACCGCGCCGGCACACGGAGGACGCAGCGTGGCATCGCTGCTCGACCGATTCGCGCCGGGCCGCACGATCACTCCGCAGACCACGCTCGACGAGCTCGGGCTCAGTTCATTGGAGCGCGTCGAGTTGATGATGGTGCTCGAGGAATCGCTGCAGGTGACGATCGACGAGTCGAAGTTCGCCGCCGCCACGACGGTCGGCGATTTGGAAACGCTCGCGCGGCCGATCGAGGCAGGCGGCGCCGCCGCGGTCGTTTCCACGGAGCCTATCGAATTCCCGTCGTGGAACCGGTCGCTTCCGGTGCGTGCGCTCAGGCGGGTCAGTCTCGCGACATGGATCCTGCCGCTCGGCAAGATCTTCGTGACGCTCGAAGTCCACGGCCTGGAGCACCTCGCCGCGATCAGCGGCCCGGTGATTTTCGCCGCCAACCATCAGAGCCATCTGGACGGGCCGATGATCCTGCAGGCGCTGCCGCCACGCTGGCGCTATCGGGTGGCGCCCGCGATGGCCAAGGAGTTCTTCAAGCCGCATTTCTATCCGGACCAGTACACGGCTTCCGCGCGTCTCACCAACAGCATCAACTATTATCTCGCCTCCACCTTCTTCAATGCGTTCCCGCTGCCGCAGCGGGAAACCGGCACACGGCAGACGCTCCGGTACATCGGCGAGCTCATCGGGGACGGCTATTCGCTGCTGATTTTTCCCGAGGGGCGAAGGACCGAAAAGGGTGAAATCAACCGGTTTTTGGCGGGCGTGGGAATGATTGCGTCCCGGCTGGACGTGCCGGTGGTTCCGGTCCGGATTGAAGGGCTCGACCGAATCCTCCACCACACCTGGAAGTTTCCCGCCCGCGGAAAGGCCAGCGTCGCGTTCGGGGCACCTATGTCATTGAAAGGCAATGACTACGCGGCACTCGCGGCCCGGGTGGAAGAGGCCGTGAAGCAGCTGCCCGGCTGAGTTTGTAAATGGCGTCGCAATGTGGCACAATCTTTGATTGGAAAGGATAGCAATTGAGCAAGGATGATCTGATTGACGTGCAAGGCACGGTCGTGGCGGTCCACAGCGGCGGTTTGTATCGCGTTCAGTGCGACCAGGGCCACGAGGTGCTTGCCCAGTTGAGCGGCCGGATGCGCCGCTTTCGAATCAAGGTGGTGCCAGGCGATCGCGTGACGGTAGGCGTCTCGCCTTACGACCCGGTCCGCGGCATCATCACCTTCCGCGCTCGCTAGATCACGATTTTGAACTCGCATACGACACAGACCCGTGCGCCGCAGCGTCGACGAGGACGTCGGGGTCCGCGGACGGGCGCCATGCGCCCCGCGGCACACCTGCACGTGGCCGCCGCCCCGAAGCCAATCACGCGCCCGCAGGCCGAGTACGATCCGCGGCCGGTGACGTTCGATACGCTCGGACTCGAGCCGTCCCTGATCGAAGGGATCCGCATTCGCGGGTTCTCGACGACGACGCCGATCCAGAGCGCGGTGATCCCGATCGTCATGAGCGGCGACGATCTCATTGGCTGCGCCGACACCGGCACCGGCAAGACGGCGGCGTTCCTGCTCCCGATCCTGAACCGCATGCTGAAAGCGCGCGCGGCAGCGCCCGAAGAGCGCGGCTACACGCGCGTGCTGATCCTCGCGCCCACGCGCGAGCTCGCGGTGCAGATCGAAGACGACGTCCAGGGCTTCATCTATCACACCGACATCACGAGCATCGCGGTGTACGGCGGCGTCGACATGGGCCCGCAGGAACGCGCGCTCAAGTCAGGCGTCGACATCATCGTCGCGACCCCCGGGCGGTTGATGGATCACATGCGCAGCAAGACGGTCGGGTTCGACAAGCTCGACACGCTCGTCCTCGACGAGGCGGACCGCATGATGGATATGGGCTTCTGGCCCGACGTCCGCCGCATCGTCGCCGCGCTGCCGGATTCGGCGGCTCGCCAGACGCTGCTCTTCTCGGCGACGATGCCGGAAGAAGTGATGAAGCTGGCCGACGAGGTGGTGCGCGACGCGAAGTACGTGCAGATCGGATCGGCCGGCGGTCCCGCCAAGAGCATCACGCACACCGTTGAAACCGTACCGGCGGCCGAGAAGACGGATTGGCTCGCGAAGTTTCTTCGCCGCACCGATGGTCCCGTCCTCGTGTTCGTCAGGACCAAGTCGGGGGCCGAGCGGCTCGCGCGGAGACTGGCCGCGTTCGGCCTCAAGGCGGCTGCGCTGCACGCCGATCGCACGCAGCAGCAGCGCACGCAGGCGGTGGAAGGGTTCCGGAGCGGATCGTATCGCGTGCTCGTCGCGACCGATGTGGCCGCGCGCGGGCTCGACATCGACGGCATCACGCACGTGGTGAATTACGAGGTGCCGTCCAGCCGCGAAATGTATGTGCACCGCGTTGGGCGCACGGGGCGCGCGGATGCCACCGGCACGGCGCTTACTCTGGTAGCGCCGGAAGAGCTGCGCGCCCTGCAGGCGCTCAAAAAGTCATTCGGCCTCGAGATGCAGGGATGATGGACGAAACAAATCCGTTTACACAGGTTTCCCGGCCTGCCGTCACCGGCACGACCGCTGATTCCGCGGGCGCGTCAGCGCCCGCTGACAACCACCAACCCGCCGCGCCGGCGCCCCCGGTGTTGTCACCGGCGGTCGAGAAGTTCAAGTCGTGCCGCTGGCGGGCGACGCCGGAGGACGGCGAGTTCTGCACACATCGCGATGTGCTGCCGTTTGCCGGGAAGGAAGGGTTCGTGGCGGAGTCGTGGTGCCCGGACTGCGCGTTCTACAAGCTGCGCCGCACCCCGAAGAAGCGCGAACGCGTAGACTTCTCGTACTAGGCGGGGTTTAAAAACCCCCCCTACATGGACGTAGGGCGCGGTCTTCAGACCGCGCCCTCATTCCAGGAACTCCTGCGCCAGCTCGGCCCACTCCCCCTTGGGCGCGAGATCCTGATACGCCTTCCAGTGCGGCTTCGCGTCCTGCGAGTGCCCGATCTTCTCCAGCGTGACGGCGAGGTAGAAATGCGCGTCCGCGTAGCCGGGGTTCAACTCCACGGCATCGCGGTAGCACACGAGCGCGCTCTCGTAGCGTCCGAGGTCGTGGAGGATGTTGCCCAGGTTGAAGTGCGCCTCGAAGCAGTCGGGGTCGAGCCCGATGGCACGCTCGTAGAGCGCCTGCGCCTCGATCATCTCGTCGCGCGCATAATGAATGTTCGCGAGGTTCACGATCGCGGGCACGAGGTCGGGATCGATCACCAGCGCCTTCCGGTACGCGGCAGCCGCCTCCTCCATCTTCCGCTCATCCCCATCGTCCAGCCGCGATCCTTCGAGGAAGTATTTCGCCGCGAGCGCTGACTGCGGATCCGCGAACGGGTAGACGAGCGTCGCGGACGCGTGAAGCGGCGGCGGCGTCGCGGTGTTCCGAATCGGCTTGCGCGCTTCGAGGCTGAGGACCTTCGCGCGCGGCGCATCCTGCGCGACGTGACCGGCGAAGAAGTCCAGCTCCAGCTGCCCCTGGCGCTCCGCGAGCAGCGCGCGCAGCACGGTGCGCAGCGGCGTGCCTCGAGCCAGCTCGGTCGCGACCTGCTTGATCGTCAGCAGATCGGTGAACGAGTACTCGCGTCGATCGCGCGGCGCGTTCGACTGCCGCACGAGTCCCCACTTCTCGAGGTAGCGCAGATGTTTTTCGGTAA
>WNGF01004110.1_pt1 | contig 36218 bp, 31 predicted proteins | sample 5400641 | NCBI WGS metagenome assembly WNGF01 (sample SAMN13153371, study PRJNA577476) | soil metagenome | isolation source: 80 cm soil or saprolite under grassland replicate 2 | place: USA:California | collected 2016-06-15 | reverse complement strand
CGATTCCGGGCCACGAGCGCTCCGTCGGGCGTGTGACGGACCACCTCGTCCGCCGCGGAGCGAAGGTCTTGCGGGAGACCGAGCCGCCGATCCACGTCTCCGGGCACGGTCACCGCGAGGACATCGGCGAGCTTCTCGCTCTGGTCAGGCCCCGCGCGGTGATGCCGGTGCACGGCGAGCGGCGGATGCTCGCGGCGGCGGCCGAGGTCGCGGCCGAGGCGGGCGTGCCGGCGGGCGACATCCACCTGCTCGACAACGGGGACCGTCTGACGCTCTCCGAATCCGGCACCGAGATCCAGCCGGCCGCCGTGGCCGCGGGGAGGATCTATCTCGACTCGCGGCCGGAGCTGATCGAACCGGGAGTCCTCCGCGATCGCCGCCAGCTCGCCGAGGAAGGCTTCGTGGTCGTCTTCGTCGGGCCGGAGGCGCGCCCTTCGGGAGTCTCGGTCGTGGCGAAGGGCGTCGCGGCGCCGGAGGCGGAGATCGCCGAAGAAGTGGTTCGCGCGACGCGCGCCGTCCTGGCCCGCGCCTCCTCGGAGGAGCTCGCCGACCCCGAGTGGCTGCGCGCCGAGATCGCGATCGCCGCCAAGCGCGCCTGCCGCCGCATCTTCGGCGTGCGCCCGGTCATCGTCCCGGTCGTGGCGTGATCAGGGCAGAGGCAGAGCGGCGCTGTCGAAGCCGCCGCAAAAACTGCCGGCCGGTTTGGTGTAAACGCGGAAGCCGCCTGTCGCGACGTCGCTGACCGTCAGGGTGTACTCGAGGTCCGTCAAGCCGCCGTAGAGGAGCCAATATTTTCCGTCGATCGGCGTGGCGTCGAGCATCTTCACGAAGACCTCGGGGTTGAACGCGTTGCCCGTCAGGGCAGGTAGGCTGAAGGAGCCGAACGTGTCCAGCACGGCGACGGGGAAGCCCGTCGCGACGCGGCCGGTTCGCGGGTCTCGGGCGGTCAGGAGCAACACAAAGTCCCGGCCCGGGCTCAAGCAGAGAGCTTCCGGCGCACAACCTGGAACGGCCCCTGCCTCGGCCCCGGCTCTTGCACCGGTCGCCTCAAGCGTGTGAGAGGCGTCTCGTCCGGAGGGGAACGCCCCCGTGTCGGCGCCGCCGCAAGAGCTGTAGGCGGGCTTGGCGTACGTTCTCGATCGGCCCGTCGCGAGCTCCGTGACCGTCAGCGTGTACTCGAGATCGGTGAGCCCGCCATAGAAGAACCAGATCGATCCGTTTAGCGGTCGGCCGTCGACGGCCTTGACGAAGACCTCGGGGTTCTCCGAGTCGCCTGTGATGTCCGGCAGGACGAAATACGCAGAGTCGCCCGCTCGCTGCGAGGTCAGACCCTGAGCCGTGAGGCCCGTGCGCGGGTCGCGCGCCGAGAGCGTGACCGAGAGCTGCCGATCTGCGGCCGGAGACAGAATGGCGGCGGAGGAGCCGATCTCGAAATTGAAGACGCCCCCGTCGCGCGCGGCGGCGTGGAGGCGAGTTCCAGCTTCCTCGAGAAGGAGAGAGACGACGGTCTGTCTTTCGAGGCCCTGATTCATCAAGGCCCAGCTGACTCCGCTGTCCGCGCTCGTCCAGACACCGTTGTTGCCGCTCACGTACACCCGCCCCGGGCGGACTCTGTCGAACACGATCGAGTGAACGATCGCAGGCCCGCCTACGACGGCCGACCAGGAGTTGCCGCGGTCGGTGCTACGGGCGATGAAGTCGCCGCCGGCCAGGAGCGTGCTGGGATTCGAGGGGTCGACGGCCATGATGCGCGGGCCCGCGGAAAGAGGAGTGATCTGTGAAATCGCGCCGTCCGCGGTCATGACGTAGAACGTCGTGACAATCCCGCCGTCGCAGAAGATCATTCGTGGACGGATGCAGACCGTGGTTGAAAAGTAGATGGTCGTCGGCGGGCTTCCTATCGCAAGCACCGTCATCGGGCTCGAAGTGATTCGCGTCCAGGTGATGCCGTGGTCCCCACTTCGTAGAAGACCGAACGACGTCACCGCGAAGATCTTGGAAGCATCTGCTGGGTCGAACAGAAGAGCCGACACCGAGCCGGGAAATCCGATCTGCACGGGTTGAAAATGGATTCCGCCATCGACGCTCTTGAGCAGGCCGTCTGCGCCGCTCGAATAGACCGTGGCCGAGTCCGTCGGATCCACGGCGAGAAGACTCCCGTTAAAACCAATGTTCAGGCAGGGCCAGGTCCGGCCGCCGTCGTCGCTTCGGGCAAGGCCACAGTTGTCGAGGATCGCGTACAGGCGCTCGGAGGGTTGTCCGCCTCCGACGAACGACGTGACCAGGCCAGACGCCAGCCCGTGGTTCGCTCTCGACCAGCTCCGGCCGCCGTCTGTGCTTCGCAGCACGCCCGTGCCTCCGGTTCCGGCAAAGAGGCGAGAGGGGTCGTTCGGATCGACCCGAAGCGCGTAGAGGACGTAGGCCCCGAGGTCGCCGAAGGGACTCCAGGAAGCGCCGCCGTCTTCGGTGCGGTAGAGCCCTTCGGGCGTCCCCGCGAGAGCCACCATCGAGTCGATCACGTCGAGGGCAAACGCCAGGACTGTTTTTCCAATCGGTCGCGCGGCTGGCGGCGACCACGTCAAGCCTCCATCGTCGGATCGCAGCACATCGCCCGACGGCGCAAACCCGACGACTGTGACCGCGTAAACGGTGGACGGCCGTCGTGGGTGGACGACCAGCCGGTAAGTGTTTGCGAGCCGGGGCTCCGGCATTCTCTGCCAGGTCAAGCCTGCGTCCATGGATCGGAGCGCGACAAAACCGGCGACGACGACGAAGACGACTCGTGCGTCGCTCGGCGCCGCAGCGAGGGCGACGACCGAAATGGGACCAAGGTTGGCCGGGCTCCAGGTGCTGCCGCCGTCGGCGCTCTTCCAAAGGTCCGACGTCGTCGCGGCGTAGAGAAGAGAGCCCGAGTTGTCCGGCGTCCGACCGACGGAAATCGAGAGCACGAACGGTCCCGGACCGATCTTCTCCCACGAGCCGCCGCCGTCCCTCGACCGGTAGAGGGAGCTCGACGCCGTGGCGGCGTACAGCGTCCGAGGCGAGGTGGGGTCGGTTTCGATTTGGAAGATGGCCTCGCGGCCAAGGCTCGCGGTGGGTGCCCAGGAGGCGGCGGCGCTGGCGCTCTTCCAGAGCGACGGCTGCCCGCGATCGAGCCCCAGATAGACGGTGCCGGGTGTGACCGGATCCACGGCGAGCGTCCGGACGGTTCCTCCCTCCGGGCCGTTCCTGGTCCACCGGTTGATTCCCGAAAGTGCAGGGCTGGCGAACGCAAGACCGACGGCGAGAGCCAAACTTAAGCGAAGAAGTCGCGACATCCTTTCCGATTCTACGGAGAGAAGGGAGGGCGCGTTGGAGGCTCAGTTGCGCCGGCGCCAGAGCTCGGTGCGGGCGTTCATGCGGTGCGCGTGGGCGACGGCGAGTCGGATGACGACGTAAACGAGCAGGCACAGGGCGAAGTCCACCAGGAGGCCGGCGTCGAGCCGAAAAGGCTGGTGCCGCAAGTCCGGAAAGAGCAGGAAGTAGTAGATCGCATTGCCCACGGCGATCGAAACCGCAAACTCGATCCAGCGGCGGGCCGTCATCGGGAGAACCTGGCCGGCGTGGCGCTGGCTGTCGTTCGGTAGACGATGTCCACGATGTTGCGGACATACTGCTCGTCGGTCAGAGCATCGGCGACTTCGGGCGGATAGTGCACGAGCGCGCGGAAGCCGGAGGCGAGGTCGGCGAAGAGCGCCACGCGGGCCATTGGCTCGAGCTCCTCGCGGCGCACGAGGGCCTGGAGCGCGACGGCTCCGGCCTGCGGCGAGACCTTCTGGCGGAGCCGGGCCGCCAGGTGCGGCAACTCGCGCAGCGAGTTGTACCGGCCCGCCAAGAGCTGCTCGAGGTCCGGCTCGGCCGGGCGCGGCGCGCGGACGACGATCGTGTTCGCCGCGAGATCGCCCAGCCGCTGGGCCCTTCTTGTCAAGAGCATCGTCACTCCGCCGACAAAGTAGAAACCGGGCACGGGCAGGGTGTCCACGGCGCGCAGGAGATTGCGCAGGACGACCTGGGAGAGTTGCAGGCGCAAGCCCCCGGCGTCGATGACGCGCAGATGAAGCAGCCGCTTGCCGAGCGTCTGGCCGCGCCAGAACCACTCGGTCGCGATGGCGTAGCCGATCGAGATCGCGAAGGAAGTCAGGATCCACAGGGCGCGGGCGAGGTCGAGCGCGAGAAGGCCCAGAGCCATGAAACCGACTTGGAGAAGCGTGAGAACCGCCGAGACACACGCGAGGTCGACCGCCACGGCGAGCAGACGGCTGACGGGCCCCGCCAGAGGAAGCGCGAAGACGACGCCCTCGGGCGTTCGCAGCACGAGCGAAGGCGACTTAGCCGGCATTATTTACGAACGACTCCGGCGGCTTTCGGCCGCGGCAGTCGCTTCGCGACCGGCGGCCGAGAGGTTCTAAACCGGAGCCGAGCACCGTGCCCTGTCTCTCGCGCCAACAACTCCACTCTGCCCCCTCCGGCCGCGTCGAGCGGCCGCTCAGACATTCTTCCTTGTCCGGACGAAAGATCTCCGTCGCGGACACGGGTTAGCTCGGCGCGTCAAGAGCATTCCTTCGACAACCTCTTTAGGCGCAATTCCCTGCACGTGTTTCGGCCGGGTGTCCGTGAATAATCCCGGCTAGCGGCCATGGGCCTCCTTCTCTGAAGACGCCTCGGCGTCCTCGCGGGTTCCGGCTCGGAAAAGGAACCAGGCGAGCAGCACGAGCTCGACGAGGCCGAAGGCGATCTTGAACCCATACGGGAGGAAGGGCTCGTGGTACTGGGACAGGAAGGCCTCGACGAGGCCGGCCCAGACCAGCATCACGCCGACGCCGGCGATGAGCGTCATCAGGTCCGGCCCGATCTGCCGCAGCCGCGCGGTCAGCGGCAGGCGGTCGCCGCGCCCGACGAGCGCCCGGGCGAGCAGAAAACCCGCCTGGCCGGCGAGGAGGATCGCGGGGATCTCGACAACGCCGTGGGGCAGCAGCCAGCCGAGCAGGAACTTGGTCTGCCCCGCCAGGACGTAGTCCACGGCAATGGCGCCGAGCGTGACGCCGTTGGTGAAGAGCAACAGGATCGTTCCGATGCCCCAAGTCATTCCCAGGGCGAGCGCCAGGATCGACACGCGGATATTGTTCTGCATGAGGAAGGCCGAGAAGGTCGCCTTCTTGCCGGCCAGGCGGTCCTCCACGACGCTCTCTTCGCGCGCCACCCGCCGCGCGGGATCACCCAGCAGGTTTGCGAAGGGCATCACGGCCTCCTTCGCGTCGGGATCGGTGGCGACCGCGATCCCGCCGAAGAGGCAGCCGGCGATCGTCACGGCGACCGAGAGGCCGAACGGGGCGAGATGGCGGCGGAAGGTTCTCGGGAAAGTCTGCGTCAGCCAGCGCCTCGGGGCGAACCCGATCGAACGCTCCCGCGTCTCGTGGATCTCGCCGTAAGCTCGCAATACCAGGGCTTCGAGGTAGCGGCGGATCTCGGGCTCGGCCGCGAAGGTCTGGACGCGCGCCAGGTCAGCCGCCGTGCGCTGGTAGAGGTAGTGAAGCCGACGCGCGCCCTCCAGATCCAGGCGGCTCTGGGGGTCGTTCTCGAGGCGCTCCAGGATCTGCTCGAGCTCGGTCCACGTGCGGCGCTCGCCCTCGAGAAACTTCGGCAGATCAATGATCACAGCTGCTGCCTCTGCTTGATCCGCAGGTATCGCGCGACCAGCCCGGCCGTCATCTCTCCGCGCTCGAAGAGCGCGAGCTCGACGCCCCGCCTCTTCAGCGCGGTCTCGAGCTCGCGCAGCGCCCGCCAGGAAAGGTGCCCGGCCAGCCGGCTGTAGACGTCGTCGGCGGTCGCGACGTCGGCGCCCGAGAAAAGCGGCGCGGCGCCCTCGGGGCGGCGCATGCCGACGAAGACGACGTGCTGGCGGCGCAGCGGCTCGATGGCGCGTGTGAACGCCTCGGCGAGCACCGGATCGTCGAGGTCGGTCAAGAAGACGAAGAGAGCGCGGCGGCGGACGCGCTGGCGCAGGAAGGCGCCGAGCTCGTCGAAATCCGGGGCCACCGTCTGCGGCGTCAGCGTGTAGAGCAGATCGCGGCAGGCGTTGAAGTGGCCCCGTCCGCTTCCGGCTCGCAGGAACCCGAGCACGCGGTCCGAGAACGTCACGAGGCCGAAGTGGTCTGCCTGTTGCTCGGCCGCGATCGCCAGAACGAGCGCCGCGGTGGCCGAGCGCTCGAGAGCGTCGGACTTTCGGCCGGACAGCCGCGAGGCGTCGAGGATCACGTAAACGTCCTGAGTGCGCTCGATTTGGAAGACTTTGGTCATGGGCGCGCCGCGCTTGGCGGTGGCCTTCCAGTGGATGTCTTCGGAAGCATCGCCCGGAATGTACTCGCGCAGCTTCTCGAAGTCGCGCCCGCGGCCCAGCTGCCTTTGTGCGTGGATCCCGGTGAGCCCGCGCTTCAAGAGGATCGCGGCGACGTCGCGTCGCTCGGTCATGAGATTCGGGTAGACACGCAGCTCCGATGGCGACGGCGCAGCCGCGCGGTAGGCCCAGAGCCCCAGAGGCGACGGCGCTTCGAGGAAGCAGCGCTCGACGAGGTATCGTCCCCGCCGCACGCCGCGGCAGGGCCAGGAGAGACGGGCCGCGGGGCTTTCGGGCGGCAGCTCCGTGACGAGATCGTCGGCTGGAGAGGAGATCCCCGGCGGCAGCGGGAGCGCGAGCCGGAGCCGGCGGGGCCGCGGTCCTTCGCGGAGGATCCGCACGTCGATCGTGCCGTCGCGGTCCTGCGCGAGGCGCACGAGCGGCGGCAGCTCCACGCGGACACCGGCGAGGGCGCGCGAGGCGAGCGCGGCGTCGGCCGCGACGGCAGCCAGAAAGACGCCCAGCGCCGCAGCCGCGACGGGCAGAGCTTCGGGCACGGCACCGGCCGCCGCGGCCACGGGCACGACGGCGGCCGCCACCCAGAACAGCAAGCGCGAGCTGGGTACGATCATCTGGGGACGGGGACGCTTTCGAGGATCTTCGCCACGACCTCGGAGATCGTGAGTCCTTCGATCTCGTACTCGGGCCGAAGGACCAGCCGGTGCTCCAGAACCGCCTGCGTCACCGACTTGACGTCGTCGGGCGTCGCGAAGTCGCGGCCGGAGAGGGCCGCCGCCGCTCGCGCCGCGAGAAGGATCGCCTGCGTGGCCCTCGGCCCCGCGCCGACGAGGACGCTTTCGTGCGCGCGAGTCTTGCGGACCACGTCGACGAGGTAGTGAAGCAGCTCTTCGCGCACCGTGACGCGCTCCAGCTCCCGCCGCAGGACGGCGAGCTCTCCAGCAGTGACGACGGAACGCACGGCGCCGCTGGCCAGCACCGCTTCCGGCGCCGTGGGGCCCAGCATCCGGCGCGCGAGGTCGACCTCCTCCGCGCGTTCGGGATAGCCCATCGAGATCTTGAGCATGAAGCGGTCCTTCTGCGCCTCGGGGAGCGGATACGTCCCCTCGTATTCGATGGGATTCTGCGTGGCGAAGACCGTGAAGTTCGGAGAAAGAGGGTAGGTCTCCCGGTCGATCGTGACCTGCCGTTCCTGCATCGCCTGGAGCAGGGCCGACTGCGTCTTGGCCGGTGCGCGGTTGATCTCGTCGGCGAGAAGGAACGTCGTGAAGATGGGGCCTCGCAGGAGAGTGAACTCGCTCTTCTGCAAGTTGAAGACATTGGTGCCCGTGATGTCGGCCGGCATCAGGTCGGGAGTGAATTGGATCCGGGAATACTCGCAGCCGAGCACGTGGGCAAGCGTGCGCACGAGCAGCGTCTTGGCCACGCCGGGCACGCCTTCGACGAGCGCGTGGTGATTCGTGAAGATCGCGATGAGGGCCCGGTCGACCACGGCCTGCTGGCCGATCAAGACCTTGGCCACTTCGGCGCGGGCGGCGGCGAGCACCGTCTGGAGGCGATCCGTGTTCGTGCTCATGGCAGTCTCTTCTCCTTCGCGAGCGCGCGCGCCCGACGGTAGGCGGCGACCGGGTCTTCGTCCCTGGCGGTCCGTGAGAGCTCCCGGGCGAGGGCCGGGCGGCTCCGCGCGAACGCCTTCTTCCATTCGACAAAGCAGGCGCGGGAGAGATCTTTGGGCGCGACGTGCCTCCGCAGCACGGCGGCGAGCCCCTCCGCGGCCCGGCGGCCGGTCACGGCGGTCTCCGCTTCGGGCGGGCCGGCGGCGGGTGCGAAGACAACGGCGCTCTTCCAGACGAAGAGGAAAGCCAGCAGGAAGAGGCCGGCGAGCAGGCCGTGAAGCCGGTAGCGCCGGGCCAGCGCGGCGAGGCCGGAGCGTTCGCCCATGCCGAAGTGAGTTTCGTCGAAAACGATTTCCGGGCGGTTGCCGACGAGCCAGAGCAGAAGGGTGGGCTGGCGGGCGGTTTTGAGCGTCGCGTTTGCGGCGAAGGCCGAGTCGGTTGCGAGCACGATCGCGCCGCGGCCGAACGGGCGCTCGATCAAGACCGGTTTGGACCCGAGGACATAAACAGATCTCCAGGCAGGATGGAGCTTCCCGAAGGAGGCGCCTGTCCTCCAGGGCACGGCCGTGGGCAGTCCGGCGGCACCCTCCACGGCGGCGAGCCGGGCCGGCTGCGGCTGATCGAGCGCATCGCCCGCCTCGAGCGAGAAGCCCCAACGGTTCGGAAGGGACACTTCCCCGACGTCATCGTCCGTCTCGCGTCGCGTCGGGCGCCCCGGCCGGGCGCCGGCGCCCTTTTTCTCGGTTGGCGTTCCGGGCGGCGGCGTGACGGTCAGTTCCGGGCGCCTCCGGAACGAAGGAGCCGGGGACAGGGCGATCACGAGCCTCGTCCCGGACCGCACCGCCGACTCCAGCCGCTCTGCTTCCGCGCGGCCGGCCTCTTCGAGGATCCAGCCTTGGGTGCCGAGCAGGAGAACCGCCGTGCGAGGGCCGGCCTGGAGCCGATCGATCGGTTCGAAGTTGCGCCGGACCCCCCGGCCGTTGAGCTCCCGGAGCGCCTCGTAGAGCGCGCGAGAGCCGGCCGGGTCGGCGCGGAGCGAAGAGGATGCGGGGTAAACGTCGCCGGTCTCCAACCGCTGCCCGAGCAGCCGCGCGGCCGCCCAGGCGAAGCCGGCCGCGAGCGTGGCGAGAAGCAGCGCCGGAGCTGCCTTCCGGGAGTTAGCCATTCATGGCCGCCCGGAGCCGGTCGAGATTTCCGCCAAGCCTTTCGAGCGTCTCGGAGCTGGCCGCATGTCGGCCGTACCAGACCCTCTCGAAGAGAAGCACGCTGTCCGAAAAGAGGGAGGGCAGCTCCGGCCGCGCCCGCAGCCGCCGCTCGAGCTCGCGAGCGTACTCGAGGTTCGATGTCGAACGCACGAGCGTGATGGCCTCGCGGTCGGCGAGGAAAGCGAGGCTGCCCAGGTAGAGGGCGCGCGCCGCCTGACGGAACTCGCCGGCAGCGGCGAGGGCGGCCGCCCGGGCCCGCCATTCGGCCTCGGGGAAATTGGCCGCTGCCGAGGAGTCGTCGGTCAGATCGGGCTGCGCCGGCAGCGGCAGGCTCGTCGCCTCGATCCGGCGGCTCCGCCGCCGCCGCCGCAGCAGGAGCACGGCGATCGTCGAAGCGAAAGCGGCGATCAAGAGCAGCAGCAGGAGATTGGTCGAGGCGATCCAGGCCGTGCCGCCGCCTGTCTTCTCCGCATCGTCCTCCCGCCGCCGGACGAGGCGCTGAAGCCAGTCCTGGAGGTTCCGCCACCACTGCCGCACCTTGCGGTAGACCCCCTCGAAGAAGTTTCCGATCGACTCGAAAAAGCCGGGCAGCCAGCCCTTCGGCCGTTCGGCACTCGTCCTCGGCGAGCGCCACGCATACTCGCTCTTCTCGAGCACGCGAGCGATGGCCTGGTCGAGCTCGGCAGGCGAGATCGCGCGCGCCGGCGGAGGCGGCACGGCGCGGGAGTCCCCGGGAGCGGCATTGAGCGACAGGGGAAGCAGAGCGAGAAGCAGGAAGACCGCGAGGAGCTTCTGCGGCTTCAAGGCGGCGCGCCATTCGGCTTTCAAGTCGTCGCCCGTCTCGATCGCATCGGCCTCGAAGCAGCGCAGAACGTAGACGGCCTTGATGAGAGGGTCGAGGCAGGCCCAAGCGATCGCGAACGCGACGGCGAAGAAAGTGGAATTGATCGCGGCGAGACCGCTGCGCGTGAAGGTGGACTCGATCCCGAAGAGCGAGCGGACGAGATAGGGCAGCAGGGCCAGCGCTCCGGCGACGTTGACGAAGATGAAGCTGGCGAGCAGGAGGAGTATCAGCAGCGCCGCGTGGTTCTGCCGGGGGCGCAGCCGCGCGCGCCGGGCCGCCAGACGCCACGCGTTCCGGATCCCCTGCCCGGCCTCGCCCGGGTCCACGGTCGCGTTCTGGTAGAAGGCGAACACCCAACCGAAGGGAAGCGTGATCGCGAGCGCCGCGGGAATGAGGAACAGCCCGGAGGGCTGGAGGGCCGCCGCGACGAAGAGATCGTGAGCGGCGCTCCGCGGAGACCATCGAGGAGGCGCCTCTCCCGCAGCGAGACTGCGGAGCCGCCGCCCGAACGCGGACTGCCAGAGCTTGAGCCAGAGGAAGAGTAAGGCGATTCCCAGTGCTTCGCCGCCGAGCCGTTCGTCCGCGAAGGGGTTGCGCATCATGTCGGCGGCGAAGGCGAGCAGACCGGCCAGGTACGGGACGGCCCCCGTCCCGTAGACGGCGAGGGTCGAAGGCGACACGCGTCGCAGCAGGTGAAAGGCCTCCTCCACGACTTCGATCCCCGTGCGGCCGCGGCCGCGTTTTGCCGGGCGCCTCACTCCTCCTCCGCGGCGATCGGGTGTGAGGCGGGCGCCTCGGGCTGCTGAAGGAAGAGTCCCCGGCCGAGAAGGTAGAAGAAGAGCCAGGCGGTCAGCAGGCCGAGAGCGACCGGCACGACCGCGGCCAGGCGCCCGAGCAGAGGGCGGCGGCTCGCGGCGCGCGCGGTGGTGAGCTTGCGGATACAGGCCGCGCAGAGGACTCTGTCCTCGTGCTCCGTGACGCATTCGCGGCAGAAGAAGGAGCGGCATTCGGGGCACCGCGCGGCCGCTTCTCGGCCCGGGTGGTTGGCGCAGCGTTGTCCGGCCGAGATCACGAAGACGGCTGCCCGATTCCGGTGAGATCGTTCGCCGGCTGAGCCGCGAGCGCTCTTTGCGCCTCCGCCACGCGCTCGCGCACGAGAGAGAGCGTACGCCGCGCCGGCCGCCAACGGCGCAGGGGCAACGGGGCGGTCTGCACGCGAGTGGTGATGTGCGAGACGCACGACGCGCCGCGCGCGGCATTGACGAGGAGCAGCACCAGCAGCGGCGCGCCCGGAATGGCCCAGTAGATCCGATCATCGGCCGGCGTCGCGGCTGCGGCTGCCCCGATGCCAAGGACGAGCAGGCCGAGAATGACGTTCCAGGCCGTGGCGACTCCCGTGCCCCGCGTCACGATCGAGCCGATGTCGCGGTAGTAGAAGCGGCGATAGCTCTCCGTGTATCCCCGTCCCTCGACGACGAGCAGGTGGTCCGCTCCTTGCCAGAGAGTCGTCGAGCCCATCCAGTTCCGGGCGCGGCCCGGCAAACGGCGGTAGAGCTTCACGCGCGTCGCCATGCTTCCTTCCCGTTCATCCCGGACGGCCGGGAGTTGGCGCCCCAGACTGCCGGAAGGTGAAGAGAAAGATGGCCAGGGCAATCCAGCCGGCGATCTGGACGAGCGCCAACACGATGGCCACGACGAAACCCGACCTCGTCCGACGCACGAGGCTTCCCGGAGCCTTCCAGTAGCGAATCGAAACGAAGATCGCGATCGGTGCCGTGATCACCGTCAGATAAAAGAGAAGCAGGGGATAGACGGCGAGGGACAGGGCGATTCGGTCGTAGAGCGTGCGCTCGGTCTCGAGGGCCGCGAGCTGGCCTTTTCTCTTTTGCCCTTCGAGACAGTTCGGACACACGTGCCGGCCCCCGAACTCGACGTCGCACAGGGCGCAGAGAAAGCGCCCGCAGGCGTCACACGGCAGGACGGCCCGTTTTCCGGGGTGATAGAAGCAGCTGGCATCCCCCTCCGCGACGATGCGTTCGGGGGTCGCCACGGCGAATCCGACGAAGTGCGCCGGGAAGACGTCGACGCGCAGCCTGGACCGGCATCCTTCGCAGAGCTGCGGCTTTTCGACGTTCCAGGCCTCCCGCGGCACGGCCCGGAAGCACTGGCTGCACGCGATCTCCCCGAGCGCCATTCCCGCTCAAACGCGGATGACGCGCGTGTCGCAGATGCGGTCGTGGAGCGCACGCTTCTCTTCGTCGAATGCCGCCATGATGTAGCCGACCAGGAGGATGATGGCGGAAAGGTACTTCGCGAAATGTCGGCCCAGAGCGCGCGGATACGAGACGCGCGAACCGTCGGGTCGGACGACCCTCAGCTTCACGGCCATCTTGCCGAGAGTCGCGCCGTACTTGCCGATGAAGAAGACCTCGTAGCCGACCTGCAGGGTCAGCAGGACAACGGTGAGGAAACAGGTCGCCGAGTCGAACGCGCCATTGGGCCAGGCGGCCATGGTGGGGCGCCTCGAGGCGGAAGTTCCGATCGCGAGGCCGGCGGCGTACGAAATGACCTGCCACATCACTCCGTCGATGACGACGGCGAGGAAACGCACCCAGAACCCCGCGTACACGAGCTGTGTCGCCGGCTGCACTCCTTCCTTCAGCCGTTGAAGGTAGAGCGGCTTGCACTGGGCGCAGACGCGGTCCTTCTCGAACCGCATCAGCTCGTCTCGCGGGAAGATCTTGCGGCACTGGGTGCAGGTGTCCGTCTCGACGGCTGGCTTCCGCGCCGCCGGGCGCTCCGCCGGAGCCGGGGCGGCGGCCGCCGCCTGCGCGAGCAACGCCGCGGACGAGATCGCGACCGTCGCACCGGGATCGGTCGCCGCTTCCACCGCGGGCTGCGCCGCCGGCTTCTCGGCCTCGACAGGCGCGGCGGCGGGCGCCGCGACGGCGGGCCGAGCGGCGGCGGGCGGGGGCTGGACCTCGCGCCAGGCGGTCCATCCCTCGAACCCATCCCGCCAGACGAGGGTCTCGGGTCCAATTCGGCCCGAGTCGACGAGCGCGCGCAGCGCCTCGTCGTCGACGGGGCCCTGCCGTTGATTGTTTTCGACCCAGTACCAGTTCATAGCATCGCCTCTCCTGAGCGCCGTGAACCGTTCCCGGCGGGAATGGCGCCGCCGCCGGGGTTTCGTTCGAATCTGCGCACGCCTTGTATCTCGAAAGCGCTCCAACCGCAATGCATGCGGTAAAGTCTGAAGGAAGGCCATGGAAAGCAAGAAGTTCCTGTTCGTCTCTCTGACGGGCTTGATTGGCGATATTGCCTGGCAGGTCGTCCGGGAAGGCCACGACGTGCGGTACTTCATCGACGACCCGGAGGAAAAGGAGATCGGCGACGGCTTCGTGCCGAAGGTCGACGAATGGGAGAAGGAGGTCTCCTGGGCGGACGTCATCGTGTTCGACGACGTGCTCGGGCAGGGCGCGAGAGCCGAGAAGCTGCGCGCCGACGGCAAGCTCGTCGTGGGGGGCTCGGTTTACACGGACAAGCTCGAGGACGACCGCGCTTTCGGCCAGCAGGAGCTGAAGGCGGCGGGCGTTTCGATCATCCCGCATGAAAACTTCACGTCCTTCGACGATGCCATCGCTTACGTGAAAAAAAACGCCCAGCGCTACGTCATCAAGCCCTCGGGTGAGGCGCAGAACTCCAAGCAGCTCCTCTTCGTCGGAGAGGACGAGGAGGGCAAGGACGTTCTCCAGGTCCTCGAAGACTACAAGCGCGCCTGGTCGGCCAAGATCAAGCAGTTCCAGCTTCAGAAGCACATCGCGGGCGTCGAGGTGGCGACCGGGGCGTTCTTCAACGGCAAGGAATTCATCTTCCCGATCAACGTGAATTTCGAGCACAAGAAGCTCTTTCCCGGCGACATCGGCCCTTCGACGGGCGAGATGGGCACGAGCATGTTCTGGAGCGAGCCCAACCGCATCTTCAACATGACGTTGAAGAAGATGGAGCCCAGGCTCGCCGAGCAGAAGTACGTCGGCTACATCGACATCAACTGCATCGTGAACTCCAACGGCGTGTACCCCCTCGAGTTCACCGCCCGGTTCGGGTACCCGACGATCTCCATCCAGCAGGAGAGCCTGCTGACGCCGATCGGGGAGCTGCTCTACCGGCTGGCCGAGGGCTCGATCACGCGGTTCAAGGCGCGGGCGGGCTTCCAGGTCGGCGTGCGCATCGTCGTGCCGCCATTTCCCTTCACAGACAACGAGACCTTCGAGACGAACTCCAAGGACGCGGTCATCATCTTCAAGAAGCCCAACCGCGACGGCTGTCACATCGAGGACGTGAAGACCGTCAACGACGAATGGCTCGTGACGGGGACCTCGGGCGTCGTGTTGATCGTCGTCGGCATGGGCACGACGATGAGGCAGGCCCAGAAGCAGGCCTACAGCCGGATCGACAACATCATGATCCCCAACATGTACTACCGCAAAGACATCGGCGACCGTTGGTCCGACGACAGCGACCGTCTCCACAACTGGGGGTACCTCAGGGACTAGCACGTCGCGCGGCGCTGCGCGAGCGACGCGGCTCTGCCGCCGGCGGGCGGCTCGGCCAAAGGGCCTCGACCGCCGCCTCGTCGCTCACTCCGCGCCGCGCTCCCGCGGCGCAAGGCTCCTCCCTCGCATTCGCTCGGCAGACTCCTCGCGCCGCGAGCTATGGAATCGTCTCGGCTGATTCAGGTCCGCGTTCGTCGTAGTGCGGTCGCAGCGCGAGGAGTCTCCCAGAGGGGAGGAGTCTCGCGCTGCGGGAGCGAGAGCGCAAGGAGGGATCAGGGACGCGGATGAGCGCGCATCCGCGCGAGCCGCGGCCCGGTGGCGAAGCCAGATCCCGACCAAGCGGGAGCGACGGTGGTCCCGAAGAAGATCTGGCGGGCCAGGACCTTCAGCGGCGTGGCGCGCAGCAGAAAACAGCCGAGCTCGACGAGAGGGCGGCTCGTCGTGAGGTCCATAACGGTGCGCAGGGCGAGCCGCGAGCGAAAGCGGCGTTGGAGCGCGCTCCCCGAATAAGAGAAGAGGGCCGAGGCGTCGCCGCTCAGATGCCGGGCGATCACCGAGGCGGCCAAAGCCGAGAGACGCACCGAGCCGTCGAGTCCGCCGGCGGTCAGGGGAGAGACCGCGCCGGCGGCGTCGCCCACGAGGAGGCCTCGAGCGTTGGCGATGAGCGGAAGGATGCCTCCGACGGGGATCGCCCCGCCCCGGCGCTCGGTCAACCGCGCTCGCGAGAAGTCGAGATAGGTCTCCGCCTCGGCGCGGAAGCGCTCGAGCGCTCGGGCGATGTCGAAGCGGCCGGGCAGGCCGCCGACGCCCAGGTGCGTCTCGGCTCCGTCCTGAACGATCCAGGCGAGGTAGCCCGGAGCGAGATCGGGATCGAGGAAGCATTGAAGGCGTGGCGGGCCCTTCAGCGGGACGCCGCGCAGCACGTCTTCGGCCCCGGCGATCCATCGGCGGTTGCCTCCCAGACAGAGGGCGCGCGCCGTCGGCGAGGCGACGCCGTCGGCGCCGACGATGTACCGGGCCCTGACCGCGCGGGTTCGCCCCGGAGTCGACAGTCGGACGCAGGATGTCTCGGCACGATTTTCGATTCCGACAAATCGCGTCGCGGGAGACCAATGGACGCCGGCTCGCAGGCAGTCGGCCAGCCGACGCTCGTACAGAGCTCCCATGCGGCCCAGCCGGAATTCGTCGAGCGGGCTCTCGAGCAGGAGGGGGCGGCGAGCCGGGGAATAGAGGATGACCTGGCGGATGGGCGGACCCAGGCAGTCCTCCGGCAGGTCGAAGTCCTCCAATGTCCTTCGCGCGAAGATGCCCGTGGTGTGGATCGACCGGGAGATGTCCGGCTTGCGGTCGATGAGCAGCACGGAGAGGCCGCTGTCGGCCAGCCGTCGCGCACACTCGAGACCGGCGAGGCCCGCCCCGATCACGACCACGTCGTAGGAATTGCCGGCGGCCAGACAGGTGCGCCTCATCTTTTCAGCTCGCTTTCGAGTCCAGCGCGAAATAGATCTTGCCGTGCAGTGGACTGTTCTCGTGGCCGATCAGGACGTTTTCCACGCCGAAAGGGTCGCCGAGGAAGAGGCGAGGGTTTCGAACGCCGTCGGGAAGGTCGAAGACGAGCGTCGTCTGGTAGGACTCGCCGGGACGCAGCTCCTTCGAGAGCGGGATCGTCGGGCCGTGCTCGTCCTCCCAGGCCTTCTGGCCGGCGGGGGAGAAGGGGTAGCGGCGACTGGCGGAGTCGACCAAGTACGTCATCCGAGGGTTGGGCGTCAGCGGCCCATAGCCCCGGAAAGACGCGATCGTGGTCTCGTCAAACCAGGTGCGCACGGTCACGATCTCAAACGTGCCCGAAGCCGCGACGAGCTGCGGCGGCCGGCCCAGGGCTTTCGCGGTCGAGGCTCCGACGACGGAATAGGCCAGGTGGCAGTCGATCTCGCAGAAGTACTTCTGCTCGCCCGGCTGGAGCGTCTTCTCGCGGCTGACGAAGGAGCTTCCCAGCAGCAGCGCCGCGTAGCCGACGACGACGAGCAGGCCGCCGCCGCCGATCCACCGGGCGATTCCGGGCTTGCGAAAGGCGAGGGCGATCGCGCCGCCCACCAGGGCGCAGAAGACGAGCAGGCCCGTTCCGAGGAAAGCCAGCACGGCGAGCGGCGCAAGCTCCGGCATGCGGATCGTGGAGGCCGCAGCGGGGGTCACCAGAAGAGAAGTACTTTGAAACATAAAGTAGCCTCCCAAAATTTTTTCAGCGCCCTCGGGCCGCGTCGATCAGGGCTTCGAGATGTGACAGGTAGCGCTCGAAAGCCCGCCGCCCTTCGGCCGTGAGCTGATACTCGGTTTTCGGGATTCGCTTCTCGAAGGACTTCTTGCAGGACACGTACCCCGCCTCTTCGAGCTTGCGCGCGTGAACGGAAAGATTGCCGTCGGTCGTCTGGAGAAGATGCTTGAGCTCGTTGAACGACTGCGTCTCGTTCGCCGCCAGCGCCGACACGATGGCCAGCCGGATCCTCTCGTGAATGATCCGATCGAGCCTCGTCGCTCGAGCCGGCGCTCGGGGTGCCCGGGAGGGCTGGCTCCTTTGGGCTTTGGACTTTGGACTTGGGACTCCCACGCTCACCACCTCATCCTCCGTGCCGTCGCGCGACGAGGAACCCGAAGACGATCTGCAATCCTCCGAAGCCCGCGGCGAGGTAGGCCGTTCCCCAGGTCTGAGGCGAACCGAGCGCGGCGGCGCCCAACAGCATGAAGAGCGCGCCCATGACCGGGACGATGCGGACCGAGTAGGCGCCCCCCGTCACGACCGCGGTGCCATAGAGGAGCAGCCAGACGCCTGGCAAGAGCTCGACGTGCCCGGTGCGCTCGAGGGCGAGGGTCAGAAGCGCCCCGGCGGCCATCGGAGGAGAGAGAGTCAGGAAGAACCGCCGCGCCGGTCCCGAGAAGAGAGGCGTTTGCCCCCGGCGGGCCTTGCGAACCGTTGCGTTGAGGCCGATCGAGAAAGCGAGGAAGGCCTCGGCCAACCACACGCCGAGCCACTGCTGCGGCGTGCGCGCGAGCAGCGAGAATCCTGCCGCGCCGAGAGCGGTGACTCCCATCGCCACGCCGCCCCAGCCCGGTACGGCCGTGAAGGACGAAGCCCGCTCCATCGTGGCGCGGATGAACCGCAGGTTGTCGGAGGCACGCGTCTCGATCGGAGAGGGGGCCATGGAACCAGAGGCTAGCGGTTGTCGTGGAGCCATGTCAAGTACTTTTCGGTACAAAGCTCAGGCGTCGAACAGGCCCGGCTGCCCCCTCGGCCTGTGATAGGTGCTCGAGCGCGGCAATTCGCCCTCGCCCGTGTTGAGGCCCAGACGCCCCGCTTCGACCTCGAAGATCCGCTCGACGGCTTCCCACCGGGGCCCGCTTCCCGCCATGCGGGCGCCGAACCTGCTGTCGTTGCGCCGGCCGCCGCGCACCTGCTCGATGCTGCTCCAGATCTTCTTGGCGCGCAGCGGGAAGGCTTCCGCCAGGCGTTCTTCGAAGACGGGGAGCACCTCGGCCGGCAGTCTCAGCATCGTCAGGAAGGCGCGCGTGGCGCCGGCCGCCCGCGCCCGTTCGAGAAGCCTCGAGACGTCGCTGTCGTTCAAACCGGGGATGATCGGCGAGAGAGCGATGCCCGTCTCGACCCCGGCCTGCGAGAGATCCGCCATGGCCTCGAAGCGCCGCGAGGGGGCAGCGACGTTGGGCTCGATTAAGCGCGCGACGTCGTCGTCGGCGAAAGCGATCGAAAGAAACACGCGGGCGCCCGCCTCCCGGGCCAGCGAGGCGAGCAGGTCGCGGTCGCGCCGCACGAGGATGCCCTTGGTGACGATGCCGACGGGGTTCTTGAACTCGAGGAGGGTCTCGAAGCACCGCCTTGTCAGGTTGTAGACGGCCTCGAGCGGCTGGTAGCAGTCGGTGACGCCCGAGAAGACGATCGTGTCGCCCTTCCAGGACCTGCGCCCGAGCTCTTTTCGGAGAAGCTCCGGGGCGTTGACCTTGACGACGATCTTCCGCTCGAAGTCCGTTCCCGCTCCCCAGTCGAGGTACTGGTGCGTGGGGCGAGCGTAGCAGTTGTGGCTGACCACTCCGTTGGCGATGAAGTCACCCGTACCGGTCGTGATATCGAAAAGCGGGAGCGTTACGCCGAGGGGTTCCACGGATACGACACGCAGCGCGGAGTCGTTCTTCAAGGCCTGCCCTTCGATCATGCGCTTACGCGTGATCGAAGGTTCAAAGGCATGAAAAAAACGCAAGTGCTCGCGAAGACCGCGCCGGACCCGGATGGAGTAAATCGGCTTGTCCCTGGGCCGTGTTTCGACCGCGAAATCGAAGCCGAAGCGTTGCAGCCCTTCGACGATTCGCCTGATGATCGAAGTATCGGTGTTCACGATTCGCAGGATCCCGCCGCTGTACGAACCTTCGGCGTCGAAGATCCCGGCCAGGAAGCCCCTGTACCAGTCGTCCGGGGGGTTTCTGGGCCACGAAATGATGTCCTGGATGCGCTCGACGTCCTCCCGCGTTGTCACCTCGAAGGTCTCAAGGAAACGTCTCGTGCGGGCGAGCGCCTCCAGATCGACGAGCGCAAGCCTGAACTGGTACTGCGCGTCCGTAACTCTTCGGCGGCCGTGGTACGCGTACGAAGCGAGCAGTGCGTCGCCCCGGACGATGCCGCAGAGGTATCCCGTTCGGTAGTCGACCGTCTCTTCGGGCGTTTGTGCGAACCGACCGGTTCCCAGGAGGTGGTTGTTCGTCGTCAGGTGAGGCCGTCGAAGTCGGCCCTGCTCGCGACCGGTCACGTGCTTCCAGCCGCGATTCGTCAAGAAACGGTGATCGGCGCTGGCAATGAACTGAGTTCCGTCCTCCAAATTCACTCGGTAGGCAGCGTCGAGGGTGCGCCAATGGTCCAGGACCAGAGTCTTCGTATAGCGGCGGTACCTACCGTTCGGAACTGTGCCGAGAACCTCGTCACCGACCCGCAAGTTGGCGAGCTGTTTCGTCCGGCCATCGCCCGTCAGGATCGAAGTGTCCCCACTCAGGCAGTAGGCGCATCCATGAAAACATCCCCGATACGGGTTGACGCTGAAGCGGAAACCGACGTCCGGGCTGTCGTTCTCGGCGATGATCGAGCGGGCCTCTTCCTCGTAGACCTCGAGCTCCGCGTCGGGCGGCTCGCCCAGCCACTCCGCGTGGATCGAATGCCAGGGGTTGGGAGGGTTGGAAATGCGGCGCGCCATAGAGGCGTAAATATAGCGTAAGTTGACGTTCTCCGCCGGCGACGAAGTAGAGTCAGAGCAGATCTTGGTGACCAGAGGCCGGGGCAGGATTCTGGGGACGGCGGCGCTCGCCGGCTTCGGCGTTCTCGCGTTCTTTGCCCTGGGAATGCACCGGGGACTTCTGCTCTCCAGCGACGTCAAGTCCTCGACCTGGCCCTGGGCTCCTTTGTTCCCGGCCAGGCACATCCAGACTCCGGCGCTCTCGGATCCGGTCTGGCAGTTCGTCCCGTGGCTTCGGCTCGCGAGGCGGGAAATCGCCGCCGGCCACGTCCCTCTCTGGAACCCGCATCAGGACGGAGGGGTGCCTCTGCTGGGCAACGCCCAGTCGGCGCTGGGCTCTCCCCTCAACGGGCCCAATCTGGCGGCGGGAGTCGAGGGCGGCTGGAACCTGTCGCTCCTGGCGCGGCTGCTCCTGGCCGCGGCCGGCGCGTTCGCGCTCCTGCGTGATCTCGGCCGATCGAGGCTCGCGGCCGGCTTGGGGGCGGTCGTTTTCGCGCTCTCGGGCGCCTTCATCGCCTGGCTCGAGCATCCGCAAACCCTCTCGGTCGCGCCCGCCCCTCTGCTCTTTCTCTTCGCCCGCCGCGCGGCGCGGCAGCCGCGGCCCGGCAGCGTCGCCGGGGTCGCGCTCGCGACGTACCTCGTGCTTTCGGGAGGCCACCCGGAAATGCAGCTCCTTGTCGCGATCCTTGCGGCGGCCGTCGCCTGGGTGTCCAGAAGAGACGTCCGCGCCCTCTGGGGGCCCATGGCCGGTGCGGCCCTCGGAGCGGGTCTGGCCGCTCCCTTTCTTCTCCCGTTTGCGGAGTACTTCGGTCTCTCGGCGGCGCGTCTGGGAGAGGCTCGCCGTCCTTTCGTTTTGGGGTCGCGGGACCTGCTGCGTTTCCTCCAGCCGCGGCTGGCCGGATCCAACGTGATCGAGGCGGCTGCGACGGTGTCGATCGTTCTCTTGCTTCTGCTGCCGCTCGGGATCGTCAGCTGCCGGCGCGACCCCGAGACGCGCTTCTGGGCGCTCGCGTCGGCCGCGATGCTCCTGGTCATCTACGACAACCCCCTCTGTCGGGCGCTCGCGGCTTGGACGCCCGTCTACTGGACGCGCTCTCTTCTCCTCCTGCCTCTGGCGCTCGCCGTCGTGGGCACGGCCGGACTCGACGCGCTGCGCGGGCTTCTGGCGCGGTTCGGGCGCGCGCTTCCTGTCGCGGCGGGCTGCAGCGCGGTCGCCGTCTGCCTGGCCGAGCTGCTTTCGGCGGCGCAGGGAGTCCACGGCGTCAACCCGGCCGCTCGTCTGGCGCCGGCGACGCCGCTGCTCGACAGGCTGGCGGCCGATCGCGACGTTTTCCGCGTGCTGCCTCTGCACACGTTTCTGTCTCCCAACAGCGCCACGGACTACGGGCTCGACGACGTGCGCGGCTACGACGCCCTGTCGCCGGCGGGCTGGCGCCGGAATCGGGCTCGGATGGGAAAGTTCTTCGACGCGCCGACCCAGAAAGACGTGCTTGAGCCGTGGGACCTCGAACAGGGCGGAGCGGCTCTGGACGACTGGAACGTCAAATACCTTTTGCAGCCGCCGCAGTTCTCTTTTGGGACCGAGACGCTCAATGCCCGAAAAGGGCTTGACCTCGAAGAGGTGTACTCCGGCCCGGACGGCCGCATCTTTCGAAACCGCCGCGCAAAGCCACGTGTGCGATTCGGGGGTCCCGGCGCGGTGGCGGTTCTCGAGCGGCGCCCCGGACGATGGCGGATCGAGGTACGGGCCGAGGCGGCCGGGTCGCTGCTCGTGGCCGATCCGTTCTTCCCGGGATGGACAGCTCGAGTGGACGGGGTCCCGGCGCCGCTCGCCGCCCGGCCCGGTGAGCCGATGGCGGTGACTGTTACGGCCGTCCTGCACGTCGTGGAGCTCGCTTACCGGCCCGGCTCGTTCGGGCTCGGCGTGGCGTTGAGCCTCGGCTCTGCCCTCGCGATCGCGGCGCTTCTCCTCCGTGCGCGGCGTGGACGACCCGATGCGTTGCCTGCCGGGCGAGTGTAGAGTTTCGGCAAGAGAGGGGACTTGCATGAGGAGGCTCTTTTCCGTTCTGGGGCTCGCTCTATCTTCGGCTCTGGCTCTCGGCCAGACTCCCACGGCCACGCCCACGCCGGGCCATCACGATCGAAAGTCCGACGACGTCTTCCGGGTCAAGCCGCTCTCGGGCGGGGTGTACGCGCTTTACGGGCGCGGCGGCAACGTCGGCTTTTTCGTCGGGCCGGACGCCGTTCTCGTCGTGGACTCGCAGTTCAAGGAAATCGCGCCGGGCATCGTCGGTGAGATCAGGAAGGTGTCCGACAAGCCGATCAAGTTCCTGCTGAACACTCACCACCACGGCGACCACGTCGGCGGCAACGAAGTCTTCCGACCATTCGCGATGATCGTGGCGCACGACAACGTGCGCAAACACATGCTGGCCGCGCCCGCCGACATCCTGCGCGAGTATCCGGCGCGCCTCGAGGCCGCGAAGAAGGCGGACAACGCGCAGACGATAAAGTTCCTCTCCGAACAGATCGAGTGGGCGAAGAAGGCGAAGGTCGAGGAGATCGCGGCCCCGATCATGACCTTCGACTCGGAGCTCAAGATCTTTCTGGGCGGCGAGACCGTCAACGTCTGGCACCTGCCTTCGGCCCACACCGACGGCGACAGCGTCGTTTACTTCGAGAAGGCCAGGGTCCTCCACATGGGCGACGATTTCTTCAACAAGGTCGTTCCTTTTATCGACGTGACGCACGGAGGTTCCGCGAAGGGCTACATCACGGCGATCGACAGGGTCAGTGCCCGCGTTCCTCCGGACGCGGCGGTCATCCCGGGCCACGGGGAGGTGTCGGACGTCGCCGGCCTCAAGGTTCTCCGGCAGTACATCGCCGACATCGTGGCCGCGGCGCAGAAGGCGAAAGCGTCGGGCCAGTCGAAAGACGACTTCCTAAAAGCGGTCGATCTTCCGGCCTACAAGGACTGGTCGGGCTACACGGACCGCTTCAAGAGCAACTGCGGCGCGGCGTACGACGAAGCCAAGTAAACGCAGCGTGAACGCCGTGAACGCAACGGGAACGCCGTGAAGTGAGCTCGCCATCTGCCCTCGTCGTTCGCGCTGCGTTCCCGCTGCGATCCCGTTGCGTTCTCGTTGCGTTCGGCTCAAAATGTCCGGAGTTTGAGCGAAGGATCGTTCTGGCGTAGCCGGCTGGCCGGCGAGGCGCTTGGCATATTGCTGTTTTTAGCGGGCGTCTTGACGGCGCTGTCGCTTCTGTCCTACGACCCGAAGGACCCCAACCTCTTCTCCTTGACGCGCGGCGGCGAGGCAGCCGCGCCGGGCAACTGGATTGGCGGGTTCGGAGCCTCGCTGGCGACCGGCCTTTACGCCGCCATCGGGCTGGCGGCCTGGGTGGTCCCGGTTCTGTTGCTCCTCTGGGGCTGGCGTCGCTTCTGGCAGCGTTCTTTCGCCAACCCGGGCTCGAAGGTGGCCGGTCTGGTGATGCTCTTCCTGTCGGTTCCCGCGCTTTTAGGACTGCTTCTGGGCCGGCGGAGCTATTACGGCGAAGAGACGGAGCTGGGCGGCGCGGTCGGCAAGGGGCTGGCCGCAGCGGGCCGCGGCTCGCTCGGCGCGACCGGCGCCATCCTGCTCTTTTCCACGCTCGTGTTGCTCGCCATTCCGCTCGCCACGCAGGTCTCGCTGGCCGACGTGATGCTCGCGCTGCGGGTTCGCTTTTCGGGAATCTACTCGCGCCTGACCGTCGGCTGGGCGCGCCAGCGCGACCGGCGCACAAAAGAGCGGCTGCGGCGGACGGTCGTCGCCAAGCACCTGGAGAAGGCGAGGAAGGAGGAGATCTCCCTCGACGAGATCCCTTTCGCGAAAGACGAAGGGCCGCCGGTGCTCCGCGAGATGCCGGGGCCCGGCAGGTTCTCGATCACGAAGACGACCGTGCTGGCTCCTCGGGAGTCAGCACCTCCCGGGAGGGCCGCCGCGCCGTCGGCTCCGCGCCGCAAGGTCGATCCGCAGAGGAGTCTTCCGCTCACGATCGAGGGCTACACGTACCCGCCGATCTCGCTTCTCGAGAAGCGCGAAGGCGCCGGAGCGGTGGACCGCAAGCTCCTGGCCGAAACCGGCAGGCAGATCGCCGCCAAGTGCCTGGAGTTCGGAGTGGAAGGAGAGATCACCGAGTATCACCCGGGTCCCGTCGTCACGACTTACGAGTTCAAGCCGGCCGCCGGAATCAAGGTCCAGCAGGTCATGGGCCTCTCGGAGGACCTGGCGCTCGCCCTCTCGGCCGAGGCGATCCGCATCGAGCGGCTGCCGGGCCGCGCCTCGGTCGGCATCGAAGTCCCAAACCCCGGCGGCGGCGAGATCATCGGCCTGCGCGACGTCGTCGAGTCGGAGAAATTCGGCCGGTCGCCTTCGCTCTTGACGCTCGCTCTCGGCAAGGACATCCACGGCGAGCCGATCGTGGACGACCTGCGGGCGATGCCCCATCTCTTGATCGCCGGCACGACGGGCTCGGGCAAGAGCGTGGGCATCAACGCGCTTCTGACCTCGGTCCTCTTCAAGGCGAGGCCCGACCAGGTCAAGCTCATCCTGATCGACCCGAAGATGGTCGAGCTCGAGATGTACGAGAACCTGCCGCACCTGTTGACGCCCATCATCACGGAGCCCAAGAAGGCGGCGAACGCCCTGAAATGGGCGGTGGGCGTCATGGACGAGCGCTTCCAGACGCTCTCGGACTTCGGCCAGGTGCGCAACGCGGAGCAGTACAACGCCGCGATCAAGGACCCCGAGGCGGTCGCGCGCGTCCGGGCGCAGCACCCGGAAGATCCGGATCTGAAGCTGGAGCCGATGCCGCTCATCGTGATCGTGATCGACGAGCTCGCCGACCTCATGATGACGGCGCCCAAGGAAGTCGAGGAGGCGATCGTCCGCATCGCGCAAAAGGCGCGAGCGGTGGGCATCCACCTCGTCGTGGCCACGCAGCGGCCTTCGGCCGACGTGCTCACCGGCCTGATCAAGGCGAACCTGCCGTCGCGCATCGCCTTCAAGGTGTCTTCCAAGATGGAGTCGCGGATCATCCTGGACGGCAACGGCGCCGAACGCCTGCTCGGGCGCGGCGATATGTTGTTTCTTCCGCCGGGAACTTCGCGCCTGCGCCGCGTTCACGGCTCCTACGTGTCCGTGCAGGAGACGGCCGGCCTCGCCCGGTTCCTGCGCAAGCAGGCCAAGCCGCAGTTCAACGAAGAGGTCACAAAGGAGCGCGAGGAGCTCGTGCGGCGCGACGACGCCGGCGATGAGGCCGACCCGCTCTTCGATGAAGCCTCGCGTCTGGTGGTCAAGGAGCGCATGGCCTCGATCTCGTTCCTGCAGCGCCGGATGGGAGTCGGCTTTTCGCGCGCCGGCAAGCTGATCGACATGATGACGCGCGACGGACTTCTCGGACCGGCGCGTGGCTCGAAACCGCGCGAAGTGCTCGTCTCGGAGGACTACTTCGAAGAGGTGGACCGGCAGCCGCGATGAACCGCTCCATGGCGCTCTTCCTCCTGGCGATCCTAGCCGCGCCGGCTATGGCCTATCTCGTCTTCCGCATTGCCCGCGACCTCGGATTTCTCGATGCTCCGATCAACGCCGAGCACGAACAGCGGCGCACCATCGTGCTCGCGCTTTACGCGCTGCTGCTCTTCCTGTCGATCTTTCTCTTCGGATGGGGCAAGGGGTGGCCGCGAGCCTGGATCATTTTTGGCGTCGTCAACGGCCTTGCGCTGATCGCGTTCGCAGCCATCGGAATCGTCGCGGGAATCCGGCTCTGGAAGCTGCGGCATCCGCTGCCCGGGGTGCCCATCGAGCCGACAGCGGCAGACGAGGAGGCTGCTGCGCTGCTGCCGCCGCAGGAGCCCCACTGATACTTTGTGCGTAGTCCTTTGTCCCTGGTCCATAGTCCGCGGTCTCGACCAAGGACTAAGGACTAAGGACTAAGCACTAAGGACTTTTTGTGAGAGTTATTTTCTTCGGCACGCCCGAGTTCGCCGTTCCATCGCTCGCGGCGCTCCTGGATGGCGGCCTCGAGGTGCCCCTCGTCGTGACGCAGCCGGACAAGCCCATGGGACGGCACGCGGAGGTTCACGCGTCCCCCGTGGCGCGGCTTGCGGCGCTGCGGGGCATTCGGACGGCCAGGCCCGAGAGGCTCCGCGGCAACGCCAACTTCCTCGGCGAGCTCAAGACGGCGCGGCCCGACGCCGCCGCCGTCGTGGCGTACGGCCGCATCCTTCCGGCCGAGGTCATCGAGCTGCCGCGGTGGGGCTGCGTCAACGTCCACGCGTCGCTGCTGCCGAAGTACCGCGGCGCCTCGCCGATCCAGGCTGCGCTCCTCGCCGGGGACCGGGTGACCGGCGTCGTGACGATGCGCATCGAGGAAGAGCTCGACGCCGGCCCGATCTACCTCGAGAAGCGCGTGGCGATCGAGCCGGGCGAGAACGCGGGTGCGCTCTCCGAGCGGCTGGCGCGCGAGGGAGCGGCCCTGCTGGTCGAGACGCTGCGACGGCTCAACGCCGGCGACGTGAAGCCTCGACCGCAGGTTGGCGAGCCGACCTATTGCCGGCCCATCCGACGCGAAGACGGGCGGATCGATTGGACGCTTTCGGCCGAGGAGATCGAACGGCGCCTGGCCGCTTACACGCCCTGGCCCGGGGTCTTCGCGTTTCTCGGCCGCGAGCGGATCAAGATCCTGGAAGCGCAGCGCGCTCCGGGGGCCGAAGGCCGCCCGCCCGGAACTCTCTTTTCAGGCGGCGGGTCGGCCCTGGTCGCGGCGGGGGAGGGCACTGGCCTGCGCCTCCTGAGGGTCCAGCGCGCCGGCAAGAAGCCGGTCTCGGGCGACGAGTTCCTGCGGGGCCTTCCGACCCTCCCGGCACAGCTCGCATGAGCCGTCCGGGCGGCGCGGGGACGGCGCGCGTGCGCGCGGTGGCTGTGTTGCGCGAAGTCCTCGAGCGGGGCGCGCGGGCCGCACCGCTCCTCGGCGAGCGCGGGCAGGGCCTCCTCGAGGCGGATCGCCACCTGCTGCGCGAGCTCGTGCTCGGCGTGCTGCGCTGGAAGACGGCGCTCGACGCGGAGATCGCGGGCGTCAGCCGCGTGCCGCTGCAGCGCCTCGCTCCCAATCTGCGCGAGATCCTGGAGGTCGCGCTCTACCAGATTCGCCATCTCGATCGCGTCCCGGACTATGCGGCCGTATCGGAGGGGGTCCGCCATGCGCGGGCGAGCGGCGGGGAAGGGGCAGCGCGCCTGATCAACGGCGTTCTGCGCAACATCCTGCTCCTGCCGCCTCCCGACGAGGCCGACCTCGCCCTGCGCTACTCCCATCCTCCCTTCCTCGTCGAGCGCTGGCGCGCCCGCTTCGGAGAAGAAGCCACGCGACGCATCCTCCAAGCGGACAACAGGGCGTCCGGCCTCGACCTCCTGGCGAATCCGCGACAAGGCGATCGGGCCCGGCTGGCGGCGGCGCTGGCGGCCGAGGGAATCCGGACAATGCCTTCCGCCTTCGCTCCGCTCGCGCTCACGGTCGTCTCCGGCAATCCCTTCTCGTCGCCTCTGTTTGCCCGCGGCCACTTTTCCGTGCAGGACGTCGGCTCGCAGGCGCTGCCGCAGCTTCTGCCGCCCGGGGAGACCCTCGTGGATCTGGCCGCGGCGCCGGGCGGCAAGTCTTTCGCCGCAGTCGCCCTCGCACGGTGCCGGCGTTCGGTCGCCGTGGACGTCTCGCTGGCGCGTCTTCGCCTGCTCGGGGAGAACCGCCGGCGGCTTCTGGTCCCCGAGGTCCGGGCCGTTGCGGGCGACCTCGCCGCCCTGCCGCTGGCTCCCGGCCGCTGCGAGCGCGTGCTCCTCGATGCGCCCTGCAGCGGCACGGGGACCCTTCGCAAGAACCCGGAGATCCGATACCGCGTGACGCCCCAGGCGATCGAACGTCTCGCCCGCGCGCAGGAAGGATTCTTGAATGCCGCGGCGCAGCTTCTCGCGTCCGGCGGCCTCCTCTTGTACTCGACGTGCAGCCTCGAGGAGGAGGAAAACGAGCGCGTCGTCGAACGCGCTCTGGAGCGGAATCGCGAACTGGAGCTCGTCCCGATCGATGCGCCCGAAGGCCTCGCCCCCTTCGTGAGCGGCGCCCGCCTGCGCATCCTGCCCGACGAGCACACCGACGGCTTCACGGCGCACTTGCTGCGCCGGAACCGGTAGTTCCCCATGAGATTCCGCCTTCATGCCCGAAGACAAACCGATTCCCCTCCTCGATCTGACGCGTTACGACGAGGCGCTGAAGAGCGACATCGCAAAGGCCGTCGACGAAGTGTTCGCGAGCGGGCGGTTCGTCCTCGGTCCGGCCAACGAGGCCTTCGAGAAGGCCTTCGCGGCGATGCTGGGCGTCCGGCATGCGCTCGGCGGCAGGGCCAATGTCCCGTCGCGCTTCAGGCCTCCCGGGAAGTCTTCGCGCTCCCGATTTCTCCGGAGCTGACCGAAGCTGAAGTGGGCCGAATTGCGGAGGTCTTTCTGTGGGTCACTGGCAGCTCTGATCTCTTCCAAGTAATTGATTCCGATAGGCTTCCAAGACAAGCAGAAATACTGTGTTTTCTCTACTAGCACTCCTCGTCGAGGAGTGCTAGTATCCTGGCCCGCCCGATAACTCGGAGGAGGCCTCGGGCAATCAAAAAGTTTTGTGACAGGAGGAACGACATGAAGATTCGTCCGCTCTATGACCGAATCCTGGTGAAGCGGCTGGAGCCGCAGGAGATGAAGAAGGGGGGCATCATCATCCCCGACACCGCGAAAGAGAAGCCCATGGAGGCCGAGGTCGTGGCCGTCGGCAAGGGCAAGGTGAACGAGGAGGGCAAGCAGTTCCCGCTCGACGTAAAGAAAGGGGATCGCATCCTCATCGGCAAGTACGCCGGCACCGAGATCAAGATCGACGACGAGGAGCACCTCATCCTGCGCGAAGAGGAAGTGCTCGCGGTCGTCGAGAAGTAAAGGAGTAAGGGAACATGGCTGCGAAAACCATCATTTACGGCGAGGAGGCGCGGCAGCGCGTCCTCCATGGCGTCAACAAGCTCGCTGACGCCGTCAAGGTGACGCTCGGCCCCAAGGGCCGCAACGTCGTCATCGAAAAGAAGTTCGGCGCCCCGACGGTGACCAAGGACGGCGTCACGGTCGCCAAGGAGATCGAGCTGCAGGATTCCCTGGAGAACATGGGAGCCCAGATGTTGCGCGAGGTCGCTTCGAAGACCTCCGACGTCGCGGGCGACGGCACGACGACCGCGACCGTTCTGGCTCAGGCGATCTACCGCGAGGGCATCAAGAACGTCACGGCCGGCGGAAACCCGATGGAGTTGAAGCGCGGCATCGACGCGGCCGTCAAGACGGCCGTCGACGCGCTCGACAAGCTGTCCAAGCCCGTCGAGGGCAAGGACATCGCCCACGTGGGAACGATCTCGGCCAACAACGACTCGGAGATCGGCAAGATCATCGCCGAGGCGATGGACAAGGTCGGCAAGGATGGCGTGATCACGGTCGAAGAGGCGAAAGGGCTCGAGACGACTCTCGAGGTCGTCGAGGGCATGCAGTTCGACCGCGGCTACCTGTCGCCGTACTTCATCACGGATAGCGAGCGGATGGAGTGCATCCTCGAGAACGCCAAGGTCCTGCTCTTCGAGAAGAAAATCTCGAACATGAAGGACCTGCTCCCGATCCTCGAGCAGATCGCCAAGCAGGGCAAGCCCCTTCTGATCGTGGCCGAAGAGGTCGAGGGTGAGGCGCTGGCGACGCTCGTCGTCAACAAGCTGCGCGGCACGTTACAGGTCTGCGCCGTCAAGGCTCCGGGCTTCGGCGACCGCCGCAAGGCCATGCTCGAGGACATCGGGATCCTGACGGGCGGCAAGCTCATCTCCGAAGACCTCGGCATCAAGCTCGAGAACGTCAAGTGGGAAGACCTGGGCGATGCCAAGAAGGTGACGGTCGACAAGGACAACACGACCCTTGTCGTGGATGACCGCTCGAAGAAGAAGCAGGAGGCGATCTCCGGCCGCGTCAAGCAGATTCGGACGCAGATCGAAGAGACGACTTCCGACTACGACCGCGAGAAGCTGCAGGAGCGCCTGGCCAAGCTCGTGGGCGGCGTCGCTCTCATCAAAGTCGGTGCCGCGACCGAGACCGAGATGAAAGAGAAGAAGGCCCGCGTCGAGGACGCGATGCACGCGACCAAGGCGGCTGTCGAAGAGGGCATCGTGCCCGGCGGCGGCGTGGCCCTGCTGCGCTGCATCGATGCCGTCGAAAAGAAGGCCAGCGACCTGACCGGTGACGAGAAGATCGGGGCGCGGATCGTCGTCCGCGCGCTCGAGGAGCCGACCCGACAGATCGTGAACAACGCCGGCGCCGAGGGCTCGGTCGTCATCAACGAGCTCCGGCAGAAGGGCGGCAACTTCGGGTTCAACGCCAACAGCGAGAAGGTTGAGGACATGTTGAAGTCGGGCATCATCGATCCCACGAAGGTCACGAAGAACGCGCTGCAGAACGCGGCTTCGGTGGCCGGCCTGATGCTCACGACCGAGGCGCTCGTCTCCGAGATCAAGGAGAAGGAGAAAGCCCCGGCCATGCCGGGCGGCGGCGGCATGGGCGGCATGTACTGATCTCGAAACCGATTCGATTCAGAGCCCCGGCGAGAGCCGGGGCTTTTTTTTGGTCCCCTCTCCCGGCGGGGTGGGCCGGGGTGAGGGGCCCCCTATACTGGCTTCGCCGTCCATGAAGCCGCTCGTCTACTCGGTGCTGCCTCGCCCACCGCATCCGACGCGCGACGGACTGGCGATCCGCAACTTCCATCTTCTGCGCGGGCTGGCGCGATCGTTCCGGCTGCGCTGCTTCACGCTCGTGCCGCCGCACCTCGCCCAGGAGCCGGGGGAGTACCCGGAGGCGGCAGCGGTTGAGGCCATTCCGCAGGCGGACCGCCGTGTGCGGGCGGCCCGCGCGCTGGCTCAGACGGCGGTGTCGCGCCGGCCCTATCCGGAGCTCCTGTACCGCTCCGCGGACCTCGCCCGGCGCGTCCTTGCCCGGTCGGCGGGCGAGAGCCCGATCTGGGTGATCGCCCACTCTTACCACGTCGGCCCTCTCGCTCTGGACGCCCACGCGCAGGCCTGGGTGGACTTCCACAACGTCGAGTCGGAGATCTGGGCCCGGTTGGCGAGCACGGCTTCCACCGCCGGGCGCCGCCTCTTTGCGCGCTGGCAGGCGCCGCGCGTGCGCGCGCTGGAAGTCTCGCTGCTCGAGAGGGCGGCGGGAGCCTCTTGCGTCTCGGAACGGGATGCGGCCGCGTTCTCGCTGCTGGTGCCCAGCGCGATGCCTGTCATCGTGCCCAATGGCGTCGACCTCGACCGGTACGCCTTTCGCGCCGAGCCGGCGGCTTCGGAGCGCGTCTTCTTCGTGGGCGATCTCTCGTGGGTGCCCAACGCCGAGGGGGTTCGCTGGCTGGCCCGGCAGGTCTGGCCGGCTCTCTCGCGGCAGCGCCCGCGGGCCGCTGTCGAGGTGCTGGGACGTCGGGCTCCGGCAGACCTGCTCGCGCTCGAGAGCTCACGCTTCCAGTTCGCAGGCGAGGGCGGCGACACGCGTCCGCATTGGCGGGAGGCCGCCGTCGCGGTCGTGCCGCTGCTCGCCGCCGGCGGCACGCGTCTGAAGATCCTCGAAGCGGCGGCCAGCGGTGTACCGGTCGTCTCGACCTCGGTCGGCGCGGAGGGGCTCGACTTCGTCCCCGGCGAGGAGATTCTCCTGCGCGACAACCCGGCGGAGTTCGCCGAGGCGGTGGCCGGCCTGCTCGCCGATGCCGGCGCGCGGCGCCGGCAGGCGGCCGCGGCGCGAGCTCGCGTCGAGAGGGAATACGACTGGAACACCATCGGGGAGCGCTTCGCTGCGGAGCTTGGCCGAAGGACGCCTGGACGATGACCGCATTGGCGCTCCTGCTCGCAGCGGTCGCGTTCGCGCTCGCGGCCTGGTCGTATCTGATCTATCCGCCGCTCGTCCGGCGGCTGGCCGAGCGATCCGCTCCGGAGTTGCCTCCGCCGGTCGCGGAGGGATCCGTGGAGGTGATCGTTTCGGCGGCCGACGAAGAGGCGATCATCGCGGACCGAGTGCGCGATCTGCTCGCCCAACAGGTCACGGGTCGGTACGCGGTCGCGATCGGCTGCGACGGCTCGGAAGACCGGACGGCGGAGCTGGCTCGCCGGAGCCTTGGCGCCGTTGGGCGTGTGGTGGAGTTTCCCAACCGTCGCGGCAAAGCCTCGGTCTTGAACGATCTCGTCGCGAGCTCCGCGGCCGACCTGCTCGTCTTCACCGACGCCAACACGCGCTTCGACCCGGGCGCCGTGGCCTCTCTCGCGCAGGCGCTGGCCGCCCCTTCCGTCGGCGCGGCGTGCGGACGGCTGCTCTTCGAGCCCGCGTCGGGCGCCGGAACTCCCGAGAGCGCCTTCTGGGACCGCGAGACGTCGCTCAAGGAAGCCGAGGGCAGGCTCGGCGTCTGTCTCGGAGCCAACGGCGCGATCTACGCGGCGCGTCGGCTCGCGGTTGAGCCTCTGCCTCTCGACACGACGTCGATGGACGACTTCCTGATCCCCGCGCGCATCGCACGGCGGGGGCTTCGTGTGGTCTTCGCGGGCGACGCGGTGGCGCGCGAGCAAACGGCCCGCGACGTTTTTGCGGAGATCCCGCGGCGCTTCCGCATCGGCGTCGGGGCCGGCCAGGTCCTGCGCCGCGAGACGTGGCTTTACGCGGCATGGCGCCGGCCCGCTCTTTCTCTGGCCTTTCTCTCCCGCAAGCTCGCCCGGTGGCTGGCGCCTGTCTTCGCGCTCACCGCCGCCGCCGCCGGCCTCGCTTCGCCGGTGCTGGCGCCGTGGTGCGCGTTCGCGCTCGCGCTCGCCGCTCTCTGTCTGGCGGTCGCACGGCTGCGCCCCCAGCTCGGCGGCATGCCGGGAAGGCTCTATTATTTCGTGGTGATGAACCTGGCGCTTTCAGCCGGCGTGATCGCAGGGCTCTTGGGTTACAGCCGCCCGGCCTGGAAGCCGACGGCGAGGTAGCGTCCTGGCCCGGGCAGCTCACTCCGCTTTCCGGATCACGGCTCTCGCCGGGGACGTGCTCCTGGCGGCGGGCGCGCTGTGGCTCGCTTTCTTCCTGCGCACGCGCGTCTCCCTGCCGGGCACCGAAGGCCTCCTGCCGCCCGAGCGGGTTCGCTTCACCATTTCGAACATCCTGCTCGTGGCGGCGGCGCAGGCCCTGGCGCTCGCGCTCTTCGGCCTCTACCGCTCGCGCGAGCGCTTTCGGGAGCCCCTCGCAAGGCTTCTCGTCCCGGCCCTCTTCTTCGAGCTGCTGGCCCTCTCTTCGATCTACTTTCTGGCCTTGAGCCAGGAGTCGGCGTTCCCGCGCTCGGTGCTCCTGCTGTACATCCTCCTGGACACGCCGCTGGTTGGCGCCTGGCGGATGCTGCTCGATCGCCTCTTCCCCCAGCCGCGGCGCCGCGCCGTCATCGTGGGAACCGGTCCGGCGTCGGGGCTGATTGCGGAGGCGATCCGGCGCCACCCGTGGACGGGAGTCGAGATCTTGGGCGTCGTCGGGGAAGGCCCGAGCGCGCGCGAGGATCTGGAAGTGCTCGGGCCGGTCGAGCGTCTGGCCGAGGTCGTGGAGCGCGAGAGAGTGGATGAAGTGATCCTGACGCCGGAGGCTTCTGCCTGGCGCGACAGAATCTCGCAGTCCATCCCCCGCGACGGCTCGGTCGACCTGCTCGTCTGGCCTTCGCCGTTCGAGACGATGATCGGGCGACTGCGATTCCGCATCGTGGGCGACGTGCCGCTGCTCGAGGCAAAGGTGCGTCCCTTCGAGGGCGTGGCGGCGCTCGTCAAGCGGGCCTTCGACGTCATCGTTTCGCTCGTCCTGATCGTGCTCTCGCTTCCGTTCTTCCTGCTCGCGGCACTCGCGGTCGCGGTCTCCTCGCGCGGCGGCGTCTTTTACCGTCAGACGCGCGTGGGCAAGGACGGCCGGCATTTCCGCGTCTGGAAGATCCGCACGATGGTCGCCGGCGCCGAGTCGGACACCGGGGCGATCCTCTCGTCGCGCAACGACCCGCGCGTGACTCCCGTGGGCCGCTGGCTGCGGGCTGGACGGCTGGACGAGATTCCCCAGCTCTGGAACGTGCTCGCGGGCGACATGAGCCTCGTGGGCCCGCGGCCCGAACGGCCCGAGTTCACCGAACGTCTGGCCGACAGTGTGACGGGCTACGCGCTGCGGCAGGCCGTGCGGCCGGGGCTGACGGGCCTCGCGCAGGTCTCGGGCGACTACTCCACGCAGCCGGAGATCAAGCTGCGCTACGACCTCGCCTACTTGAACAACTGGTCGATCGGGCTCGACGTGGCGATCCTGCTGCGCACGCTGCCGGTCATCCTGACGAGGCGAGGCGTGTAGCCCTGCCCCAGCGAGGGTCTAAAGTCCAAAGTCCAAGGTCCAAAGGAGTTCAAGGGCACGGCCACTTTGGACTTCGGACTTTGGACCTTGGACTCCCCGGCTATCATTCGGACCAACGTGCAAACGGAACATCCGTCGATCGAAGCTGAGCGTCCGCGCATCGCGATCGTGATGCCGGCGTACAACGCGGAGAAGACGCTCGAGCGCACGTTTCACGACATTCCCCCGGGGATAGCGAGCGATGTCATCCTGGTCGACGACGCCTCGCGAGATCTGACGGTCGACGTGGCGCGCCGCCTCGGATTGCACGTCGTGGTCCATCCAGCGAACCGTGGCTACGGCGGCAACCAGAAGACCTGCTACCGCACGGCGCTCGAACGCGGCGCCGATATCGTCGTCATGGTCCATCCGGACCACCAGTACGATCCCAAAGTCATCCCGGACCTCGTGGCGCCGCTCTTGGCCGGCCGGTGCGACGCGGTCTTCGGAAGCCGCATGCTGGGCGGGCGGCCGATCCAGGGAGGCATGCCCAAGTGGAAGTACCTCGGCAACATCCTGCTGACCGCGATCGAGAACGCCACTTTCATGATCTACCTCACCGAGTACCACAGCGGTTTTCGCGCCTACACGCGGCGTTATCTGACGGGGGTGAACCTGGAGGCCGACTCCGACAACTTCGTGTTCGACACGGAGATCATCGCGCAGGGGATGGCGAAAGGCTTGACGTTCCAGGAGATCCCGATCGAGACGCGTTACTTCGACGAAGCCTCGCAGATCTCCTTCTGGCCGTCGGTGCGCTATGGCCTGTCGATCTTGAAGACGATGCTGCTTTACAAGCTGCACATGTGGGGCGCCTATTCCGCGCGGATCTTCCGCGACCAGAGTCCTTAGTCCTTGGTCCCTGGTTCGTAGTTGGATGGACGAGGGACAAAGCACAAGGGACTAGGGACTTGGAGCCGGCAGGGGCGGCGGTGCCTTCAGGCGGCCGGCCTTGAGCTCCGCCTCGAGGCCAGCGACCCTGGCCGCGACCGGGCCGGCCACGTCGGGAAGCAGCGTGGCGAGCAGCGGTGGGCTGACCCAGCCCCCGCGAAGAAACCAGGCGTCGGCCTCCTCGCGATGGCCCACGGCGTCGCAGGCGCGTCCGAGGTTCAGATCGATCTCCGCGCGCTCGCCGCTCGCCAGGGCGGAGCGGTAGAGCCCGATCGCCCGGTCGCCCTGGCCGGCGGCGAGCCGCATTCCGCCTGCCAGCACGATCGGGCGGGGGTCGCCCGGCAGCGCCCGCATCGCATCGAGAGCGACCTCCGTGATGCGGCCGAGCGCAGCGGGTGGATCGGCGACCTCGGATGTCCGAGTCAGGATGAATCGGAATGCTCCCTGCGCGGCTCGCAACTTCCGTTCCGCTCGGTAACGCGGGAATTCCGGCCATGCGGCCGCGCCGAGCGCGACGAGGAGCACGGCACCCGCGACGAGCCGCAGGCTCCTCCGCTTCGGATTTCGGTCCGTGCGTGAGGAGTCTCTTTCGCCCTCGGCAGAGTCCTGGTCGCCCGAGATGGCCCACGATCTTCCCGCCACCAGCAGAAGCGGAACGGCCGAGATCGGGCGCTGCAGGGGAAACCAGGTCAACGCCGCGACGGCTCCGGCGGCGAGAAGCGCGACCAGCAGAACCGCCTCGCCACGGTCCGACTCCGGCGCGCCACGAGCTCGACGGGCGGCACCGAGCAGCAGCAGCGCCCCGGCGGCCACCGCGGCCAGCGCACCGGGCGCGCCGATCTCGGCGAATGGCTGGAGATAGTCGCAATGGGCTTCGCCGTACGAGCTGGTGACGAGCGGATTGACGAAGCGGCGGCGGAATCGGATCT
>WNGF01002114.1_pt1 | contig 36227 bp, 36 predicted proteins | sample 5400641 | NCBI WGS metagenome assembly WNGF01 (sample SAMN13153371, study PRJNA577476) | soil metagenome | isolation source: 80 cm soil or saprolite under grassland replicate 2 | place: USA:California | collected 2016-06-15 | reverse complement strand
AGGCCTTGGTCGGCACGGGCAGCTCGTCGTCGGGGTGGATCCATTTCGGGTCGTCGGGGGCGAGCACGTGCGTCTCGATCCCGCTCGCCGGGAGATGGGTCGCGAGCTTGAGCGGCCGCTGGACGCCGCCGCCTCCGGCAGGCGGGAAGTAGAATGAGACGAGCAGGAGCTTCACGGCGGTGATGGTACTGCGGGGTCTGTCTGCGACCATCTCCCAGGTGAACGGACGAACGGCGGCCGCAGCCGCGCTCGCGCTGCTCGTGTGTGTGCCCGCGGCAGGCGCGAACACAGCCGTTCACGTTCACAACCGGCCGGAGTTCCAGTCGGCCGTCTCGAAGCTCCGCGCCACGGGCGGGACGATCGAGCTCGGCCCGAACCTCTACCGCGACCGCCTGGTCGTGTCCGGGCGCTTCGGCGGGCCGCTGCGGATCGTGGGCACGAAGGGAGCGCGCGTCCAGCGGCTGCTGCTCTACCGGACGCGCAACGTCTCGATCGGGCCGCTGACGCTGACCCCGATCTCCGGCGATGCCCGGATCAGGGTTCGCGCCTCGCGCAGCATCGTCCTCCGCGACCTGCTCGTCACGGCCAGGGGAACCCGGCACTCGGCCGGAGTGGAGATCCCGGACTCCCGCTGGGTCTCGATCCGCCGGAGTACCTTCACGCACTGCGGAGACCGGTCGCCGAACTGGTCGAACTGCGTCCTGCTGCGGGAGTGGGCCCATCACGTCACGATCGCCGACAGCCGGTTCCACGACTGCTACGGCTGCGATTTCGTCCACGGGCGCATCGGATCGTTTCTGACCGTCCGCGGCAGCCGCTTCGAGCGAGCGCTTCCCTGCCGGCTGAGCGAGCTCGACATGCGCCTGGTGCGGCTCTACCTCGGGAAGTACGCGTCCGTGCGCTGCGACCACCAGGACCCGATCGAGCTCTTCAGCGGCGACAACCTTCGCTTCGAGCACAACCACTTCGGCGTCTACGAGCGCGGCGGCGCCCAGCTCTACATCACCGGAAAGTCGCGGCGATCGACGATCGCGAACAACGTCTTCGTCGGGACCGATCCGCGCGTTCCCGGCTACCGCTCACGGGTCGGCGTGCTCGTCGGCGGCAGCGGCGGCGGCCCGATCCCGACCTTCGTTCGCATCGTCCACAACAGGATCTACACCGGTGCGCGGCGGACGGACGGCTACGCGGGCTCGATCAGCATCAGCCCCGGTTACGGCTGGCGCGTGCCCGCGGGCGCGCGTCCGGTGATCGCGCACAACGTCATCGGCCTCCTCGAGACGCCGGTCAGGCTCTGCGGGCGGGCGAGGATGGTGGCGAACACGATCCTCCGCGGCCGCGGCTGCGGCTAGCACCGCGTCTCCTCCCTCAACATGGCCCAATCGGACAACCAGCTCGCTCAGAGCGCCTGGCACGTGCCAGGCAGGTGCCAGGCAGGTGCCAGGCAAAAGGATGAACAAGTGCCCGGTTTGTCCCCAACGATAGGGCTGCAGCGAACAGTCATCTGTTAGTCGAGTGCCTGGCACGTGCCAGGCACGGGCCTGTGGAAAACGCTACGTCTTCGTGAGCCGGTAGAGGATGTAGCGGCCGTCCCGGTACGCGACGGGGAGCTTCAGCTCGAGCGGGAAGCGATCCTCGTCGATCACGATCCACTGCGCGTGGTAGCCGCGGGGGATCGCGAGGTCGCCTCTGTGGCGGCCATGCGGCCAGAGGAACCTCCGCGCATCATGCCGGCGCTGGTAGGGGAGGTTGTCCTTCGTGTCCGCGACGTGCCCCGGCGGCGCCGCATTGATGTAGACCGGGGCGTAGGCGGCGATCCGGTACGCCGTCACGTCGTCGGAGAAGACGACGTCCCGCATCGGCACGTCCTGCCGCAGCGCCCGGATGAGCCCGGGCGTCAGCGCGGGCTCGCCACCTGTCTTGTAGTGGTCCAGGTGCGTGAACCCGTGCGCCGCAACCGGCGCGCAGAAGAGAATCACCGCCGCGAGCGAGACCGCGCCCTGGCGCTCGAAGGCGTCACGCCGGCCAAAAGTCGCGGCCGCGGCGAGCGCCGCAGCGCCACCGATCGCCGCGATCCAGGTCGCGATCGCGGGGCCGCCGTGCTCGAGGTGGTAGCCGAAGTCCCCAGGAAACGCGAGCTGGAGGACGATCCCCGCGGCGAGCGCGACCGGAAGCAGTGCCCATGAGAACAACCGTGCAAGCACGGCCGCCCCGCCCGCGAGCGCGAAGGCGAACGGGATGAACCCGCCCTCGCGCCGGGCCTGCGAGAGCGAGACGGCGTCGGCGAAGCGAGGGAAGATGAACGGGACGAGCGTCAGGAGGAAGATCGCCAGCGACCCGCCGAGCACGTAGGACGCCCACCGGCGGCGGGCGGCGAAGGCCGCGATCGGAATCAGCACCAGAGCCGCGATCCCGACCGCGCCGCTGCGGGCGAACAACTCAGGCGCGAGGCGGTAGCTATGGTCGCTGAAGAAATCCACCTGGCCGCCGTACTTGTTGATCGCGCGATGCAGGTTTTGGGAGCCGTAAGTCGCCGTCTTCTGCACCACGGGCAGCAGCCAGAACGCGACCGCACCCGCGGGCAGCAGGATCGCGATTAGAGAGACGCCGAGTTGGGTAGTGTCCCTCCCGGCGAGCAGCGCCCGCGCGACTAGGAAGCCGGCGAGCGGGAGGCACAGAAAGATCGCGTAGGTCGGATGGATGAGGGCGAGTGCGAGCCCACCGGCGCCGAGAGCGGCGAGCAGCGAGGCGTTTCTGCCCCTCAGGTAGGTGAAGACGAGCGCGAGCATCGCCGGCACGATCAGCTGCCGCGCCGCGGTGGCGGGGAGCGCAAGCGCCCGGTAGGCGCCGACGTGCCCTGCGGACAGGCCGAACTGCGCAACCTGGGCGATCAACGCCGCGCCGCCGCCCCACGGCGAACGGAAGAGCGCCCGCCCGGCGGCGTAGGAGAAGACGAAGGACAGCGGGACGAGCAGCGCCGATAAGTAGCGCACGACGGGCGTCGGATCGAGCCCTGAGAGCCTTGAGATCAGTCCCAGCGCGCCGTGCCAGAGCGGGAACGCATAGCCGGGGTGCAGCCCTCCATGCTTGAACTCGTCGACCGCCGTGAGCGCGCCCAGCTGGTGGAAGTCGACGAGCTTCCGCACGCGGGCGAGGTGAAAGAGCCCATCTCCCGCGACGGGTCCCGCCACCAGCCAGACGATCACGGCGAAGCCGAGCCCCGCCGCCGCAACCCCCGCCGTCACGAGCAGGTCGCTGCGTTCGAGCTCGACCGATCGCCGCAGCGCGACCGGCACGGCGGCGGCGAAACTGAGCGCGGCAAGCAGGACGAGTGTCAGCGTCAGCGAGCCGGCGAACGCGAAGGTCAGGAGGAGAGCGCCGAAAATCGCGGCCAGGCTCCAGGCGAGCGAGCCGGCGAGCGCCACGCCCAGCTCCTCGGGCCAGCCCGTGAGCCGGAGGATCAGAGCCCCCGGAACGAGGAGCACGCACGCGGCGGCCGCGCCGAGACGGATTGGCAGCCCCAGGCCTCCGTGAGGCAGCGCCTGAGCGATCCCGAGCAGGATCGGAAGGCCGGCGATGATCGCGACGAAGCGGAGATCCGAGCGCCGGACCGGTATCGAAGCGGTCAGCGTAGAGATGCTGCAGCCTCCTTACCCAACTCGCCCGCGCTCATGCACGTGCCCCCGAGCTCGTGGACGGCGTCGATGACCTGCTCGTAAAGACGCGGCTCCGCCTGGCGGGCCGAGAGGCCGAGATACCGCTCCTCGAAGGTGGCGTCCATCACGGCCAGCGGGATCTCGACGAGATCGAGCGGACGGTCTCGGGAGAAGTCCCAGGGCCGGAACGGATGCGCGATCCCCGCCCGGAAGCCGATCGCATCGGAGAAGCCGAGCGAGCTGTCGTAGGCGAAGCCGAGCCGCTCGAGCGGCTCCAGGTTCCGGTGTGGATCCACGCGAAGATAGTGGTAGCGCTGGCCGGCGACAGGGCCCGCGAGCGCTTCCAGCGCCTCCTTCTCGCCCTCGAGCAGAGCCGGATCCTCGGCCGCGGTGTAGCTGCCGTGCAGGCCGATCTCGGCGCCGCCCGCCCGCAGCGTCTCGACCAGGCGGGGGCGCAGGCGGTCGTAGGTCTCGGGCGAGGCCCCGTCGGCCGCGTGCCGGTGGCCGGCCATCACGAAGAAGGTCGAGCCCGCACCGCGCGCGCGCTCGATTCCCACCACGCGCTCGAAGCTCCAGTTCGGGTCGGTGCGGCGGAGACGGTGCACCGGCACGGTCGAGAGCGCGCGGGCTTCCCTGAGCGCGGCCCGCCCCCGGCCGGCGAGCGCGTGCGACTTGAGGCGCGCCGCCGCTCCGCGGACGCCGATCCGCGTCCAGCGCCAGGGCGTGTCGACGTCGTGCGTGAGCGCGACCGCGAAGCGAGCGCCGCCCCAGCGAGGCGGCTCGATGCCGAGCCGCGCACGCAGCCGCTCTAGCGGGGGATCGAGGGGATCGAGGCAGGAGGCGGACGCGGGGAAGCGGCCGTGCTGGTCGCGCGGGCCGCCGCGCTCCTCGACGCGGGCGAGGTGGAAGAACGCGTCCGCGAGCTCGTCCCCAGCAGGGCGCTCGCCGCGCTCGACCTGCTCCCAGGCCTCGGGGCGGTAGTCGAACGAGGCGTCACGGGCCCCGAGCGTGTCCAGCACCCAGCGCGCGCGCCGCTCGATCGCCTCAGGGATGGTCACGAGGGGAATGCTCGCAGCGCGTACCGGACGACATTGACGAGGCCGGGCTTGGGATCGTCGAGCGCGAACACGCCGTCGACGTACGGAGGTCGCCCGAAGGCAGGGGACTGGCCGTGCATCACGCTGATCGACCAGCGTTTGCTGCAACCCTTCGTCGTCTTCGGCGGCCTACGTTCGCCGACGAGGTCCCAGTAGGCGGCGAGCGTGATATCGGCGCCGCACGCTCCGGCCAGCCCGTGCCACTGCCACAGCCTCGGATTGACCTCGATCAGCTTCAGGCGGCCGTCGCGCGGATCGCGCTTCCACTCGACCTGCGCGATCCCGTGGAAGCCGAGAGCCTTCAGCAGCTCGAGCCCGGCGCTCACGACCTCTTCGTCCCAGCGAGCCTCCCCCACGCGCGCGCTGCCCATGTTCTCGCGCGTCTGCCGGAGCTTGCGGCCGGAGAACGTCGCCAGCACCTCGCCGTCGGCGGCGATGTACGTCCCGAGCGTCCATAGGAGGTCGTCTCCGCCGGGGATGAACTCCTGCAGCATCGGCTCGTACTCGGCCGAGAGCTCGTACGCGCGGTCGAGCTGGTCGGGGCGCTCACACAGGAACGCCTGGCGGCGATACAGGCGCTTGAACACGATGTTCTCCGACGGCTTGACGAGCACCGGGAAGCCGATCTCCCCGGCCGCCGTGCGGCACTCCTCGAGCGAGCGTGGATGGAGCGTCTTCGGAGCTGCGAGGCCGATCGACTCAGCGGTGTCGATCTGGTGCCGTTTGCTCTGGAGCGGCTCGAGCACGTCCCAGCCGGGGAACGGGTAGCGGAAGCGGTCTCCCAGCTCGGCCTTGTGGCGCGCGAGCGAGTTCAGGTGCTCGTCGTGGGTCGGGAAGACCGGCGCCGGGCGGCCGATCGCATCGCCGAGCTCGAGCATCGCCGCGATGAAGCCCTCCTCGTCGGCGACCGGATCGGGCGTGCGCACCGGGAACGCGTAGGACGAGCGGAACCCGATTGCGAAGTCTCGGTGATCCGTCGCGATCACGGGCACGCCCACCCGTCCCAGCGAGCGGATCGCGCCGAGCCCGTTCACCCAGCCGACCTCGCACACGACTGCCGGCGGCAGCTCCCGGCCGGCGACGTGCTCGCCGGCCGCACGCGGCGCGTTGGGTTTGACCCGCAGGAACGCGGGCGCGCGAAAGCCGTCCTGCGAGGTCACCGTCCTGATTGTAGAAGTGCGTCGACTTGGGACGACGCTAGCCAGTCGGCGGCACGGCGGTACGTCTCCCGGCGGCCTGCGGGGAAGACGTAGGCGCGCAGGCGGAGCCCCGCGAGCAGCAGTCGGCGCGTCCGCTCGGCCGTCTTCATCCCATGGTGCTTGGCCATGAACCGGAGATGGCCGCGAACCTGCTCGAGGAACATCGGGTCGAAGTCCTTCTTCCAGCTCGCCCCGCCCACGTGCACGACCTCGGCCTCCGGATAGAAGAGGACGTTCCACCCAGCCTGGTGGAACCGGTAGCACCAGTCCGTCTCCTCGCTGAACATGAAGAAGCTCTCGTCGAAGAGCCCGACCTCGTCGGCCGCCTCACGCCGGACGAGCAGGCAGGCTGCCATCAGGAAATCCGCCTCGCGCACACGGTCGTGGTCGAAGCCGCCCGCGTAGAAGGCGTTCAGGGCGCGGGAGCGCGGCGCCAGCTTGCGGAGGAACAGGTACTCGGTCGCCAGGCGCCACAGCGTCGGGAACCCGCGGACGGAGCGCTGCAGCGAGCCGTCGGGATTGAGGAGGCGCGGCCCGAGCACCGCGGCTCTCGGATGCTCGTCCGCGAACTCGGCCATCCGCTCGACCGCGTCGGCGACGACCCAGGCGTCGGAGTTGAGCAGGAGGTAGTAGTCGCCCGTCGCGGCGCGCATGCCCGCGTTCCAGCCAGCCCCGAGGCCTCGGTTCTCCTGCTCGATCAGCCGGGCTCGAGGGAAGCGCTCGCGGACGAGCTCGAGCGTCCCGTCGCTCGAGCCGTGGTCGACGACGATCGTCTCGTGGGCGGCCACGCTCTCGAGGCAGCGCTCGATCCACGGCATCGCGTTGTAGGTGACGGCGATCGCCGCCACGTCGGTGCGGGTCACCGCGGTGCTTCTCGGGGGATCTTCGGATGTCTCGACGCCCCGTGGACGGCCTCCCAGGCCCAGATCGCCACTCCCGGCAGCGACATCGTCAGCGTCACGACGAAGAACAGGAAGCCGGCCGCGAACGCCGGGTCGGCTCCGATCCCGAGCTTGCCGAGGAAGCTGACGAAGAAGGACTCGCGCACGGCGAGCCCGCTGATCGTGAACGGCACGAGCATCACGAGGAAGAGCAACGGGCCCATCACGTAGTACGGGCGCGGCGACAGGTCGACCCCCACCGCCTTGGCGCCCGCCCAGATCGCGAGCACGCGCACCGCCTGGATGATCAGCGTCACGAAGGCGACGAAGAACAGCAGGCGCACGTTCTCGCGGTAGGAGTGGATCCCCTCGTAGACGGCTCGTACGTGGCGCTCGATCCAGACCTTCTTCAGGATCGGCACCGTCCGGCGGAGCAGCGGGCGCGCGCGCTTCGAGAACAGCACGACCCCGAGCACGATCGTGGCCAGGACGAAGGCGAGCTCGATCCAGACGTATGCCCCGATGTCGTAGCGGCCGATCGCGAGCGCGAAGCCGACGGCGGCGAGCGCCAGCGTGGCGGCCCCGCCGAGGGCGCGCTCGAGCAGGATCGAGCCGGCAACGGGGCCTCCGCGGCCCGGGTGGCGCTTGGCCGTCTCGTAGATCCTCACCGCGTCTCCGCCGACCGACGTCGGCAGCACCTGGCCCGCCATGTACGAGACGAAGTACGCCCGCGTCAGCCAGCCGAGGCCGTCGTCGATCCCCTTTGCGCGGAGCAGCAGCTTCCACCGCCATGCCATCGGCGGGATCGTGAAGACCATGATCGCGACCGCGAGCAGGAAGTAGCCGATGCGCGCGCTGGCGAGGATGTGCGCGGTCCGGCCGATGTCGATCTTCCAGAGGATGTAGGCGGTGCAGAGGCCGGTGACGGCCAGCGTCAGCACGATGCGCAGGGCCCGCTTCCAATTCATCCAGCGAACCTCGCGTGCACGGTGCGGAGCGCTGCGATCGCGTCCTCGACGTCCTCCGCCGAGTGGGCCGGCGAGAGCGGAAGCGACAGGACCTCGTCTCCGGCTCGCTCGGCGACCGGCAGCGGAGTGGATGCTGGTGTCGATGTTCTCCTGACCGAGCGCGCGCTGGTATTCGTCCCGGGTCGCGCCGGCGCGCTCGGGATCGATGCGGACGACGTAGAGATGGAGCGCGTGCGTGTCGCGCGGGTCGCGCGCGAGCGGCTCGATGCCGTCCAGCTCGGCGACGGCGGCGTCGTAGGCGGCGACGTGCCGCTCACGGATCGCCCGGTGCGTGTCGATCTTGTCCAGCTGGCAGAGCGCGATCGAGGCGAGCACGTCGGACAGGTTCGCCTTGTAGCCCGGGACGCCGACGTCGTAGATCGAGCCGTCGCCCCGGCGCATCAGGCAGAGCTCGCGCACGCGCTCGGCGACGTCCGCGCGGTTGGTTGCGATCAGGCCGCCTTCCCCGGCGGCGACGTTCTTGGTCGCGTACAGCGAGAAGCAGGTGGCATCGGAGAGGCCGCCGAGCTTGCGACCGCGGTAGGCGGTCTCAACGGCGTGCGCCGCGTCCTCCACGACCGGCAGCCCGAGCGCCCAGATCGGGTCCATGTCACAGGCCTGGCCGGCCAGATGGACGGGCAGGATCGCCTTCGTCCGCTCGGTGACGAGAGCGGCGACGTGGCCGGCGTCGATGGTGAGGTCGGAGTCGCGGACATCCGCGAAGACCGGTCTCGCGCCGGTGTGGACGATCACGTTCGCCGTCGCGGGCCAGGTGATCGGGCTCGTGATCACCTCGGCTCCGGGGCCGATCCCGAGAGCAACGAGTGAGAGGTGCATCGCGGCAGTCCCCGAGGCCACGGCGACGGCGTGCTCGGCCTCCAGGTAGTCCGTCATGCGGCGCTCGAGCTCGGCCGTGCGGGGGCCGCTCGTCAGCCAGCCGGAGCGCAGGGTCTCGGCAACGGCGGCGATCTCCTCGTCGCCGATCGCGGGCGGCTGAAAGCCCAGAAACGTCTTACGTCTTGGAGGCGAGAGCTTCGACATCGGCGGTGTCGAAGCGTATGCATTCGGCTGCGCGGTCGGCCCGCTCCAACGCCTTTTCGCGGCTCTCGCCGACGGCGATCACCGCACCCGCACGGTCCGAGCCCCGGCGCAGCTCTCCGAACCGGTGTCCAGGCCGCCGGTAGAGGCGGACGTCCAGCACGCCGTCGACCGCCTGGGCATCCTCGACGCCCTCCACGCCGCGCAGCTCGCCCGGCGGCGCGACGAGGAAGCGCACGCAGGCGCCGCCGGCGCGCTCGACCGGAACGAGAGCGCGTTCCGGGATCTCCTCGCCGAGCACGGCGGCCAGCGCGAGGCCGTTCAGGTTGATGCCGAGCGCCGCCTGGCAGAGCTCGGCGTCGTGGCCTCCGCCGAGGCGGGCCGCCAGCTCGCCGACGCGCGGGCCACCCGCGCCGATCCGCAGCTGCGTGTACGTCGGACCGTCGGCGATTCCAAGCGCGGCGGCCGCGGCGGCGGCCGTCTCGACGGCCGCGCCCACGGTCTCCGGCTCGAGCGAGCTCCGCCAGACATGGGCCAGAGCGACTCCGAACGCGGGCGGCTCCGCAAGCACCCGGTCGGTCACGGTGAGCGGATGGAAGCGGCCGCCGACGGAGAAACCGTTGACCGTCACTTCCGGCCCGTTCACCAGCTCCTCCACCAGCAGGACGCCGCTGCGGGACTCGCGCAACGCGTCCTCGATTGCCTCCTCGAGGCCCTCGCGCTGCTCCACGATCGCCAGGCCGCGCTGGCCCTGACGGTCGGTGGGCTTCAGCACGCACGGATAGCCGACCTGCTCCGCCGCGGCCACGACCTCCTCGGCCGTGCTGCAGACGACGTGCGCGGGCTGAGCGACCGCGGTGGCGGCGAACCGCTCGCGCTGGCGGAGCTTCGAGGTCGCGAGCAGCGCGGACTCCGGGCTGACCGGATGTGGGATCCCGAGCCGGTCGGCCACACGCGCGGCGATCGCGACGGGCCAGTCGATGCCCGGCGCGATCACGCCGTCGACGGGATCCGCGGTCGCGAGGTGCTCGATCGCCTGCTCGTCCTCCGCCGAGATGATCGCCCTCCGGTCGGCGTACTTGAAGCCGGGCGCCGCCGGGTCACGGTCGACGGCGATCACGAACAGGCCGCGCTTACGGGCGGCCGCAAGCAGCCCGAGCTGCGCCGGCCCTGCGCCTAAGACGAGAAGACGCGCGCTTCCTTGCGCCCGATTGCCCTCCACCAGGCCTCATTGTCGCGATACCACGCGACGGTACGCTCGAGCCCGTCCTCGAACGACGTTCGGGCCGACCAGCCGAGCAGCTCCCTCGCCTTCTCGGTTGACCCCACATGGCGGTCGACCTGGCCGGGTCGCTCGGGGACGTTCGTCCGCATTGAGGAGGGCTTGCCGAGCACCTCCAGCACCACCTCCGCGATCCGGGAGACCGAGATGTCGACACCCGTCGCGACGTTGATCACCTCGCCGGCGACCGTGTCGAGATCAGCCTCGATCACCGCCTCGATCGCCTCGGCGTCGTCGTCGACGTAGAGCCAGTCGCGGGTCGCGTGCCCGTCGCCGTGGATTGTGAGCGGCTCGCCCGAGAGCGCCTGGGTGATGAAGCGCGGGACGAGCTTCTCGGGATGCTGGCGCGGGCCGTAGTTGTTGAACGGGCGCACGATCACGATCGGCAGCCCGTAGGTGACGAAGTACGAGTAGGCGAGGCGGTCGGCCCCGGCCTTCGTAGCCGCGTAGGGGCTGCGCGGGTTGAGCGGGTGCTCCTCGTCCATCGGCGCCGTGAGCGCCGTTCCGTACACCTCGCTCGACGAGATCAGGATGAAGCGCTCGACCGGTGCCTCGCGGATCGCGTCGAGGAGGATCTGCGTGCCCTCGACGTTCGTGGTCACGAACTCGCGTCCGCCCTCGGCGATCGACTTCTCGACGTGCGACTCGGCCGCGGCGTTGACGATCACGTCGACCGCTCCGACCACCTCCCGCACGAGCTCCGCGTCGCGGACGTCGCCGTGGACGAACGAAAGACGCTCGTGGGAGATCAGGTCTGCGAGATTCTCGAGGTTGCCCGCATAGGTGAGCGCGTCGAGGGAGACGACCTCGTGGGGCGTCGCCTCCAGCAGATAGCGGATGAAGTTGGAGGAGATGAAGCCGGCGCCGCCCGTTACCAGCACGCGCTTGGGTCTTTGGGGCCGGGGCCAGGCTGAAGCCTGGCCCCGGGCAGAGGCTCTCGGGCGTGCGGCAGCGGAGGTTTGGGACCGGGGCCAGGCTGAAGCCTGGCCCCGGGCAGAGGCGCTTGGGCGTGCGGCAGCGGAGGTTTGGGACCGGGGCCAGGCTGAAGCCTGGCCCCGGGCAGAGGCGCTTAGGAGGGCAGCCGCGTTCATCCGAGCTCCCGCTCAACGGTGTAGATGGGGCGCCCCTCGACGTCGCGCTGGATCCGCGCCAGGTACTCCCCGACAAGCGCGAGGATGAACCCTTGGATCCCGAGCACGAACAGGACCGCCACTCCGCCGAACAGCGGGCCCGGGAAGTTCGAGCGGTCGATCCAGTACCAGATGCCGTAGGTGCCGAGCGCGGCGGCGAGCAGCGTGCAGACGATGCCGAGGATCATCCCGATCCACTGGATCGGCTGCGGCCAGAACCCCGCCAGGACGTGCAGCGCGAGCCTGGTCAGCCGGAAGGGTGAGTAGCGCGATGCACCTCGCCGGGCGGCATGGGAGACGTCGACCTCGACGACGCTCGCGCCGCCGGAGAGGATCAGCGCCTTCGTGAACTTCTGCTTCCCGATCGAGCCGAGCATCGGCTCGACCGCGCTCCGGTGATACGCGTTGAACGCGCAGCCGAAGTCCGAGATCGCAACGCCGGTGAAGCGCCGCAGCATTCCGTTGATCAGGCGCGAGGGCAGCGTCCGTCCCCACGAGTCGTGCCGAGCGCCGCGCCGCCCGCTCGCCACGTCCGAGCCGGCCTCGACGGCGGCGACGAGCCGCGGGATGTCCTCCGGCGAGTTCTGGAGATCTCCGTCCATCGTCACGAGGATCTCGCCACGCGCCCGCGAGAGGCCCGCGTGCATTGCCGGGTGCTGCCCGAAGTTGCGCTTCAGGCGAACGGCGCGCACGCGGTGGTCGCGGGCGTGCAGCTGCTCGAGCTTCGCGAACGTCCCGTCCGTGGAGCCGTCGTCGACGAACAGGAGCTCGAAGCCGTCGCCGCCCTCGAGCACCGCGACCGCCCGCCGGTACAGCTCGTCGACGTTCTGGGCCTCGTTGTACGCCGTCACGACGACGGAGAGCGAAGGGGTTGCCGTCGCCTCGGGATCGATGGTTTCGAGCGGGGTCTCGAAGGCTTCTCGTTGCGCCATTTCCGGAGATTTGAGCCTACACTCAGCCGTCGTGAAACCGGGGATTCGTGCGATGCGGTCTCGCGGCGACACCGCCCTCCTTCGCTTCGTCCGCTACGGACAGGTGCGCCGAGCGACGCCGCACGTCGTCGTCGAGGACTCGGACGAGCTCGTCGCGCTCTACGCACCGGTCGGCTCGCCCTGCAAGACGGCCGTTTGGGACGGGTCCCCGATCCGCGGCCAGGCCGACCGCACGTGGAGGCTCCGTGACCACGTCTGGGACACCTACAGAGTGCTCCGGCTGATGCGGTGGGGCCAAGCGCACTCGCTCGAGCTCTTCTGGGAGGACGCGACCGGAGCCTTCGCCTGCTGGTACGTGAACCTCCAGGAGCCCCTCCGCCGCTCACCGGTCGGCTTCGACACAGACGACCTCGTCCTCGACATCTGGGTCGAGCCGGATGGGACCTGGCGCTGGAAGGACGAGGACGAGCTCGAGGAGGCGATCCGCTTGGGCCGGTTCACGGCGGGCGAAGCGGCGGCGATCCGCGCCGAAGGCGAGCGGGTGATTGCGGACTGGCCGTTCCCGACCGGCTCGGAGGACTGGCAGCCGGATCCGGACTGGCCGACGCCAGAGCTGCCGTCGGATTGGGATGAGGTCTACTAGCCCGGCGGCGAGCGACGATCGGCGCCCTCCGCGACGAGCCCGTGCAGCCGTCGCGCCTCAGGCGACATCTCGAGCTCATCGATGCTCGAAACTCCTGCGCGCGCCTTGACCTCAGCCATCCCCTTGGCGTAGAGCTCTCGCAGCCGGCGCGCGGTCGGCGGGACTTCCCGGGGGTTCTTACCACTCCTCTTCTTCGCCATCTTCCACAAGCTCCTCACGAATCGCGTGGAGATCAACCACGATGTCAGCCAATGCGCCGATGATACTGAGCACCTCGGTGCGATAGATCAGGGCTTCCGGTCCATCTTCCACGGCAGGTCAGGATGCACACCAAGCGCGAGATGCGCAAGATGGCCGATAGAGCCACGTCCGATGTGGTCTAGGGGCGACACCGTCGCGCTGCGCGAGCTCTGGAAGGGCCGCGGCGGATTCGACTATTTCGACCAGAAACTCGACATCGTGATCGAGCCGGATGGAACCGTCCGCTGGAAGGACCAGGACGAGCTTGCCGAGGCTGCGAGTCTCGGCTTGGTCGATGCGGAAGAGGTCTGGGCCGAAGCGAGGCGCGTCATCGCGAACCCGCCCTTCCCGACCGGCTGGGAGGACTGGCGTCCCGATCCCCGCTGGGAGCCGCGGCGGCTCCCAGCAGGGGGGACGTCGTGAACTAGGCGGCTTCCTCGAGCGCCGCGGCCGGCTCGAGCACCTCGACCTCGACCGGCCGGCGCCGGGCCGGAATCGTGATCGCCACGATCGCGCCCACGGCGACGAGGATCGCGCCGACCCAGACGGCTGGGCCGAGGCCGTTCACGAAGCTCGTGCCCGAGCCGTAACCACCGTAGCTGGCGAAGATCGATGCCAGGACGGCGACGCCGAACACGCCGCCAAGCTCACGGATCGCGTTGTTCGCGCCCGACGCCTGTCCCTCCTCGCGCGGGCGAACGGCTCCCAGGATTACGTTCGCGACCGGGGCGAAGAAGAGCGCCATCCCGATCCCCGAGAGGACGAACGGGCCGACCAGATCCGCATACGGAACGGTCGGCGTCGAGACGGCCGCGATCCAGCCGAGCCCGATCGCCTGCAGCGCGAGCCCGACGCCCATGATCCGCGGCCCAGGGATGCGATCCGAGAGCGCGCCTGCGATCGGCGCGATGAAGATCGGCATCGCCGTCCAGGGGAGGATGCGGAGGCCGGCGCCGAAGGGCGAGTAACCCTGCACGGTCTGGAAGAACTGCGCGAGCAGGAAGATCGAGCCGAACATGCCGAAGAACATGAACAGCGAGGCGACGTTCGCCTGCGTGAACGTCCGGTTGCGGAAGAAGCGCATCGGCAGCATCGGCGCCTTCGTGCGCAGCTCCCAGAGGACGAACAGGGCGACCAGCACCGCGCCGGCGCCGATCGAGCCCACGATCTCGAGACTTCCCCAGCCGACGCTGTTACCGCGGACGAGCCCCCAGACGATCCCGAGCAGACCCGCGCTCGCGAGCCCGAGGCCGGGCAGGTCGAGCTTCGAGCTCGGCCCCCGGCTCTCGTCCAGGCGGCGCCAGGCGAGCGGGATCAACAGCAGCCCGATCGGGACGTTGAGCCAGAAGATCCACTGCCACGAGATCCCCTGGACGACGGCGCCGCCGACGAGCGGGCCGAGCGCGACCGCGAGGCCGCCGATGCCGCCCCATGCGCCGAGCGCGAGCCCGCGCCGCTCCGGGCGGACGGCTGCGCTCAGCAGGGTCAGCGTGAGCGGCGTCACGATCGCGCCGCCGACGCCCTGCAGCGCGCGCGCCAGGTTGAGCGCGTCGATGCTCGGGGCGAGCGCCGCAAACGCGGAAGCTGCGGTGAAGATTCCGAGCCCGATCACGAACAGGCGCCGGCGCCCGAAGCGGTCGCCGAGCGCGGCACCGGTCAGGAGCAGGACGGCGAAGGTGAGCGTGTAGGCGTTGACCGTCCACTCGAGCCCCTGGAGGGTCGCGTGGAGGTCGCGGCGGATCACCGGCAGCGCCGTCGTCACGACCAGGTTGTCCAGGGTGACCATCACGAGCGCGATCGAGGTGATCACGAACGTCCACAGAGTCTTGGTTCCGATCTTGTCAGTCATTGGGCCCTCCTTCCGGGCTAGTGAGTGATTACTTTCTTTGTTGCGAAAAAAGAGAGAGGTCGCCTCACTTGTGCTTCAACCCCTCCAGCAGACGAGCAGCCCACTTCTCCTTCGCGCCCATCAGCTGCATCGACGCGATCACGTTCAGGAGCATGCCGATCGCAAAGAACGACCGCACCTCGGCCGAGGGGAAGCCCGAGACCGCCTCGACGTGCTCGACGAGCCGGCCGTAACCACGTCGAACGACCTCGCGAACGTCGGGATCGTCGCAGGTCGCGTACGCCTGCATCTGCCCCTGTAGGCGGCGCGGGTCGCCGAGAACCGCCTCGTGGTACGCCTTGGAGATCGCGTCGAGGGCCTCCTGTCCGGTGAGCCGGGCGGACGCCTCCTGGAACATCTCGAGCGTCTCGTCGAAACACCGCTCGACGCTTGCGAGGTACAGCTCCTTCTTCGTCCCGAAGAGACGGAAGAGGTACGGCTGCGAGATGCCGGCGCGGCGGGCGATCTCGTCCGTCGAGGTGCCGTAGAAGCCGCGCTCTGCGAATAGGTCCTGCGCGACCTCGATGATCTCCTGCCGGCGCTCCTCGGCCGTGTGACGTTGGGTAGCAGGTGCATTCATGGGCTAGTAAGTTATCACTCACTCACAACGTTGTCAAGTACTTCTGCAACGCGATCGAGATCCGGCTCGGTGAGACGAGAATGGAAGGGGAGCGCAAGCGCGCGCTCGTAACACGAGTCGGCTCCGGGGAACGGTCCCTGATCCTTGTACGCGGACAGGCGGTGAACCGCGTACGTCCCGATCTGAGCCTGGATCTCCGCCTCCCGCAGCGCCTCCAGCGCCTCGTCGCGCCGGTCGAGCTGGACGACGTAGGCCTGCCAGCCGTGGCGGTCCCCCTTTGCGGCGGTCGGCGTCTCGACGATCCCCTCTAGCCTCTCCGAGTAGGCCTTCGCCAACCGTTGCCGCCCCTCCCACAGCTCCTCCAGGCGCCGGAGCTGCACGAGGCCGACCGCACAGAGGATGTCCGAGAGCCGGTAGTTGAACCCCGGCTCGGGGATGTCGAACTCGCCCGAGGTGGCGATTCCGTGATGGCGCAGCCGCCGGACCGCGTCGTCGAGCTCGCCGTTCTGCGTGGTCACGGCTCCACCCTCGCCGGTGGAGACGATCTTGCGGGGATGGAAGGAGATGCAGCCCAGCTCCGCGAGCCCGCCGCACGGCATCCCGCGCCAGCGGGCGCCGAGGGCTCCCGCGGCGTCCTCGACGAGATGGACGTCCGGCGAGACCGCGTTCTGCAGCTCCTCCCAATCGAGCGGCCGCCCGAACAGGTGAACCGCGAGCACGGCCCGCGTCCTCGGAGTGACCGCCTCATAGACCTTCCCCGGATCCAGGTTCATCGTCTCGCGATCGACGTCGACGAGCACGGGCCGCGCTCCCGCGAGTGCGACCACGTTCGCCGTGGCCGGAAACGTGTAAGCCGGGACGAGCACCTCGTCGCCCTCGCCGATCCCGAGCGCGAGCACGGCCAGGTGGAGCGCCGCAGTCCCCGACGAGACGGCGGCCGCGTGCTCGACGCCGCACGCGATTGCCACCTCCTGCTCGAGCTCGACGACCTTGTCGCCCATCGTGAGCATCCCGCTCTCGAGCACCTCCGCCACAGCCGCGGCCTCCTCGGCCCCGACGTCGGGCCACGCGAGGCGGATCACCTGATCGTGACTTCGCTCGCCGGCACCCAGGCGAGGCGGTGGTTGTAGAAGATCCCGTAGAAGAGCGTGTTGCTGGCGGGGTCCGTCGCCGTCGTCTGAGCGACGTACGACTGGCCGGCGCGCCCCTGTGACAGCTCGAAGGGCATATCCGGACAGATCTCGTTGGACGCCGCGAGGATCGGCTTGCCGTACATCGTGACGCCGGTCTTGAAGGTGGCGATCACGCCCCAGCCGTTCGAGGTCTCCCTGCGCTTGACCCAGCCCCGGACGCCGTTGAACCAGATCCGGTCGTAGAGCACGCCGCCGATCCTTCTGCTCTTTCCGATCTTGACGAAGGCTTCGCCCCAGTCGGCCTTCGCCCGTTGGTCCGAGAGCTGATCCATCCCGTTCGCAGAGGTGACGTTCGGAAGGTTGTCGCAGATCCAGTCGCGCACGTTGTAGACGGTGGGGCTCGTCCAGGTCGTGGGGTCGGAGGCCCCGAGCAGCAGCTCGTCGGGCGGCTCCGCGTAGACGTTCGCGAACTCGACATGGCGGCTGCTCGACCAGTCGGTCACGTCGGACGCGGCGGCGAACTCCTTACCGACGCTGATGGTGCGGATCGACGGGCGGGTCTTGCGATAGCGCCTCGGCACCTCGGGCGTGGGGAAGCTCTTCTTCGTCCAGCCCTTGTAGGCAAGGCGGACGAGCTTCATGTAGTACGGCCAGTCCCAAAACGGCCCGGGGTCCCAGTGCATCCCGCTGGTGAACGACTGGTTGGGGCCGGGCAGGTTCGCGTGGGACACGATGTGAGCGCGGTCGATCGGGATGCCGTACTGCGCCGCGATCCAGCCGGCGAGCGTGGCCGAGCGCTTGTACATCTGCGGCGTGTAGAAGCCGACCGGCCCATCCGCGAACCCGTCGTGCTCGATCCCGATCGAATGCTGGTTGAACCAGAAGTTGCCGGCGTGGTAGGCGATGTCCCTGTCGTGGACGAACTGGCTGACCGCTGGATACGAAGCGCCGGCCTGGCCGTCGACGAGGTAGTGAACCGAGCAGCAGGCCGTCGGGCTGGTGAAGATCGAGAAGGTCGTCGGATAGTTGCCCTCGGTGTCGTGGATGACGATGTACTTGATGAACAGATCGGTGGGGCGGTTCGCGACCTCGTAGGCGCCGGCCGCGATCGGGACGAACTGCGTGACGTCGGGGTAATCCGACGGCGCGGACGCGGCCGCCGGGACGAGCGTGAGGGCGACGAGCGCCGCGATCGAGGCGAGTCGTCTCAAGCCGGAACGCGCTCCCGGAACCAGGCAATCGTCCGCTCGAGCCCCTCGTCCAGCTCGACGCTCGCTTCGAAGCCGAGCACCTCCCGGGCCTTGTCCACGTTCGGGATCCGCAGCTCGACGTCCACGTAGTGGAGCGGCTGGAACACGATCTCCCCTGGGCAGCCCGTCAGCCGCTTGATCCGCGTGGCGAGGTCGTAGATCGTCACCGCTGAGCGCGGATTGCCGATGTTGAAGCTCTGGCCGACCGCCTCGGGACGCTCGAGGCAGAGCGAGACGGCGTCCACCATGTCGTCCACGTAGCACCAGGCGCGGATCTGCGAGCCGTCGCCGTGGATGACGAGATCCTCGCCCGCGAGCGCCCGCTCGATGAACGCCCGGATCGCTCCGCCGCCGACCTGTCCCGGCCCGTAGACGTTGAACGGCCGGACGGAGACGGTGGGGAGCCCGAGCTCCTCGTGGTAGGCGTGGGCCATGTGCTCGCCCGCGAGCTTGGAGACGGCGTACGTCCAGCGCGCCTCGCCGACCGAGCCAGTGGTAGTAACGCTGGTCTCGGCGACCCGGAACGCGTAGGTCCCGAAGACCTCGCTCGTCGAGAAGTCCACGAACCGCTCGACGCCCTCGGTCACGAGGGCCGCCTCGAGGACGTTGTACGTGCCGATCAGGTTCACGCGCATCGTCCGGACGGGGCTCTCGCGAACCGTGTCGACGCCCGCGATCCCGCCGCAGTGCACGATGTGGGTCGCACCGCGCGCCGCCTCCACGACGGCAACGGCGTCGAGCAGATCGGCCTGGACGAACGTGAGGTTGGGGTGTGAGGCGAGCTCGGACCCGGTGAGCGTGTCCCGGTGGAGGTTGTCGAAGGCGACAATCTCGTTGCCGTCGATCAGGTGTCGTGCGAGCGTCGTCCCGATGAAGCCGGCCCCGCCGGTGATGAAGATCCGCTTCCCGCTCAGCACGGCGGCGAGTCTAGCCGTCGAGAAAATCCCGGAGGAGGGCGGTAAACGCCTCCGGGTTGTCGAGGTTCGCCACGTGGCCGGCCCCGGGGACGGTCTCGAACCGGGCGTCCGGAAGGGCCTCGGCCAACCGCCGCGAGAGCGGCAGATTGGGCCGATCGCGCTCTCCGCAGAGGACAAGCACCGGCATCGTCAGGACGGGAAGCGCGGTTGTGAGGTCGAACGCGGTGCCGGCGGCCATGATCCGCGCTGCGGCGCGCGGGGTCAGCGCCGCCAGATCGTCCGCCGCAGGCCGCCGATATCGCTCCGGCACCGAGCCGGCGAGGCTCCGCCGCATCCGGCTCGGCGAGAGCAGCCGCATGGCCGCGGTCACGACGGCCTGCATCGCCCGGTAGCGGCGGGGAAGCCGGACGAAGCCCGCGCAGGCGACGAGCCGCTCGATCCGCTCAGGATGCTCGGCGGCGTAGCGAAGCCCGACGAGCGCACCGAGCGAGAGGCCGCAGAGGTCGACCGCGTCCCGCTCCCAGAGCAGCTCGTCGAGGGCGGCGGTCGTCTCCGCCAGATCCGTGCCGACGAGCGAAGGCACGATCACTTCCCGCGTCTCCGAGAACGCCGCGACCTGCGGCTTCCAACCGCTCGGCCCGGTCCCGAGGCCGTGCAGGAAGACAAGCGGGCGCGCCATCGGCGATAAAGATTCTGATGGCTTCATCCCTCTTTCCTTCGATGGACGAACGCGCCCGGGCGATCGAGCGGCTCTACCGGGAGCGGTATCTCGCGTTTCGCAACGGTCTCGCCACCGTCACCGGCAGCTACGAGTCGGCCCACGACGCCGTCCAGGAGGCCTTCGCCCGCGCTTTGAGCAAGCGCAGCAGCCTGCGCGAGGAAGCGTCGCTCGAGGCCTGGGTTTGGCGGATCGCGCTCCGAACTGCGCTGGAGCACAGGCCGCGGCACTCGGGGGCGTCGCTCAACGGGTCGCTCGATCCGCAGCTGCCGGAGCCGGAGCGGGACCCGGAGCTCGCCCGCGCGCTGCGGGCGCTCCCGCCGCGGCGGAGGCTCGTCGTCTTCCTGCGCTACTTCGTCGACCTCTCGTACGGCGATATCGCAGAAGCATGCGGAATCGCGGAGGGCACGGTGGCCGCAACGCTCGCGCAGGCCCAGGCCGAGCTGAAGGAAGCCCTGACCAGAGAAGGAGTGGAACGATGATGGAGCCGGATCCAATTCTTGCGCGGTTCGAGGCGCTCAGGGAGCGCCGCGACGACTCGGACTGGCTCGACGTGAGGCGCCGGGCTCGTCGTCGGGGCCTGCGGGCCGGCGCAGTGCTTGCCGCGGCCGCCGCCGTGCTCGTCGCGCTGTTCGTCGCCCCCGGGATCGGGCTCGGTGGACGGATCATCGGTCTCTTCACCGGTCCGGGCAAGCCTGTTCCGTTCGCGAAGCTGGCTTCGAACGACCAACGGATGCTGGTGACGAGCTTCTGCCGACACGTCACTCTGACCACTTCGCCTGGCCGCCCTCCGCAGACCAAGTGCCTCGACGGCTCGCCAACGGTGAGCGAGATCGCAAACGACGGCAAGCGGGCGTACTGGAAGATCGTGTATCCCGACGGCCGCCTCTGCGTCGCCTCGGGCTCGGCACAGATCCACCGCCATCGGATTTTCGGCGACTCGCAGATCGGTGAGATGGAGTGCAGCGAGGGCGCAAACGCGACACGTCTCCTACCGTCTCCGAAGCGCCCGATCACGACCCAGATCGCGGGCTCTTTGTCGCCGGACACGGGCGGCGGGCGTCTCACGCGGGTGGCCGGGCTCGCAGGCGAAGGCGTCGTGACGGTTGCGCTGGTAGACAAGAGCGGGTTCGCCTTCAAGACCCGGGTCGAGGGCCGGCAATACGCCTTGATGGGGTTTCCGGACAAGGACTGGGTCGCGATCGTCGCCTTTGACGCCTCCGGCAGCGAGGTCTACCGCGAAGAGCTCCCGCCAAGGCGCACGTTGTGGCCGGCACAGGCTCCGGCCGCACCGGCAGCACAGCCTCGGCCCGTGCATCCGTCTCAGCCTCAGCCTGCCGGAAGGACGATCCAGCATGCCAACGTCACCGGAGCGACGATCGACGTCTACGCATCAGGAGTCGCCGTCGTCCACTTCACCTCCGAGACAGGGCCCTTCGCTTTCCTGCGCGAGCACGGAGGCGAGAGAGACGGGGTTACGCTCGAGTGCGGTCTCGTCGCCTTTGGGGCCAGGCGCTGGGCCACCTACTCTTGGGGCGCTTCTCGGCCACTCGCACGCGAGGTGCGGGCCAACGTCACCTCTCGACCGCCAATGCGCGGAGGAGGTCCCACTCCCCCGTTCGACGCCTGCGACGTCCGCGGGCACTACGGTCGCCGCTGGGACGAGCACGTCGGCTACCACAGCGCAGTCGAATTCGCCTTCAACGACACGGCGAAGCGGTTCTTCGACGAACGGGCGGCGGCGCGCCGCATCGCGTACTTCGTCCGCTCGCCGAAGATGCACGAGATCCGGCGCGCGCTCAAGGCGGGCGGAACGGCTCCGTCCTCCGAAGAGATCGCGTCGCGCTTCGACTCGTCGGTCGTCGCGCTTCAGTCGCGCGACGAGACCCCTCCGGCCGGAAAGGTTGGGGTCTGGAGCGACGGCCGCGCGACCATCGTCGCGTCGGAGCGAGCCGGCGACGGCCGCCCGATGTGGGTCGAGCTCGACCACGGCCGCCTTGGGCCGCACAACCTGCACTCGCTCGCGTTCGTGTTCTAGGCTTTGGCGATGCGGTTTCTGCTTCTCGTCGCGACCGCCCTGATGCTCGTTCCGGTCGCTTGGGCCGGAACGGCACGCCTTACGATCACGGTCTGGCCGAAGGGCAAGAGCGGGCCGTCCACCACCTGGACGCTTCGCTGCGGCCCAGTGGGTGGGACGCTGCCGAGTCCTGGGAGAGCGTGCCGCGCCCTCGCCCGTCATCCGGAGGCGTTGAGGCCCGTTCCGAAGGGCATCGCGTGCACCCAGCAATGGGACGGGCCGCAGGTTGCCCTCGTCCGAGGGACGTATCGCGGCCACCACGTGCGTGCGTGGCTCAACCGCACGAACGGCTGCGAGATCGATCGCTGGAACGCGCTGAAAGCGCTCTTCCCGGACTGACCTCGCAGCCGCTCGACGGCCCTGCTACGCAGAGAGTGGCTTGCCCGTCTCGAGCAGCGTCTTCAGGCCGCTGAGGATGTAGGTCCAGCCTGCGATGTGAGCGGCCGTCTTCGGTGCGCCTTCGAGCTGGTCGTGAATCACGGTCAGCTTGCAAACGCCACCGTCCTCCGGATCGATCTCCCAGGTCACCCGGCTCGGCTCTTCCTCCGCCAACTCGGGGTCGTAGAGGGACCGCCAGCTGTGCACGAGCCGCCGCGGCGGATCCTCCTCGAGGATCGCCTCGTCGCCCCACAGCGAGCCGTCGGGCCCATGAGAGACACGCCTCCCGTTCTCCATCTCGATCCGAGCCGCGAAGAAGTACTTCTCCGTGAACTCGGGCTTCGTGATCGCCTCCCAGATCTGCTCGGGAGTGGCCTTGATGAAGACCTGGAAGACCTGCGTGGTCTGAACTTCAGTCACGGTGCTCATGATGCCTCCAGTTCGGTCTTGAGCTCCGCGAGCGCGGAGACGCGGTGCTCGGTGTACTTGTCGATCCAGCGGTCGTGGATCTGGCGGATCGGCACCGGGTTGAGGTAGTGCAACCGCACTCGCCCGGACTTGCGTGAGACGACGAGCCCCGCCTCCTCCAGCACGCGCAGGTGCTTCATGACGCCGAAGCGGGTCATCTCCAGCTGCGACTCGAGCTCCGTGAGCGTGCGGCCGTCACGCTCGAAGAGGCGGTCGAGCAGCAGCCGGCGGGTGGGATCCGCCAGGGCCTTGAAGACGTGGTCGTCGTCCATCGTCCGGATAATACGTGACCAAACGGTCACATGTCAAGCGGGCCGATAGCATCGCCGCGCGTGAGCACGATCCTGTTCATCGGTGCGGGGCGCCACCAGCGGCGTGCGATCCGGCGCGCGCGCGAGCTCGGCCTGCGGGTTGTCGCCGCCGACCGCAATCCAGAGGCTCCGGGCTTGTTCGAGGCCGATGAGCGCGAGGTCGTGGACTTCGACGTCGCCGCACTCGCCGAAGTCGGTCGACGGCACGCCGTGAACGGGGTCGTCACCGTGGCATCGGATCGCGCTGTCCCGGTGGTCGCCGCCGTCGCCGAGGAGCTCGGCCTGCCGGGGATCGGCTCCGAGACCGCACACCTGATGACGCACAAGGTCGCCATGCGCCGCTCGCTCGCCGAGGCCGGCGTGGCGCAGCCCGAGTTCGCCGCCGTCCGCACGCTCCACGAGGGCAAGGAGGCGCTGCAGACGGTCGGGTTGCCCGCCGTGCTGAAGCCGGCGGACTCCGCCGGGCAGCGCGGCCTCTTCCTGCTCCGAAGCGTGGACGACTTGGAGGCCCACCTGCACGTGGCACTAATCGAGTCGGCGAGCGAAGAGGCGATCGTCGAGAGCTTCCACGAAGGCCTCGAGCTGAACGGGCTCGTCGTCGCGCGGGGCGGCGAGCCTCAGCTCGTCACTCTCTCCGACCGGCTGCGGCCGGACGGCGCAGGCTTCGGAGTCGCGCTCGCGCACGTCTATCCCTCGACGCTGTTCGGGGATGCGCTCGAGGAGGCCGAGCGGGTCGCCACGCGCGTCGTCCGAGCGCTCGGGCTTCGGGACGGCGTCGCCTACCCTCAGCTGCTGGTGACAGAGGAGGGAGAGACGCTGCTGCTCGAGGTGGCCGCGCGGGTGCCCGCCGGTCAGATGGACCAGGTCGCGAGACGCGCCGTCGGCGTCGACCTCGTCCAGGTCGCGCTCCGCCAGGCGCTCGGCGAGCAGGTCCCCGACGAGCTCGTCCGCCCGCAGTTCCAGCAGCCGCTCGCGATCTCATTCCTGACCGCGGAGCCCGGGCCGCTCCCGACCGGGAAGGTCCGGTCCGTGGGGCCGCTCGAGCGCGTCCTTGCCTTTCCCGGGGTGCTCGAGGCGGAGGTGTACCTTGCACCCGGCGACGTGATCGATCCCGTCCAGCGCGACGGCGACCGGAAGGGGTTCGTAATCGCCCGCGGGGACACGAACATCGAGGCGCTCGAACGCGCCGAGGCGGCGGCAACGCTGATCGACGTGGAGGTCGAGCCCGAGTGACCGGGACCCGCCGCTTTCCGGGGCAAGTAACACAGTGTTACTTTCTCCAAGCGGCGCCTCGACCTCGGGCAAGCGGTGGAGGAAAGCCGTCTCGTCCGACGAGAGCGCCGCAGTCCCGCCACCTCCCAAACCAAGTAACACAGTGTTACTTTCAATGAGCTGCCGTTTCGACGTCGATCACTACCGGGAGCTGATCGAGGCGGCCAAGGCCGGTGGCTACCGGTTCGCGTTCTTCGACCGCGACCCCGATCCGGGCGACCTCCTGCTCCGGCACGACGTCGACCTCTCGCTCGCCGCGGCGCTCGACCTCGCCGAGCTGGAGCACGAGCTCGGCGCGGCCTCGACCTACTTCCTCATGACGAAGAGCGTCTTCTACAACCTCAACTCGTCCGAGGGAGAGCGGGCGATCGCGCGCATGCGCGAGCTCGGCCATCAGGTCGGGCTTCACGCGGTCTGGCCGGACGCGAGCCTGGACGATCGTTTCGACCCGGTCGTGGCCTGGCACAACCCGGATCCGGCGTACATGAGCGAGCCGGTCGAGGGCGGGGCGAACGTCATGGAGCCTCGCTTCTTCTCGCCCGAGACCTACCGCTCCGACTCGAACCAGCAGTGGCGGCACGGGTGTCCGCACGAGGAGCTCGCAGCCGGCCGCTTCGCGTGGCTCCAGCTGCTCACGCACCCGGAGATCTGGGTGCATCCGGGCGATTCGATGGGCGAGACGATGCTGGCGATGCTCGACGCCGAGCGCGAACGCCGGCTCGAGCAACTGCGCGAGGACGACGTCGACCTGTGAGGGGAATCACCGTTCTCGTCTCGGCCTCCGGTGCCCCGGGCACGGCGGCGCTCCTCCGCGCGCTGCGCGAGAACGGGGAGCGCGAAGTGCGGCTGGTGGCGACGGACATGTCGGCGCAGTCGATCGGGCGCCACCTCTGCGACGCCTTCCACGTCGTTCCGGCCGGCTCGGATCCGGGCTTCGGGGACGCGATGCTCGACGTTTGCCGCCGCGAGCACGTCGACGCCGTCCTGCCGCAGTCGTCCTTCGACCTGCTCGGGCTCGCAGAGGCAAAGGGCCGCTTCGACGCCGCCGTGCTCGTCGCGACGCCGGAGGCGATTCGGCGCTCGAACGACAAGGCCGAGACCTACGCGATGCTGGATCAGATCGGCGTGAAGGGCCCGGCCTGGCGGCGCGTGCGCGGCGGCGAGGCGGTCGCCGAGGCGGCGCGCGAGCTCGGCTACCCGGACGAGGACGTGACGCTGAAGCCGATCTTCTCCTCCGGCTCGCGCGGCTTTCGAATCCTGTCCGCCTCGGCCGACCGGCGTGAGCAGCTGCTCACGAACCGGCCCGGCGTGGCCGAGGCGCTCCGGCTCGAGGACCTGCTCGAGCTGCTCGGAGACGACGAGACCGAGCTGCTCGTGATGGAGCTCGCGACCGGGAAGGAGCGGACGATCGACGGGATCGCCGACGGCGGACGGATCGCGCTCGGCCACCCGAAAACCCGTGAGGCGATGAGGGCCGGCCTGGCGATGTACTTCGAGACGCTCGACGACCCGGAGCTGATGGAGACCGCCGGCAAGATCGTCGCCGAGCTCGACCTCGACCACTTCTTCAACATCCAGCTCGTCGGCGAGCACGTGATCGAGATCAACCCGCGCATCTCGACGATCGTCTACCAGGAGGACCTCAACATCCCCTATCTCGGCGTCAAGCACGCGCTCGGAGAAATCTCGGCCGAGGAGCTCGCCGACCATGCCGAGCAGATCCGCCCGACCCGCCGGGCGCTTCGCTACTTCGACCAAGTGGAATGGGACCAATAACGGGGGAACCCATGGTTCCCCCGTTGGCCCCCTCCTTCACGGATCATGCAGTCGTGCACCGGTTTGGGCTCCCGGCGGGCAAAGCCCGCCTCCGCCCGAGAGACCCCTCCCGCGTCCTGGCACAGTAAAGGCCGGATGCAGAGACCCCTCCGCGTAGTCCACTGCCCGGTGAACATGGGCTCGATCGGGTGGACGAACGTCGAGTTCCTGCGCCGCAAGGGAGTCGACGCGCGGCTCGTCCTCTTCCAGCCGCGGCGCCTGCGGCCCTACGAGGTCGACATCGTCCTCAACGTGCCGGACAACTTCTGGCTGCGCCAGCTCGTCCAGCTGCGCGCGCTCGCCCGGCTCCTCCCTACCACCGATGTCTTCCACTTCTACTTCGGGCTCACGCTCGTCCCGAAGATGCTCCAGTTCCCGATCCTGAAGGCCTTCCGCAAGAAGTCCGTCTTCCACTTCCTCGGCTCGGACATCCGCGGGAAGACGCCGGAGGAGCTCGCCTACGGCAAGCGCGCCGACGCCGAGATCGTCGGCTCCTACGATGCGATTCGCTGGGTTCCGGAGGCTCACGTCGTCCCTGTCGGGCTCGACCTGTCGAAGTACGAGCCGGCGCCGCCGCCGGACAACCGTCCGATCCGCGTCGTCCACGCGCCGACCAGCCGGCAGAAGAAGGGCACGGAGTGGATCGTCGAGGCATGCAGGCAGCTGCCGGTCGAGCTGGACGTGGTCGAGAACGTGCGGCACGACCAGGCGATCGAGCACTACCGGCAGGCGGACATCGTCGTTGACCAGCTGAACGCGGGCTGGTACGGGGTGTTCGCAATCGAGTCGATGGCGCTCGGCAAGCCCGTCCTCACCTTCCTGCACGACGAGGCAGTCAGGCGGACTGAAGAGGCCTACGGCGTGAAGATGCCGCTCGTCCCGACCACCAAGGAGACGCTCGCGGAGACGCTCGCCCCGCTCGTCGAGTCGGCCGAGGAGCGGCGGCGGATCGGGCAGGCGAGCCGCACCTACGTCGAGCGCGTCCACGACGCCGACAAGGTCGCGGACAAGCTGATCGAGATCTATCGGAGTCTGTAACGTGCCGCGCGGCATGCAGAACCTGCTCGTCAAGGTGAAGCCGCTCGTCCCGGTCGCGCTCAAGCGCGGCGTCAAGCGGCACATCCCCTCGCGCTACTACCGCTACTTCGACCCCGACTGGCACCGGCGGACGATCGGCTACGTCGAGGAGTGGGAGCAGCACGGGCAGGCCCAGTTCGACTACCTCAAGGCCCAGGGGCTCGAGCCCGAACACCGTTTCCTGGACATCGGCTGCGGGCCGCTGCGCGGAGGGATCCACTTCATCCGCTACCTCGAAGCGGGCCATTACTACGGTGTGGAGAAGAACGCCGGCGTACTCGAGATGGCGCGGGAAGTCGAGCTCCCTCGGTACGGCCTGGTCGACAAGCAGCCGGTGCTCCGCGTCGACGAGAGCTTCGACTTCCCGGCGCTGGGCCAGACCTTCGACTACGCCTGGGCGCAGTCCGTCTTCACGCACCTTCCCGTCAACAGCATCATCCGCTGCCTGATGAACGTGGAGAAGGTGCTCGCTCCCGGCGGCAAGTTCTACGCCACCTTCTACGAGAACGAGCAGGGCAAGCGGAACCTCGATCCGATCCGCCAGTCGCCGCAGGTCGTCTCCTACGTCGACCAGGACTCGTACCACTACGACTTCGGGACGTTCGAGTGGATCTGCGCAGGGACGAGCCTGAGCGCGAGGTATCTGGGAGGGTGGAACAACCCGAGGAACCAGAAGGTGCTGCTCTTCACGAAGGACGGGTAGCCCGCGGCGGAAGCATGTTCCGCCAACTCCTGACCCTCGCTCGGCACTCGGCGATCTACGGCCTGGGCGGGCTCGTGGCGCGGATCCTGGCGATCGTCCTACTTCCGCTCTACACGAGCTACCTCACCACGTCGGACTACGGCGCGATCGAGACGCTTATCGCGATGGCCACGGTTCTAGCCGTCTTGCTGCGGCTGGGGACCCAGAGCGCGTTCTTCCGCTTCTACTTCGACTCGAAGGAGCCGGCCGACCGGCTCGTGGTCGTTCGGACGTCGTTCTGGTTCACGATGACGGCGTCGACTGCCGGGCTGCTCGCCGGCGAGCTCTTCGCGCGGGACATCTCGCAGCTGCTCTTCTCGAGCGGCGACCGCACTGACCTCGTGCGCGCGGCGTTCGTCGGGCTCTGGGCGCAGATGAACTACGGGCAGCTGACGTCGCTGTTCCGCGTCGAGCAGCGCTCGTCGTCGTACGTGATCGCCAGCCTCGCGAACGTGCTGATCACGATCGGCGCGACGATCCTCTTGGTCGTGCCCTTCCACCAGGGCGCGCTCGGCGTGATCGTCGGCAACTTCACCGGCACGCTCTTCGCGTACCTCGGCCTGCTCGCGTACCGGCGCGAGCAGCTCGGGCTTCAGTTCGACTGGGCGCTGTTCAAGCGGATGGAGCACTTCGGGTTACCGCTGTTGCCGTCCGCGCTCGCGCTCTGGGCGATCAACTTCTCCGACCGTTTCTTCCTCGTCCGGCTGGCAAAGGGCGACGCGGTAGCCCGCCAGGCCGTCACCGGGCAGTACTCGATCGGCGTCCGCGTCGCCTCCGTGATCGTTTTCCTGCTGATGGCGTTCCGCCTCGCCTGGCCCGCGTTCGCCTATTCGATCGAGGACGACCGCGAGGCCAAGCGGACCTATCCCTTCGTCTTGACCTATCTGCTCTTCCTCTGCTCGTGGCTGTCACTGGCGCTCGGGCTGCTTGCGCCGTGGATCGTGCACGTGCTCACGGCGAAACCGTCGTTCTACGACGGTGCCAAGGTGGTGGCGCTGCTCGGGTTCGGGGCGACCGCGTACGCGGGCTACGCGGTCGTGGTGATCGGCGTCGGCCGCGCGCGGCAAACCCGCTTCAACTGGATCGTGACGGGCGCGGCGGCGGCGCTGAACGTCGGGTTGAACTTCGCGCTGATCCCGCCCTACGGCCAGATCGGGGCGGCGATCGCGACGGTGGCTGCGTACACGCTCATGTTCGCGGGGATGACCTGGAACGCCCATCGGCTCTTCCCGGTGCCGTACCAGTGGCGGCGGGTCGGAACGGTGGTCAGCATCGCCGTCGGGCTGACGGTGCTCGGAAAGCTGGCGCACGTATCGCTGCCGCTCGCGATCGGGCTCGTCGTCGCATACCCGGTCGCGCTCGCGCTCGCCGGGTTCTATCTACCGGCCGAGCGGGCGCTCTTGCGCCGCCTGTACCCGGCCCGCTAAAGGCCTCGACTAGCCGGCCAACAGCCCCGTCGCGTACATCGCAACCAGGCCGGCGAGGAAACCGCCGATCACGTGCGGCGACGTCAGTCCGGCCGGGGCGACACGGGCGACGTAGCGGCCGACCTCGATCACGACCTGGAAGGCGGCACCCGCAGCCCCCGCGAAGAAGAGCACGCCGAGCAGGTCGCTGGCGATGAAGCCGCCGATCCAAGCCCCCGCGATCGTGGGTCCGCCCGCGATCAGGGCGAGCAGGGCCAGCCGGCCGAGACCCACGGCTCGGCCCTCGGCGGCTGGGGCGGCGATCCCGATCCCTTCGGTGATGTTGTGGATCATGAAGCCGACGATCAGAAACGTGCCGAGGGTCAGCTCGCCGAAGGCGAACGAGGAGCCGATCGCAAGACCCTCGCCCAGGTTGTGGATCCCGATTCCGACCGCGACGAGCGTGGCCAGCGAGACTCCCCCCAGAAGTGCACCGGAGCCGTTTCCCTGCGAGGAGAAGCGGCGCGAGAGCAGGACGAGGCCCAGGTACGCTACGGCCAGCCCGACCAGCACGAGCCCCGTTCCCCCGAGTGGGCTCGGCAGCCCCTGCTGAAGCTGAAGCGCCTCGGTCAGTGCCTCGACGGCGAGGAAGACGAGCAGCCCGGCCGTCAAGGACATGAATGCCGCGAGCCATTTCCGCGACAGACGACGGAGCGAGGGCAGCCACCCAAGGCCGAGCGCGACCGGGAGGACCCCCACGAGCAGTCCGATGATCCCGTAGCCGAAAAAGCTGCTCGGCGAAGCGCTCGGTGTCTCGACGGCCGCAGCGATGTCCTGAGTCGTCTCGATCCCGCTTGAGCTCGTGACGCCGACCGAGATGGGGTCGTCCTCGACCCACTGGTACGGGATCAGGATCGTGGTCGATCGGAGCCGCTTCAGGGCGGCGGGCCCGTCGAGCTCGAACGGCACGATCGCATCGTCGACGGTCACCGAGGCAACCGTGAGGTCGTCGGTCTGCGGATTCGTGACCCGAACCCGTATCTGTCCCGGCTTGAACTCGACCCGGCGGATGTCGAAGACATCCGGCTGCGGAGGATTCCGGCCGAGGAGGCTGACGAGCGAGCCACCCATTGCCAGGAAGGCCGACACGATCCCGACGAGCAGGACGATGGGCACCAGCGCGAGCACAGAGCGGCGGACCGGACTTCCGCTCTGCTTCGCCGAGAGCGACTCGGACGCCTTCAGTCGACGACCTCGAAGAAGCCCATCCAACCCAGCTCGGTGAACTCAGACTGGTGCGCGTGGAACATGAACGTGCCCGTGTTCTGAAAGTCGATCTCGATGATCCCGCGCTGCCCCTGGCAGAGCATCACCGTGTCCGTGTACTCGAACGCGTCGCTCGATCCGGTCGGGTAATAGCGGAAGAAGTCGCCGTGGAGGTGGAACGAGTTGATGAGGTCGAACTCGGTCAGGTTGGCGATATAGATCCGCACCGTCTGGGAGCGACGCACCCTGATCGGATACTTGGCGAAGTAGAACGTGAGCCCGTTGACTGTGTAGAAGTTGTTCTCCCCGTCCCCATCCGTGTCGTAGCCGTTCAGCACCATCACAAGCTCTTGCGCGGGCTTGCGCGGCTCCGGCGGGTCAATGATGAAGGCTCCGTACAAGCCCTTGTGGATGTGCTTCTTGAGGGGTGTGGAGTGGCAGTGATAGAGGTGCATGCCGTAGGGGCGAGCGGGAAACTCGTAGGTAAAGGACTTCCCTGGGTCCACGACCTCGAAGACGCCGTCCATGTTCGAGGGATGGATGCCGTGGAAGTGGATCGTGTGCGGGTGCGAGCCGGCGTTCACGAGCTTGACTCGGAGGAGGTCGTCCTCCGTGACGCGGATCACCGGTCCCGGGACGGTTCCGTTGTAGGTCCAGGCGGAGAAGGTCACGCCTCGAGCCACCTCGATCTCCCGCTCGAATGCGGCCAGCGTGTACTCGCGACCCCGGCCGGGTAGCTGGGGCCGCGCCTTCGGCGGGTAGGTCAGCGCGTCGAGCGTCCCCGGGCGCCCGGGCGCCGGAACCATGTCCCCGATCATGGCCGCGTGTCCGGCAGCGGAGTGCTCGTGGCCCATGTGCCTGGACTGCTCGCCTCCCATCGCCCAGGCGAGCTTCGTCATCGGCACAGCCGCCGCCACCGGCGCCGCACCAATCAGGAGCCTGCGGCGAGTGAAGGGTTTAGCCACGTCGAAACTGTATATTAGTCCGCCTTGAATTCCTCTGCGAGCCTCAGCGAGTCCATTCAGGACTACCTCAAGGAGATCTACAAGCTTCAGGACGGGGGCGGTCGGGCGACGACATCCGCGATCGCGAAGCGGATGGGCGTGGCCTCGCCGTCCGTTACAGCGATGCTGAAGAAGCTGACCGCGCTAGGGCTCGTCGAGCACGAGCCCTACCGCGGCGCGGTGTTGACGCCCGCCGGCGAGAAGGTGGCGATCGAGGTCATCCGGCACCATCGGCTGCTCGAGCAGTTCCTCGCAGAGACGCTCGGGGTGCACATCGATGCTGTCCACGCCGAGGCAGATCGGCTCGAGCACTTCCTCTCGGACGAGGTCGAGGCGCGGATGGACGAGTCACTCGGATACCCGACACATGATCCTCACGGAGACCCGATCCCGGACGCCGACCTCAACCTAGCGCGGTCCGACCTCCGTTTGCTCGCCACACTCGAGCCGGGAGAGCAGGCCACGATCCGGCGCGTCCCCGACGGCGATCCGGAGCTGCTTCGTTACCTCTCCAGCGTCTCGCTGGTCCCGGGTATCCAGGTCAAGCTCCACCATCGGGCACCGCTCGGCGGGCCGTTGACCGTCAGCGTCGGTCGAGCCCGCCATGCAATCTCCGAGGAGATCGCGCTCCGCATAGGTGTGGCCTAGAGCCCATCCTCGAGGGTCTGAGCTCTCAAGGGTTAAGGGTTAGATGACGGCTCGGTAGACCTGGAAGACCTCGGCGTATTCACGGTTGACGTTGATGCCGTGGGTTCGCGCGACGTTCCAGATGTACTCCGGATCGGAGTAGCGCCGGTGCTGCTGCGAGGCGTATTTCGCGAGCGCAGCCGTCTTCCGCTCCAGGTGCGCCTGGTCGAGCGCGACGTAGGCCTGGTAGTCGAAGTTGAAGTTGTTCCAGGGAATCTCGTAGCCGAGGATGGTCGTGCGCTTGAAAGCGCGTAGGCCCTCGAGGGCGACAACCTGGTGGTCCTGGTGGATGTCGTTCAGCGTCGGCTGCAGGACGGCGTCCGGCTTCCACTCCTCCCACAGCTCGATCAGCAGCTCGAGGATCTCCTGCCGGTGCTCGGGGAACGTGCGCACCTCGAAGTCGTGAACCGTCAGATTCTGCTCCGGGATCCCGATCTCGGCGGTCGCCTCGCGGACCTCCTTCGCCAGCGTGTCCGGTGCGAAGCCCTCCGGCAGCGACTTTGTCGCAATCGAGAAGGCGACGTAGCGGACTTCGGCGCCGGCATCGACGAGGCGCGCCATCGTCCCGCCGCAGCCGAACTCCCCGTCGTCGGTGTGCGGCGCGAGGACGAGCACTTTCTCCCAGGCTCCGATCACGTCTCCTCCTTCGGACGAGCGACGGCTGCGAGCGCGACGAGGCCGAGCAGCCCCCACATCATCGGATCTTCGAAGAATGCGTTGTAGAACAGGCTGTGGACGGCGATCGCGCCGAAGAGCAGCCCTAAGATCAGGCAGGTCTGCCCCGTGAAGGAGCTCGAGACGCGCCGCCAGGCGGCGAGCATCCCGGCGACGAACAGCCAGCCGAGCAGTGCGAGACCGGGGATTCCGGTTTCGGCGGCGACCGTCACCGGGGTGTCGTGCGAGGCGGCCTTCTTCGGCTCCTTCCCCTTCAGGTGGAAGCGATCGGCGTACGCGCGCTTGAATCCGCCGATGCCCACGCCTTGGACAGGGTGGCTGATCGCGATCCGAATCCCGTTCGTGACCAGCTTGTATCTGCTGCTCGAGGCCTTGTTCAGGCCGGAGCTGGACTGTCCGAGCAGATGGTGGCGAACCTGCGGGGCTGAGAACCCGACCGTGATCAGGATGGCCCCGGCGATCGCGATCGCGCCCACCGCCCGCCAGCGCCAGACGAAGGCGACCGCGGCGAGCACCCCGGCGACGAGCGCCACGAAGCTCGACTGGGAGAACGAGAAGAAGAGCCCGACCCAGGTGACGGCGATCACCACCGTCAGCGAAAGCGCGACCCTCGGCTTCCGCGAGTAGAGGACGAGCACGAGCGTCGCCAGGATCGCGAGTACGAGGAACCGCCCATAGATCGAGGGGTCGTAGAAAACCGAGTTGACGCGGTAGAAGAAGCCGCTCGGGGCATAGGCGTTCGCCACGATCACCTTCGGATTCCAGAACACGTCCCGGTTCGCCCACTGGTAGAGGCCGACGAACGCGAAGACGACCGCCATCAGGCCGAGCAGCCCGTACAGCCCTTCGAGCCAGCGCCGGCTCCAGGGGAGGCGCGCGAGCACGATCGCGAGCAGTCCGAATGGGAGGAAGAAGAACAGCAGCTCGATCGATCCCTGGCGGAGGTCGCTCGTCCAGAGCAGCGTCAGTCCGCTCCAGGCCACCAGCGCCGCCAGGGGCCATGCAAGCGGGCCCAGCTCCCGGTTACGCTCGTCCCCGCGGATCAGCTGCCAACCCAATGCCACAGCCGCCGCGACGACGACTCCGTAGAGCGGGATGAGCAGATTCGCCTTGTCGGAGCTGACCGTGACCGGGATGCGGGCGGGGACGCAGACGAGCGCCGCGATCGGCAGCAGCCACGGCAAGCGCAGGAGGACGGCGGCCCCGGCCACCGCGAGCAGCGCCCCGACCACGCCTGCGGCGACGAGCAGAAGCCTGTGTCCGTTGGGAGCGAGGTGAGCCGCCAGCAGCACCGCGCCGAGCGCCCAGAGCCCGAGCCCGGCGAGCCGCAGATCGCGGCGCGTCCCGAGCAGCAGCAGCGCGAGCCCTGCACAGCCGATCGGGCCACCGGCCCTGGCGAGCTCGGCGGTCAACGCTTCGTCACGATCACGAGGGCCGTCTGTGTGTGCCCGACGGCGGTGACGAACAGGCGGTAGCGGCCTGCCTGCTTCGGGGCGCGCAGCTTCAACATCCCCGGGGTTCCCTCGCCAAGGCGGCCGTGGAGGAGCCAGCGCACGAGCTTCGAGTCGGCAGAGACGCGGACGGAGAAGCGCTTGCCGGCCGGCACGCGGACGACCTTGCGCCCGAGCGAGATGAAGCGGATGCGGACGTCGACCGTCGGCGTCGGCTTCGAGACGTTGCCCGCGCGGTCCTCGGCACGCAGCGCGAGCCGGTAGACGCCGGCGGGATACGCACGGCCGTGGTTCTTTCCGAACCAGTGGATTGTTCCGCCGGCGCGCCCCAGCCGTCCGCGGCCGGCGAGCTTCCCGTTGACGTACAGCAGCGGCCTGGCGGAGCCGGAGACGCGGAAGCTGATGTTGGCGTACTCGGCGCGCCCGTCGTGGTCGGGGGAGATCACGGCCGGGTGGACGCTCTTGATCGCGATCGTGGGCGGCGTCGTGTCGACCTGGATCGTGTTCGGGAAGTTGATCGTCTGGTGGCGCTTGCCGAGGTGGACGCGGACTCTGTAGGTGCCGTCGGGGACGACCGAACCGGCCTCGTCCTGCCCGTTCCATCTGACCTTGACCGTCCCGCGCCGGAAGTAGTGGTCGGCGAGCGTCGTCACCGTCTCTCCCTTGGGGCGCACGATCGTCACCGTCACCGTGTCCGCGTGGCGCAGGCGGAAGTCGATGGAGGCCTTGTCGTGCCTGCAGCCGCAGACCGGCGAGAACACCTTCGTGATGTGCGTGCGCGTGATCGGGCTCTTCTCGAGCTTCAGCCCCTCGGTGATCGCGAACGCCGCCGCCGTCCCGCCGAGCAGGCCGAGTACGAGAAGAGTGGAGAGGAGGCGCGACAAGCGCGCAAATCCTAGGCCGAAGGGACTTCTTTAGCGGAGGTGACGCGCTTCTGCAGGCGTGGGCGCACGAGCACGAGTGTTAGCGCAGCGACTCCCACTGCGGCTCCCACCCCGAGCAGGACGTTCGTCTGCGGCAGATCGGCGAGCTTGATCCCGCTCAGCCCCAGGACCGTCGCGAGCGCCACCCGGAGCGCCCGATCCGGCATACGCAGCGTGAACTGGCTGCTGATCAAGACGCCGGGGATCGAGCCGATGAGGAGCCAGCCGACCGAGCTGAAATCGACGTTGCCTGCGATGAAATGGCCGAACCCGGCCACCCAGAGCAGAGCCGCTGCGTGAAAGATGTCCGTGCCGACGACCTTGGCGGAGCGGAGCGGGAACAGGACGAGCAGCGACAGCCCGAAGAAGACGCCCGTCCCCACCGAAGTGAGGCCGACGATCAGGCCGCCGAAGACGCCGATCGCGACGGCGGCGGTTCGATCGCGTTTGGTGAGCAAGAATGGGGCGTTGCTCTTCTCCGCGTAGTGGATGAAGCTCTTGGCGAACAGGCCGATCGAGCCCAGCACGAGCGCGACCGCGAGCACTCTCGCCATCACCGACTGCGTCCCCTCCCCATAGTGATGCTCGAGCCAGGTCGCGAGCCAGACGCCCAAGAGGGACGTCGGCGCGCTGCCGAGGAACATCCACCCGCTCAGGCGGGCGTGGACGGTGCCGAGCCGGCGGTGGCGAAGCGCCCCGACCGACTTGAAGATCGCGCCGTGCGCGATGTCGGTGCCGATCGCGACCGTCGGGTTGAACCCGAACAGGATCACGAGCAGCGGCGTCATCAGCGAGCCCCCGCCCATCCCGGTCAGGCCGACGAGCCCCCCGACGAGGAGCCCGGCGAGCGAGAGCTTCCAGTCCATTACTTCCGGTAGGCCTTGATCAGCACCTCCGCCACCTCGGGCCTGGAGAACTCCACGGGTGGTAGGTCGCCGGCCGCGAGCAGCTCGCGAACCTTCGTCCCGGAGAGGAAGACGTGGTCGTCGCCGCCGTGCGGGCACGTCTTCGGCGTCGCCATCTGCCCGCAGGCGCGGCAGTAGAACGCGTGCTCGAAGAACATCGGCTCGATGTCGAGCTCGTG
>WNGF01001329.1_pt1 | contig 36253 bp, 35 predicted proteins | sample 5400641 | NCBI WGS metagenome assembly WNGF01 (sample SAMN13153371, study PRJNA577476) | soil metagenome | isolation source: 80 cm soil or saprolite under grassland replicate 2 | place: USA:California | collected 2016-06-15 | reverse complement strand
ATCGCGTGATCCTGGCGGAGCTGCAGAAAAACGCTCGGATCTCCTACAAGGACCTCGCAGCCCTGACAGGCGCCGCCCCCTCGACCTGCCTGGAGCGCGTTCGGAGCCTGCGTGCCCGCGGGATCATCCGTGGCTTCCGGGCCGAGGTCGATCTTCCCCGCCTGGGACGCAAGCTCGAGGCCTTGATCGCCATCCGCTTCCGCACCCACGCGCGCGACCTGGTGGACCCCTTCGTCGGATACCTGCTCTCCCTCCCCGAGACGCTCGGCCTCTTCAATGTCACCGGGGACGACGACTACCTGCTGCACGTTGCCGTGGCCGACGCCGATCAACTGCACGCCTTTGTGCTCGACCGGCTCGGCAGCCGACCCGAGGTCGACCACCTGAGGACGGCGCTCGTCTACAAGCACTTCCGCAAGCCGGTCATCGAACCGCTCGACGGGCTGAAGCTGAACCGACAAGAACAAACCTCCCGGCCACGCCGAAAGGAGAGCGTGTAAGACTGGCCGTGAGAACGAGGAGGTCTGTGCCGGCGACGTTCGGAATCGGCGGCGTAGGTCTCTGAGGACTGGAGCGCGGGCACCGACGCGGGCAACATTGGAGGGGGAACCACCGGCGGGAATGGGAGTGATCGTCGTGCAGCAACGCAGGCTCGGGCGTCTCGGCCACGCCAGCTCGGTGCTCATCTACGGCGCGGCCGCGCTCGCCGAGGTCGACCAGGACGTCGCGGACCGCTCCATCCAGCTCGCGCTGGACGCGGGCGTCAACCACTTCGACGTCGCCGCCAGCTACGGCGACGCGGAGCTGCGCCTCGGGCCCTGGATGCCGCGCATCCGCGACCGCATCTTCCTGGCGACCAAGACCGGGCAGCGCGCCGCCACCGACAGTTGGGCGGAGATCAACCGCAGCCTCGAGCGGCTGCAGACCGACCACCTCGACCTCATCCAGCTCCATGCCGTCTGCGACCTCGACGAGCTCGACGTGGTCACCGGCGGCGGGGGGGCGCTCGAGGCCGCCGTCCGCGCACGCGACGAGGGCCTGGCCGGCGCCGTCGGCATCACCGGGCACGGGCACCAGGCGCCCGCCACCCACCGGGAGGCCCTGCGCCGGTTCCCGTTCGACACCGTGCTCACGCCGCTGAACTACGTGCTCAGCCAGGACCCCGTGTACATGGGCGACTACGAGGCGCTCGCCGCGGAGGCACGGGCCCAGGACGCCGGGCTCATGATCATCAAGTCGGTGTCCCGCCGGAACTGGCCGAGCGGGGCCGGGCACCAGTACACCACCTGGTACGAGCCCTTCGACGACCCTGAGCGCATCACCGCCGCGGTCGTCTGGGTGCTCTCCCACGAGGAGGTCACCGGGATCGCCACCCCCGGCGACGTGCGCCTGCTGCCGCTGGTGGTCGAGGCCGAGAAGCAGGTCGGCGGGATGCCCGTCGCCGCCGCCGAGGCCGTGCTCGCCCGCGCCGCCGACTACAGCTCTCCCTTCATCAGTATCCCGTTCTGACCTGGGACGGGGACGCTGTGACCCCGGGGGGCGGCGGCGAGGGCGCCCAGTCCCCCGGCGCGGCGCGCGGCTACGGCTACGGCTCCGGCCGGCGCGACCCGGCGCGGCGGCCCCTGGCGGCCTGGCGGGCAGCGGCGCCCGCCATGGCGGCGGGGGGGCCGGACTGGAGCGGCAGGCCCACGTCCACGCCTTCGTGCCGCAGCAGCCAGCTCTTCACGTCGAGGCCGTAGTAATAGTCGCCGAGCGTGCCGTCGGTGCGGATGACCCGGTGGCACGGGACCACGAGGACGATCCGGTTGCTGGCGCAGGCGAACCCGGCCGCGCGGGCGGTGGCGGGGTCGCTGACGCGGGCCGCGAGGTCGCGGTAGCTGAGCGTCGAGCCCGCCGGGACCTCTCGCATGATTTTCCAGGCTGCCTGGAAATAGTCGTTGCCCGCCTGCTCGACCGGCAGGCTGTCGATGGCGGTGAGGTCGCCGGCGAAGTAGGCGTGCAGCGCGTCCGTGATCGCGCCGAGGTCGGGGACGCGGCGCGGCGCTTCCCGCCGAAGGGCGGGATCGAGATGGGCGCGGACGTCCTCGGGCCGGTCGGTGAAGGACGCGGCGTGCAGGACGCCGTCCGAGGCGATCAGGGTGAGCGGACCGATCGGCGTTGCGGTCGTGCTGGTGAGAAGTGTCATGTGCGCAGCTCCCGAGAGGACGGCGAGGACGACGGCGACGAGGACGCCGGGGCGAGGCTGGTCCACAGGTGCAGCACCGCGTAGGCGCGCCAGGGGCGCCAGCGCTCGGCGCGGGCCGTGACGGCGGCGGGGTCGCCCGGCAGGCCGTGGGCCTCGAGCGCGCGGCGCAGGCCGAGATCGGTCACTGGGAAGGCGTCGGGGTCACCGAGGGCGCGCATGGCCACGTAGGCGACCGTCCACGGCCCCACGCCGGGCAGCGCGAGCAGCGCCCGCGCGGTGCGGGCGCGGTCGGCGCCACGGTCCAGCTCGATCTCGCCCTTGGCGACGGCGCGGGCCAGCGTGCGCACGGCCTCCGCCCGGCCCCTGGTGAGGCCGGTGCCGTCGAGGTCGGCGTCCGCGAGCCGCTCGGGCGTGGGGAAGCGCCGGGTGAGGCGGCCGTCGGGCACTGCCAGGGGCTCGCCCAGCACGGTCACCAGCCGCCCGGCCAGGGTCGTGGCGCCCGCCACCGAGATGCGCTGGCCCAGGATCGCCCGCACGGCCATCTCAAAGCCGTCCGCCGCTCCCGGCACGCGCAGCCCCGGGCGGGCGGCCAGCAGCGGCGCCAGCACGGGGTCCGCGCCGAGCACCTCGGCCACGGCGGCGGGCTCGGCGTCGAGGTCCAGGAGCTGGCGGCAGCGCTGCACGGCCACGCCGAGGTCGCTCAGGTCGTCCAGGCGCAGGCGGAGCTGCACCTGGTTGGCGGCGGGGCTGGCGGCCGGCGGCGGCTCCAGCTCGGCCACGGCCGCGGAGCGCGGCAGCGCGAGCACGCGCCGGAAGCGCCCGCCGGTCACCTCCTCGAGCCCGGGCACGGCGCGCTTGGCGAGGTAGCCGAGCAGCGCGCCCGCCTCGAACGGCGGCCGGTAGGCGAGCCGCAGGGTCAGCACGCCGGAGGAGTCCAGCGCCGGGGCGCCGGGCCTGCGGGCTCGGCGACGCAGCTCGCTCGGCGTGCGGCCGAAGGCGGCCTGCACGGATTCGTTGAACTGCCGGATGCTCGAGAAGCCGGCGGCGAAGGCCACCTCGGTCAGGGGCAGGCCGGTCTGCTCGACGAGCACGCGCGCCGTCTGCGCGCGGCGGGTGCGGGCCAGCGCGAGCGGGCCGGTCCCCACCTCGGCGACGAGCTGGCGGTGCAGGTGCCGCTCGCTGACGGCCAGGCGGGCGGCGAGGCCGTCCACCCCCTCGGCGTCGACCACGCCCTCGGCGATCAGGCGCAGCGCCCGCGCCACCAGGTCGGCGCGCACGTTCCAGTCCGCCGAGCCGGGGCTCGCGTCCGGGCGGCAGCGCCGGCACGCGCGGAAGCCCGCCGCCTCGGCCGCGGCCGCGAACCGGTAGAAGCGCACGTTCTCGCGCCTGGGGGTCTGCGCGGGGCAGACCGGCCGGCAGTACACCCCCGTCGAGGTCACCGCCGTGAAGAAGCGGCCGTCGAAGCGCGGGTCGCGGCTCTGCAGCGCCCGGTAGCAGCTCTCGAAGTCCAAGTCCTGGCCCATGCCGCGATTGTGGCAGCCCCTGTGACAAGCCGCTGGCGGTTTTCGGACATGAGCGTCCCCGGACGGTCGACTCTGCACGCACCCGGCTGCTACGGTGCAGGCAACGCCGCCACCCGGTTCGGGAGGGTCCGACAGTGAAGTTCCCCTTTCTCCGGAAAGGAGAGTCCTACTTCGACCTGTTCGAGGCCGCGGGGAACAACCTCGCCGAGGCGGCCAGGCTGCTGCTCGACCTGGTCGAGGACTTCGTCGACCCGGAGATGAAGGCCAAGCGCCTGGTGGACTGCGAGCACGAGGGCGACCGCCTCACGCACGCGGTGTACTCGCGGCTGAACTCGAGCTTTGTCACGCCGTTCGACCGCGAGGACATCTACTCGCTCGCCGGCCGGCTCGACGACGTGGTCGACTCGATCGAGGCGGTGGCGGACATGCTCGTGCTGCACCGGGTCGTGGAGCCGATCGACGCCGTGGTCGCGCAGGCCCGCCTGATCGACCGCGCCGCCAGGGACACGGCCGCCAGCCTCACGCACCTGCGCAAGATCGCGCAGGACCCGCTGCGGCGCTACTGGGTCCGGCTGAACGAGCTCGAGGACGAGGCCGACCGAGTCTACCGCCGCGCCCTGGCCGATCTGTACGCCTTCTCCGAGGAGGACGACCGCCTGGCGCGGCACGTGCTCACCTGGAAGGACATCGTGGACGAGCTGGAGCGGGCCATGGACGGGCTCGAGCACGTCGCCAACACCGTCGGCAGCATCGTGCTCAAGCACGCCTAGTGCGCTCGTCGCGCCCCACCCGGGCGGCGGTCCGCTCCAGGTGGGCGCGCATGATCTCGACCGCGGTGGCGACCTTGCGGTCCCGCACCGCCTCGACGAAGGCGAGGTGCTCCTGCACGCCGCGCCGACCCATCTCGGGCGCCACCTGCTGGGCCTCCTCCAGCGACATCCGCAGCGGGCCCTGCAGGGAGGGCAGCAGCAGCTCGATGGCGCCGTTGTGGGCGCACTGGGCGACCCGCGTGTGGAACTCGGCGGACATGCTGACGTCGTAGGTGCCCGCCGCCAGCGACTCCCTGGCCTTGTGGCACAGCGCCAGCAGCTCGTCGACGTCCTGCTCGGTGGCGCGCTCGCACACCAGCGGGATGATCCCGAGCTCGAGCACCATGCGCAGCTCGGTGACGTCGCCCGAGGTCACCGCCGACATGGTGAGGTAGTCGAGGATGCCCTCGCCGACCCGCTCCTTGGAGGGCGAGCGGACAAAGGTGCCGCCACGCGCGCCAACGCGGATCTCGACCAGGCCGTTGGCCTCGAGGACGCGCAGCGCCTCGCGCACCGTCACCCGGCTGACGCCGAAGTGCTCGCACAGCTCGCGCTCGGCCGGCAGCCGGTCGCCCGGCTGGAGCTGGCCCTGCCGCATGAGCAGGCGGATCTGGTCGACGATGATCGCGGAGATGCGCCCGGGGTTGATGCGGCTGAACAGCCCGGCGGCCGCTTCCGGACCGTCGCCGCGCCCGGCCCCTCCCGCCGGCCGCTTGGCGCCCGTGGCGCCCGTGGACCCCGTGGACATAGCGTCTCCCTCTGCTCGAAGGCGCTGGTTGACGAGGTCCACCAGGCACCTTATGGTATGATCAATAGACCTCTGGCGGACCCGCTACTGCCGCAGAGCTCCGGGAGACGACATGGTCGCAGTTCCCAATCTCTCCTATGAAGACCTCGTGCTCGACCGCTCAGACACCTTCCAGGTTCATACCGACGTCTACGTGGATCGTGAAGTGTTCGAGGCGGAGATCCGGAACATCTTCGAGCGGACCTGGGTCTATATCGCCCACGAGTCGGAGATCCCCGACATCGGCGATTACAAGACTAGCAGCATCGGCCGGCAGCCCATCATCGTGACCCGCCACGAGGACGGCGAGGTCTACGTGCTGCTCAACCGCTGCCGCCACCGCGGCGCGGTGGTCTGCCGCGAGGCGCTCGGCCACTCCAACTACTTCCGCTGCCCCTACCACAACTGGTCGTACGCCAACGACGGGACCCTGGTGGGGATGGCGCAGTCGTCCGGGTACCCCGACGACTTCGACAAGAGCGGCTGGGGCCTGGCGCGGGCGCCGCGGGTGGCCAGCTACCGCGGGCTGGTGTTCGCGAGCCTCTCGCCGACCGGCCCCTCGCTGGACGAGCACCTCGCCCCGGTCAGGCCCTACATCGACTGGTGGTTCAACCGCTCACCGGTCGGCACCGTCACCGTCCTGCCCACCGCCCACAAGTACCCCTACCCGGGCAACTGGAAGTGGCAGGCGGAGAACGGCCACGACGGCTACCACGGCAACTACGTGCACGAGTCGTGGCAGCGGGTGCTCGACCGCGCCGGGGAGGCGCGCGTCCGCGACATCCGCAAGTACCGCACCGGCGGCTGCACCCGCGGCTTCCGCTTCGGCCACGGCCTGCTGGAGCGGCCCGGCGGCCTGAACCCGGGGGCGAGCTGGACCGGCCGCATGATGGTGAAGTACCCGGAGTACGAGCGCGCCCTCCGCGCCGCCTACCCCGCGCACGAGATCGAGGAGATCTCCAAGCGCCGCAACATCTTCGTGTTCCCGAACGTGTACCTGTTCGACACCCAGATCCGGGTGATCAGCCCGCTTGCGGTCGACCGCACCGAGGTGAGCCTGTACGTCTACGGGCTCGACGGGGTGCCCGACGGGCTGAACGAGGGACGCTACCGCGCCCACGAGCGCTTCTACGGCCCGTCCGGGTTCGGCTCGCCCGACGACGTGGAGATCTTCGTGGTCAACCAGACCGGCCTGCAGGCGCGAGGGGTGGACTGGCTGCTGCTCTCGCGCGGCCAGCACCGCGAGCAGCGCCTGGACAACGGGGAGGTCGTCGGCCACTCGACCGACGAGGTCCCCGTCCGTGCGATGTACCAGGAGTGGAAGCGGCTGATGTCGGCGTGACCGCGCACCGGGCCCCCGCCCCCGCCGTCCGGGCGCCCGCGGGCGCCGCCGCGCTCACCCGCCAGGAGGCCGAAGAGCTCCTCTACCGCGAGTGCCGGCTGCTCGACACCCTCCAGCTCGAGCAGTGGCTGGAGCTGTTCACCGAGGACGGCATCTACTGGCTGCCGATCGTCGAGGGCGAGCCGGAGGAGGCCGCCGCCGGCATCTCCATCGTCTACGACGATGCCGAGCGGCGCAGCGAGCGGGTGTACCGCACCCTGCACACCCCCGTGCTGGACCAGAACCCGCGCTCGCGCACCATGCACCTGGTCGGCAACGTGGAGGTCGCGGGGGTGGACGGCCGCGGCGACGCCCGGGTGCTCTGCAACCAGGTCATCGCGGAGCTGCGTCCCGGCGGGCCGCGCCAGGTGGGCCTGAACGAGACCCGGCTGTTCGCCGCCCGCTGCGAGTACCGCCTGCGCCACACCGCCGACGGGTGGAAGATCAGCCTGAAGAAGCTGCTGCTGTTGAACTCCGACCAGCCCTTGTACAACCTTACGTTCGTCCTCTGATGGGTGGGGGGCTCGCTCCGCCCCACGCCCCCCGAGGTCAAGACCGTTCCGGGGTGGCCGGGCATATGGGGACGGGAGAAGACAGGAGAGCCAGTCCTTTGGGCGAGATCTACCAGAACGAGTTCGCGATGGTGGAGCTGAGCCGGCACGAGACCGAGAGCGGGCCGCGACTCCGCATCCGGGACCTCGCCAGCGGCGCCGAGGTCTACCTGGACCCGGTGGAGCTCGAGAGCCTGACCAGGTGGAAGCACGCCGACTTCGCGCCGCTGGTCGACCCGAGCGGCCTGGTGGGGCTGGGTGAGCCCGACCCGGACCAGGTCTGATGGGGCGGGGCGGGCTGCCGGACCACGGCCGCGCGGCGGTCGCCACCGCGCCGGCCACCACCGAGCTCCGCGACCTGCCCCTGCCCGGCGTCGGACCGGACGACGGGCTGCTGCGCGTCGAGGCGGCGGGCATCTGCGGCACCGATTGGGAGCTCTATCTGCGGGAGAGCCGCGGGAGGGGCCTTGGGCCGCTGATCCTGGGGCACGAGAACGTCGGCAGGGTGGTGGCGGTCGGCGAGCGCGCGGCCGAGCGCTGGGGCGTGGCCGCCGGCGACCGGGTGGCCGTGGAGGAATTCCTGCCCTGTGGGACCTGCCGGCTGTGCCGGAGCGGCTCCTACCGGCTCTGCGAGGCCACCGACTCGCGGAGCGGCCGGCCGTTCCTGCGCTACGGCAGCACCCCGGTCACGGTCGCTCCAGGGCTGTACGGGGGCTTCAGCGAATACCTGTACCTGCACCCGCGCGCCATCGTCCACGCGGTCGGCGACCTGCCCGCGCAGCTCGCCACCCTGTTCGTGCCCGTCGCCAACGGCATCCGCTGGGTGCTCCAGCAGGGCGGCCTCCAGCTCGGGCAGACGGTCGTGGTCCAGGGACCGGGCCAGCACGGCCTCGGCTGCGTGGTGGCGGCGCGCCACGGCGGCGCCGGCACGGTCATCGTGGTGGGGACGCCGTCCGACGCCGCCCGGCTGGAGGTCGCACGGCGGCTCGGCGCCGACCACGTCCTGGCCGGGCCCGGCGTGGTGGGAGCGGTCTTGGAGCTGACCGGCGGCGCCGGTGCGGACATGGTCGTGGACCTGGCGCCCGGCGCGACCGGCACGGTCGAGGACGCGCTCTCCATGAGCGCCAGGCAGGGCACGGTGCTGCTGGCCGCCTCCAAGCACGGCAAGCCCGTCACCGGCTTCGAGCACGACACGGTCGTGCGCAAGGAGCTGACGGTCATGGGCGTGCGCGGCCACGACCAGCGCTCGGTGGAGCCGGCGATCGACCTGCTCCGCTCGGAGCGCTTCCCCCTGCGCCTGCTGTGCACGCACGCGTTCGGCCTGCACGAGGTCGACCACGCCCTGCGCGTCGCCGGCGCCCGTCTGGACCCCGAGGCCATCCATGTCAGCGTCCTCCCCTGAGCCGTCGCCGCCCCCTGAGCTGTCGTCGCCGGTGATCGACGCCCACGCGCACCTGGTGCCGGAGCGCGCCTTCCGGCGGGTGCCGGCCGGCCTGCGGGCGGAGCGGGTCGACGGCGCGGACGAGGTCCGCCTGGCGGTGGACGGGCCGCGCGGCGCCGGGCGCGGCGCCCCGCCGGAGCTGCGCCGCCTGGAGGTGCACCGCGAGCGCCAGGCGCGGCGGGGGATCGGGCTCTCGCTCGTCGGCCCCTGGGTCGACATGGTCAAGGCGCCCGACGACCCGGGGGTGCAGCAGGCCTGGTGCCGCGTCCTGAACGAGGAGCTGGCCGCGGCCACCGCCTCCAGCGGCCACTCGCGCTGGCTTGCGGCCCTGCCCGACCTGGACGGCGGCCGGGCGGCCGAGGAGCTCGAGTTGGCCGCGGCCGCCGGCGCGGTCGGCGGGATGCTCGCGGCCAACCCGGAGAACGGCACGCTGGCCCGCGGCGACCTCGGGCGGCTGTGGCAGGCGGCGGAGCGGTCCGGCCTGCCGCTGGTGCTGCACCCGGGCGACTTCAGGCCCCCGCGGCGGCTCGGCGAGCATTTCATGGTCAACCTGGTCGGCAACCCGTTCGAGACGACGCTCGCGGTCGGCTCGCTGCTCGGCGCCGGCGTGCCGGAGCGGCACCCCGACCTCGCGCTGGTGCTGGTGCACGGGGGCGGCTTCTTCCCCTACCAGTACGCTCGCATGGCCGCCGGCTTTGCCCGCTGGCCGCGCCTGCGCGAGCTGGAGCGGCGCTCCCCGGCGGAGCTGCTGCGCTGGTTCCACTACGACACCGTGCTGTTCGACGACCCGCCCACCCGCTACCTGCTGGACCTGGTCGGTGACGACCGCGTGCTGGCGGGCAGCGACTGCCCGTTCACCATGACCGACGCCCGCCCTTTCGAGGCGCCGCAGCGGCTCGGCCTCGACCCTGCCGGCCGCGCCCGGGTGCTCGGCGGCAACGCCCTGCGGCTGTTCCGCCTGCACGAGACCGCCCGCGCCGCCGGCGGGCCCGACGACCAGAGGACGTGACCATGCCACTGGTGGATGTATCGATGATGGAGGGGCGCAGCCCCCGGCAGATCCGCGAGCTGATCACCGGCCTGACCGACGCGGTCGAGCGGGCGCTCGGCGTGCCGCGCGAGAATGTCCGCGTGATCGTCCGCGAGGTGCCCGCGACCCACTGGGCCGCCGGCGACCAGACGCTGGCCGAGAAGTACGCGGTGGGGCGGGGCGATGGCGCTCGGGGCTGACCTGAAGGAGCTGGCGGGCCTGCGCGAGAAGGTGGCGCAGGCCTGCCGGGTCCTCGCGGCGGAGGGCCTGGTGGAGGGCGTCCTGGGCCACGTCAGCGCGCGCGTGGGCCCGGACGGCATGCTGCTGCGCTGCCGCGGGCCCGCCGAGCGCGGTCTCGCCTTCACCACCACCGACGACGTGCGCCTGGTGGACTTCGACGGGCGGGGCGACGAGGCCGGCGGCTACGCGGCGCCGAACGAGCTGCCCATCCACGGCGAGGTCCTGCGCGCCCGCCCGGAGGTGGGGGCGGTTGTGCACGCCCACCCGCCCGCCGTGCTGCTGTGCGGCATCGCCGGGCTCGAGCTGCGGCCGGTGTTCGGCTCCTACAACATCCCGGCGATGCGCATGGCCCTGGACGGCGTGCCGGTCTACCCGCGGTCGGTGATGATCCGCCGGCCGGAGCTGGCCGCCGAGATGCTGGCGGCCATGGGCGACCGCCCGGTGTGCGTGCTGCGCGGCCACGGCATCACCGTGACCGGCTCGTCCGTCGAGCAGGCGGTCGTCAGGGCGCTGAACCTGAACGCCCTGGCGAGCGTCACCGTGGAGCTCGCCCGGCTGGGCCGCGTCGCGCCGGAGATCCCCGCCGAGGACGTCGCCGAGCTGCCCGACCACGGCTTCGCCTTCGACGACGAGCCGGTCTGGCGCTACCACCTGGCGCGACTCGACCACGGCCCCTGAGGCGGGACCTCTCCGGCGGCGAGTCTTGATACGGACAGCCAGGTATGGCTACTATTGCGACTTGCAACTAACGCCCGATTCGTCACTACCACCCTCGGGGTCTTCTCCCGCCCCGAGGGGGCGCGGTGTCCCATGCATCGAGGTGACGGGGATCGACGGGTCCGGCAAGACCACGATGTCCCGCTTCCTCGCCGAGCGGCTCGGCTGGGCCGTCCGCAAGGTGCGGCCGTTCGACGCGGCCACGGTCGAGCGGGACACCAGGATCTACGAGGCCATGGGGGCGCCGGCCAGCGACGCCTACAGGGCCTGCCGGCTGGCGGCGGCGCTGCTGGAGGACGTGGCCACGCTGGCGGAGCCGAGCGTGTTCGACCGGTACGTGGAGAGCGCGCTGATGTGGTGGACCGTACGAGGCGCCTCGCCGCTGCCGCGGCCACTCGTGGAGGCGCTGCCGCGGCCGGCGCTGGTGATCCACCTCGACGTGCCGGTCGACGTGGGGCTCGCCCGGCGCGCGACGACCAGCGAGCACACCGACGCCGGCGAGCGGCTGTTCCTGGAACGCTGCGCGGCCTACCTGCGCGCGCGGGCCGAGCAGCGGCCTGGCTGGGTGACCATCGACGCCACCCTGCCCGTTCCCGACGTCGAGGAGGAGGTCCTGCGGGCGGGCCGCGCGGTGGCCGCCGGCCACGCCGCCTGAGGCGGTGACGGCCGCCCACGGGACCGAGGACGACGAAGAGGAGGAGGGAGGAGAAAGGAGGTGCCGGTGGGGAAGGTCCCGGTGGCGGCCGCCCACCACGACTGGGTCGAGGCGCTCCGCGGGGCCGGGCGGATGCGGGTCGCGGTCGTCGGTGGGTCCGGCCGCCTCGGCTCCCGGCTGGTCCGGTTCCTGGTCAAGGCGGGACACCAGGTCGTCGTGCTCGACACGACCCCGCCGCAGCCCCTGAACGGGCTGCGGTTCGTGGGCTGCGACCTTCTGGAGCGCGACCGCTTCCCGTACGCGGCGCTGCGCGGCTGCACCGCGGTGGTGCACCTGGCCGCGCTGCACGGCGCGCACCTCGTCTCGGGCACGGACCGGCGGAGGTTCTGGGCGGTCAACGTCGACGGGACCCACCGGGCGCTCGACGCCGCCAGGCGGGCGGGGGTGGGCCACTTCGTGCTGGCCAGCACGACCTCGGTGTACGGCCCGGGCAGCCCGGCAGGGCAGCCGGCGCGCGTGCTCGACGAGGAGACCCCGCTCGCGCCCGAGGACATCTACGACCTCACCAAGATCGCGGCCGAGCGGCTGCTGCGGGAGGCGACCCGCGACGGCATGACCGGCGTCGCGCTCCGCCTCGGCAGATTCTTCTTCCCGTCCGTCGCCGACTACCACCTCCGCAAGCTGTCGACCGGCCTCGACGTCCGCGATGCCTGCCAGGCCGTCGCCCTGGCGCTGCTGGCCCCGCCGGGCAGGCGTGCCGCCGCCTACTGCGTCGCGTCCGACCTGCCCCTGGAGCGGGAGCAGCGGCTGCGGCTGGGCCTGGACGCCGCGCAGGTGCTCGACGAGGTGCTGCCCACGTTCGCCGGGCTGGCAAGGCGGCGGGGCGTTGCGATCCCCTCGCGGGTCGGCAAGTCGGTGTCAACGGCCGCGATCCGCCGTGCGCTGGGCTACGCGCCCGAGCGGTCGCTGGCCTGGCTTGCGAGCACGTGGTCGCTCCAGCCGCGCCAGGCGCCGCGCCCACGCGCGGCGCCGCAGCGCCGGCGCGTCACCGCGAACGTCGACCACCTCAGCGCAGCGCTCTACTGACCGACCGGCGAGGAGGCGCCCAGGACCCGCATGCTCACCGAGCAGCTCTTCGAGCAGTGGAACTTCGACCACGAGATGATCGTGGGCAAGGTCCACGCCGTCCTCGGGCCCTGCGACATCTTCATCGGCGGCTCGCTCGCCGACGACCTCGGCACCAGCGGCTCCGACGTGGACCTGTACTGCTTCCTCGAGGACGCGCCGGTGGACGTGCGCCGTCCCCTGGTGACCGAGTGCGGCGACGCGTCGCTGGAGCTGCACGTGGTCGAGGTCGCCGCCGCCATCGGCCAGACCGAGAGCCTCGCCTCGCTCGTGGTCGACGCCGCCGACCTCCCCCCGCACCAGTGGCCGCTGCTGTCGCCACAGGAGCTCCGCCGGCTGCACGCGCTCTACCGGGACCGGGGGATCTACCGGGCCGTCGGCGCCGCCGAGTCCTTCCGCCGCGCCGCCGCGCCGGACCTCCTGCACCTCTACGTCGCCCTCCGCGCCCTGCTGACCTGCGTCTCGCTCGCCGAGGACGTCGGAGCCCTGGTCGCCTCGGAGGAGCGCTGGTCGGCGCTGTACTGCAGCCGGCTGGCCGTCGAGTCCGCGCTGGACGCCGCGCTGGCCAGCCGTGGCATGGTCAACCCCAACTCGAAGTGGCGGGTGCCGCTCGCGCAGCGCGTGCAGCTCGTCGACCCGCAGTTCCCCGATCTGGAGACGCTCCTCGGCGGGCTGTTCCCGGACCCTCGCGCCCCTGGCGAGGCCGTGCGGCGCTGCCTCGACACGGCGGCGCACTGCCTGCGCGTGGTGACCGACGACGGCTTCCTGGCCTCGTTCCCGATCGTCGCCGAGGCCGTCGAGCTGCTCGACGCCGCCCCTGGACCCGACGGCGATGGCTGAGCCCCTGTGCGCGCTGGTCACCGGGGCCAACCGCGGGCTCGGCCTGGCGCTCGCCCGCGACTTGCTGGAGCGCCGCGACGCCCTGGTGGCGATGGGGCTCAGGGACCCGGCGAACGCGGCCTCCTGCCACGAGCTCCTCGATGGACGCCGGCAGCGCGGGCTCGTGGTCCATCTCGACTACGCGGACGCGGGATCGGCGGCTTCGGCGGCGACGGCGTGCCGGTCGTGGCTCGGCCACCTCGACCTCCTCGTCAACTGCGGGGGGGTCAACGCCGCCCCCGGGTACCCGCCCGGCGCGAGCAAAGGCCCGCTCGGGCAGCTCGACCCGCAGGCGCTGCTGGCGGTCCTCGGCACCAATGTGGTCGGCCCGGTGCTCACCTGCCAGGCGTTCCTGCCGCTGCTGCGCCGCTCGGCCCGCCCCTGCGTGGTCAACGTCAGCGGCGGCAGGGGCTCCCTGGCGGCCGCCACGGAGCCGGGCTCCTTCGGCTACGCGGTCTCCAAGGCGGCGCTGAACATGGCCACCCGCAAGATGGCGGCGCAGCTCGGGCTGGAGGGCGGCGTCGCCGTGGCGGTCGACCCGGGGTGGGTGCGGACCCGCATGGGCGGGCCCGACGCGCCGGGCGACCCCGACGTCGCCGCGGCGCGCCTCATCGACCTGGTCCTCGGTCGCGCGGCAGAGCTCAACGGGCGCTTCGTGACGGTGGACGGGAGGGACGTCCCGTGGTGACGTCGGTGGAGCGGACCGGCAAGGTCGTGCGCACGGTCCTGGGTGGCCGCCGCGCGGCGGTCAAGCGGTACGACCGCGCGGACACCGCCCGGTTCAAGTGCTGGGGCTCGGGCGTGCGCAACGAGGAGATCGCCCGCCGGCTGCTCGGCGACGTGGTCCCCAGGACCCTGGCGACCTGGACCGAGGGCGAGGCCGAGCTCGCCGCCCTCGAATGGCTCGAGGCGGCCCCCTTTGCCTCCGGCGCCGGCGCCGGGCACGGCCTGGAGGCCGCGGGGCGGCTGCTCGGCCGCATCCACGCCCAGCGCGGGAAGCGCTGCGGCTCGCTCGACGGCTCCTGTGCATTCGAGGACCACCGCAGCGCGTTCGAATCCCGGTTCCGGGCGGGCGTCGGTCTCCTGCGCGGGCGCGACTCCGAGCTCGCCGACCGGGTCGCCGGCTGGGCCGCACCGCGGCTGGCCGAGCTCGGGACCGACCGGCCGACCGCGCTGGTACACGGGGACTTCGGACCGGCCAACCTGCTCGGCCAGGGCGAGCGGCTCTGGGTGATCGACTGGGAGCACGCCCGCTGGGGCGACCCGCAGGAGGACTGGGCCAAGATCCGGCTCGCGGCGCGGTTCCCGGAGCCCAACGGGTTCGGCTCGGACCCGGCCTCGCTGGAGCCGCTCGAGCGGGGCTGGAGCGAGGAGACCGGCTGCGAGCCGCCACGGGACCCCGGCTTCGGTGCGCTCCTGGAGGTCTACCTCGCGATGTGCCTGGGGACGTTCTTCGCCGGAGAGCCCAACCCCCGCCTGTCCTGGCTGCGAAGCGCCCTCGACGCGGAGAGATGAAGGGAGCGGCCCGCCGATGTCCCTGGAACGCACCGACCACTGGTTCGCCGGCCTCCACGACGTCCTCGTCGAGGCGTACCGCCGCAACGGGCCGTGCCATGACCTGACCCACGTGCTCAGGGTCTCGCTCCTGGCCGAGCGCATCGCAGCGCGCGAGCTGGTGGACGTCGACCTCGCGGTGCTGGCCGCGCTGTTCCACGATGCCGAGCACGCCAGCGCCGGCGACGCCGGCACCGACGACCACGAGGTCCGCTCCGCGCGGCTGGCCGAGCGGGAGCTGCGCGACCGGCTGGCGGCGCCGGACCTGGCCGAGGTGGTCGACGCCATCGCCGGCCGCCGCTTCGCAAAGCGGCACCTCGCCCGCCGCCCGGTCGGGGCCGTCCTCGACGACGCCGACAACCTCGACGCCATCGGGCTGGTCGGCGCCAGCAGGACCTTCCTGTGGGTCGGCGAGCACGGCTGGCGGCAGGCTCCCGGCGACGCCGGCGTCGCCGCCACCAGCGGCCGCAACCACGAGGCGCTCGAGGCGCACTGGCGGGAGAAGCTCGCCCACATCGCCGCGGGCATGCGGACCCGCGCCGGCGCCGAGCTGGCGGCCCGGCGGCACGCCGCGCTCGGCGCCTTCGTCGAAGGCCTCGGCCAGGAGCTCGCCGCCATCGGCGCGCTGGCCCGACGCGGTGAAGCCGCGCATGGCCGCGCGGGGGCCACTTGAATGGCTAATGATCATAATGGTTTACTGTTATACCATTCGGTCCGGCCGGGACCGGCCAGCCCGCTCAGACGATCCGCAAGGGGGCAATGGTGCGGAGGGATTACCAGTTCGGCGTTGTCGCCAACGAGAAGCGCAACCGGTCGGCCTCGGAGATCGCCGCGCGGGACCAGTTCAACCGCGAGCACCCGCCCATCGAGGGCCTGGTCGTCGCGCGGGACCTGAAGGACATGGAGCTCCCAGAGCGGCCCTGGCGCAACAACCGCGGACAGTGGTTCGAGCTCGCGGGCAACGAGATCCTCTCCGCGCACGTCTCCGAGCTCAAGGCGGGTGGCTGCTCCGCGCGCCACCGCCACACCACCGAGGCGTACCTCTACATCGTCAAGGGCGCCGGCTTCACCCTGATCAACTACGACGACGACCCGGTCACCCGCATCGACTGGGCCGAGGGCATGCTGCTGTCGCCGCCGCGCTGGGCGTGGCACCAGCACTTCAACCTCAGTCCGGACGACACCGCACGGTACCTTGCCATCCAGGACACCGGGCTGCTGCGCACCATGCGCCTGCACCAGATCGAGCGCCACGAGGTCCAGCTCACGCTCGAGGACGCGCTGCGCCTGGCGGCCGAAGCCCAAGCCGAGCCCACCTCCCAGCCCACTCCGTCGCCGGCCGGTCGCTGATCCGGGGCCGAGGACCGCGGCCGGCCGCGAGCCAGCCCTGGACCCGACGAAAGGGTGATGACCAGCATGACCCTCGTTCGCAGAGCGGCCGTGGGCACGGTCGCCGTCGTCACCGCCCTGGCGCTCAGCGCCTGCGGCAAGTCCGTGACCAGCGGTGGCGGCTCCGGCGGCAACGCCGCGGCCACCCCCGCCGAGAAGGTCTACGCGCAGCTCAACGGCCTCCCGGCGGCCCAGCAGCGCGCCGAGGCGGTCAGGCAGGCCAAGCAGGAGGGCGCGCTCTCGCTCTACACCTCCCTGACGGAGGAGCTGGTCAAGCCGGTGAAGGAAGGCTTCGAGAAGCAGTTCGGCATCAAGGTGCAGGTCTTCCGCGCCTCCTCCGAGACCGTCCTCCAGCGCGCGCTGCAGGAGGGCTCGGCCAACCGCGCCGGCAACGACGCGATCGAGACCAACTTCGGTGAGATGGGCGCGCTCACCAGGCAGGGGCTGCTCGGCGACTACGGTGGGGCCTCGCTGGCCAACGTCCCGCAGAACGGCCGGTTCGACCGGTGGGCCGCCGACCGGCTCAACGTGATGCTGCCCGCCTGGAACACCGAGCTGATCAAGCCGGGTCAGGAGCCGCAGAGCTGGGAGGACCTCGCCGACCCCCGGTTCAAGGGCAAGCTCACGTTGGAGCTGTCCGACTACGACTGGTACGAGAACGTCAGCAAGTACTGGCTGGCCAACGGCAAGACCCAGGCGCAGGTCGACGACCTGTGGAAGCGGATCGTGGCCAACGCCAACGTGGCCAAGGGCCACACCACCATGGCGGACCTGCTGGCCGCCGGCCAGACCGCGGTCGACGCGATGAACTACAGCTACATCACCCAGAACACGGCCGACAAGGGGGCGCCGGTCGCCTACCGCAGCGCCGACGGCAAGGCGCACCCGCCAGCGTTCGCGCGCCCGCAGGGCGTGGCGGTGATGAAGGGCGCCAAGCACCCCGCCGCCGGCTGGCTGTTCAACGACTGGATGCTCAACGAGGGCCAGAAGCTCCTCGTCAGCCTGGGCCTGACCCCGTCGGTCAAGGTGCCGGGCGACCGCTCGCTGGACGGTATAACGCTGCGGCCCTACGACGTCCAGGGCCTGCTGGACCCGGCCAGCGCAAAGCACTGGGAAGACGCCTATGACGGGCTGCTGCGCGGGGTAAAGGAGATCGGGAGCTAGCAGCGGGAGGCTGACGAGCGGGCCGGCGGCGCCCGGCCCGGGAGGTGAATTGCCATGGCGGTGGCGGGCGCTCCCAAGCGGTCCGCGCTGGCGCCGCGCCCCGCCGGCAGGTGGCTGGCGAGCCTGGGCCGCGACCTGGCCACGCCGAGGACGCTGCTGGTGGGCGGCGCCATCGTGGTGGTCGGCTACCTCGCGGTGGTGCCGCTGGTCTACCTCCTGCACGACACCTTCACCGGCGCGCAGGGCTTCTCCCTGGACGCCTTCACCCGGGCCTACAGCGGCAGCTCGCAGGCGGGCCGGATGATGCTGAACTCGGTCGAGTTCGCGGTCGGCGCCGGCGGGCTGGCGCTGGTGCTGGGCACGGCGCTCGCCTACGTGCAGGTGCGGACCGACGCGCCGCTGAAGGGCCTGTTCTTCGCGGCGTCGCTGGTGCCGCTGATCATCCCGGGGATCCTCTACGCGGCGTCGTGGATCTTCCTCGGCGACCCCAGGATCGGCCTGGTCAACGTGGCGCTGTTCAAGCCCGTCCTCGGGCACGGCCTGTTCAACACCTTCAGCATGTGGGGCATGATCTGGGTGCAGGGGCTGCACCTCGCGCCGATCGCGTTCCTGCTCATGGGCTCGGCCTTCAGGAGCATGGACCCCTCCCTCGAGGAGGCGGCGCTGATGGCTGGCGCTCCCCGCCACGTGCTCCTGCGGCGCATCACCGTGCCGCTGGTGCGCCCGGCGGTGCTGGCGGCGGTCCTGCTGATGTTCGTGCAGTCGCTGGAGAGCTTCGAGGTGCCCGGCCTGCTCGGCCTGCAGAACGGCATCTACGTGTTCACCAGCCGCATCTACTTCGTGCTGCGGCAGTTCCCGATCGACTACGGCGCGGCCGGCGCCTACGCGCTCGGCCTGCTCGCCTTCGCGGTGGCCGGGGTGGCCGCCAACGGCTGGCTGTCGCGCAACGCGCGCAGCTACCAGACCGTGACCGGCAAGGCGTTCCGGCCCCGGCCCATCGAGCTGGGCAGGGCACGCCCGCTGGTCGGCGGGCTGGTGATGCTGTTCTTCCTGGTCGCGGTCGTGCTGCCGGTGGCGGTCCTGGTCTACGCGTCGCTGCTCAAGTTCTATTCGGCGCCCTCGCTGGAGTCGGTCCGCTCCATGTCGCTGGCGAACTACCGCAAGGTGCTGCACATGCCGCTGGCCATCACGGCGCTGCGCAACTCCGTCCTGCTCGGCGTCGGCGCCGCCACCGTGGTCATGTTCCTCAGCGCGGTGGCCTCGTGGGTGGTGGTGCGCACCCGGGCGCCGGGCCGCCGGGTGCTCGACGCGCTGACGTTCACCCCGCTGGTGGTTCCCGGCCTGGTGCTCGGCCTCGCGCTCTCGTTCGTGTACCTGCGCACCTCGCTGCCGATCTACGGGACCCTGTGGATCCTGCTGATCGCCTACGCGACGCGCTTCCTGCCCTACGGCATGCGCTATTCGAGCGCCGCCATGACGCAGACCTCCGGCGAGCTGGAAGAGTCGGCCCACGTCTGCGGCGCGTCCTGGTGGCAGACGTTCCGGCGGGTGCTGCTGCCGCTGGCCTCGAGCGGCGTCCTCGCCGGCTGGGTCTACATCCTGGTGGTGTCGTTCAGGGAGCTGTCCTCGAGCATCCTGCTGTACAGCCCGGGCAAGGAGGTCCTGTCCATCCTCATCTGGGAGCAGTTCGAGAACGGGCAGTTCACCACGCTCGCCGCGATCGGCGTGTGCATGGTGGCCATCCTGGTGCTCCTGGTCCTCGCCGCCTACCGGCTCGGCGCCCGCTTCGGGGTCGACGCGGAGGGATCCCGCTAGCCTGCTGGACAAAGGAACGCAGCCATGCTGACCATCGAGGGACTTCGCAAGAGCTACGTGGCCGGGAGCCGGTCGCGCGCGCTCAGGCTGCAGCGGTCCCGTGCGGGGGAGCAGTCCGAGTTCGCCGTCGACGGCGTGAGCTTCGAGGTCCAGGAGGGGGCCCTGTTCACGCTGCTGGGGCCGTCCGGCTGCGGCAAGACGACCACGCTGCGGTCGGTCGCGGGCCTGGAGCGCCCCGACGCCGGCGTCATCCGCCTCAGGGACACCGTGCTGTTCGACGGGAGCCGGCGCGTCAACGTGCCGGCCAACAAGCGCGGGCTCGGCATGGTCTTCCAGTCGTACGCGATCTGGCCGCACATGAGCGTGTTCAGCAACGTCTCGTTCCCGCTGGAGGTGGTCCCGCGCCGCCAGCGCCTCGGCAGGACCGAGATCGGCCGGCGCGTGCGCCGGGTGCTGGAGGCGGTGGGGCTGGCGGAGCTCGCCGACCGCCAGGCGACCAAGCTGTCCGGCGGCCAGCAGCAGCGCCTGGCGCTGGCGCGGGCGCTGGTGACCGAGCCGCAGCTGCTGCTGCTGGACGAGCCGCTCTCCAACCTGGACGCGAAGCTGCGCGAGGCCATGCGCTTCGAGCTCAAGCGCCTGCAGCGGGAGCTGGGCCTGACGGCGGTGTACGTCACCCACGACCAGGCCGAGGCGCTGGTGCTGTCGAGCCGGATCGCGGTGATGCGCGCCGGCAGGATCGTGCAGACCGGCAGGCCGCGCGAGGTCTACACCAGGCCGAACAGCCAGTTCGTCGCGGAGTTCGTCGGCGTCACGAATTTCGTGCAGGGCACCACCGCCCGGGTGAGCGAGGGCCGCACGCGGATCGAGACCAGCGAGGGCGCGCTGTGGTCGAGCGACGGCACCGGGCTGCCGGCAGGCACCGAGGTGCTGATGTCGGTCCGGCCCGAGAGCCTGGACATCTCCACCGACCCGCGCGCGCCGGCGGCGCGCAACGAGTGGCGCGGCAGCGTGCTGACCCGCGCGTTCCTCGGCGACTCGACCGACCACGTCGTCGGCGTCGGCAAGTACAAGCTGCGGGTCCGCAGCAACCCGACGGTGTCGATCGAGCCCGGCCGCGAGGTCTACCTCCGGGTCGCCCCCGAGAACGTCGTCATCGTCCCGCTTGGGTAGGAGGGCGGGTCAGGCGGGCTTCCGGGCCATGAACAGGCAGGTGTAGAGGGCCTTCCAGGCGATCTCGACGTCGTCGATGCCGGCGGCGGCGAAGGCGTCGAGGTGGTCGCCGATGCTGGTGAACGGGTAGTGGTGGGGGTGGGTTGCCCGCTCGCTGCCGGGAGCGGTGAAGCGCTCGCGCACGGCGCGGAAGCGCTTGTCCCAGACGTCGGCAGGGCCGGTGTGGTCGAGGTTGACGAGCCAGCCGCCCGGCGCCAGGTGCCTCGCGGCTTGGGCGTAGAAGGTGACGAGCCCGGCGCGGTCGAGGTGGTGGAGGGCGCGCGAGGTGATCAGCGCGTCCGCGTCCCCGGGCGGGCCGGCGGCGTCGAGGTCGGTCATGTCGCCGAGCTGGAACTCGACCCGGCCGCCGAACCGCGCCAGCCGCTCGCGGGCCTGCTCCAGCATGGCCTCGGAGGCGTCCATCCACACGCCGGCGCAGCCCGGGAGCTCCTCGAGGAAGGTCGCCAGGAACGCCCCGGGACCGCTGGCCACGTCCACGACCAGCCTCGCCCCTGGCCGGTCGTCGGCGACGAGCGCGGCGGCCAGCTTCCACGGGAAGGCGAGCACGCTCCCGAACCCGTCGGTCTCTGCCCACAGGCGCGCGAACCCGGCGTCCTTCCAGACGGCCGCCTGGTCCTCCGGTGCGGTCACGGGCCCGCCCCCCGCCGGTGCTCGGGGGCCTGCTCGAGGTACACGACCTTGTCGTAGCCGAGCAGCTTGAACAGCCGGTTCTGCCCGGAGATCATGCGCAGCGGCGCGTTGGCGCCCGCGAAGTGCTGCGCGACCGTGTTCTGCGGGACGTAGAGGGTGTCGCCCGCCTTGATCTCGTGCCTGCTCGGCTGCTCGGCGATGCGCGCGTGGTAGCGCTCGGCGATCTCCGCCTCCACCTGCCAGTGCAGGCTGTAGCCCGAGCCGGAGCGCACGTACAGGACCTCGTCGGCCATGTGCCAGCGGCGGCCCGAGCGGCTGCCGGCCGGGACCTCCAGCTCGAGCACGTCGACGCTGTGAGCGCGCACGTCCGTGCGGCGGGGCGAGGTGATCACGCGGACGCGGCCGAGCGGCGTCTGCTCCCAGACGGTGTCGGCTGGCGTGACCACCTTCTTGCGCTGCTGGACGCCGTCCGTCCAGAGCTGCGACCAGTCCGTGCGCGGCCCCAGCGCGGCGGGGTCCTCGACCGGCCCGCTGCGGCCCTGCTGGGTCAGGCCGAGGTGCATCCAGGTGGACTTCGCCTTCATGACCAGCGCCAGCGCGCGCCGGTCAAAGGGGTTGAAGTGGCGGTGCACCGAGTCGGTGTGGACGATCACCAGGTCGTCGGCGGACCAGTCGTAGCGCTGGTCGTCGTGGATCTCGTAGCCGGCGCCCTCGAGGATGAAGAACACGGCCTCGTTCTGGTGGCCGTGCCCGTGGTTGGAGCTGCGGGGCGGGAGCTCCACGAAGTGGACCTGGAGGGTCTGGGTGAGGAACGGGTCGTCGCCCGGGCCGATGCGCCACCAGGTCCGTGACTCGGCCGAGTCGCCGGAGTGGGCGACCTTTGCGTCGTCGACCACCACCGAGTCGTCCCGGACCCGCGGCGCGGCGAGCTGCCGCCGCCGGAGCTCCCCGAGCCCGTAGGTCTCCGAGGTCATGCCGCGAAGGAAGACCCTGCCCGCCTTGGCCATGCCCGCTCCTCTCCGTGACGGGACGTTGAGGTATAACTCTTATACCAATATGCCAATGACCTGTCACTCCCGCCCGTGTGCGGGCCGCCGGCGGAGGCTTGGGACGGGCGGAGCACTGGCCGGCCTTTCAGCTCGCGAACCCGATGGAGCCGTCACGGCGCCCGCGCTCGGCGAAGCGGTGGAAGAGCAGCGCTGACAGGCTCAGCCAGCCCAGGCCGACCATGCCCTCCAGGGCAGCGCCGCGGACGACGGGACCGGCGGGCGCGCCGGCGAGGAGGTCGCGGATCGCCTTGAGGCCGTGCCGCAGCGGCAGGACGCTGCTGGCGGCGCGCAGCGGGGCGGGGTAGGCGTCCGGCGGCAGGTTGGCGCCGCCGAGCGTGAGCAGCACGTAGATGGCGATGTTGGCGACCAGGTTGCGGCTGTCCATGGCCCGCAGGACCAGGGCGCCGAGGAAGGTCGCCAGCAGGTAGGCGCTCACCGTGACCAGCAGGGTGAGCGGTGCGACCCAGAGCACCCGCGGCCATGGCAGGGGCAGCCTGAACACCAGGCCGACCAGGAGGAACGAGCCGAGCGAGCTGGTCAGCCCGTCCAGGACGGTGTGGACGCTGCGGCCCAGGAACACCAGGGTCGGGTTGGCGGGGGCGGCGATGAGCAGCGGGAGGGTGCCCGCGCGCCGCTCCCAGGTCGTGGCCGGGACCGCCATCATGGCGCAGCTCGTGGCCAGGGCGATCGCATTGCCGACCAGCAGGAAGCGGGTCGTCTCGGTGGAGCCGACCAGCCGCCCGATGAGCGCGAAGAAGGCGACCTGTGCGAGCACGCGCAGGAACCAGCCGAGCAGCCAGGTCCGCAGGGTGAAGGTGGCGGCGTAGTCCTGCAGCCCGCTGAGCGCGGCGTAGCCGAGGACCCGGCAGCGCTCGGCCACAGCCGCGGCCACCGCCCGGGTCGCGGCAGGAGCCGGGGTCGCGGCCGCCGCCCGGGTCACAGCCGCAGCCCCCGGTCGCCCATCAGCTCGAGGTAGACCTCCTCCAGGCTCGGCGGGGAGGTGCGCAGGGAGCGCACCGGCGTCTCGGCCAGGCGGCACAGCACCGCGCGGGCCACGTCGCCGGCGTTGACCTCGATCCGCGTCGAGCCGTCCGGCCCGGTCACGACCCGCCGCACGCCGTCCATCGAGCGGATGCGGGCGAGCACCGCCTCGCCGGCGCCCTCCACGTCGATCCGCTCGTACCGGGAGATCCAGCCCGCCAGCGTCCGCGGCGACTCCGTGGCCATGATGCGGCCGCGGTCGATCAGCGTGACCCGGTCGCACACGCTCTCGGCCTCCACCATGTCGTGGGTGGCCAGCAGGATCGTGCGGCCCTCGGCGCGCAGCTCGGCGACGAGCGCGCGCACGTCCCTGGCGGCGACGGGGTCCATGCCGTTGGTCGGCTCGTCCAGGAACAGCACCCTGGGGTCGCCGATCAGCCCGCGCGCGAGGTGGAGCCGCTGCTTCATGCCCCGGGAGTACGTCTCGACCCGGTCGTCGGCACGGCCGCTCAGCCCGACGCGCTCCAGCAGCAGCTCCGCGCGCCGGCGTCCCAGCCCGGGCGGCAGCCGGTACAGGGCGGCCCAGTAGCGCAGGATCTGGCGGGCGGTCAGCCGGGTGTAGAGGCCCTGCTCACCGCCGAACACGATGCCGACCAGCCGTCGGACCGCCGCCGCCTCGGCGACCACGTCGCTGCCCAGCACCTCGGCGGTGCCGGCGGTGGGCAGCAGCACCGTGGCCAGGATCTTGACCAGGGTGGTCTTGCCGGCGCCGTTGGGGCCCAGCAGGCCGTGGACCTCCCCCTGCGCGATGCGCAGCGACACGCCGTCGAGCGCCACGACGTCGCCGGCGCCGCCGGCGCCCCGGGACCCCCCACGGGCGCGCCGGGCGCCGCGGGCGCGCCGGCGTGCCTCGTACACCCGCCGGAGCGCTCGCACCTCGACCGCCGGCGTGGGGTCCATGGCTACGCGTGGCCCAGGCTGCCGAGCCCGCGGACGCGCCGCAGCAGCCGCTCGATCAGGTACCGGCCGAGCAGGAAGCCCGCGACGCCCAGCGCGACGATGGCGCCGAGCCGCAGCGGCACCTGCTGCACCGGGCCGGGGCGCAGACTGTCCCGCAGCAGGCCGGCGCTCCAGGACAGGAACACCGCCTTGCTGACCGGCTGCAGCCACCCGGGCAGGAAGGAGACGGGGACGAGCACCCCGCCGAGGACGTAGAAGGGATAGCTCGACGAGTTCTGGAAGGTCCGCGCCGTCCTGGTCAGCACGAACAGACCGGCCATCGCCACCGACGTGCCCGTCATGGCGAGCGCCGTCGCCACCAGCCCGAGCGCGAGGGCCACGGGATGGTGCGGGACCACGTGGACGCCGAAGCCGGCCTGCGCCACCAGGAACACCTCGACCACGGACAGCAGGCTGACCGCGGTGACCGCGGCGACCCGGCCCAGGACCAGCACGGTCAGCCCCACGGGCGCGGCCACCACGGCCTCGAGCGTGCCGTACCACCGGTCGCTGTCGACCACCTCGCCCGCGACGAACAGGGCCATCGACCACAGCGCGATGAGCACCGGTGCCGGCACGGCCACCGCGGTGAGGTCGGCGCGGCCCGCATGGCGCACGATCCCGAGGAAGATGACGAGGAAGAAGGGGGTCGTGACCAGGACCAGCCAGTAGTCCGGGTTGCCGCGCATCAGCTCGAGCTGGAAGCGGACGGCCGCCAGGAACGCCCGGGCGTCGGATGCCATGGAGGCGCCTCCTTCCAGAGCGGTGCTGCGCACCAGGATGCCGTTGGCGTCGACCCGCTGCGCAGCACCGCCGGGTCAATCGCTATCCGCCCTTACGGCGGGGCCTGGAGACCAGGCGCGGCCGTACGAGCTGCACGCCTTGCCGCTCCATAGCTCACCTCCTTTCGTGGTCGGAGGTCCCGTCACGGGCACGGTGCCCGCGCGGGCACATCCAGATGTCGAAGGTCGGTGACCATCCGGACCGGCGCAGCGACTCGTACAGCGCCGCCCACCCCCGGCTCCCGGGCTCGACGACCACGTTGCCGAGCAGGGTCGCGCCGGCGGCGGCCGCGCGGCGCTCCAGGGCGGCGAGCAGCCGGGCGCCGTGACCCCGGCCCTTGTCGACGGTCTCGAGGTCGACCAGCTCCCAGTAGGGCGCTGCCGTGACGTCGTCCTCGCTGTCGGGGACCCAGGTGACGTGGCCGACCGCGTCCCCGCCGTCGAAGGCCACCAGCGCGCGGGCGGCCGCGTCCGGGCCGAAGCACGGGTAGGTGTCACGGATGTAGTCGAGCGCGGTCTCCAGGGGGACCGGGTAGCCGGCCGCCGCGTAGCCGATCCCCAGGGTCTTGGCGAGCAGTTGCTGCACGAAGGGGGTGGTGGTCTCGTCGGCGGGCCTGGTCCCCGCCTCCTCGGCGCCGGCCTCTGCGGTGCCAGCCGCCTCCTGGTGCCCGGCCGGGCCGGTCGGCTTGGCGAGGTAGCGCATGAGCAGGCGCAGCCAGGGCGGGGCGGCGACGGTCGCGCCGGCCGGGCTCCTGACGAACACGCGGTCCGCCCCGGGATAGCGCTCGAACAGCGCGTCGAGCAGGTCCACGAGCTGGTCGCGGGCGGCCAGCACCGAGGGGTCGACGAGGCCCACGAAGACGTCGGTCGTGGCGATCACCGGGTCCCGCTGCACCGCCAGCACGACCGGGTGGCCCTGGAAGAGGAGCAGGCCGCCCGAGCTGGCGCAGGCCGCGACGATCTCCGGGTGCGCCGCCCCCGAGCGGCCCAGCTCGGCGGCGACCGCAGCGGGGTCGCTCGGCTCGAGCAGGCTCGGGCCGGTCATCGCCATGCGGTCACGGTCTGTCCCCGGCGCCCTCGCCCTCGCCGCCGGCGGCGACGGTGGCGGTGACCAGCGGCTCGACCGCCTCCCTGTAGGCCCCCTCGACCTCCTCGTGGCGCAGCGACTCGACGGCGTCGATGTGCCGGCGCGGCGACCAGTCCGGGTCGCGGGCCAGCCAGCGGTGCCGGCCCAGCAGCGTGGCCACGCCGGCCGAGGTTTCGGCCTCGAGCTCGATCAGCCCGGCCGCCTGCCGCTTGGCCGTGGAGACCTCCTCCGGTGACCACCCCGCGGCGGCCCGCCCGGCCAGGAGCTCCTGGGCGGTGCCGAGCACCTCCTCGAGGTTCTCGGGTGAGGTGCCGATCGCCACGCGCCACGCGCCCACGTCGCGGTAGGCGTCGTAGCGGCCCCAGACGTCGTAGGAGAGCCCGCGCCGCGAGCGGATCTCGCGGAACAGCAGGGAGGTGCCGGTCCCCGCCATGAGCATGGGCAGGACCTCGTACGCCACCCGGTCCGGGTCGGGCGCCGCCGCGCCCCGCCCGCCGACCGCGACCGCCGCGTACGAGCTGCTGGTGCTGACCGAGCGGCGGCCGGTGGCCGGCGGCGGGGGGACCTGGCCGTCCAGCCGTGCCGGCGTGAGCCATGCTCCGTGCGGCAGCGCGCCCAGGGGGCTGTCGTCCAGCGCGCGCCGCAGCTCGTCCACGGTCAGCCCGCCGGCGGCCACGACGCCGACCGTGCCGGCGTGCACCCGCTCCCGCCAGTGCCGCCGCGCGGCGTCCGCGGTCAGGGTGGTGACCGTCTCGGGCGTGCCGCCGACCGGGCGCCCCAGCGGCATCCCCTCGAACACCGTGCGGAAGAAGACGTCGTGGATCAGGTCCATCGGGTCGTCCGCGGCTGCCCGGAGCTCCTCGACGACCACTCGCTTCTGCGCCGCGAGCACCTGCTCCGAGAGGTGCTGCCCGGCCAGCGCCTGTGCGAGCCAGCGGGCGACGTCGACGCCGTAGCGGGTCGGCGCCGCCGCCAGCAGCATCAGGAATTCCCTGGAGGTCAGGGCGTTGGCCTCGCCGCCGACCCCCTGCACGAGCTCCATGCAGCTCAGATCGCCCCCGGGCAGCGGCTGCTCCATCAGCAGGTGCTCGAGCACGTGCGTCATCCCCGTCGTCGCGGGCTGCTCGTCGCGCGAGCCCGACCGGACCCAGAGCGTGACCGTGGTGACCGCCGCCGACGGGCCGGTGGCGACCAGCAGCGGGATCCCGGAAGCGAGCACCGCCTCCTCGACCGGAACGAGCTCCTGGCGCATGCTCATCCTCCACTCGTCGCCATCTCGCCGGAAAGGCCGGCCCGCACCGGCCCGGTGGCTCCCCGCCGCAGCGCCTCGCTCGCTTCGGCCACCACCTCCTCGCGGACCGTGGCCCCGTACACCAGGACGAAGGCGCCGAGCGGGGTCAGCGCCACCAGCGAGCCCGCCGGGCTCTCGAGCAGGGCCAGGCCGTCGCCGCTCGCCTCGCAGTCTTGCAGCGGCATGCCGAACACCGGCAGGCCCGCCGCCAGCGCCAGCCCCGCCGGCCAGCGGCGCTGGACCGAGGCCGCAAGCCACTCGGCAGGGCGCCCCGGCTCCCGGTGCAGCGTGAGCCGGTGCGTGAGCCAGACAGCCCGGCCGATGCCCGTGCCGAGCAGCGCCGCCCGGGAGCGCAGCCGGTCCCGGCGCGAGCGCCGCAGGCCCGCGCGCACCCGTGCCTCGGGCAGGGCCTGCCGGAGGACGGTCGCGGGCATGCCGAACCGCTCCGCCGCGGCCAGCAGCCTGGTGAGCTCCGGCCACCAGCCCAGGGTACCGAGCGACCGCGACAGCAGGGCGCCGCCGGACGGGCTGAGCTCGGCCGCCAGGATCATGGCGTCCAGGCAGTCCCGCGCGTGGAAGGGCCGCTGCGCGCCCTCCTCGACCAGCGCGAGGATCTGGGGGACGACCTCGTCGTCCAGGTGGTGGGGCAGAACGAAGCCCGGCGGCCGAAGGTCCCACCGGCCCACGACAAACCCCGAAGTGGTCAGCTCGATCCCCCGGTAGGGCTGTGCCCGCGAGTCCCGCGGCGCCGTGACCGCCAGCGACGGGTACAGCCGCCCGCCGATGCGGACGAGCGAGAACGCGTGGACCGTCCACTGCGGGCCCAGGCCGCGAGCGCACGGCCACAGCAGCTCCGGGGCGCTGAGCGCGACGTCCAGGTCGTTCGAGGTCCGCAGCCAGCCCGGCGGGTAGCGGTCGCCGATCCTGAACCCCTTGAGCACGACCGCGTCCGGGTCGGTCCGGGTGAGCTCGCCGTACAGGGCCTTGTACTCGTCGTAGAGAAGCGAGCGGTCCTCGACCAGGTCCTGCTGCGGCTGGGGCACGGGGAGCCCGCGGACCTTTCGTGCGCTGGCGACCAGCAGGTCGAGCTTGCTCCTGGCCGCGAACTCCTCGGCCGGCAGCCCCTCACGGGCGGCGGAGCCGGCGATCAGGCCCTCGAGCCACTCGACACGCAGCAGGTCCCTCAGCGGCGGCCTCCTCAGCCTGGGTCGAGAGTCTTGGTCGAGTCCGGTCGCTCCCGCGTCAACAGGCTTCCCAGAAACACGACGCTACTACCGCGTGACTTGTGCGGCAACAGAGCATTCGTCCAAATTCATCCCGCTCTGCCGGCAAGACTTCCCCTCCGGCGCCAGCCGGCCCATGACCGACCTGGACACGGCGGCGGCTCAAGTGGTTTATACATTAAAATACCTTGCGGCCGGGACGAGATATTGGAAAGATAGAAGAGTTCCAGCGCGATTAAGATAGTTGGTGGCTTGATGCCGGTCGAGCCAATGCATCGCGCCATCCTCGCAGCCGACATCGAAGGCTTCGGCCGCCTGGAGCGCAGCAACCCGGTCCGCGCCCGCCTGCGCGCCGCCCTCCACCACCTGCTCGACCACAGCCTCACCCACGCCAGCATCGACCCCTGGCGCCGCGAGCACACCGACCACGGCGACTGCGTCCTTGTCCTGCTCGACCCCCACACCCCCAAAAACCGCCTGCTCCACCCGCTGGTCCCCAAGCTGGCCGCCGCGCTGGCCCGCCACAACCGGGGCGCTGCCGCCGCGGAGCGCCTGCGCCTGCGGGTCGTCATCGCGGCTGGCGAGATCCTCCGGGACGCCCACGGCCACAGCGGCGAGGACCTCAACACCGCCTTCCGGCTGCTGGACTCGCAGCCGCTGCACGCCTGCCTCGCCGACGCCGCCGGCGACCTCGCGGTGATCGTGTCCGACGCCATCTACCAGGCGATCGTCAAGCACGGCTACCGCGGGATCGACCCGGCCGACTACCGCCCGGTGACGGTCGCCGCCAAGGAGACCAACACCACGGCGTGGGTCCATGCGCCCCGGGTCCCCGCACGAGCGCCGCGACCGCGCGCCGCCCGGGCCGCGGCATCGCCGCCGGCGACCGTCAGGCGGGAGGGGCCTGTCACCCCGATCCAGTTGCCGGGGGACGTCGCCTCGTTCACTGGCCGGCGGCGCGAGCTGCGACGGCTGCGCGAGCTGCTCGCAAGCACCGGAAGGCGCTCGGCCGCGGTCGTCTCGGCAATCTACGGCATCGCCGGGGTCGGCAAGTCCGCGCTGGCAGTGCGCGCTGCACACGCGCTCGCCGCCCACTTCCCGGACGGGCAGCTCTACGTGGACCTGCGCGGCGCAAGTGCCTCGGGGTCCTCCCCGCTGGCTCCCCTGGAGGTGCTCGGCCCCTTCCTGCGCGCGCTGGGCGTCGACGGCGAGGACGTACCCGTTGAGCTTGAAGGAGCGGTTGCTCGGTTCCGATCCCTGCTCACCGGCCGGCGCGTCCTAGTCGTCCTGGACAACGCGGCCAGCGCCGAGCAGGTCCGGCCGCTCCTGCCGGCCGCCCCGGGGTCAGCGGCGATCGTCACCTCGAGGCAGGCCCTGTTCATGCTCGAAGGTGCTGTCATATTGCAGCTCGACGTCCTGTCGCCCAAAGAGTCCGTCGCCCTTCTGCGGCGGTTGGCCGGAACCGAGCGCGTCGCAGCGGAGCCCTCCGTCGCCCTGACGGTCGCGCTGCAGTGCGGCTGCCTGCCGCTGGCGCTGCGGATCGCGGGGGCTCGCCTGGCTGCCCGCCCGAGCTGGCCGTTGCACGCGCTGGCCGAGCAGCTCGCCGACGAGCGGCGGAGGCTGGACCGCCTGCAGCTCGAGGGCGGGGGTCTCGGGGTGCGAGCCAGCTTCCAGCTCGGCTATCAGGCGCTGCTGGACTCCGAAGGGGGTGCCCTGGCCGCCCGGACCTTTCGGCTGCTCGGGCTGCTCGACGGAGCCGACGTCAGTATCCCGGTCGCGGCCGCCCTGGTGGACCAGCCGCCTGGCACCGTCGAGACGGTCCTGGAGCGGCTCGTCGACGCCCAGGTGCTCCAAAGCCCTTCGCCCGGGCGCTACCGGCTGCACGACCTGCTGCGCCTGTTCGCCCGCGAGAAGGCGGATCAGGACGAGCGGGTGGCGGCACGGCGTGCCGCCCTGCGGCGGGCCCTGCGCTGCTATCTGGCAACCGCCCAGCGCGCCAACGAGCTGGTGGCGCCGGCCGACCTGCGGCGAAGCGGCGGAGGCGGTGCCGGCGGCGTGGCGCTCGTCGACCGCCGCAGCGCGTTGGACTGGCTGGAGACTGAGCGAGGCAACCTCATCGCCGCCGCGCGGCAGGCCGCGGTCGAGCCAGGGCCACTGGCAACCGCGACGGTGGGGCTCGCCTCTGCTCTGTTCTGGTTTCTCCAGACACGCGGCTATTGGCACGATTGGGAGAACCTCAACCAGTTGGCCGTCCAGGTGACCCGCCGCTTGGGTGACCGCATGCGGGAAAGCCAGGCCCTCAGTGACCTCGCCGGCGCCCACCACCGCCTGGGTCGGGTCGATGCGGCCATCACCTGCCTGGAGGAGGCCCTGCAGATCCACCGCGACCTCGGCAACAGACCCGGCGAGCAGGCGGTCCTGTCGAACCTTGGCATCGCCTACCGGAGGTCGGGGCGCCTCGAGGACGCTATTGCGAGCTGTGACCACAGCCTGGAGATTTCTCGTGAGAGTGGCGACCGGTACGGTGAGGCGGTATTACACAACAGCATCGGAAAGATCTACCGTGAGCAGCAGCGCTTCGACAAGGCCATCACCTCATACGTTGAGAGCCTCAGTATTTTTCAGGAGCTGAGCGACGCCTATGGCCAGGGGAATGCATTGGCCAACCTTGGCGAGGTCTGCTGTGTGGCGGGCCGTGCCGATGAGGCCGTCGCCTATTGCACGCGGAGCCTCACGCTGTTCCGGGAAGTCGGCGACCGGTCGGACGAAGCCGAAGCGCTCTGGCGGCTCGGGAGTGCCTTGGACGCGCTGGGGCAGCGGGATCAGGCGCGCGCTTCTTGGAATGAGGCGCTCGCGATCTTCGAAGCCATCGGCGCTCCCAGGGCCAAGGAAGTTGAGAATCTCTTCAGAGGCGACTCGCCAAGTCTCTGACAAACGAAAGCGATCGGCTGTGATGAGTCAAATCTCGGACAAGAGGCGAAAGTCTCGCGGCAAAGTCAAGACAAACCCGCGGCCTTCCCGGACGAGGTCTCCACGGACAGAGACAACTCGACCGTCACGATGAGCGGTGATGGCCTTGTCATAGTCCTCAGCATTTACGTCAAGCGTAACCCGACGCACCTCACTGTCGACCACACCCAGGACCGAGATCCTTCCGGGACCAGGCTCCTCACCGCTTCTCTCCAGTCGATAGACCGATCCAGTCAGGATCACATCGGGTTGAGGGCTTGTTTCGCGAAGCACCCTTGCAGCCTCAGAAATGGTCGGCATAGCATCATCGTCAAGTGTGACTGCGGAGAGTTCTTCCGGAGCGCGACGCGTCAACGACCAGGCGAAACTGATTGCAACACCTCCTCGACTCTCGCCGCTCATCTCGGCCAGCGCTTCGCACAGGTTGGCGCTGACCCCCTGCTCGACGCCCCTCCGGAAGGCGCCAATGCCGTCTGCCCTCATCGCCACTGAGGCGGCGGCACGCTTCGCCGCCTGCAACGCACTTGCGAGCGTCCGGACGACTCTCCGCTCGAATGGCTCTTCAACGTCGTCGAAGAGCCGACCCGCCTCGTCCGCTGTAAGCTGTGGCGGAACTGGGGAGATCAGGGTAACGACGTAGCTGCCCCGCTCTGTCTGGCCCAGCCGAAGGTTACGAAGATATTCGACAGCCCGGGTCGGCTTTCGGGTGGGATATTGCGGCCGTGGCTCGACTGCCGAGCACGCCGCAGCCAACATCATGTTGCGCGCCTGCTCGACGAGCGCGACCCCATCTTCTATGGGCAAGCTGCTGTCTTCGGTCCCACGCGATTGTGTGCGGACTCGCACGACGTCGACAGCCGCGATCGTCAGATCGTGGAGCACTTCGGTTTCCGAGCGCCGTTCTACAACGCTCAGAACCCTCAATGCTTCGCTGATACGAAGCGGGAAATCACGAAAGGCACGGTCAAGTGGAAGGAGTACTTCGAACTCGTCTTCAGCTTGCAGTACCCACCGGATCGCCCGTTCGGAAGTCTCATCGCCAGCGGGCTGCCATCCATGGAACCGCAGATAGGCAGCAATATCGAGTGGTCGCAGCGACGCAAGCGTCTCATGGTCCTCGATAAGCGCCCTCACGGCAAACCACCAGAACCGATCCGGTCCATGATCGCCGTCAGGCTTTCAACCGACAACTGTTGACTCATGGGCACCGTCACCGTGACGCTACGGGTGTTCATGGTCGACCCCATCCCCCTCAGCGAGGCCCAGTAGCCACACCGTCGAACCTTAGTCTCATGGTGTGACAGTTCCACCCACTCGTCCAGATCAGCGGGCATGACCACTGCGATGAGGATCCGTGGGACGAGGTAGTCCTCATGCCGCAGGTCATTGTAGTTCTTGATGTTCAGGGCGTAGTAGAGATCCCCATCTACAACCTGTGGGGTCGTCCAACTCTTGACCTGGGCATCTAGCCGTGGCGAGCGGATGGTTCCGCGAGGACCTTTGGCCGCGATCGTGACGTCGACGCTGTCGTCGTCAACCACAGGCGTCGTGCACGAGAAGCCGGCCGTCGCTGCGACGGCTTGAACATACGCCTTGCTGAACTGCTCTTGCCTCTGAGAGATCTCCATGTCTTGACGTGCGCTCCGAGCGACGGCCTCGGTGACCCTGAGCCGGACGGGCCACCAGGATGCGCGAACACTATCGCGTTGGGGCGACCCTGCGGGCAAGGGGTGAAGTCCACTGGTCGACCAGGGCTCAGCTCATCAGGCCGGCATGTCACCGCCCCCGCTCCCCGGATCCGGCGAGCGGGGGCTCATTTCGACCGGATTATTCTATGTTTGCTTGGCAGCCCGGCCGCAGATTAGGCTTTCAGAAGCCACCCGCATGTTCCCCCTCAACGGAGGCATCGAGAGTGCTGATCCGGCTGATCCGGCGCGTCCATTCCTACGGCCTCATGCGGCCCGCAACTCTAGGAGTTTTTGCCCTGATCGCCTGTGACGTCTGGCGCGCGTTCACTGCGCCAGGATTGGCGTGAAGTATATCTGCTGAAGGATGTAGGTGCAAGTTCATGGACCGCACCCTGCATTTGCGGTCCATGAACTTGCAGGTGGCGGCGCCCGACCCGAAGCTCCTGGGTCGGCGCCGCGGAATGGGGGACGGCGACGACGTACACGCCGAGCTGGGTTGTGGGCAGGGCCACCACCGTATTGCCGTTGCTTGCAGTGAGGGCGTCGGCCAGAGCGCTGCCGAGCCCCACGCCGAGGACGGTGCCAAGGACCGCCCGAGGACCGCGATCAGCACGGCCAGCGCCAGCCGCGCCGTGATCAGGTTGAGGATCTGATCGAGGGTGGCGGCGGTGGACTGCTTGAAGCCGGCCTGATCGAGCACCTTGGTGCCGAGGTAGGCGCTGAGGAGGCCGCCGCCACCGCCAACAGCGGCGGCAGCGGTCGGGTCCATCCCGGCTGCCGCTACCGCCCCGTCACATTCGTCAGCCCCTCGACCAGCGGCGGCTGCGGCGGGCGACCATCAGGAGGTGCTCGTCGACCCAGTGGACCTCGGGGCCGGGCAGGCGGGCCAGGAACGTGTCGATGGCCGCCGACAGCTCGTCCGGCGCGTAGAGGGAGAACGTCGAGTAGTGGCGCCCCTCGGCCTGAGCCCGGAGCCGCTCGGGCGTGCTCGCGCGCGGGTAGCGGAAGGTCCGCGTGCCGACGAGCGCGAGGCCCCTGGTCTGGCGGACCGCCGCCCTGAGCGCCTGCTCGCTGTGCAGGCGCTGCTCGTGCTCGGCGAAGCCGGGGAAATAGCGGCCCCAGATCGTGCGCGCGTTCTGCTCCGGGGTGCGGGTGTAGACGAAGAGCCGGCCATCGGGCCGCAGCACGTGGGTGGCGCCCGTCAGGAAACGGCCCAGGTCGAAGTGGTGCACCGAGTTGAACGAGGTCACCAGGTCGAGGCTCTGGGTCCGGACCGGCAGCTCCTCGGCGGTCGACAGCAGCGGCGCGACCCAGGCGCCGCCCTGGTTGGCGACCTGGAGCTCGGCCAGCATGGCGGCCGAGACGTCGGAGGCGATCAGCAGCGAGCCCTCGGGAAGCAGGGCGCGCAGGAGCTTCGAGTACCGTCCGGTCCCGCAGCCGACGTCGACACCGGTGACCGGACGGTCGGGCAGGAGCTCGCGGATCCTGCGCACCGGTGCTTCGTCGGTTGTGCGCAGCGACTCGTAGACGGACGCGACCTGCTGGAAGTGGTCACGCAGGCTCATAGTCCGCACCTCCTCGCGGTGGCCCGGGGCGCCGGCGCGGCCCGGGTCGGTTGGCCACCATCATGCGCTGGCCCTGCCCCGTTCACACCCCGCTCACCTGAAGGACGCCGAAGACATCGAGACGATGTCGACATCTGGAGCGACGTGCGCGGGCTACCGCGGGGTCCCTCAAGTGCTCCAACGACACGGTCGAGAACTGATGGTGGGACGGACGTGGGGTGACGAGGCCCGCGCGACAGGGGTATGCGCACACGACAGAGCCTACCCTGAGAGGTGACATTGACTGCGCAGGGCGGTCTCCAGCAATGATGCGCTGGGTCGTCGGGTCGAGCCTGAGGTTTCGGCTCCTGGTGGTCGGCGCCGCCGCGGCGGTCATGATCCTCGGCGTCACACAGCTCCGCAGCATGCCGGTGGACGTCCTTCCCGAGTTCATGCCGCCGCACGTGGACATCCAGACCGAGGCGCTGGGTCTCTCCGCCAACGAGGTGGAGCAGATGGTCACCGTCCCGATGGAGCAGGACCTGCTCAACGGGGTGGCCTGGCTCGACCAGATCCGCTCCGAATCGGTTCCCGGGCTGTCATCGGTCGAGCTGGTCTTCCAGCCGGGGACCGACATCCTGCGCGCGCGGCAGGTGGTGCAGGAGCGCCTGTCACAGGCGGCGGTCGGGCTGCCCAACGTGTCGAAGCCGCCGGTCATGCTCCAGCCCGTGGCATCGACGAGCCGGGTCATGATGATCGGGCTCTCCTCGAAAGAGCTGTCCCTGATGGAGATGTCGGTGCTCGCCCGCTGGAAGATCAGGCCGCGCCTGATGGGCGTGCCCGGCGTGGCGAACGTGGCCATCTGGGGCCAGCGGGAGCGGCAGCTCCAGGTGCAGGTCGACCCGGAGCGGCTGCGGCAGCGCGGTGTCTCGCTGAACCAGGTCATCAAGACCACGGGGAACGCGCTGTGGGTGTCGCCGTTGAGCTTCGTGGAAGCGTCGACCCCCGGCACCGGGGGGTTCATCGACGGCCCCAACCAGCGGCTCGGTATCCAGCACGTCCTGCCGATCAGCACGCCCAGGGACCTGGCCCAGGTGACCGTCGAGGACACCGGCGGCAGGACGCTGCGCCTGGGCGACGTCGCCCGGGTGGTGGAGGACCACCAGCCGCTCATCGGCGACGCCGTCGTCAACGACAGCCCCAGCCTCATGCTGGTGGTCGAAAAGGCGCCAGGGACCAATACCCTGGAGGTCACGCGGGGCGTGGACGCGGCGCTGGACGCGCTGCGGCCCGGCCTCACCGGCATCCAGATCGACCCCACCATCTTCCGGCCCGCGTCCTTCATCCAGTCGGCAATTCACAATGTGGGCACGGCGCTGCTCGTCGGCTTGATTCTCGTGGTGCTGGTGCTGGGCGCGTTCCTGTTCGAGTGGCGCAGCGCGCTGATCAGCCTGGTGGCGATCCCGCTGTCGCTGGTGGCGGCCGTGCTGGTGCTGGACCTGCGCGGCGCCACGCTCAACACCATGATCCTGGC
>WNGF01001485.1_pt1 | contig 36303 bp, 36 predicted proteins | sample 5400641 | NCBI WGS metagenome assembly WNGF01 (sample SAMN13153371, study PRJNA577476) | soil metagenome | isolation source: 80 cm soil or saprolite under grassland replicate 2 | place: USA:California | collected 2016-06-15 | reverse complement strand
GCGGGTGCGCTCGTACTCGCGAAATCGGTCCTGGGAGGCTTGCATCATGAGTACTCTATTGCGACCGTGGGCGCGAGCGCGTGACCGCTCAATAGGGAAGGGCGGAAACAAAGGCGACGCGATTATTTGCGGAGCACAATGGCGGAGTGGAGATGATTCCGCTGCTCGAGCAAGCAGTGCGTACAGGCGAACGCTTTCGCGTGGTCTACATCGAAGCAGTGGATCCGGAGGCAGAAACGGCTCAGATCGCCTACGCGAAGCCGCTCGAAAAACTGTGGTTTCGGGCCACCCGTTTCGACCAGGTGAACGGCGAGTTCGACTTCGACGAGGCGTAGGAAAGCCGGAGGACGTCTCGCGTTGACTCAGAGAGCGGTCCAATCCTTTCGCATGTCTCGGTCGCATCGAGTGCGCGAATTCTAAAGACCTGAACGGTCACCGCCTCGCATCGCGGGAGCAAAAAAAGATCGCACCAAAGGGCTCCCATGGTGGTCGTTGCCGGAACGGTAGATCAATCACGTCGTGAATGACTATCATGCACCGCTCGAGTTTCAGGTCATCGACACAATCTGAGCCCGACGCCGCCAATCCGCTATGTCGTGCGGCGATCGACATATTCGTGCAGGCTTAGTAGGCGAACCCCCCGGAAGTTTTCAAGGGCGAGTAGCGCATGGTCGCCAGTCACAATCGCCTGTGCGCGTCCGGTGAGCGCGCATTCCAGCACTCGGTTCTCCGGATAGTCCTTGACGACTCGCAACCTGCGGCGCGGGCTGACGAACGTCGCGAGGGTCGACATGAACACGGCGACTCGTGAGAGTTCTTCCGCATCTCGGTAGAACTTGCGCGCAAGGATCCCAAGCGATTCATCGAGGATGGGCTTGGACACGACGAGCTCGTCCTGCTCTTCGATAATTCTTCGCAATGCAGCTTCGCCACCTCCGCCGGGGAACACTAGCAGTTCGTTGAAAAGCAGCTCAACTTGAACACCAGCGCATCGTGAAAATGATTTGTTCGAGTGGTAGGACGCGGGGTTTCGGCTCTCGCCACCGGGTTCGACCTGCTTTGGAGGCCGTTTCGGATCGGTTTGGCGCACAGCGAAGACACCTCTCCTGTCGATCACCCGCTTTCAGCGAAAAGTTTCGGCAGCCGGCGCAGGTTGACGGCGGTCATGGTCAAAGCGAATACCAGCTCGGCGCGCTCGAGGCCACGCAGCTTCAATTGGCGCAGCGTGCCGTGCTGCTTGCCATCGCCGAAGATGGTTTCGATCAGCTTGCGAACGATTTGACTCACGGCATAGCCGGCATGGCGCGTGGTGCGCTCATCAATCGCACTGGCACGGCCCTTGGTGTTTTGCGCAACATGCGGAGTAACGCCGATAGCGCGGCAGTCAGCCACGAAGTCGGCCGTGTCGTAGCCCTTATCGGCGCCCACCGTCTTGCGCGCTTCGCCCGGCTGCGCCGCCAGCATCTCCAGGGCGGCTTCGCGTTCGGCCATTCCGTTCGCGTGGGTCAGACGATGATCGACCACCAGCCCGTTGCGATTCTCCATCAACGCGTGCCCCATGTAATAAGGCAGCGCCTCGGCGTTCTTGCTCTTGCGATACAGCCGCGAGTCGGGATCGGTACGGCTCTCATGGCTGTCGTTGGTGCGCTTCTGATCCCGGAAGTTGACCTCGGGATTGCTCTTCGAGCCACTCGACGGCGGCGGTGGGCCATCCTTGGGCACAAAGCTCTTCTGCGAGGCCCAGGCACGAATCAGCGTGCCGTCCACCGAAAAGTGTTCGCTGCTCAACAGTCCTTTCGCGCGCGCCTGCGCGAGCACTTCCTCGAACAGCGCGCCGCTCGCGTCATGCTCGATGAGGCGGTCGCGGTTCTTGGAAAAAGTGGAGTGATCCCACGGACTGCGCACGGAGAACAGTGTGTCTTGCATGAAATCCTCACCACGCATCGCTCTGTCCCCGGCAAGAAGATTACGAAAACCGTTGCCAGAACAGTAGCCGCAATCCACTCTTTTGCAAGTCGAATTTCAACAAACTGCTAGTGCGGAAACGAGGATGCTGGCGTCGAAAACGACTCTCACTGCGCAAGATAGCGCTCGAGATCTTCCTCGGTGAGCAGCCCCTTGTCGCGCGCAGTCCGGCTCCAGTATCCCCGGATGGCGCGAAGGCCTTCCCCGCGTCGAGCAATGCGCGCCTGTCGAAGCGCATCTTGGATCACGGCATTGAGAGTCTTGCCTTCAGCCTTGGCGAGGGCCGCGGCCTTGCGCGCGAGGTCAGCGGGAAGGGAGATAGTCTTTTTGACCGCGTTGCCCATGCTGTTATGCGCCGAAAACGTGCTGGTATGAATAAATCATACCGCGCCTCCTGAAACGTGACAAAAACGTGACGATCTCGGCGGGTTTCGATGACAGACTGCGCGCCGCAGGCAAGAGCATCCTGCATGATTCTCCGGACTTCCAACGCGACTTGCTCGCGACACGGGAATCACGAGAGCCACAGACATGCCTGCTACGAACATAGCGACCGCGCAGATCCTGTTCGGTGAGAGCGGCTCATTCGATCGGCCAACGGCGCAGAACTGTTCAGATGTCAGAGGAAGACCCGTCCTGTGCTGACAGGCTGAAGATCGAAACTTGTCTGCGATGTGCGCACGACCTCGCGGCGGTTCAATCCCAAAGTGTGTCGATCCCGATAGACTTCGTAGAGCCGGGGCGGCTGCTCTTTGGCAGCAATAAGGCGAACGACTTCATCTCTCATGTGTTGCGGAGTGTGCAATCCGAAATAGATGCCTGTTAGCAGGTGCGAGGACAACTGCAGAGGGAGGAAGTGCGGGTGCAGATTGCCGTCCGCTGGCATGTCTTCCACCATCGCATAAAATCGCCACTCGCTCTCATAGCTCCAGGCGACGTCCTTTGTGGTAAACGCGGCAAGCACCGACCGTTCTAGTTCAGCGTGCTTGTTCAGCAGGTCAATAGTAGGTCGCTGTGTCTGATATGAAACCGGATGTAGATTCGCTTTCCGTAGTTCGTCGACCACGCTGTACTGAAGCACAATACCCCCATGAGCATGCGCCCCGCTCGTGGTTCGGTACACGCCGTAGTGTGCCCACATGACAGGGTTGTTCTCATGCTCGCTGAAGCAAGCAATGCGCGCGCGTGATGCCATCCGACCGATGTAATCGCGATACATTGAATCAGTGAAGCTGCAATGGTTCTCCAGGGTCAGCTGGGTAAGCCTCTCAATTTCGTCTTCCATTTCCTTCCGTGATCGCGGGGCTGGAACGAAAGAGGCACTCTGCCCGCGCCAATAGGTCCGGATGTCATCGACTTCACCAACAAGCCGAACTTCAGGAAGGACTTCTTCCGGATCGTTCAGTGAACCGGCGGGCGACAGAAATACCTTCGTTTGCCCGATTTCGCTTCCCAAGCGATCTCGCCAATTGTTTTCCGTGTATGACCTATAGCGATAGAGACGTGGTGGGAGCTTTCCCGAGTAAGGAGTGTTCGTGAAATTATCGGGAATATCGACCCACTCACCCGATGGATCGTTGAATTTCGCTTCACTCATCCGCCGCTCTCCAGTTGTCGCGAGGTTGTGCAAGCACTTGACGTGCCAGCGTTCGAAGGCCAACGTTTATGCTGTAGTGGCGCGACCAATATCTCGACTCGGCGCGGAAGCATTCGGTCACCGTTTAATGATCGAATGCGTCGACGAACGACCGCCCTCGATGATTCCTTCGAAGGTACGGTTCTGGCCGAGGACGGCGTCGCGCCCCGTTGCTATAGTCCGCAGGATCCAGATGCCGAGATACGTCATGGCCGATATTTCCGAACGCCCGCCCCTTCCCGATCGTCTCTCCGTCAACCCGCGCAGCCCCCATCATGTGCCAGCAGTGTTTGAGCACGATATCGGCATTCGCCTAAACGACAAGGAGCGCAAGGACGTGCAGGAGTATTGCGTCAGCGAGGGCTGGGTGAAGGTTCCAGCCGGCAAGACCCTCGATCGCAGCGGCGGACCACTGCTGATCAAGCTCAGGGGAAAGGTGGAGGCGTTCTACCGGTGAGACATCCCGCCGATAGGCGAATGAACCAACTCGGGTGTTTCCAGGCAAGAGGCCGCTCTCGGTAGAGTTTCCCAAAGACCACTGTTGGCCGATGGCCGCCCAAACGCCAACACTTACCGGTCTCGCCGGTAACTAGGCTTGGGTAAGCTCCCATCTGATTCTTCGGCTCACGCCACCGCGGCCGCAAACTTCTGAAACAGATCTCCGGGCAGCGAGTGCTTTAGTCGCCAAGTAATTGCCATTGGTAGCTCCCCGACGTGGCTCACATACGTCGCGGGGCCAAGGAACACAAATGCGCGCTCGTCTGTGTTTAGACGCGCAAAAAGAAATATGTGGTTGCCTATGGACGCGTGGCGCTGATACCGCAAACCTGTTGACCTGCCCGGGTTTTTCGGACCAGTCGTAACTTGAGACAATGGCTCCCGCTGACGAAGCGAGGAGCTGATGAAGAAGGTCCGATTTACCGAAGAACAGATGGTCGCCATCTTGCGAGAGGCTGATAGGAGTCCGGTCGCCGATGTGGCGAGGAAGCATAAGGTCAGTGAGCAAACAATCTACGTCTGGCGAAGGCGATTTGGGAAGCTCGAGCCGGCGGACGTGAAGCGATTGCGCGAGCTGGAAGCTGAGAACGCGAAGCTCAAGCGCATGGTCGCTGAGCGCGAGATGTCGATTGAGACGTTGAAGGAAGTCAACCGCCGAAAATGGTGAGCTCGCAGGCCCGAAGGGACCAAGTGGCTTTGGCGATGGAGCGTGGGCATTCCCAGCGCCAAGCCTGCGAGCTGATCGAGCTGCCCCGCTCAATGTTGAACTACCGTCGCGGCGAGCCGAGCGCGACGCACCGGCGCTCGATGCGATGCGGCGGATCGCCGCCACCTATCCACGCTACGGATATCGACGGGTGCGGATCTTTCTGCGCCGAGAGGGCCATCCCATGGGTCCGGAACGCGCCTATCGGCTCTGGCGCACCGCCGGCTTGCAGTTGCCACGCCGTCGTCCCCGTCGTCGCTTAACGAATTCACGGCCGCGTCCGTTGCCGGCGCGCGGTCCCAATCAGGTATGGGCCTACGATTTTGTCCACGACGCCTGCGCCAATGGGCAGAAGCTCAAATGCCTCACCGTCATCGACGAGTTCACGCGTGAGTGCCTTGCGATCAACGTGGCGGGCAGTATCCGCTCCGCGCGCGTCATCGAAGTACTCACCCGCCTGATTAGCGTGCGCGGCGCGCCGGTGTTCCTGCGCTCGGACAACGGACCCGAGTTCGTGAGTAAGGCGATCCTGGAATGGCTCGCCGAAGCGAAGATCGACACCGCCCTGATCGATCCTGGCAAGCCGTGGCAGAACGGCGACAACGAGAGCTTCAACGGCAAGTTCCGCGACGAATGCTTGAACATGGAATGGTTCCGCAGCCGCACCGAAGCTCGCGTCCTCATCGAAATCTGGCGGCGCCATTACAATGACATCCGGCCGCATTCAAGTCTCAACTACCGCACGCCGTACGAATTCCGTCGCCACCACGAGTCCACCCAACAGGGAGCCATCCTCAAGTAGGAAGTGGTCCGAAATTCCCCAGGCAGGTCAATGAGCGACCGAGAGTAATTGGTATTTTAGCTCGCCCTTTGCCAGCACTTCTTGACAACCAGATTGTCTCAGCCTCTGACTCAGTTGTGCCCTGGAAGAAAAATCCAAAGCCGCTCCGAATGCTTTTGCTGAATCGCTGGTCTTGGATTCAAGATAGGCAGAAATGGATGCACCGCGAGCAGAGTCCTGCGAGAATGTCGTACTGCTTACAGACGAGGAAAATTGTGCCAAGCACGGGTTAGTGACGAATAAACACGTACACCAGCCCAGTATTAATGTTGCTGTCCTGAGGAAAATCATGTGGCGACGGTCGCTTTCAGTTGATGCGTGGCCTTGTACTTGTCTGCGAGAAAAGCGGCTGCACTGTTTATTGATGCTATGTCTCGTTGGCACGAGCTGTACAGTCGTTGCGCCTCACGAACCGCCAACGAATCGGATTTTGGACGTCACTGTCGCTGACAATGCGAGTTCGGCGCAAGAAGTGCAAGCCCTCTTGGCCGATGCGACGGTATTAACTGGGGTACGCCAGGACGAGCCATTTCCCACGACGCTGCGTCGCGGGAGGCAAAACGCAGTCAAGACAAACTACTATATCCGTGAAGAATCGCCGTTTTATCAGTGTCGTTCGCCAGGCGCGAACCCCTCTTGCAATGCCAGCCCACGGGCAGCGATCACAGCGAACGACGGATGGCCGACTGGACTGCCTCGAGCGTGCCTAGGGAAGCTCTGAACTACAGGTCATGAGATCCATTTTCGATGCCGGAAAACTTGATCATGATCGATGCTGGGCTGCGATTTGATGCCGAAAATGAGGTTTGGGCGTCAACTTCGGTGTCGAGATTTGCCGTTTTCCACTCACAGGGCGGATTGCGCCCCTTCGGGCAACAATCGTCGTCGCACAAGGTACAGATTCGCCAGCGCGAACATCGCAAACGTTCGCGCTGTGTTCTTGGCCAGGCCGCGGTAACGAACCGTGGCGAATCCCCACAGTCGCTTGACCACATGAAAGGCGTGTTCCGCCCGAGCTCGGCAGCGCGAGCGTGCGCGATTGATCATGCGCTGATATGCGGTCAGTGGATGGTAATGAGTCTTTGGCCGGCGGTTCACCCGATAGCGGATTCCGGCGTGCTTACAGTGCTGCCGATGATCTTCGCACCAGTACGCCTGATCCCCGTACAGCTCATCTTCGCCACCATGGAGCAGCCCATCCAACTTGGTGATGTCCGCCTCGTTGGCAGGTCCGGTGACCAAGCTGTGTACCAAGTCTTGCTTACTGGCGCCGACGTGAACCTTCATGCCAAAGGTCCATTCCCTCTTGTTCTTCTTGCCGTGGCGCATTTCTGGATCACGGCTGTTGGTGGCATTCTTGGTCGAGGTCGGGGCGCTGATGATCGTCGCATCCACGATGGTTCCCGACTTCAACAACAGCTTCTTCTCCTCCAGCAGTTGACGCACCTCGGCAAACATTTTTTGCGTCAGCTTGTGCTTTTCGAGCAAGTGCCGAAAATTGAGAATCGTCGTCTCGTCTGGAATCGCATCTTCCGCCAGCTCGATTCCGGCAAAGCACCGCATCGACTCCATGTCGTAGAGCGCGTCTTCGGCCTGCGGGTCGGACAAGTTGAACCATTGCTGCATGAAATAGATGCGCAGCATCCGCTCCAATGGCATCGCCGGCCGACCACCCGTGCCCTTCGGATAATGCGGGGCAATCAGCGCCAGCAGCCGTTCCCAAGGCACGACCGCGTTCATCTCGGCCAAGAAACGCTCGCGCCTCGTCGTTCGGCCTTTGCCACTCCACGCCAACGATGCGAAGGTCGTCTGTTTCATCGATCCAGCTCCTTGCAATCCGCCTACTTGAGCTTACGAAACAAGGGCAAATTCGCAAGGCCTATTTCAGAGCTTCCCTAGTTGGCACGCGAAGGATATAGGTGTTGCCACCTAGCACGCGCTTGCCAGCGCGCTCCAGCACAGACCAGCGAGCAGATGTGCCGGGCTGGAGTTTCCCTGCCTGTACTGCCCAACCCACGACCCAATCCGCATTCGGCGGCATTTCAATCGCGAAGGAGGCTGCAAGCGCGTCGACGATTGCGAAGGCTGCCCGCAGATCCAATTTAAATTCACGAGCGCGCCGGAGCTCCTCCGGCAACAAGCCGGGTTCCGCGGGACGCGCGCCTTTCGCTGAGACACCTTGTCTCGTCGGGAAGATCACCCGCAAGACCGCGTCCCTCGGTAGACCTGCTCGGGAGACGAGAATCTCGATACGCCTCGCCTGATCGCTGGGGTTGCGAATGTGCATCAGATCGAAGCCGCGCGGAACAGAGGTGGCCCCGTTTGTTAGGACAGGATTTCCGGTTTCTTAAGTGAAGTTCCTGCGGTTGTAGATTGTCCGCGGTGGTGCGCAGCGGGTAACGAGATTCAACATCATGCTGCGCATTTGGTCTCGAGCTTCCCGAAGTATGCCGTGTCCGGCGTCATTCCGCCGAGCGATGAGTGAGGACGATGGGAATTGTAGAAAGTGAAGTAGCTGGTCAGCTGCTGCTTGGCCTCGGCGACGCTCTCGTAGGCATGCAGGTAGACGTGCTCGTACTTGACGCTCTTCCACAACCGCTCGACAAACACGTTGTCGATCCAGCGTCCCTTGCCGTCCATGCTGATCTTGATCTGGTGGGCTTTGAGCACCTTGGTAAAGTCGTCGCTCGTGAATTGGCTGCCTTGGTCGGTGTTGAAGATCTCCGGTGTGCCGTACTTGGCGATCGCCTCTTCGAGCGCTTCGACGCAGAAATCCGCGGTCATGCTGATCGATATCCGGTGCGCCAGGACCCGCCGGGTGGCCCAGTCGATGATCGCTACCAGGTATACGAAGCCGCGACGCATCGGAATGTAGGTGATGTCGGTTGCCCAGGCGTGGTTGGCCTGGTCGATGGTCAAATCCTTCAGCAAGTACGGATAGATCGGATGGGCGGGATGCGGAGCACTGGTGTTGCGCTTGCGGTAAATGGCCGTGATGCCGATCCGCTCCATGAGCGTTCGACCATGCTTACGACCGACCTCGATACCCTCCAGCTTGAGCATGTCGCGCAGCATGCGGGCGCCAGCGAACGGGAAGTTCAAGTGCAACTCGTCGATCCGTCGCATCAACACCAGGTCGGCGTCGGATACCGGCCGTGGCAGGTAGTACACGTTCGAACGCGACAGATCCAGCAGCTCGGCTTGCCGCGTCACGGGTAGCTTATGGGTCACGTCGATCATTTCTTTGCGCTCGCACCGTCGATACGACCGAGCGCACCGGCCAAAAAATCATTCTCCAATGCCAATTGGCCGATCTTGGCCTGCATGTCCTTGACACTGGGCCCCTGGGACTCCCGCTTCTCGGCCGGGGTTAGGAACACGCCCATTGCTCCTTCCAGCAACTGCGTCTTCCACTGCACGATCTGACTGGCATGGACATCGAACTTCTCCGACAGCTCGGCCAAGGTCTTGTCCCCCTTGAGCGCGGCCAGCGCCACCTTCGCCTTGTACGTCGCCGTGTGGTTCCTTCTTGGTCTCTTCATTACTGCTCCTTTGTCGGGGCGACTGCGTCGCCCATCAGAGCAGGTTCTTCACTTAAAGACGAGTCCTAAATTCCGGGACCACTTCTGTCGTCCAAGAGGTGCCACCGTTCGTGGTGCGCCAGATCTCTCCCGCCTGCGTTCCCGCGTAATACGTCGCAAAAGCACTCGAAGACGCAATTCCCAGTGCCGTAATTCTTACACCAGAAGTAAGCGTCGGGCTCGCGTTGCTCCAGTTGACCCCGTCGGTGGTTTTTACGACTCGCCAGATTTGAGGGTCGGTCGGCATGGCTTGTGTCCAGCCGGCTGCAAGCGCTGCGCCTGCAACGCCGTCGTCGGTGACGAGCGGGCTTGCGATCGTTACGCCCGCAGGCGCCGTCCACGTTATGGTGCTGCCGCCGCCGGCAGTTCCGGGCACTGGGCTGGCCAACTCGTATAGGCCTCCATTGCAGTTGCCGTACAACGTGCTTGCATCGGCGGCATCGATCGCGACGTCTGCGCCGTCGCATCCCCCAGGCTGGTACCACGTCCGGTTTCCGAACGACAGAACGGTGCCGTTGTCTTGCGTGCCGCCGGCCATGATGTTGGCGGAAGCCTGTTGCGACGTCGCACGGTAGTACTCGGTCAGAATCATGCCGTGCGAGACGTTGGTCCAGTTCCAAGCGGCGAGCGACGTGTCGGTCGACTTGTAGAGTCCACCATCGTTACCGACATAAACGATCTTGCTGTTCGATGGATCGAACGCGATCGCGTGATGGTCCGCGTGTACGCCCACAGGCATTCCGAGATTCGGACCCTGCCAAACGTTCGGCCAAGTCACGCCGCCGTCCGTACTGCGGTATATCGAAAGCGCACCGCCCCACACAATATTGGCATTCGACGGATCGACCGCGAGTGCTGCGTTGTACCACGAATAGCAGAACGTCCCTGCGCAGGAGTCGTTGAGTGCGCTTGCCCCCGCAAGAGCCGACCACGCGTTGCCTCCACCGGCGGGCGGCTCCGCCGCGGTCGTGGTCTTGTACACGCCTTGCAGTTGTCCCGTGTTCGCCTCGACCTTCGCGTACAGCGTCGCCGGACTACTCGCAGCGAGAGCGAGCGAGATGGTGCTTGAGGTCGCGGTCGGGATGCCGGTGCTTCGGTTATTCCACGACGTGCCATCGTATTTCCAGATCCCGCGTCCGAATGCGAGGCTCGGGCTGCGCGCCCCCGCGTAAACTAAACGTGGCGTTACCGAGAAGTCGACAGCGAGGTCGCTCGTCCAGGCGTCGAAAGCCGCGAGTCGCGCGAAAGAGATTGTCGCTCCGGCGCGCGTGCCGATGTAGACGCCCGCGCTCGTTGCGGCGTAGACATTGTTGGGCGCGGCGGGATCGACGATGAGGCGATAGATGACTTGATTGTCGAGATCGGTGCCGCTAACCTTTGTCCACGAGGCCGGATCGCCGCCAGACGCCGAACGCATGATGCCCAGTCCTCCGCGCCACCCGCCGTGGTAGTTGGGATCGCCGCCGCCCGCGAACACCTCGTTTGGCGAGGCGGCGTTGACGGCAACGGACGCGAATACGGTCGAAAGGAAATCGTCGGAAACGCGCTGCCAGCGACGTGCGCCGTCAACCGATCGCCAGATGCCCCCGACGGTCGTGACGAAAACGCGCGACGAGTTGGTCGGATCGACGGCGATGCCGGTCACGCGACCATTGATGTTGGTCGGACCGAGCGACGACCACGCGCAATTGTTCGGGTCGAGAGCGCCCGGTGCTCCTGGGCCGGGACGATCGAGCCATTCGGCAGGGCGCGGCGGCTTGCCCAATGACTGGCGCATCCGCTTCAGCCCTTCGTAGGACCGCAAGCGCGAACTTTCGAAGGGCCGCTTCATGGAGATTGCCCGACGATCGAGGTACCGGTCGCCGAACTCCTCGAGAAGGTTTTCCTCCGTGGTCTCGCCGTGTGCCAAGGCGTTCCGCAGTACGTTCTGCGTGAGGCCGGGTCTCGCTGCAGACTGTCTATTACGGTCGCCGCACTTGAATGCATAGTCGGCGCGAGCCTTGCGCCGGTCCCTTCCTTTTCGGTATTCGAGATCGAGCCAACCGGATACGCTGGCGGCTCCGGCGCGGCCGAGTTCACGGACATGGACGATCTCGCGACGTTCGCCCTTTGTGAGCGGCAGCCGAACGAAGGGTGTCATCGACCCGTCGCTTCCGACGAATCGATACTCGACGTATTCGCCCTGCGTCCCCTCGACCACGGCGCGAAACCGCGCCATCGTCGGACATTCGCCTATGGGCGTGCTGACGTCCGCCGAAAGCTTGAAGAGGTCCTGCGGTTGCGCGGACAGGCTCGTCATAAACGATACGAGGATCGCAGCGACGCCTGCCGGAACAGGTTTGCGGAGAGACTTCGTAGTCATGAGCGATCCCCAGGACACGGTGTGGTGCGCGCGCCCGCGCGTCGCGTTGGACATCGGCGTTTGAAGTGAGCGTTTCGCGCTAACACGCGTCAGTCGACAATTCTCACCATGAGCGTCGACGACCCGCTGATCATTCCGTCCGGCTGCCGCTGAATCATGACGACTTCGTAGTTGCCCGGCTTGGATCCGCGTCCGACGATCCCGCCGAGCACTAGAGGAGTAAATCGCCCGCGGCCAGCCATGATCGGCAGCCTTACCCGAGGCAGAGGCTCCAGGAATACGACTTCGCGGCCGTCGTACCACCCGAGGTGCCAGGCTGCTCGACGATCGAGGCGGAGGATGTCCCGTGCCGCTCCCGTGCCGGTTGCGATCGTCGCTGGCTTCCTGACGTCGTCCGGCGACTGCTTCGGTTGGTGATCGAATTGTCGCAGGCGGCGTCGGAGCAGCGGATCGAGCAAATCGACGAAGAGCTGTACCTCGCGCGGGAGGCGCCCGCGATTGAACTCGACAATGAGGTAGTCGGCCATGTTCTCGTCATTGCCGACGACCGCTGCGATCGCGAAGTCCTGGCCGGCGTTGGTTCCGACGATGGAAATGTTCTTCTGCGCGAGATTGTTGTCGTCCCAGACATGATTTCCGGTCGACACGGGGCCGTCGTGCGGCGTGATTTCCGCGAGTAGGCACGGATGCCAATGCACCGTGCCTGCCGACGTCACCACGTCTTCCGGTGGGATCAACCCCGAGGGCCACTCGACGTTGACGATCTGCTCGGCACCCGGCCCAATGCCGCTGACCTTCGCCTCACCGATAAAGTAAGTCCCAGGCGTCATCGGCGTCGGCAACGGATCGCCGGGGCCGTTCGTCGGTTGAAATGACGACGGATAGGTGAATTCCAGGCCCGGCCAATGCGTCACCGAAATTCGCACCCACGCATCGAGCGACGTGTCGGTGCCGTTGTTGCGCACCCGGGCATAGACCCAATTGGACTGGCTGCGCATGGGATCCTCGTGCGGGCCCTCGGTGACGTAATTCGGTGGCAGTGCGCCTGGATCGGAGCCCGGCGACAATCGGCGACACCAGATGTCGGGGCTGTTCCAGAACGCACCGGTCGAGGCGACGGCGCCCGTATCCGCGAGATTGTCGCGGACCACGAGATCGCGCGACGTCGCGAACGAGATCGCGGTTTGTACGGCCGCGCCGGCATCGACGCGACCATAGCCGTACCAGCCACTTTTCACCGCCGGTAGACCGGATGTGGCCGAAGGGTCGCCGTTCGCGTCAAGCCACTGGCCGACGGGGTCGGTGTTGCCGAGGTCGAACTTGACCGCAGTGTCACGCAGAATTTGGCGTGCCTCGATGTACGTCAGCGCCGGATTCGCGGATAAGACGAGCGCCGCCACGCCCGCGCATAGCGGCGTTGCCGACGATGTTCCGCCAAAATTGTTGCGATGATTCGCCGGTCCAGTCACGACCGGATCGCCCGGTCCATGCGGGTTGAGGAGGCCCGCGTTCAACGTGAGCGAATTGGTCATCGCGTTCACTGCCGTGATCATCGATGGCTCGCTTCCGAGGGCGCCTATGGCGCCGATGTGAATGACGGAGCCCACTGCGAATCCAGCGACATTGGCGACCGTCAAGGCGTTCGCCCCCGCGAGCGTGGCTGCCGAGAGTGTCGTTTGCGACTGCGCGAAACTGATGAGATTACCCGTTCCAGCATGTGCAGCGCCCCAGGGCATGTAGCCCGTGGGCGGGTTATGGACAGTCGGCATCGCGTCCTGCGACGGCGAGCACAGCGCGATCTGACCCCATCCCGAATACGGCGCACGAATCTCCGTGACACCGTCATCGTCGATCGACGTCCCTGCGATACCGAAGCACTTCTCATAAGCACCGTAAGGCCGCGCGGTGACGTTGTTCTGGTTCTGGTTGCCAGTGGAGAAGAAGCACATCGTGCCCTTGCCGCCGCGACCGAAGGTTGTCACGAAGTCGAGCGTCGCGTGCGCTGTCCCGGACAAGGGCGCACCGGCGCCTGGCGTTAGGCTGCACGTGATCACGTCGGCGCCGCGTGCCGGTGGCATCGTCGGAAAGCCAGCAAGTGGGCTTTGCGGATCGAACCCCGCCATCCAGATGTATTGATCGGCCACTTCAATATCGACGTACGGCGTGCGGCCGGTAATGGTCATGATCCGCACGTTCGGTGCGCTGCCGCACAGTCCGTAAGCGAGACCCGCTACCGGAGCAGGATTGTTGGCTAGCGCAACCGATACACCCGCGACGCCCGAGCCATGGTCGGACCATGGGTTGTCGTTGTTCGCGACCATGTTGTCAAAGTCGAAGCTCGTGATCACCTTGTTCGTACCGCTGCTCACGGTGCCGGAAAAATCCATATTGGTTGGTATGCCCCCGGCCGATTGCACGCCGGAATCCCAGACGGCCAGGACGATATCCGGATCGCCAAACGTGTCGAGTCCGGCATCGGCCAAGTGCTGCCACGCGTCCTGCACATCGATGAGCTGGCGATCCCACAGGCCCGGCCACAGGAAATCGGTCGGCGTGATCGCGTCGACTTCTGGCGTGACGACGAGACTCGGCTCGGCCCACTCGACGTCAGTGCGCTTGGCGATAACCTCGATGCTGTCAAGAATCGCAAGCGTCGCGGGTTGTAGCCAATGCAGCACGTAGGTACTTGGTGCGTATACGAGCTCGCGGACCAGCGTATAGCCGTGCTGTTTCGCGATCGCTCGCACGGCATCGCCGCGCGGACCCTTAAATCGGACCACGATGTCCTGCGTGAGATAGGTGAAGCCTTGCTCGCGCATTGAGACGAGCGCGCCCGCTTGCTCGATCGATGGATGTGGGACAAGTCGTCGCAACGCCGCTTCCATGCTCATACCTCGAGTATGGAACAATCGCACTCCCGCTTTCTCCGCGAGAGGTGGAACCTTCCGAGGCTCGATTCCCAGAGCATCGACGATATCGTCGAGGAATCCGACGGAATGGCGCGCCTTACGTGCGACGGTAACGGCAAAGAGCTCGGGATCGGCGTCCACCGGTACCCGTACCTTCTCGCGGAAGTACGTTTTGACGCCGGGTTCGCCCAGGATGAAATGCTGACGCTCGCCGCTCGCGGCGATGGTGATGTCGCGTGACTGACCAGCTAGATGATCATGCGCTACTTCGAGGCGCGCGACACCGGGAGCGACATTGGACGCTATATAGCAGCATATGCTCGGGTCGAACGTGAGCGCAACTGCCTTCTGCTTCTTGCCGCTCGGATGCAGCGTCAGTCTGGCGTCTTTGACGAGGTCGCCGTTGACGTTGTGCACGTCGACGAACAGAGAGGGCGGCTGCGGGGATTTGGCGGCCATGGGACCTCCGGTTTAAGTACCATTAAAATAATGAGGTCGCCGATGCGACTGCGACGCGATACGGCGAGCGCCAGGGGCCGAGTACCGCACGGTTAGATCCTCACGATCTTGTGTGGATCGACAGTCGCCGGATGGCGCGCCGCGTCCTGATCGCCCAAAATGACCTCCACCGGAGCGCCGGCCTCCGGCTCCTCGAGAAGTATGCCCTCGATCGATCGCTCATCCGGTGCGATCCGCAGGAAGCGCACCGGAACCTTCCCCACGAATGCGACCAACGGTTGCGCGACCGCCTTGAAGTTCCTGCCGCGGATCACGATCCGGATGGCCTTGGTCGTCTGGTCGCGTCCTTCCTCGCGCAGCACGACTTCTCGCATGTCGTAGCTGTCGATGTGCATGCGATCGCAATCGTGATTGAGCTCCGGCGGTATCGGATGCGTTATGCGTACGTTTGCCATGGTGTCCTCACGCTGTGAAAGCGACGTCGTCGATCTCCAGTTCGCCGGTCGCCTTGGTCGAGAACTCAAAGCTCACCGACTCAACATTGGTCAAGTCGACGATCGGCGCGCTCAGCGCCTTCACGGTCCACGCGAACAGGGGAATGCGGACCGTGTTCATCGCAGCCTTGGTGTTCGGATCCTCGCTAGCCGCATACCCGGCGATATAGGCAGGCTTGTAGGGGAACGGAATGGCACGGAAGTAGCCTGCACGCACGGCACGCGAGTTGCCGCCGCCGGCCGTCGTCAGTCGAACGTACAGGTCCTGCAGCTGGTTTGCGGGGTTTGCACCCGACAGCACTTTCTGACTCACGCGAAAAGTCAGGAAATTCCAGCCCGACAAGTCGCGTGCCGTCCCGATCAGCGGTATCTGGCTCTCGTATTTCGCAGTGGTGTTGTTCCACTTGAGACGAACACCGCGCGTCTGATGGGGCGAGTGCACGTCGATCGTGCCGGTCGGATTTTCCTCCGGGGCGCCGTCGAGGTTCGCGAAGCTGACGGTCCCGCCAAGGCTGTTCTGGTTGGTGCCCGGGTGGGTCTCGAAATCGTCGAGCGCCATGGTGATTGCTGGAAGGTACTGCGTGAAGACGTCGACCGACGACGCCTGCGGGATCTTCAACTCGCCGTTGAAGTAATCGAGCTGCTCCGCGCGTCCCTGCAGATGCACCTGCAGGAAGGCGGTCATGTAGCCTTTCAGCAGGGTTTGGTGCTGCGCGTCGCTCAAGACCTTCGGCGACGCGCCGTCCACTTTGCTTTCCGTGCCCCACTGCGTATTGAAGCGATTGTGCGTGGCGCCGTAGATGAAGGCCATCGCCTTCTCGACCATTGCACGGTCGTAGAATCGGAAGCCGGTTCCAACGTAATCGGTTGCCGGCGTCGCGCCGCCCCAGACATCGCCGTCATTGCTGCCGTAAATGCAGAGAAACTTCGATGTCACCAGGTTGAGCGGCGCGGGGCTTATACCGCTGAAATCGGTCGGCGCGAGCGCCACGATCGCCTTGATGTTCCACCCAAGCCCCTGGCTCTGGTTGAGGATCTCCGCCTGCACCACGCCATCGCCACCGCGCGAATGGCCCATGATGCCAATGCGGGTCATGTCGATCTTGCCCTGGAAGATGCCCGGTCCGGCATTCTTGCTCTGCAGTAGCGTCAGGTGCGCGAGGATTGCCTGAGCGCGCGTATCCTGCATTCCGTTGATGGCGTTGATCGCGTTGCAGTCGATGCTGAGGGCGATGAAGCCATTGCTCGCGAGATGATCGAGGAGATAGTTGTAGCCCTGGTAGCTCGGTGTCGCGGAGCCATGCATGCCGTGCATAACCACGACGACCGGGTAGTTCGGCTTGCTGGCGGACACTGCGACGTCGACGCCACTCGTGTCCGCGGGATAGCGCACCTCCGCCACCAGCGGAAGGCTCAACGTGCCCGACATGGTATTGCCGAGGAGTCCGCCATACGCAGGCGGTGCCCACACGCCGACGGCAGGAATGGTAACCGCCGGCGAATTGAACGTCGTTTGACCGGTCGCAAAGCTGCCCGCAACCGACGGATCGTCGGTGATGTAGAAGCCGACGTTGAGATAGCCGTCGATTATGTCGAGCGGCGGGTCGAACGAATCGTCGGCGACGAAAGCCGCCGGGTCGGGGCTGTTGTTGCCGAAGTCCGCAACGAGGTCGTACTTGCCCGGAACCTGGGGATTGGCCCACACGAGCGCCTCGTTGCCGTTGATGCAGCTCGAGGTGGTGATGATTTCGGTCACGTTTCCGGTAACGTCGACCAGAGCGCTGCTCGCTGTCCATTGTGCGGAAGTCTTGTGCGCAATTGTGTAATAGCGGACCTTCTTGCCGATTGCCGTCGGCATCAGTCCAGCGGGATCGAGAGTCGCCCAGACGTCGGTGCCGCGCGGAAAATTGTTGGTGAACTCGAAATAGGGTGAACCGGCGAGTCTCTTGCCAGCCATCTCCCGCATCGCCATCACACAGCCGAGGTGGATTGGCTTGTAGCGGAAGATGTCGTCGCGAATGACGACGCTCGTGATCCTCTTGTCCGAGACGAGGTCAGAGGCGCGCAGCACGCGCTCCTCGCCACGGTATTCGTGAGGAAGGAGGCGCCGGGCGATGATGTCGTATCTGCCCGTGCGTACGCGTTCCCGCGGCCAGAGCAGTAGCTGAAATCCGGTCGCGTCGCGCTCGAGCGCAATCCGCTGCACGACTTCGGTTCCATCGGGATCCCGCACGGGCTCGAACGCGTCTCCCGGCCGCCAGTCGTGACGGCTCGCAACCAGGTAGACGTCGACCAGACCGCCCGTGGGAAGCCAGTGCCCGCGGACCCATAGTCCGTCCTCGCCGAGCAGCAGGCCGCGCCGGAGCACGCCCGATTCGGTTGCGGGATGGAGGCGCGGCCGCTGCTGCGACTTCGCAATACCGAATTCGCATCTCTGAACGAACTCGCGGCGATAGGCGACCTCGACTACGAAGAAGCGCCCACCCAGCGCAGCTTGCGCGAGCTCTTCGGTGTCGAAGGCATAGCGGCCGCCCTTGTCCGGCACGCCGATACCGATGTCGGGCCACACGACGCAGGACCCGATGCTGCCGTAGCGGTCGGATACCAGCGAGACCGCGAGCACCGCGTCACCTTTTCCGTCCTTGATGGTGATGTCGTGCGTGGACATCGGCTTCAGCCCATGGACGTCGAGAAGCAGGCTGTCGGCGACTTCGAACTCCCGCCGCGCAACGCCACTTGCGTCGAGCAGCGTGATTTGTCGTTCGGGAGCGCTTGATGTGGCGTTCATGACTTCCTCTCTCTCGAATTGCTCTTAACCTGAATCAGCGATGCATGCTGCATCACGCTAGCCGCGCGCTCGCCACACCGGCACGCTGCGGAACGCCACGCGTGTAAAGGGACAGCCGGCGCGCGTTCGCCCCTGCACCGATATGCGCAGGTTGTACGTACCTTCGATCGAGTTCGCCGTCGGCAGACGGACCGCCATCGACGAGGCCGGGAAATCGCCGAGCTTTGGATGCACCAGGTGAACATCTTGGCGGATGTACGCGAATGGGTCTCGTCCCGTTGTCTGGCGCAGGTGATCGCGCACGGCGAGCGCGCGCATCAGGTCATCGCTTTGCGGATCAGCAATCTCCTTGCGCGGCAGATGCATGTCCTTGGTCCACTGCTTCGCCAGCAGTTCGAGCGACGTGAGCGGGCAGTGGGCTTGCGCAGCGACCGAAACCTGCCCCACGGGATCGCGACCATCGAGAACGGAAAATCCGAGGTTTATCGGTTTTCCCGGTGCAACATTTCGTCGGGGCTTGGATAGGATCAGGCGTAGCGGTGACCTGACCCATGCCGCCATCGAACACTTAACCGGCGCTGCAGAGGCGGCGACGATGTCGAGGCGATAAATTCCCGGCTGCGGCCGCTTGATTCGCAGGACGACATAGCCTGGTCCCATCCTGCGCTCGATTCGGGCGAGGTCCGCCTCCGGTAGAGTAAGGCATTGCAACGCTGCGTCCAGACGAACGGCGGGGTGCTGAGCGGCAACACTGAAATCCGCCCAGTCGGCATCACAGTCAACCACGATCTGTCGCGTGACACTTCGCACCTCGCGGCGCGGTTCGGGGGACGCGAAATCAATCGTGTCGCTCGCCGCCAAGTCGGCATCCGCCATCACACCGCGCGCGGCGTTGTAGATTTCGAACAATTCGAGCTCGTCGGGACTGAAGAAGTAGGTCCCACCCGTTGCGGTGGCGATGTCCTGCAGCAGCCCCTGATCGCTCGCAAGTCCAAGCGCAATCGTGTGGACCGCAACTCCTGACGGCACCGTCGGCAGCACGGTTACGGTCATCGGCGGCGTGTTCTCGTAGCCATCCGAAAGCAGCAGGAGCGATCTCGGGACACCCGGAGGCGGCAGGAGCGAAAGACCTTGCTGAAGTCCCCCGCCGATCGACGTCGATCCGCCGAACGGGATCGCAGCGCATGCTGATCTCGCCGTGGCGTAGTCGCCCGCGCCGAGGATGGGCGTCAAGGCAAGCTCGGTCGTCGCGCTGCCGTTGAAGCTCGCGACAGCGACTGAGTCGTTGAGGCTCATCAGATCGACCAGGCGCTCGGCGTTGCCGCGGGTCGAGTCGACGTAGCCGGACGCGATCATGCTGCCCGACTTGTCTATGACCTGCACGATGGCAGCGGGGTTGATGAAGCGTGCGCTCAGCGCAAGCGTTTCGTCCGCCAGGGCGCGCATGGCAGCAGCGGCCTCCTGCACCGACACCAGCGCGTCGGCGATGGGGGGCTGGAAGTCCTCGCCGATTTCGAGCTCGAACGCGAAGATACGGTGCCCGAAGTACATGTACTCATCGAACGTGCCTGCGTGGTTACTGGTCGAGCCGGCGGTGTAGCTCTTGCCCGGAGTGACGTTCCCGACCGCGGTGTTCATCGCCGCCTCGATCGCCGAATAAATGGCGTCGTCCGCCGTGTCCACAGGTTCGGACGCGATGAAGGTCCCGCCGCCAGGCTGCGGACGCAGGAACTTCTCGCCGAAGGAATGACAATCGATCGCCGCGAGCACGTTCGGAAACTGCTCGACGATCGTTCGGATGTTGCGGTTCTCAACTTCGGAGAACGCCGCAGGGCCATGATAAATCTGCACGTCGCAGGGATCCGGCGACGATCCGACCTGGCCCCAGTAGACACTGAAGTTCCGATTGTTGTCGACACCCGGGCACAGCGGCGCCGTCGCGTTGGGGCGCCGGTTCTTGCGCCACATGGCACTGTCGTGATGGGAGAAATCGATGCCGTCGGGATTGCCCGCCCCGACAATGAGAATGTCCAGATTGTCGACGAGCGCATTGACGGCAATGACGTCTGGATCGCTCGACGTCGGGTCGTAGTTGTTCAGGAGCTGCGCCGCGAACTCGATGGCCGCGAGCGGCGGCGCCCACTCGCGGGCATGCAGGCCCGCGACGATGAACAGCGCCGGTTTCGAGGTCACGGCGGGTGTGGTGCTGATGCGAAACAGCCGCACCGCCGAGGGGCCGGCCAGTGCGGCAGCCGAGCCGTCGTATCCTGTCGTGGTTTCCGGCAGATCGGTTAGCGTGGTCAGTGTCGGAAACTGCGCGTGCAGCGTGGCGAATGCGGCATCGATCCCCGGCGAGTCGAGATACGCCGTGACGAAACCTGTGACGATGGCGTCGGCAGCGTCGTCGGCTTCTGTGTCCGAAACCTCGACAAGGACCTGGACGTCTATGCCTGCCTGCTTGAGGCGATCGATTTCGCTCTCGGTCAGCACAGCGATGTCGCGGTCACCGCGCCGTAGAGTGTGATCGGCGCACAGTAAGCCCTGCTGTTGGAGATGCCGGATAACGCCAGCGGAGGCGGTATCGATCGGGAGACTGCAGCGATAGTGCCTCATTGCGGTCGCTTCTAAACTCTGTAGTGTGTTGTGTTAGAAGCCGCGACGGATTGCCGCACCAGGCTTGCCTAAACGATCGTGGGTACGCCTACGCCGAGAACGTTATGGATCTTCACGGCCGCATCGTAAGCATCGTGCGACGCGAAACATTAGAAGTGCCTTGCGCGCGGATGAAACGATCTTGTGTCAGGCGACGCGAATATTCATCCCAGCGACTCGCGGTATGCGGAGGGAGACATGCCGACGTAGCGCCGGAACACACGTCCGAAATAGGACAGATCGTTGAACCCGACCGCATAGGCGATGTCGGATACAGGTTGCCGTGACTGCGCGAGGATGTCGATTGCGCGTTCAATCCGCAAACGAAGTACGTACCGCCCGAAGTTCATGCCCTGCTCGGCGCTGAATCGACGACTGAACTCACAAGGACTCAAATTGCACGCTCGCGCGCAATCGCGCAGTGAGACGCGGCGATGCACATTCGCGTTGATGAAGGCGAGCGCCGGCTGGAGTGGCCGGCGGCGGCTAGTTTCCGATCGCCGGATGTTTCCGTACAACTCCGCGGATCGCGATCGGACGATGCTACGCGACAATGCCACGACGGCGTTGTCGAGCTGCTCAGGCGGCATCGGCTTGACTAGGAGGTCGCCAACCTGCAGGCACAACGCCATGCGTGCGAGCGACGGAGACAAGCTAGCGCTAACGAGGAGTACGGCGATCCCCGGATGTTGCCTTCGCAGGTGCACTACGGCTTCAGCTTCGCGGCCATCGTTGTCGTGCAATTCCACACACACGATATCGGGGCCGAATTGGGCAATGGCGCACGTGATGTCGGCGTCCGAACGACACGCCGCCACTTCGAACTGCATGCGGAGCCGATCGAGGTCGCCGTGTGCTCGTGCCGGATCGGCGCCCAGGTAGAGTACACGGGCGCGACAGCTGCGTTGGCGTTGGTTGTCGGCAACGAATCGCGTGGGGGGTGCGCGCAGGATGAGGCCGGCAAGCGGAACTGTTCCCGCGATGCCTTCGCCAATGGGCTGCGCCGCTGCGGCGCCGACCCGCACTCGGCCACCGGTTCCGGCCGAGACGCATGGCTCCATGCGCTGCGCGAGGCGCTCGGGGGCGTTCATGGCAGGTTCGGGTGCGCGATGGCCGCTGAAGTAGTCACCTTCAAGATACCGACTCTTAGTTTAGGCTTTCAACAAGTACGCTACAACACGAATATTCGCACGCCGGCCGCTTGGGCAGCAGGAACAGCGCAGCGCCAAGGTAGCGGGCCGCTCGTGGTCCTACCGATCGGAAATATTCTTAGTCGCTTGAGGAATTGGCTTTCGCATTGCGACCCAAATCACGGACGCCTCATGTTCGGTTATGAACCGTTTGCTTAACACAGACGTGAAAGGTTTGCGGAGGTTAGTTGGGATTTGCCGGAAAGTTGCGACGTAGCGCCACTTTAATAAACAAAGATTTGTTATGCGGCCTTCTTGTTCATCGACCCGCGCGACGGACCCCGCTTACGCAAGCCTCATTCGGACTGAGGGCGAAAAGACCAGAAGCGGGGCGTGCTTTGAAAATTCGGGGTAATTCAGCCCCTTTTGTCCAAACGCTCATGCGATCGCCGCTGGAGCAGAGAGACCAGCCGCATGAATGTGCCTCGCCCGTGAATATTCGCGTCCGCTTGCATTCGATAACGGCGTAGTGTTAACTACAACTCAACTGGCGCGGACGCGCCGTGCCGGATTATCGCCGTCGCAAGCATGCATCGGACGCGAGCGCCGATGCCGACGAAATGCACGCCATTGGGAGACCATGCAGATGGCTCAACGTCGACAAGCAACGATCGCCGTCCGGCGTGGCACTGCGCATCCGAAACTCGATCCAAGGTTCGCATACCTCCTCTCGCTCGGCGCTGACAAGGTGCGCAAGCTCCGCGCGATCGAAGCGGCCGATCTCGCGAGAATAGAGGCTGAGGTGCTGAGCCAGCCCGACCATGCGGTGGACGTCGCGTCGCGCCGGCGCGCGCGCGACGCTGTCGATCGCCTGTTCGCGCCCTTGACGACGGGCGTTCACTTCCCGGCTCAGCGCGGCGAGCCCCCGGCGCCAATCAAGCTGCGCGAGCCGTGGTTCTCTTGCTTCATCCTGAGCGATGCGGGCGCGCCCGATCTCGCGCGGCTCGGCGTGCGCGTACGCAGTCAGCACTGCGACATCATGGCTGCATTCGTGCCGTGGTCGCGCGTCGAGCGGCTCGTGCGATCGCCTGCCGTCCGCTATCTCGAGCTTGCGAGGCCATGGTTCTACGACCTAAACCAAGCGCTGCCATTCACCGGCATCAACCTCGTACAAGCCGGACCGCCGCCGATCACCGGCGCGGGCGTCATCGTCGGCATCGTCGACAACCCCTTTGACTTTTATCATCCGGACTTTCGCACCGCAGCGGGCGCTACGCGCCTGCTGTTTCTTTGGGACCAGAGCCTCGCGCCCCAAGGCGCCGAGGCGGGTCCGCCGATCGCGCCCGCCTTGCCGGGATTCACGCCGACCGGCGGCGTTACGTTCGGCGTCGAGTACTCGCAGGCGACGATCAACGCGGAGCTGAACGCGTTCAACCCGCCTGCGGTACCGGCGTATCAGACAGTTCGTCATCGCCCGCCGACGGCGGCGAACATAAACGGCACGACTGGGCACGGTACGTTCGTTTCGGGCGCGGCCGCCGGCAACGGCCTCGGACAAGGCCCCGGGACGTTCACTGGCCCGGCGCCCGGTGCGAACCTTATTTTCGTGCGGCCGCTCGGCGCGGCCGGCACGTTGCTTGCCGCCGACAACACCGCCGTGCTCGATGCGTTCAGCTACATCTTCGCGCGCGCCGCGCAGGCGGGCCAGCCGTGCGTGATCAACCTGAGCGCTAGCGACAACCAGGGTCCGCACGACGGCATGACGCTCGGTGAGCAGGCGCTCGACACCCTGCTGTTGGCACCGGGGCGCGCGGTCACGCTGTCGGCGGGCAACTCGACAGGCACCAACGCACACGCCTCTGGGGTCGTGCCGAATGCGGGCAACGCGGCGCTTCAGCTCAATTATGCGGCGGGCGCAACGGCGAGCGACGACGTCGAGATCTGGTACGACGGCGACGATTCGTTTTCGGTGACTGTGACGCCTCCAGGCGGGGGGGCGATCGGACCCGTCGTTCCGGGAGGCGCCGCGAACGCGGCAACCGGCGGCGTCAACGTCGCGGTCACCTCCGTGGCGAACGATCCGCGCAACGGTGACAACTTGATCAGCATCATCATCAACACGGGCGGCAACGCGATTCCGGCGGGCAACTGGCAGATTCAGCTCACGGGAACGACCGTCGTGAACGGAAGCTTCAATGCATGGGTCGACCGCAACAACCGTTTCATTTCCGCATGGCAGGCACCATTTCTCAACGAAGCGACGATGACGCTCGGCGTGCCATCGACGTGCCGGCGCGCGATCACTGTAGGTGCACACGACAAAACGCAGCCGACGCCAGCAATCGCGGCGTTCAGCGGGCTCGGCCCGACGCGTGATGGCCGCATCAAACCGGAGATCGCCACCGTCGGCCAGAACCTGACGTCTACGCGCCCGCGCGATATGCTGTCTCCGCTCGCCGGACAAGCACTTTACTCTGCGGTCAGCGGCACGAGTTTCTCGGCGCCGATCGTCGCCGGCGCGTGTGCGCTACTGTTTCAGTGCCGCGGCGCCGGCGCGAGCTTGTTCGATCTGCTGCAGGTGCTTACCGACACGGCAGGAACCGCCGCCCTCGTGGTGCCGAGCAACGCATTCGGCTTCGGGTTCCTGCAAATGGCGAACGCGTGCACGCAGCCCGCCACCGACGTCGACGTGTGGTTGCGCGATGACGTCCCCGATACCGGCAGCGAGCCATTCACCGGAAGCTACTTCTGGGGATCGCCGGATGTGCAGGTGCTCGACACGGCGGGCAACCCAGTGGCGAACCCGACGCATAACCCGGCTGCGCGCTTCAACAACATCGTGCGCGTCACAGTGCGCAATCGCGGGACGCAGATGGCGCGCAATGTCGAAGCCTTTCTTTATTGGGCCGACCCAGGCACGAACATCCCGTTCCCTGCCCAATGGAGGTCGACCGGCATCTTCGTCGGCGGAGCGCCGAACTTCCCGGCGCAATCCAACGTGATCGTCATCCCGCAGATCGCCGGGGCTGCGTCCGTCGATGTCGACTTCGCGTGGGCGCCGCCGGCACCCGGCAGCAGCCTTGCGGGCGACAGCCATTTCTGTCTGCTCGTGCGGCTTGAGCACCCGGCCGATGTGTCGAACGTCAGTGCCGGGGGCTTCCCTTCAATCACGGCAAGCAATAACCTTGGGTTGCACAACGTGGGAGTAGTGTAATGCTGACAGCGGGCAAACAGCCGGGAATGAGCTTCTACGTAACGGGCAGCGCGGACGAAGACAGCCTCGTCGTGTCCGCCGAGCGCCTGAGCGGCCGACTCGAGCTGCACCTCCCAGTCGCCGCGATGCCCTGGCGCGACCTCGCATTGATCGAGAAGAGCGGTCGACGGCGGCCGGACACCTACGGCTGCTGCGACGAGGACGACATCCTCAAGACGCTCGAAGTCTCCGCGGAGGGCCAAGGCGTGGAGGACCGCACCGGCATTCGCGGCGCCGACGGCGTGAAGGTCTCGCGCGGCGCCGCCACCGTGTCCTTTTCAGCGAAAACGCCGCTGTTCATCCCTTGCCTACGGGTCGCGGAGGGCGCACGAATGCCGGTCGCGGTACGTGCGGTGAAGACGCGCGCCGAGCGGGACGGAGGCGAAATCCGCGTAATGCAGTTGTCAGGCGGACGGCGCGTCGGCGGCGTGACGCTCGCGATCCGCGAGAAGCGCTAGCACCCCGACGAGTGCTGAGGGCCGTGACCGACGCTGTGTCGAAGCTTCACCCGGCGCTCCGCGAAGCGGTCATCACAGCCACGTCGGCGCAGCGCGCGCAGCGAGTCTACGTGCTGGTGAAGCTCGCGCCGGGCGAAGGAAGCGCGGCGCGGCTGGCCGACGTTGGATTCCTGCATGGCGCGACGTTCGGCGACATCGTGACGGGCTCGATCGAGCTCGGCGGGGTCGAAAGGCTGGCTGCGTCCGATGACGTCGTCTATGTGGAGGCGAGCCGGCCCTTGCCCTTCGACGCGGCCGGCGAGAGTTGATCGAAGCAGCCACGCCGTTCGCTACTGTCTGCTTCTATCGCTTGTCCACCATCGCCAGGTCGCGCCCTCGCTCGCTACTACCGCGATCTTGTAGACCGTTGCAAATGGCCGCTGGGGGACGAACAGGTGCTCCGGCGCCACCGCTGGCATAACGAGTCGGTGTCCCGGTATTTCCATCATCAGCTCTGAGTTCGTCAGTGCCGTCGCGGGCGAGCCGGTCAAGCCCACATACTCGTACGTCTCTGCGTACCAGGAAGGCGGTTTGCTCAAGCCGCACATGGCCTCGCCTCTGCCGCTTCGCCTAGTCCTCAGGGAAATACAAGCGCAGAGACGAGGATGTTGGTGTCGAAGCCGACCTTCACTCGGCAAGGTATCGCTCGAGATCTTCCTCGGTGAGCAATCCCATGTCGCGCGCCTTTCGACTCCAACATCCCTGGATCGTGCGAAATTCATCGGCGCGTCGGGCAATGCGCCCCTGTCGAAGCGCATCTTGAATCACCGCGCTAAGCGTCTTGCCTTCGGCCTGCGCGAGCGTGTCAGTGGCGAATTCCGAATCAGACGGCAATCGGAGTCTGGAACAGACCGCGACAGTGTTGCCGCCAAGCGTGGCGACTAAGCAAGGCCGTAGAAGGCGAGGCTGCGCCGGCCCGTTGCGCGGGTGTCGTGCCCTCCAGCGAACGATGAACGCGATGCACGTTATAGTAGTCGCGGAATTCACCCAGCTTGCGCGTCAGGTCCATCGCGTTCCAGAAGAAGACTCTATCGAGGTGCTCACGCCGGATCGTGCCGATCAGCCGTTCGACGAACGGATGCGAGACTGGCGTGTACGGTGCTGACTTGATCTCGTTGATCTCCAGGACGCGCAAGTTGCCGAGCCAGCGGTGAAATCGAAACAGCGGGTCGTGGTCGGTACTGACGTGCTTGGGCAGGCTCTGGCCCGCGCTCGCACAATTGAACATCCTACATGCCGAGACGCCATCGATCCTGGCGGATTCAACGCCGAAGCCAATGATGCGGCGGGTGAAAACATCCATGATCAGCATGACCCAATGGCTGCGTAGGAGGATCGATTCGCAGCGAAACAGGTCCAGGCTCCAGAGACTGTCCTTGGTCTGTGCAATGAACGTCAGCCAGGATGGTCCATGAGATCCAGAGTCGTCGGGTCGATAGTGCTTCGCGAGCACGCGGCGAACAATATCTTTGTCGATCTCGATGCCGAAGGCATGAGTGATCTGCTGGGCGATGCGCACACAGCCAAACTGAGGATTGCGCCGCTTCATCTCGACGATGGCCGCGATGAGTTCGGTGGAAGGACCTTTGGGACCGGGTTTGCGGCGATGCGGGGAGGGGGAAAAGAGCAGGCGGTATTTCCGATCCACCAATGCCTTGTGGAACTTGAACAGCGTTGCCGGCTTGAGGAGCGCGCCAAGCTTCGGAATCCGGCGTGGGCTTACGAACAGCGTCGTTAGCCCGAGCACGAAGCGATCGATTGAGGTGAGATTCGGAGCACGTTGTCGGGAACGATTACTGATCAGAAGCTGATGCTTGAGCAGAAGAGATTCTGCGGCGACGGCGCGTACCCCACCGGGGCGGAGTAGCTTCGCGATGGTGACCAGTAGGTGAACCGCGAGAATCAAGACTTCGCGCATGGAGCGAACGGTACCATCACCGCCAGCGAGTGCAAGACTGCCCGGCGCAGGCCGATTGGGTCACACTACGAATTCGCCACCAACAGGATCAGCGTCGCGTCACGCGAGCCGTGACGACCGACCCTGCCGGCAGCGACGATCAGGCGCTCGACTTCAGCGGATGTGAGGTGCTCGCGGCTGCGCCGGTCAAGGTTCGCAACCCGGCGGGCTGGGTCGACTTTCCCATTTTCGATCAGTGGCGAGGCGGGCTTGCTTCGCTTGAACGCGAGGACGGTGCTCATTGCGCGGGTCTCATCTTTCCCATGAAGGAGCATTTTCGGGAGTGTTCCGACAGCGGAATCGTGTCCGACGAGAGCGTAGGCCAACGAGGTCGCAGAAGATCGACGCACGGCGGCCATACATCAGTGACGCTCAATCGTCGGCTTCCGCTTCCTGCGCAACGTTCGCCTCAAACCACGCTTCGATTCGGGTGGCGTAGTAGGCGCCGAGCTGCGAATAGAACTCCGAGCTGACGGTAACGAAGTAACGCAGGCTGCCGGGATCGGCACCCCATTCGAAGTTGCGTATCAGCGGCGAGAAGACCGGGCCGCCATCGCCTCCCGCCTGATCTACCATCCTGACGAGCTCCTCGACCGTCAGCGGTAACGTCGAGCGCGCCGGGCGGCATGGGTAGGTGGTCCCTATTTCGGGATACTCGTCGACGATCCGGTAGGCAATTCCGCCTTTGAGCCTTCGCGCACGGACGCTGATCTGGTCGGCCGTGACCGAGGCGAGCGAAATTCGGGCGATCTCCGTCTCGTTGCGTGCGAGCGGTGGCAAGTACTCGCCGCCCATCAGAGCGGGGTGAACGCGGCCGACGGCCTCGCGCATATCGTCGTCCAGGGTGCTCGCGATCAGGTCGGCGAAGAGACCCTGCTTGCGCGACGCTAGGACTTTGCGGACGAACTCCCTCCGTTCGTGGCCGGTGATATGCGCCAGCAGGTGCGTTTCGAGGGGCAGTGGCCCGAAGTACGTCGTGGGGCGGAAGGAAAGGTTGATGCCGGGGACTACCAGGACAGGAACTGCGACGTGCCTGGACATCGTCGACTCCTTGGTCGGCGCCCCGTTTAGCTGCCTTGTTTTGCGTCGCGGCAATTGGGACTAAGAGCTTATCCGTAAATAAAGGAGTACACTGTCCTTCCGTCCGCGTCGGTGCGCGGGACGGAGGGAGCCGATGGCAAAAGCAAGGCTTGAGTCATGGGTCGTGTCGGATGCATTTTGGGAGCGAGTAGAACCGCTGGTTCCGCAGCGGCCGCCCCGACGGGCGAAGCGCAAATACAAACGCCAAGCCGGAGGTGGCCGCAAGCCGAAGGATCCGCGGCTGGTGTTCGAGGCGATCGTGTACGTGCTACGTACCGGCTGCCAATGGAAGGCGCTGCCGCGCGAACGCTTCGGTAGCGCCAGCGCGATCCACAAGCGGTTTCTGGAGTGGGAGAAAGCCGGTTTCTTCTTGGCGCTGTGGCAGGCGGGATTGGCCGAGTACGACGAGATGGAGGGCATCGCCTGGCGATGGCAAAGCATCGACGGCGCATTGCTGAAGGCACCGCTGGCACAGGAGTCAGTGGGGCCAAACCCCACCGACCGGGGAAAAAAATGGGAGCAAGCGAATGCTGTTGGTGGACGCCCGTGGAGTCCCGCTGTCGATCATCGTGACCGCGGCTAATCACCATGACGTCACCCAATTGGTGCCCACCCTCGACGCGGTGGTCATCGCTCGCCCTGCCGTCGCTCCGCGCGCCCGGCAGCATCTGTGCGCCGACGCCGGGTTTGTCGGTGCCGCTGCCAAGCAGGACATGCTCAATCGCGATTACACGCCGCATGTGCGTCCTCGCCGCGAGGAGCGCACCCAGCGCGCTCAAGGCAAGCGTGCCCGGCGGTGGGTGGTCGAAGTGGCGCATTCCTGGTTTACGCGCTTCCGCAAGCTGCTGGTCCGCTATGAAAAACTGCATCGATCCTATCTCGCACTCAACATGCTCGCCGCTGCCATCATCAGCTTCCGGCGTGTGCCCGCGAAGATAAATATTATTTACGGATAAATTCTAAATCACGACGTCGTACAGCTACTATTCTGCTCGGAAAAGGGCTCGCGCGGTGAGCTTTTCGTGCCGCCCGTCGGCGCGCCCGCCACCCTGCCGCACAGGTGCGTGGTACGTGCGCCGCCTGATACCTGCCTCACACCCATCGAGCCGGGCCGCGAGCTCGGTCCCATTGCTGCTGGCGCGAATCAATCCGCAGGCCATTCGCCCGAAGCGATCTTGCGCTCCCGAACATTCTCCCAAGCATCGTCGGGCATCGGGCGCTGCTCAAACCATGTCGTATGCACCACGACGCTGGTCGTCTGCTTCGCCGCGATTGCGGTCGTTCAACCGACGCTCGTCAACTGGCGCTGTCGGCCACAAGCAGTCGCTCGTACCGGTGTTCACCGTGGATTGATCGACGGCTCGCATAATGGACACTCGTAAAGCCCTCGTCCGTCACTCGATCACCTCGTCCGCGCGCAGCAACAGCGATTGCGGAATCGCCAACCCCAGCATCCTCGCTGTCTTGAGGTTGATGACCAGTTCGAACTTCGCTGGCTGCTCGATCGGAAGGTCACCGGGCCTTTCGCCCTTCAGGATTCGATCAATGTAGCGTGCCGCACGACGAAACATATCGGCAAAGTCCGGTCCATACGACATAAGTCCCCCCGCCTGCGTGACTTCGCGCACGAGGTAAATTGCCGGCAGCCGAGCGCGCGCTGCTAGATCAGGCAGGCGTCGCGGCGGCGTGTGGAACATCGGATCTCCGAAGACGAGCAAACCTTCGGCGCGCTCGCGCGCGGCAGCCTCAATGGCACCCTCTATCTCGTTCGGCGATGAGACATCAATCACATTGAGCTGGACACCCAAGCGCGCCGCCGCGGGTGGCACATCACCAGCAAAGATCCTCATGGCGACGTCGTTCTTTGGATTGCGAAGCACCGCGATGCGCGTCGCTGCTGGAAGCGCCTCCTTGAGAAGCCCGAGCTGCTTACCGCCGAACCCACCCGGTACCAGCGTAGTGAACCCGGTAATAGTGCCACCGGGCCGAGCAAGGCCTTGGACGAGCCCGACACCTACCGGGTCGGCAACGGCCACCATCACGATAGGAATGGATCCTGCCGCATCCTTGGCGGCGCGCGTCGGTTGCGGGGCTACGGCGACGATAACATCTGGCTTCAGGGAGACTAGCTCAGCGGCGAGTGCCGGAAGGCGTTCCTGCTGCCCGCCTGCTCCACGTCTTTCGATGGCGAGGTTTTGTCCCTCAATCCAGCCGAGTCGCCTGAGTCCGTCGTTCAGTGCATCGTAACCTGCGCCGTCGCAGCGCACGCCGCAGATGATGCCGAGTCGGACTATTTTCGGAGTCTGCTGCGCCTGTGCGAATGCCGAGCTCATCCAGCAGACGCTCATCACGATGCAGAGTCCAAGTATGGCTTTTCGCAGCACGTTCCAACCTTCGAGCCCTTGCCCCAACTACTCGGGTGACGCTACGCCGGCTGCCTGAGACGGTCAAGGAACGTCGAGAGAACAGCCGGCATTCTCAGCGTCGCAGGAGCGGCCGCTTTGGGTCCGTCAACCGCCGCTTGCGCATGCGCTGCTTTCGGCCAATTCCGGTCATTCAATCGGAGCGAAATACTTATCCCGAAACCAACACAGGACAATGGCCTAGCTCCCGCTTGCCGCGACGGTTTCCTTGGCCTAGCCTGTCGCTCATCACTCGCCAGTGTCGGAGTCATAAGATGATTGTCGATCTCTCGCACGTCTTCCACGACGGGATGCCGGGCATCCGCTTCAAGAGCGATTCCGGCGAAGCGGTCGAGCTCACAGCGCACATTCGGCCGTACATGACACATGCAGAGTCGGTCCGACGCTACGATGGCAAAGCTACGTTCGAGATCTCTGACGTGGCGTTCCAGACCTCCGTTGGCACGAAGATGGATGCTCCCCATCACCGGTTCGAAGGCGCAGACGATGTCGCCTCAATCGAACTCAACCGCCTCGTACTCGAGGGCGTGGTCATCGACGCCCGTCAGGCGGGCCCCGGACAACAGCTCGGTTGGACGGACCTGCCGTTCCCCGAGCCCCTCGCGGGGCGGGCGGTGCTGGTGAATTTCGGCTGGGATCGACATTGGGGGACAGAGACCTACCGATCGCATCCGTACGTCTCACGTGAAGTGGTGACCAGGCTTTGTGAGGCAGAGATTGCCCTGTTCGGCGTGGACTGCTCGAACGTCGACTCAACACAGGATCAGGAACGTCCCGCGCATACTTGGTTCCTCAGACAACGCATCCTGATCGTGGAGAATCTCACTGGACTGTCTCGTCTCCACGGCCAGTCGTTCCGCTTTTTCTCCATACCGCTGAAGGCACGAGACGCGGCAGCTTTCCCGGTACGCGCCTTCGCAGAGGTACGTGAATAGACGCAGCCGCCCCATGCCTTGGACGTGATTAGCGTTGGTGCATTGGGGTCCATCTCAGGGCTGGACGTGCTGAACAAGACTGGGGTCGATATAAGCCGATTGGACTCATGTTCCAGTCCGGCCAACAGCACTCGTAGCTCCTTTTGTACGGCCTCGGTTCCGTTGACCCCGCATAAGTGGGGGGCGCATCATGGGGCGACGCTTGCGCGTGTTCGTGAACGGTCGATGGAACGAATCGAAACCGTGGTGGTAGGTGGCGGCCAAGCGGGCCTCGCGCTTAGCTACCACTTGAGCCGCCATGGGTGCGAGCATGTCGTGCTCGAGCGCGGTCGCCTTGCGGAACGTTGGCGCGCTCAGCGCTGGGACTCGCTCATGTTTCAGTTCCCCAACTGGACAATCGAGTTGCCCGGCGCTCGTTACGAAGGCGACGATCCTAATGGCTTTTCGCATCGTCGTGTGGTGCAGGCGTTCATCGCCGATTACGCGGTGCGGATCAGGGCGCCGGTCCGCGTTGGCGTCGATGCATTGGCGGTACGCCGCAGTCCACGTGACGGACGCTATGTCGTCGTGACGGCGAAGGGCGATATCGAAGCCTGCAATGTCGTACTCGCGACCGGTCCGTATCAACGGCCCATCATTCCGGCCGTCGCGGCGTCATTGCCGCGCGATCTCGTGCAAATCCATACTGCCGATTATCGCAATCCATCGCAGCTGCCGTCGGGGTCGGTGCTGCTGGTTGGGTCCGGAGCCTCCGGATGTCAGATTGCCGAGGAGCTCACCGAGGCCGGACGGCGGGTCTTCTTCTCGATCGGTCATCACGAGCGCGTGCCGCGCCGCTATCGCGGGCGCGATGCCTTTTGGTGGCGGAGGGAACTCGGGACGCTGGATCAGAACGCGGAAGCGACGCCGAAGGTGATGCGCACGCCGCCGCCGCTGGTGACCGGCGTGCGCGGCGGATACGACGTCGATCTCCGACGCTACCCAGCGCTGGGAATGGTACTGACGGGCCGGTTGGTTAACGCGCGCGATGGCGTAGCGGCCTTTGCCCCTGACCTCGAGCATAACCTGACACTCGGCGACCGCACATTCGTCGAGTTCATTCGCTCGGTGGACGACCATGTGCGCAGAACGGAACTCGATGCACCCCCGGCGGAGGCCGCTGCCGGATCGAGCACGGAGTCGGCACCGGCCGTAAGCCCGGCAACCGTGGACCTGCGGGCGGAAGGGATCGGCGCGGTCATTTGGGCAACTGGCTATGCCGTCGATTTCGCATGGGTCGAGCTGCCGATCTGTGATGCCCAAGGCTCGCCTCAGCACCGGGACGGCGTGACGGCGGTGCCGGGCATTTACTTCCTCGGCCTCCCGTGGCTGCGCAAGAGGAAGTCGTCGTTCCTTGGCGGTGTCGGCGAGGACGCAATGCTGATTGCCGATCGGATTGCGCGAACGGAGACGTTGGGTGCGGCGGTAAGTTAACCGATCCTAACCGATCCGAGTGGTCAACGGGCGGATGCGGCGACATAAGGCCACGGGGATTCCCCGCCGCCAACTCACCCGACCCACAGACCGAAACCCAATCCTTCCATCGAAGCGTCATGATTGCTGGTAGCAACGATCCCGTGGGGGAGGGTCTGGTCGAAAGCCTGGCTCGGCCGGGTCGCAACATCACCGGTTTGACGTATGCTGTCTCGCCGGAGCGCTTCGGCAAGCAGCTTGAGCTGCTCAAGATTGCTGCGCCCGGAATCTCGCGCGTCGCTGTCTGGTGGGACGGCGATCTGGCTCTTTTCCGGCAATCGATCGCCACGCCGCTCGAAGCGCAGGCCCGCAAACTTGGACTGCAAATCCAGGGGCCCGTCCAGGCTCTGGAGACGGGCGCGTATGGGAAGGTCTTCGCGACCTTCAAGGAGCAGCGTGCCGACGCGCTGATGCTCTTCTTCGCCGGTCCGTCGTACGTTCACCGTGAGCGCCTTACCGCGCTCGCGGTCGAGAATCGGCTTCCCACGGTCTCCGCGTTCAAGGAAGTCACTTCGGCCGGAGGATTGCTGAGTTACGGACCGGATTTCGGCGCGGTGGCTCGGCGTGCCGCGGTCTATGTCGACAAGATCCTGAAGGGCGCGAAGGCGAGTGAGCTGGCCATCGAGCTACCCACTAAGTACGAGTTCGCGATCAATCTCAGGACCGCGAAGGCTCTCGGCCTCGCGATCCCGCGGGATCTGCTTCTGCGGGCGGACGAGGTGATCCAGTAGCTTCCATTTCGGCCGCGAATTTGGCGGAACTCACTCACCATAGTCGCTCGATAGCTTGATTTTTTGAATGACCGTTCCGGAGAAGATCGACCGTCCGAGTTGCGTCGACAAGCGCCCGTCGGTCGAGATCAACATGAGACACCTTTCACTCAACAAAGGAGCGACTCATGGATACGTCAACGCGGATTACTGGGCGCGTCACGCCGTGGAACAAAGGCAAGCTGCTCGGCCAGAAGCCCCCGCTGAAGTGCCTCATCCACGTTGTCTCATACGAACGTTGCGATCAATGGGCAAGATGTGTTGCCGATTCGCGGAAGTTCTGCCGGCTCAGCAGCTTGCAGGGAGCAGCATTACGTCAAGACGTATGAGCGTAACATTACTCGACATACGAATTGGGAGAGTCGCTGCCACAGCTTGTAACGCACACGCCCGGTAAGCAACTTATCATCGGCGGCCAATCGGCGAGCCGATTACTTGCCAGTCAGTCGTTACGCCGCCGTGAACGCGGCGCAGCGCTTGCACCGTTCCATCGTGGATTGATACCCAAAGGCTGCGCTTCGATCCGCGCCCTTTTATCTTGGTGCGGACACATCGAACTAACGACTCGCCTCGCGCGGCGATCATCCATCAAGGGCAGAGCGAAGCGCCGAACTGGGCTTTGCGATTGCCGCACGTGCACAGCGTTTGCGCCACTTTGTGGCAATCAAAGCGTGTCGGGCTGTCGATGACAATTCGTTAGTCCGCGGCACGCGACCACTCGTAAGCTGGTTGTTCGACGCGCGCGCGGTAGCTGCATGATCGTGTTCGTCGCAACAAGCCGACACGTGACATCCAACCGCGCATTCAAGTTGTTGGCGATTGAGAAGCACCCGCAAGCACACGGCTCTTTGAAGATCCGCTTGACGGACGAACAGCTCGAGGCGTTGCGTGCGTGCGCAAAGGGGATCTCGCTGCGCTTCGAGAACCCCGAAATCGTCAAGGCGCTACTCGCAGACGGTTACGTCTCGAAGAACAGCCGGCGTCATAACGGTTACGACAAAGGGTCACGACTACTTACGTAAATATGGATCGTGAGCACAGCCGCGACCGGCGAAATGCTCTCAGGATCTCGACGTGTGGATTAGCACGGTCAACTGCGTTGTTGAGCCTTGCGCAAGGGTAAAGATGGGGAACGACGAGGGGAAGCCTTGTCCTGCCTGCGGCGCGCCGTTGAGCGATGGCGTGAATAGGTGTCCGGCTTGCGGCTGGTACGTGTCGTACCTCGTTGATGTGTCGGCGGCTTGTGTAGCGGGTGCTCTCCGTGGTGCTGCGGGAGATTCCGACGCAGTTACCGGAAACGTGCGCCAGACGTGGTGGCATCCACCGCCGATAGGCAAGCTCAACGAGAGGAACGTCGGCATGGTCCTCGCTGAGTCGCTCACCCGCACCCGCGGTGTGCCGGTCATCTGCCTGGTAAACGAGGAAGGCCCGCGCCACGAGGATGGCGATGACCTGGCGTTGAGATTCGCGCCGGACGATGAGGTGATCGTCCAAGTCACGCTCGCCCTGCCCGATTCCCGACCGTCGAAGGAACTCGCTCGCGGTCCACAGACGTATCGGGCCACCGTCAGCGAAGTTACCGAGCAATTGCGCGCAGCGTTGGAGAAAAAGCGCGACAAGGTCGATCCGAGACAGTGGTTGGCGCTCGACGCAATGTACCTAGCACGCGCTGGGCAACCGCAAGTCGTTGCTGCTTACCTCGAGCGCTATGGTGACATGACCATGCCTCGATTTGACGTACACCAGGCTACGCAGCCTTGAGTTTTGATTCCATGTGTGCCGGAATCTGATAGCCGATCGACGAGTGCAAGCGCTGATGATTGTAGAAGCCTTCGATCCAGTCAACGATATCGAG
>WNGF01003521.1_pt1 | contig 36370 bp, 29 predicted proteins | sample 5400641 | NCBI WGS metagenome assembly WNGF01 (sample SAMN13153371, study PRJNA577476) | soil metagenome | isolation source: 80 cm soil or saprolite under grassland replicate 2 | place: USA:California | collected 2016-06-15 | reverse complement strand
ACTACGATCCCTACCGCCGTTCCGCGAGCTATCAGTATGCATCCGCGCTGATACCGGGTCTCTACGATCTCGATTATTACGGCGACTGGCAAAACGTAAGTGGTTACGGTTATGCCTGGCGCCCACGCGTGGATTCGGCTTGGGTTCCTTATCAACAAGGCTATTGGGTCAACGATTATCCGTATGGACTAACCTGGGTTTCTTCGGAGCCCTGGGGCTATGCGCCGTATCACTATGGACGTTGGGCCTTCATTGGCAACCAATGGCTGTGGATTCCGGATGCAGTTAACACCACGCCGTTGTATTCTCCGGCGCTCGTGGCATTTATTCCTTTCAATGACGTGAATCAGATTGGCTGGGTGCCGTTGGGCCCCGGCGATCCGTATGCTCCACGTTATTACGATGCAAACTGGCAGCCGTATTATTTAACCAGAACTGACGTATACACCACGCGGCTAGTCAACCTTGCCGTGCCAACAGCGGTAACAGTGGTCCCGGTCGATGCTTTTGGCCGCACTATCGATCCGCGTGTCATTACGAGAGTCAATCCGCAGATGTTGACGCAAGTTCGGCCCGTACTGGATCCGCTTTTGGTGACGCCGCTCAGAAACGCGGTCCTGCATTCGGCGTGGGGTCGTGGCAAGATCGACTTGCCTCCAGGCATCGCGAAGAAACTTTTCGAGACGCCGGTAATCACGAGTGTCGCGCCGGTAGCGCCACCTTTTAGAAAGGACCTGGCTCGCGCGATGCGCGTGGAACCGGTTCCAGAGAAAGTTAAGAATGAAAAGATGAAACTTAAAGACGAGCGGCAGGGAAATGCAGCTCGGGGCGAAACCCCCGGCGAGCAAACAATCCCAACCGAGGCAGCTCGCAATCAACAGGAGGCAGTCCGCAGACAACAGATGGCGGACCTTGCGGCCAAGGCGGCCCAGGGAAACAGGGATGCTCGCCGGCAGATGCAACAGCTCGAGCAGCAGCAAAGAAAACAGCAACTCGAAGAGCAGCGGGCACAGCGCGCGCTACAACAAACGCAAAGGGAGCAACAGAGACAACAAGCGCAGGGTGAGCGAGTAGGAAGGCGCGCTCAACAGCCGGTGCAGCGAGAAGTTCCGCGGCCGGAACCGCAACCTGTACCGCAGCAGATTGAACGCAAGCAGCAACCGGCGCGGCAGCAGGTGACGCGACCCACGCGGCCGGAACCGCCACGCCAACAGGTGCAGCCGCAGGCACCGGCGCGGCAGCAGGTGACGCGACCCACGCGACCGGAGCCGCCACGCCAACAGGTGCAGCCGCAGGCACCGGCGCGGCAGCAGGTGACGCGACCCACGCGACCGGAGCCGCCACGCCAACAGGTGCAGCCGCAAGCACCGGCGCGGCAGCAAGTGACGCAACCAACGCGGCCGGAACCGCCGCGCCAACAGGTGCAGCAACAAGCACCGGCGCGACAGCAGGTAACGCAACAGCCACCGGCGCGCCAGCAGGTGCAGCAACAGCAACCCGCGCCGGCGGCGAAAGGGAAACCTGGACCACCGGCGCAGCCTGCAGCGCAACCGCAGGGCGCTGGTAAGGGCAAAGGCAAGAAGCCATAGCGTAGCCGGGGAGATGTCCGGAGCGACCGAGTATGATCTGACTAGTTAGTCTGGCCATTACTCGGTCGTTCTGTTTTGAACGGTACCGGGAGGTTGACTTCAGCAAGTCCTGGAGCCGGTCGCTACTGCCGATTCTGATTTGCGCGGCGCGTCGCACGAAAACCCGAAACTCTATCATCATGGATCGACGAATACGGAACCGGGAGCGGATCGTCACCGGATGCCCGATCCGCGACGAGCCGTCACGATATCGGCGCTTTGATGCGGTAGTCTATATCGGACACAGCATCCGGTCGCCAGTGCACCCGGCTTCGTATTTGTCGATCCATGTTGTCGAAGTCCGTGCTTAATGCGGCCGCTCGCGCATTGAACGGTTTGTGTAGCGCAGGTTGGATCCGGTCGCCTATCGCTCCCGGTTCCGTGTTTGTCGACCCACGACGCCGGAATTTTGCTTCAGTCCGCTTTTGCGGACTGTTGAATTCCTTTTTTGTGCATCGCACAATCGCGGCAAAGAGAACGTAAAGACTGCCGAGTTTTCACACAAGCTCGGTAGCCACCGGCTAGTCTTCGAGATACTCACTTCTAGCTATCAAAGAACAAATTTGGCTGAGTTTTGAGAAGTCGTATCCCACCTTCACCGGCAGCCAGGATACTGGCTAGATCGTCTTGAATAGTTATAAGCACTCAATCCAAGTCTCTGATTCTAACCTCCTCGCCATTCGTGCGAATCTCTGGGACGTACATCGCGTGTCCGAGAACCGGGAGTGCGTGAAAGGCGCCTGGGCTTTCAGCACGCATTTCATAACTCAATTGCCAAACTCCTTCGGGAAGATGATCGATGAACAACGCGACTTTGCGGTCGCGTAGTTCCTGATAGACCCAGCGCGTGCGGCCGGTAAAGTCATTTGTTGATTTGAAATTCATGAGTGACGACTTGCTGCCACGAGTTGCACGCAGGACGACTGCGCCCCCAGGCGTAAGGGCGCCGGATTTGATTTCGCGGACGTAGAGGTTCTCCCCGCTGCGAAGCTGCACAGCTTCGAGACCCGCGGCCTTTAAGTCTTCGAACAGAAGATATTCGTAGTTGTTCTTTGCCTCGATCGTGATCACAGTCTCCACTCGCTCGCCGCTCTTTACCGTGTCACCATCATTTAGCGGCACACGCTCGGAAACGAAGCCTTTGAGCAACGTCGGATGATTTATGAGTTTGAAATACTGGCGACGAACAAAGATTTCATTCCCCGCAGCGGCGATCGGTTCCTCAAGACTGAAGAACTTTGCCTGCGCAGAGAAATAGAGCGGCCCGTCGCCACTTGTCCGTCGAATAGTGATCTCATTTGCGCCATCACGAATACCTTCGCGCGGAATTTCAAACTTGCTGGGGGCGCCAAACGCGTCTGTCCCGGTTATCTGTTTCGTTGCAATTGAAGTTCCATTTACGAGCAGTTCGTAGGTGAGTTGCGGTTGTAGTTCTTTGCTGGTGCGCAGGTAGTCGTTAAGCGTAAGGACAACGATGGCTGTATCGCGAGTGTTGCTCCATTGCGCGCCACGGCGGTTTTTAATCAGCCAATTGGCTTTTTGATTCCCAGAACCCGCCGCCGGACTACGTTGATAGTTGGCTCAATAATCTGTTTGCTGTTGCCACTGGCCGTCGTCCAATTGCCGAATCGCGCCAGTATTGTTCATCCATTCGCCGTAATGAAACAGCGCATCGTCGTACCAGTCTGTTTGCTTGCCGGGTTTCAGCGCCGCTTCAAACTCGTCAGGCACGCGTTGCCGCGTTTCCCAATCACCGCCCACGTAACGCATGGTCATCGCGATCAGAAAATGCAGGTGAGCGTTCTCATTTTCTTTCGGGCCGATCTTCAGCGCGTTTTCCAGAACATCGAGAGGGATATAGTTGCCATAGTAGGTGTAGAAGTAATACTCGTTTGGCAGCGGTGGTTCGGCGGCTTTGAAGACAAGTTTGAGATAACGAGCACGTGCAGTGTCGATCTCGCGCTGGCCGGTCCACCAGTCAAGCGCCTGCTGGTAGTGAGGCCAGGCTGCGCCCCAGTTCATCTGATTACGTCGCGTCCAAAGAAAATCTGCGAGCGATTCTTGCGCCTCGGCCCAAACAAGATCGCGTTCCTCGTCTTTGTCGTAGGCACGGATGAGTTCCTCGAGTTGCCTCTGCGCCTCATCAAACTTCGTTGTGTCTGAAGTTTCAGTTGCCGCCTGCGCGCGCCACGATGTGTCGGCAATTCGAAAGTCGACCCAACGTGCTTCGGCAGCAGACAGGCCGGTCTTGTCGAGTTTGCTGTAGACATCGTTGACTCGCGCGTATGAGCCGGCAGCATAAAGCTGTTCCGCGTCAGACTTCAATTTCGCGTAATCAGTCTGTTGCGCTGCGCCGGGTAGCAGGTAGAGAAAGCCGAAAAGAGTGATCGAGATGATTGTTTTCATGGTCGGGTCTTCGGTGTTGTCGTTGAACCGGATCGAACCGGATGATTTTCAAAGTTTGCCAGGAAGGCTAACTCCGGGGTGACGTTGCGGTTGTTAGACCTGCGCGTCACGCCCGGGAGTTGCCCGCTGTGCCGTTAGATGAACGAGGAATTGGAAGAGACTTGCGTGAGGATGGATTCAGAGAAGCTCAATTGAAGCACTAGAACAGAAGCGATCTCACACCAGGTAACGCTCTATAACGCTCTATATTGAGTGCGCCGTGGAAGACTCCCAAAATATCTATATTGTTGTCTGGTTCGACTACGTAGGCTATCCGGAAGTGACCGTAATGAAGAATCCGGATTTCCCGGCGATCGACGGATTGGTAATTGTGCCCGATGCCGGGATGGTTTGTGAGTAATTGCGCTTTTAGAAAAATACCCTGAACTGTGGCTAGTGACCTAATTTGAAATTCTCTGTGCGTGCTCCGTGAAACTCTGTGTCTCTGTGGTAAGTTTTTGCTGCAATTGTTAACCACAGAGACACAGAGAACACAGAGGTTGCACAGAGAAAATGAAAATAGCGCACCACCGAACTGTGCGCGCGGCGGCGTCCCGGTTGTCGATGGCGATATAATCATAGATATCTCTGAGCCAGGTCTGAGCTTCCGCAGTCCAGTTTATCTCAGCCAAGTGTTTATCCGCCGCTCGATCTCTTCGTTCGTAATAGTGCGGCCCTCATCGGAGTCCTTAAGTCCCCGTTGGACCATCAAAGTCGAATGCAAGCTCACGGACGATTTCATCGTATGAGCTATCGTCGGGCTGCTTCTGCACAATTTCGGTGATCAGTTTTTTTGCTGTAGACATCGTGATCTTCAGTAGGGATTTTATATCAACAGTGTATGTCGGAAAAGACCTGCAAAACGATCAGCGATCTACCAGTCTTCCTGGGCGATGTATTTGAGCACCGATTTAATGGAAGCGATTGAGTAATTGCCGTCGGACTTTTTGAAGGGAATGTGACGATAGCGGCCAAGTGACATCTTGTTGAGAGCCTCGGCCACAGAGTCCTTCTCCTGAAGTGTTTCGGGATTCGGGCTCATCAATTCTTTAACAGTTACCTCCGCCGCGTTCGACAAAATTGAGCCTGGCGGACCCGCTGTCATCCACAGAAGGACGTCGTGCTCAGTGAAGATGCCGATCAGTCTGGTACCGTCCAGCACAAGTGCGCAGCCAGAGTTGGAATCTTTCATGAGCCGTGCGACTTCAAGTGCGGGCGTGTCGGGCGCGACGCAAATCGGATCGTCCCGATCAAGCTGACTTAAATTGTCTTCCATCACAGAACGCGCGAGGCCCTCAGACGCATCCGCACTCGGGATGTCGAGCTGTCGAAAAGGGGCGAGGCAATTCTCGCAGCGGTCGATACCGTCGATGTTTTCGTGACCACAGGAAGGGCAATTCATCCGCCAAGACCTCGTTATTTTGGGCCCGATTCTACTCCTTAGGTAACAAAGGGCAAAACAAAAAACAAGTGGCGGCAGCGACAGTGAGCACGTGGAAATGACCTCAAGTGGCCACCTCAAGTTTTCCTCAAGTATTGCTCAACCCTTCCTGTCTATCCTGTAAGCGTAGAAACAGCCCATCGCCGTTCTAATGAAAACCGCCGCTCAATATAGTGACGGTTTAGCTGGTAACGCTGTAAGTAGCGAAGAGATTGAGCTCTTGGGGCGGAGGGAAAGGGGCAAACGGGTAAGGGAAAAGGAGCGGGGCATTCGCTCACTTCTCTTGCCTTCACCTCTGACCCTTCTCCCCAGGAATAATTCGACAGAAAGCGCAAAAGACTAGGGGGTAAGGGGGAAAGGGTAAGGGGGAACGGTCAGGGTGCGATTACCTGTTCCGCCCTTTTAACCTTTACCCTTTACCCCTTCCCCCTTCCTAGTGCTTCTTTGCAAACGGTCATTCGACGACCCAGGTGTCACCGCTGTTGATTAGTTTTTCCAAACTGCCTGGGCCAAACTTAGCAATGGCAGCATCGATCTGGCCGGCCATCATGTCTTCGTAAGTCGGACGCTCAACCGCGCGGAAAATTCCAACCGGCTGCGGGAAGTCTGGGTGCTCCATTCGCGCGAGCATGAAAGCCACCGATGGATCTTTCAGGTAAATATCGTGCACCAGCAAATCATTTTCCGTAGTGCCATTCTCGCCGATGGTCACCACTTCCGGGTGAGCACCGTTCATGCGAATCCCTTTGTTTCGATCCTTGCCGAAGATCATCGGCTTACCGTGTTCGAGATAAAGAACGCGATCAGTTCTTACACTTCGTTCGGCAAATGAATCGAAGGCGTGGTCGTTAAAGATGTTGCAGTTTTGGTAGACCTCGATAAACGAAATACCTTTGTGTCGGGCCGCCGCTTCGACAACCGACCCAAGATGCTTGACATCGATATCGATGGAGCGTGCCACGAAAGTCGACTCGCTTGCGATAGCGAGCGAAAGCGGATTGATCGGATAATCGATCGTTCCCACCGGAGTCGATTTTGTTTTCTTGCCAAACTCCGAGGTCGGGCTGTACTGACCTTTAGTCAAGCCATAAATTCGGTTGTTGAAAAGTATGTAATTGACGTCGAGGTTGCGGCGAATCGCGTGCATGAAATGGTTGCCGCCGATGGAGAGCGCATCGCCGTCGCCGGTGATCACCCAGACGCTCAGTTCCGGATTTGCACACTTGATCCCGGTCGCAATCGCTGGCGCGCGTCCATGAATCGAGTGGAACCCGTAAGTATTCATGTAGTAAGGAAACCGCGACGAACAACCGATACCGGACACGAAGACAATCTTCTCGCGCGGAATGCCGAGCTCGGGCATCACCTTCTGTACGTTGTTGAGGATTGCGTAGTCACCGCAGCCGGGACACCAGCGCACTTCCTGATCAGAAACAAAGTCGGCCTTTTTCATTTGCCCCGGAGGCGGCGCAATCTTTACCGAGATTGCCGAACCCACTTCGCTATCCGCCGAGACAGCCTCGACGATAGGCTTATTACCATTACCACTATGACCATTTCCCGTTGTACTCATGGATGCTCCTATAAGTGCCCTTCAGGCAAATATTTCTTTGACTGCGATTTGGAAATCCGGAAAAAGATCGCCCCCGTCGAGCAGGTCCTTCTCGGTTAGAACTAAGATGTCAATTGGCGAGCGGTAGACCGTCACAGTTCGTAGTTTTGCGCTGACTACCCAAACCTGTCTTGTGCCTGCCGTCAACCATTCAGAAACCTTTTCTTCAACTTCTGCAACTGTGTCGTCTGGACTCAGAACTTCTACTGCGAGGTCGGGTGCACCCGGCCAAAAGCCTTTTGTTTCTCCTACCTCAGCAACCCGTTGCTGACGAATGAAAGCAATGTCGGGTGCCCGGACCGTATCAGGGTTGGATCCTAGCTTGAACCCAGTTTCGGCGGCATAAACTTCGCCGAGCTTATGTTCCCGCACGTGTTGTGCAATGGGCAGTGTTAGACGAATAGTGACCCTGCCATGGTAATGGCCGGCTGGTGACATCTTCTTTAGTTCTCCATTAACGAGTTCATATCGAAACTCGTCTCGTGGTAAAGCTAGAAGCTCATCAGCGGTCATGAGTTGTACTTCAGTGCTCATCTCTCAATTCCTGGCACGCGGACGCGTGCCGCGTTCCAGCTGCTAATATTTGTCCACGTTTTCGAAACGATAGCTTCCTGACTCTTCATCTTCATCAGGTTCAAGCACTGCCACTGCGCCACTGCGATCATATGGTCCGCGCTTACGCGGCGCTGTGCGATAGGCATAAGGATCGTGCGGGGGGCGCCGAGGGCGGTTCGACTTGTTTACGGCCAAACAAACCACCGAGAAAGCGTTTAATAACGGCGAACATAACGACCTATTACCCACTCGCTACCGCAGGGTGGTACTGACAAAACAACGGAGCGTCTACAAATACTCTTCGACCTTCCGAACGATCTCGCGAATCTGGAAGGGCCGGCCTTTCACTTTCGAGAAGGGAATCGCGTCGACCAGATACCTCGCGCGCACCATCGTGCAGAGCTGGCCCAAATTCATTTCCGGGATAATCACAGTTTCGAATCCGGAGAGCACTTCGCCGAGGTTTTTCGGAAATGGATTCAAATACTTCAGATGCGCCGACGAGACGCTTTTCCCTTCACCTTGAAGTTTCTCCACCGCCGTACTAATCGAACCGTAGGTCGATCCCCAACCAAGCACGAGGACTTTGCCTGACCTCTCTCCAAAAACTTCAACTAACGGTATGTCGTTCGCGGCGCGATCAACTTTTTCCTGCCGCAGTCGCACCATCAGATGGTGGTTTTCGGGATCGTAGTTGACGTTGCCGGTAATATGCTGTTTCTCGATGCCACCGATGCGATGTTCGAGTCCGGGCGTGCCGGGTATCGCGTATGGCCGCGCCAGCGTTTCCGGATCGCGCGCATACGGCATGAAGGTCGCCGGATCGGTCGCGAAAGTCACGTTGATCTTCGGAAGTTGATCGATTTCGGGAATGGCCCATGGTTCAGCGCCGTTTGCCAGATAGCCGTCAGACAAATAGAACACAGGAGTCATGTGCTTAAACGATAGCCTCACGGCCTCGATCGCCATGTGGAAACAATCGGCCGGTGTCGCAGGGGCGACAACGATCGCCGGACATTCGCCGTTTCGTCCCCAAACAGCCTGGAACAGATCAGCTTGCTCGGTCTTGGTGGGCAAGCCTGTCGATGGCCCGCCGCGCTGGACGTTGATTATCACCAGCGGTAATTCGGTCATCACCGCCAGACCGATTGCTTCCTGCTTCAGAGCCACGCCTGGACCGGAGGTTCCCGTTAATCCGATCTGTCCCGCGAAGCTCGCACCGATGGCCGAACAAACCGCGGCGATTTCATCTTCGGCCTGAAAAGTTTTCACACCAAAGCTCTTGTGGCGCGCCAACTCATGAAGAATGTCGGACGCCGGCGTGATGGGATATGAACCATAGAAGAGTGGCCGGCCCGCGAGTTGCGAAGCGGCGACAAATCCGAGTGCGGTGGCTTCGTTGCCGGTTATCTTTCGGTATTTGCCCGGAGCGATCTTCGCCTTCTTGATCGTGTAGTGAGTAGTGAATAGCTCCGTGGTGTCGGCGAAGTTATAGCCTGTCTTCAAGGCAATTTCGTTTGCTTTCGCCAGCTCCGGGTTCTTCGCAAACTTGCTCTTGATCCAGCCGAGCGTGTTTTCCATCGGCCGATCGTAGAGCCAGTAGAGCACGCCAAGCGCGAAAAAGTTTTTGCAGCGATCGATTTCTTTGCGCGTCAGCTCAACGTTGCCTTTTAGCGCGTTCATGTTGAGCGTTGTGACCGGCAGCTTGTGAACTCGATAACCGGCGAGCGAATCATCCTCGAGCGGATTTGAAGAGTAGTTCGCATACTTCAAATTCTCTGGCGTAAAGCCGTCGGTATTTACGATAAGTGTGCCACCTTCTTCCAGGTCTGGCAGATTAACTTTCAATGCCGCTGGATTCATCGCCACCAGTACGCTTGGCTGATCACCGGGTGTCTTAATATCCTGGCTGGAAAAATTCAACTGAAAACCGCTTACGCCAGGCAAGCTCCCTGCAGGCGCCCGAATCTCAGCCGGGAAGTCGGGCAGCGTGGAAATGTCATTGCCGACCACGGCGGAGGTATTTGTAAATTGAGTTCCCGTTAACTGCATACCGTCACCGGAGTCGCCGGCAAAGCGGATGGTCACAGTTTCGACTTCCTGGAGGTTCTTTTCCGTTTGTTCTACCGGGGGTTCGATAAGAGTGCTCATTTTATTTAGCGAAGTTCCTTTCCTGCCAAGGCGTAAATCGTCAACAGCAAAAGCAGGGCCAACCATCTACGATTTACGATTCACTATTCACGAAGTTACCCGCCATCCGTACTGTCCATCACTTGATCCGGGTTCGGCGGCAGGTTCATCGTAGTTTTCGGGTAGCTTTCAGCCAGGTAGCCGATCACGTCGAAAACTGAGATTGAGCCAACGAGTTTGGCATTCTTTACCAGCGGGACGTTGCGGTACCCCTTGTCGTTCATAATAGTGACCGCATCACCAATGGTGGCGTCAGACGTCAAGGTGGCAACCACCGGCGACATCCATTTGCTTACCGGGGCGTCCAGATCCGTTTCCTGTCCAACTATCTTGGTCAATAGATCTCGTTCGGTAAAAATACCCACCACCGACCCATCTTCTGCGCAAACAATCGCACATCCACCTTCGTCCTGTTTCATTGCTTCCATCGCGTGGGAAAGCGGTGTTGAGGGCGAAATACAAACGTAGTCCTCAGTCTCCATCGAGCTGACGCTATCCTGGCGTGCCCGCCGAGACGTTGCAGTCTTCGCAATTGCAACGGAAGGCGGTTGACCAACGGCTGACTGCTCACCTGACATCGATTTATTCTCCGGAAACTGACTGGAGTAATAACAGAGACCTAAATCTAAGATCCAACTCCAATTCTACCAGCAAAGCTGAGACGACTGAAGCGGGAACTAAGGCCGTCGAGTACAGCTTGAGCCTAGGCGCTGCGGTGGGCGGTATATAGCGCTTTGAGTTCCTTGTCGTAAGGCGACATCTCTACAAGCTTGCCTATGATCTCGGGCAGGATGGCGAGCGTGTGATTGATTTCTTCTTCCGTGTTGTACCGGCCAAGTGAAAACCGTATTGAACCCTGCGCTGCCGTGTAGGGCACGTTCATGGCGCGCAGGGTCGGAGAAGATTCTTTGGTAGTTGAATGGCAAGCGGAACCGGTAGAAACGCAGACCCCGGCTTTGTCGAGATGAAAGAGAATATTTTCGCCTTCAACATACTCAAACGAGATGTTCGCTGTGTTGGGCAAGCGCTTTGTGCGATCTGGGTTTCCGTTTAGACGAGCATTCGGAATAGTGCCGAGTATCTTGTCTTCCAATTTGTTGCGGAGCTTCTCAATGCGTTCATGTTCAGCAAACTTTCGTGCCAATTCACAGGCAGCGCCCAGTGCAGCAATATTGGCAACGGCAGAAGTTCCCGCGCGCCGTCCATCCTCCTGTCCGCCGCCAATAATAAATGGTGGCAGCTTAACGCCGCTGCGAATGTATAGCGCCCCGACGCCTTGCGGGGCATGCAGCTTATGCCCTGACAACGCGAATAGATCGACGTCGAGCTCCTTCAGATTGATGGGAATCTTGCCCACGGCCTGTACACCGTCGACGTGAAAGACCGCATCCGAATTCTCTCGCACTATCCTTCCAACTTTATCAATCGGAAAGAGGACGCCCGTTTCGTTGTTGGCCAGCATGACGGACACTATTCCCGTATCGCGCCGCAGGACTTGGCGCAGATCGTCGAGGTTTAGTTCGCCATTACCGTCCACTTCGAGCCAGGTAACTTCGCAACCGATTTCCGCCAGATGCTCACATAGGTTTCTTACTGCCTCATGCTCTACACGCGTGGTTATGATGTGACGCCTGGTCGGATTCTGTTCAAGAAATCCGCCGATGGCCCAATTGTCTGCCTCTGAACCGCAGGACGTGAAAACAATTTCGCCGGGGTCGGCCGCGCCCAGCAATTCGGCAACCTGCTGGCGAGCAAGCTCAACTGCCGACTTCATCCGCCGGCCCAGCGAGTGTGCTGAAGAAGGATTGCCATACACGTCTGTCAGGTAGGGCCGCATCGCATCAAAAACTTCAGGCGCGACGCGTGTGGTTGCGTTGTTATCGAGATAGATCACGGCTAGTAAATAGTGAATCGTAAATCGTAAATAGACAAATCGCAAAAGCGAGTGAATCGTAAATCGTAAATCGTGAATAGATCAGGACCCCTAAAAGGGGTTCCCTATTACTAACTGAAGCGTTCGGCCACCTGATGAGCCAGTGGCCGCCAGTTCACTCTGAGGCAAAACCACGGACTTTTCGTTCGGTGGCAGAACAACCATGTACATTGGCTCCGGCTCGAGCGCGAGCAGAGAAATAACCTCGGCGGTTTGGCCGGCGTATTCTCCTGATTGGATACGAACAAAATCACTAAAACGATAGCTCACGCCGGGAATACCTTCCTGGGTTATCCAACGGCTTTCTAATTCATACTGCGTCATCTCGCAACTCCACTATTTACGATTTACGATTCACGATTCACTTCTTCCAGGATGTCTTCGATCAAAGGGTAACACGAGCGGCAGCCGGCTCCCGCTCGACAGGCCGCAGTAACTTCTGCAATCGTCGTCAACTCCCGCACTTGAATCTCGCGTTCTATTGTTCTTTCGGAAACGCAAAAGCAAGTGCAAATCAACGCTTCATCGCCTTCCCACTCATCACGCGCACTATCGCTGTAGCTTCGAATGGCCGAGACGAGCGCCTGACAGGCCAGTGCTGGACACTCGCTTCGTTCTGGCGGTAAGTCGCCTAGTCTTTCCGTCAATGCTTCCGTTTGTTGTCCGAGAGCAGCGGCTGCACCGGTCGTCTTGCCCAGAACCTGGTCAGTTAAAAGCGACGCTGAAGCGACCAGGACGCTACACCCGGCCGCCTTAAACTTCGCCTCCCTAATTGTCTGCGACTCATCGACGTGTAGCGAAACTCGCAAAGTCGCGCCGCATTGAAATGACGCTGACCGGCCAATGAATCTGGGTTCACTTGCTTCACCGACGTTTTTGGAACTGAAGAAAAATTCAGCTACCGGTCCGGAACTGTCCTGCATAAGGTAATGATTCCAGACTTCGACGCCCACGACAAATGGATGCAGATGATGCGCACCGTGGGTAGCATCTTAATTTCGGTCCTTCTATGTGCAACCTCCGTAACCTCTGCGTCTCTGTGGTGAGCAATCACTAATAAAGATTCAGCACAGAGTCACAAAGAACACAGAGATTGCACAGCGATTGATTCAAACCAGGAAACACTACCGCGGCGTTTAAGTCGCCTGGCGAGTGGCTGTTATCATGTAGCTTCACAATGTTTGATCAGTTTAGTCAGCGCAGTTTAGAGCTCGAGCACCTCGACAAAGGTGACTACACGCCTGAAGAATATGAAGGCTGCATTATCGAGCTGCAGCGCGTCAACCGCTGGCTGGGCGATACCCGCGCGTTGCGGGATTCTCTGCTGAGGGAGATCGGTAAGGCAAACTTGCGGAGTTTTTCGGTGCTGGATGTGGGCGCAGGTTCAGGTGAGCTCTTGCAGGTCATTGCTGAGTGGGCGCGAGACAACGATCGAAAAGCGCGACTTACGGGTGTCGAACTAAACGCAAGATCCGCTCAGGCCATTGCGGAGCGCGCTGCATCCTTTCCTGAATTAACTTCGATCCGCGCCGATGCTTTTCGCCTTCCGTTTGCAGACAATCAGTTCGATTATGCAATGTGTTCGCTCTTTACTCATCACTTCACCAATACAGCTGTGATCGCAATACTGCGCGAGTTAAGCCGGGTTTCAGCTCGCGAGCTTTTTGTAATTGATCTTCACCGGCATCCTGTTGCCTACTACTTCTACACAACTATCGGCCGATTGTTCCTGCACAATCGTTTGATTCGTGAAGACGGCGCGCTTTCGATCCTGCGAGGTTTCACGCCGCGAGAATTGGCAAGGCTGGCAGAGCGAACGGAGCTGAAAGACATTAAAGTCAGCCGCCGCTTTCCCTACCGGCTGGTGCTTGCGGCTTCGACGACCAACAGTACGAAAAACCGCGCGAGTTTAACAAAGACGAAGGGAAAGTGAGACTCACTTCTGCGAATGTTTTTGACGTGGCAATCGCCGGCGCCGGGCCGGCCGGCACGAGTGTGGCAATCCACCTGGCGCTGAATGGAGCCCGCATCCTGCTCATCGAAGAAAAGAAATTTCCGCGCGCAAAGCTTTGCGGAGAATTCATCTCTCCCGAATGTCTGACACATTTCAAACGTCTTGGCGTGATGGAGCAGATGACCGCTGCGGGAGGAGTCTCGCTTTGTGAAACCGTCTTTTACTCCCGGTGGGGGCGTAGGCTTGCGGTGCCGAGTGAGTGGCTTAAGTCAGGCGATAACGCCCTTGGATTGAGCCGAAGCGAAATGGACCACCAGCTGCTCGAGCGAGCGAGGAGGGTTGGCGTCGAAGTCCTGGAAGAATCGCACGCTTCGCAACTGGTTCGCGAAGGCGAAACCGTGCGCGGCGTCAGTGTGAAAGCTGGTGAGATAATGCGAGACTATCACGCCCTGCTAACAGTCGATGCGACTGGCAGAACGCGAGCTTTAGCACGCCACCTGGACCCACCACGTGCAAACCGAAGAAAGAACCTAAAGCCTCTGGTTGCGTTTAAGGCACATCTGGAAAATGCTCAGGTAGCCGCGGGCGCCTGCGAAATTTATTTCTACAAGCGCGGCTATGGGGGATTAAGCGGCGTCGAAGGCAACCTTAGCAATCTTTGCTTCATAGTCGCAGCAAACGATGTACGTCGTTATGGCTCTGACCCGGAGTTGGTGCTACGCGAAGTGGTAATGAAAAATTCGCGGGCTGCTCAGACGTTAGCGCACGCGCGCGCTCGTTCGTCATGGCTCAGTGTTTCGCTGGAGAGCTTTGGGCGCAGAAACCTGGTGCCGGCCGCGGGACTAATGACAGTGGGCGACGCCGCTGCCTTCATCGATCCATTCACGGGGAGTGGCATGCTGATGGCGCTGGAAAGCGGGCAGGTTGCAGCGGAAACAATTACACAGCATCTTGCACTGCTCCGGCAGGGCATTGGCTTTGAATCGCTGGCAAAAGTTTATCGGGCGGAATACTTACACCGCTTCCAGTCGCGCTTGCGAGTTTCCGGCCTGCTTCGACGCGCTGCGTTTGTTCCTCATCTTGACGAAGCCGTTATACCTTTTTTGGGAAACAGCTCTCGCCTCCGCCGCAAACTTGCGCGAGCTACACGTCAGTCAATAGTTGCGAAGTAACAGTCTCAAGCGGCTGATCTGTCCATCCGTTATTGCGGGATTCCCATTCGATAGAGCCATAAATGCTTGCCAGATAGGAGCTTTTGGAGTATTTTGGAGTAAAAAGGCGGAGCGTTACTGTCCTGGGATTCCACGGCTACTATCTCTAAAGGTCGTTTTATTTGACTTAGTTCGACCTACTCGCTCCCCCAAAATGTCGTGGACAATGGTACTTTGCAGCAATCACAATCTGAGAATCGTCGCCCGATAATAATCCGAAGTTCAAAGCCGGTTCTTACCCGGCCGTCCAAGTCGCTAACCTAGCTAAGGAGAAACAATGATGTTTGCGTCCCCTACGCAGTGGCTTCACTCTTCGATTCGATTCGTGGCTCTTTTGATCGTTACAGTGGTTTGTGGATTGCCTGGTTCGAACGTCGCTTTTGGTCAGGCGCAGTCCAATGCCTCCGACTTGCAGGGCGTCGTACGCGACCAGTCCGGCGCGGTCATCGTGGGCGCCACCGTAACCGTCCGCAATCCTGCAACGAACTTCTCGCGCGACGTGACCACAAACGGTGAAGGTTACTATCAGATTACCAACCTTCCGCCCGGAAGTTATGAGGTAACGGTAGAAGCGAGCGGGTTTTCCAAGGCAAGACTTATGGGTGTGACATTGACGGTCGGCCAGCGTGCGGATCTGGATATTGCGCTTACGGTTGGATCTCTTGGCGCTACGGTTGATATTTCTGCCGCTCAGGTTGCCCTTATCGAGTCGTCAAGCACTACGGTCTCCAATACTATCGATCAGACGCGCATCAACGACCTGCCCATCAATGAGCGGAGCGCCACAGGATTCGCCTTGACTATCTCCACGGTCGGACGCGACAACGGGCGTCCTATCGGGCCGGCGCCAACGTCGGGCTTAAATATTGGCGGCCAGCGCGGCCGATCTACGTTGGTGCAGGTAGACGGCGCTGACTACACCGACAACTCCATCAATGCCGCGCGTACCACTGTGAGCCAGGAAGGTGTGCAGGAGTATCAGGTGGCAACTAATTCTTACGCGCCTGAGTTTGGCCGTGCGACTGGTGGAATTGTCAACGTCGTGACCAAGAGCGGCACTAACGATTTTCATGGAAACCTCTTCGGTTTTCTTCGCCACAAGTCGATTCAATCTCGCAATGCCTTTGCGCCCCTCATCGACAACGATCCAGACAAGAAGGCACCGTTTACGCGAGTCCAATATGGGGCAACATTAGGCGGGCCGTTGGATAGAGATCGGACATTCTTCTTTACCAGCTTCGAGCAACGGCGTCGCCAGGAGTCAGGTTTTTTTACCGGCAATGTTGGAGCCGGTTTGACCAGCAGCATCACAATCGGTGCCCCGTTTCTGCCGTTCACCAACGTCTATTCTAATCTGACGGCTGCGCAAACCGCTTTCATTCAGGGCGAACTGGCAAGTCTTAATGCAGCGCGCATTTCTCGCGCCATCACGTACGCAACGTTTGCTTCGTCAGGCGGACAGATTGGACTGAACGGGGTCAGCACGTTGCGCAGCCCGGGTGGCGCGATTGGTGCCGGGCAATTCATTGGCGGACGTTTCTTCCTCACCGGCGCCCCTGTTCCGTCGCTTGCCAACAATGGCATCCTCCCCAACTTTACGACCGTCAATTCAAACGGCCAACCAATCGCGTTTCGGCCGCTCAACAGTTTGTCGCGTATTTTTCCAATCTCTGAAGCCTCGACCTATTTTTCGCTGCGTCTGGACCATCAAATCACTCGGGACCATCAGTTCACGATGAGGTTCGGCTACAATCCGAGCGAGCTAACCGGTATTCAGGACGAGTCGCAGAACCAAACCGTCGGACAAAATGACTTCTCACGCACCGGCATCCAGAAACTGCGCGACGTCTCAGTCGCTACGTCTCTGGCATCCACGCTTTCAGATAGGGCCGTTAACGAATTGCGATTCAACTTTGGACAGCGCCGGGCGTCGTTCAATTCGCAGATTCCTGGTGCGGCTATCCAGGTCATCGGCGCGGCCTTCCTCGGAGCGAATCCTTTCTCCCCGGTTGACCGTACGGAGACGCGCTATCAATTCACCGATAACCTAAACTACGTCCATGGGAATCATACGTTTAAATTCGGTGGCGACTATAGCTTCATTGATATTAAGGCGCGCTTTGAGTTGAACTTTCCGGGACTCTTCAACTTTAGCGGAGTTCCAGGCGCCCTCTCGCAAAGATTTTTGGATGCGGCTCTTTTGACTCCGGCCTGTCTCACGCCGCCGGCCCCGGCCTTCTGCACGCCGCCGGACCTAACGCCGGTCCAGTCCTACGGTTTCGGCGTACCCTCCGTGTTCATCCAGGGCTTCGGCAACCCGAACAGCACTATCTCAAATCGCCCGATCGCTTTCTTCGCTCAGGATTCGTGGAAGATACGCCCGAACCTTACGTTGAATTACGGAGTTCGTTACGACGTAGAACTGACTGATACGATTCCGCCGATTGGTTTTACCGATCCACTGACCCACATCACACTGTCGGCCGCCGATCTGCAAACCGCACAAGACGTGGTAGGTGGGCAACAAGGGTTTCCGCGCGACAAGAACAATTTTGCGCCGCGCGGCGGCATCGCGTGGGACATAAACAACGATGGCAAGACAGTCGTTCGCGCTGCCTACGGTCTGTTCTACGATCACCCGCTGCTCGCTGTTGCCTTCAACTCGGATATCGGTGACGCCTCCCAGCAACAGCAATACTTTAACGTCTTGCCAGGCAGCCCAGCGCCCAACCAACTTCTGAATCCACTACAGATATTTCAAGGAACGGTTTGCTCGCCCGCAAGCAGCAACCCGGTGTGTGCAGCCTTTGGCTTGCCCGCCTCTTTCACCACTCCAGGTGTCGCAACTACTGCGCAATACCTGCCGGGACGAGTTCGCTTCAACGACCAAACATTCGTGGGCTTCGGCCCGGTTTTCCCGTTTACGTTGGCCGTCGCCAAAGATTTTCAGTATGCCTCCGCCAACCAGGCCAACCTGACAGTCGAACGTCAATTGACGAAAGACATGTCCTTCTCTGCCAGCTACATTTTCGTCGGTGCACATCATCTTCCACACCCCCAGGATGTCAACGCGCCACGCGCCGATCTGTTAATCGAAAACTTCCGCCGCTTCGCGGGACGCAATCCATCCAGCAACAGCGAATCCCTCTTATTTACGATACCCAATGCTTGTCCAGGCGCGGGATGCCCGCCCGGTTTCACGGTTATCATCCCCGGCCTCGTCGGGCGCAATGGTTTGGGCCAGGGCGTTGTCAATCCGATTGCCGCGAATTTCTTCCGTCCCAACGCGCCGAACTATTTCTTTGTCTCCTCGATAACGGGCGGCGCCGTTAACAAAGCGGCTTTCGACGCGGCATTGGCTGCTGCGAACTCCGTTCGCACGCCCGGCGCAATCACTCCTTTTGGTGAAGTTGACGCGCAGTTGTCCGACGGTAACTCAAACTACAATGCGCTTAACCTGGAAGTGAAGAGACGCTTCGCGAACAACTTCCAGTTTCTCGCCTCCTATACCTGGTCGCATTCGATTGACGATTCGAGCGACCTGCAAACGCTTCTCAAGCCCCAGGACAATCGTAACTTCAGTGCCGAGCGTGCCGACTCACTTTTCGACCAGCGGCACCGCTTTGTCTTCAGCGGCGCTCTAAGTTCGCCGGCATCATGGCGTAGTTCTTCGAGTATGGGTCATCGCTTCCTCGCAGACTTTACAGTGGCGCCGATTCTCGAAATTTCTTCGGGACGTCCCTTCAACATCTTGACGGGCACCGATGCCAACGGCGATTTGCAAGGCTCGACGGATCGTCCGAGCGTCGCGTCTGATGGCACACTGTTCATTCCGACAACGGCTTTTACGGCTGGCAGCCTGGGTCGCGACCTGGGCCTTACGCACGGTTACGCATCGCTGGACTTGCGTGTGATGCGGGAGATCCGTTTCGGCGAGCGCATACACCTGGACCTGATCGCCGAGGGCTTCAACCTCTTCAATCGTTTCAATGAAGCGGCGGCCTCGCCTCTCTTTAGCGACGTAAACAGCTTCGGCCAGCGCGCCGGCAATGGCCGTTACTACAGCCAGCCGACCGCGGCGTTTGACCCAAGACAGTTTCAGTTTGGAGTAAAACTTAATTTTTGATTTTCAAGGTAGACTTTAGAAATCGGGCTTCGATGTCTTTTCTCGACCGTGGGCAAACTAAAGAGCAGCCCGGCGCATCGGAAACATGTCTTTCGGAAAGCTTCTGTTGGCCTCGAATCAAATCTCTCCCCGGAAGAATTATCTATGATTAATCGACGCTTTTACCGCTTCCGTTCATTGAGTCTGTGTCTGGTGGTCTTGTGCGGAATCGTGGCAGGACAATCGAGCCGGCCACGGCGTGTCAAACCGGTCGCGAAGCCTGCGGAAGATCCATTGCTGCGACCGGAACCGAAACCGAGTCCCACCGCGAGAAACAACTCAAACCGTCCCTTAATTGAGGTTCAGCCAGTGAAGCCCGTTGTAAACACGGTGGGCAGCGGCGACACCTCCCATGCGTATCAACTTCTGCAACAAAAACAGTTTGCCGAAGCTGCCAAAGAAGCGAAGGGTATCGCGGCACAGTTTCCCAGCGACTCCGAGGCCTGGAAGATTGCCGGTTTTGCGGAATTGAGTCTCAAACAATATCCACTCGCCATTGAGGATTTGCAGCGAGCGCTCGATCTGCAACAGGTTGCGAAGCGGGAAGATCCCAATACCGCCGATGCCTTAGCGCAAGCCTACGTCCTCGCAGAAAAATTCGATCGCGCTCTACCTTTGCTGGTTGCCGCTACCACGCGAGTCGGAGCACAGCCGGATCCAGCGATGCTTTACTATCGCGGTCTTGCCGAATACAAAATCGGTAAACCAGCGGATGCGGAAAAAACCTTCACCGCTGCCGTCAAGGCAAACCCGAAGGACTCTTTGTCGCTTTTCTACCTGGGTCAAATCGCGATCGCAAAAAACGATCTGGACAGCGCCATCGCTTCATTGAACCGCGCCACCATCAACGATCCACGTTTTGCCGTCGCCTGGACTCTCTTGACGTCAGCTTATCTACGGCGCGCGGCGCTCAATCCTGATGCGACAAAAGCCGCCGCTGACTACTTAAGTGCAGTTCGCGCAGGTGAAGGCTTAATCAAGATCAAAACTGACGCTGAGGCGGTAACGCTTTTTGGACAAGCCCTGATCGGCTCGGAACAATATCCGCGCGCCGCGGCCGCCCTTGAGCGGGCCACGTTACAGCCTGACGCCAAGGGCGTAACGTTTTATCTTCTGGGAATAGCTCAGTCGCGCGCGAAGAATTTTCCCAAAGCGATTGCCGCGCTGCAAACCGCTGCGCAGAAGTCACCCGAAGATATCAATGTCTATCGTGAGCTGGGTTACGCCTATGAGGTTACGAAGCAATATGCGAAAGCGTTGGATGCTTATCAGAAAGGCTTGAGCCTGGCACCAGGTGACACTGATTTTAAAGAAGCCGCCGAGCGAGTGCGGCCATTCGCCAAATGATTTTGAACGTCGGTGGAGGCTAACGGAATGAAGTTCATTAGTATATTTTTGTTGACGATGTTTATGGCGGTCGCGATATGTGCTCAGCGCCCGCGAACGATTGACACAAGCACGGCCGCAGATGCGACCAAGGCGGCGCCTCCTGCAGCTCCGCAAACAATGAACGCGAAATATGAAGGCGGTATCTTTGGCTACAACAAGACCATGGAGGGCACACTAACCTTCGACGACACCAATCAGCGTCTGCTTTTTCGCAAGGATCAGAAGGACTTATTTTTTATTCCGTACAATGCCGTAACCTCGACTTTTGCCGATACGCAGAAGAGACGACCTTCCGCCGCCACTGTCGCAAGCAGTGTTCCTTACCTATTTCCGTTTGGCTGGATCAAGACGAAAGTTCGTTACCTGACAGTGCAATACAGCGACCCCGATACTCGCGTGGCGGGAGTTACCAGCTTCCGTCTGGACAATAAAGATTTGGCTGAGTCGGCAGTCTTTAGTTTGGCAAACAAGGCCGGGTTGGTGCCGCGCGGCGAGATTTACGTAAGAAAGAAAGAGGACGCTGAGGCGAAGAAGACGACCCCTTGAGTTCAGCCACGGGTCAAAAGTTCTAGAGGCGGCGCCAGCAGATTCTTTGGCCCGCCTCTTTTTATGTTGCAGAAGCACGACCGTCAGGAAGGGCTCTCTTTGCCGCGCACGGGTGAGAACAGACCACTTGCTTACGCGCGGGCTTCCGCCAACGGGTGGACCGGATTGGTCCAAGAAAGATATGACATTGGTGCTTGCGATTTCTAGTGTATGCCACTTCTGCACTGAAAGCGCTCCGTTCTACCGGCGAATTGCTGAGGCACATCGGGGCACACAGTCTGGTCGCAGTGCTGCCGCAACCAGTTCAAGAGGGGAGACAGTATTTAGGTAAGCTCGGCCTTGAAGTAGGTGAGGTCGTGCAGGCACCGCTGAATTCCATTAACGTGTGGGGCGCACCAGTAATGGAGGAGGCACTCAATGCACCACACGCTAAGGTCAAGGATACACATGATGCTCAACTCGAACGTTGGGCTTGGGACGTTATCCTGAATTTCGCACATTGAGTTATCCGAAAACCATCGGAGCGTCTCGGTCAAGCGCGCTCTGACCGTTGTTTTTCTTTCAGTTCCCGCCGCCGGTCACTACGTATTCAATCATGTAACGTCGCAGCTCATCGCGGTTCTCTTTAAGATATGCGGGGTGATCCTTTGAAATGCCTTCATCTGCACGCGCCATCAGGATATACGCTTGGAGCAAACCTTCATCGTTGAGGTTCTTCAATTTCCGGAGCGAAGGGCTTAGGTTCTTCACTTTCTTGTCGGCCGACGCAAGCGTTATTACGCTACGCAAAGCTTCTGCTTCTTCCGGCAAACTGTGGCGATAGACCTGCTCCTGCGGAAACCTTTTGGCGAATCGTTCCTTCCGCCATACCGAACGGGTAGCGCCATACGAGATCCAGGCAAACGACCCGTCATCCTTGCCGCTCAACAGGGCGTTGGCATTAAGATTGACTTTCGCGTTGCCTTTGTCGTCAAGAGTAACGTCAGTCGGAATATCGATGTCCGGATTTGCCAGAGGAGTCTCGGTGGCTTCCGCCCATTGAATCAGACCCGCGCGAGCAAACTGGTTATAAGGTTCAGTAATGAAAGCTTCGACGTAGCAGTCGCGCGCCGCCTCGGTTTTGCCTTGTTTCATCAACGGCGTCGCGGAGTAACGGTAAGCGGTCTCTCGATTTGGATCAATTGCTATCGCGCGCTTGTACCATCCTTCGGCCTGGGCGAAATCACCCCTTTGTACAAACACATCGCCGGCAAAAAGCGCTGCATGGTAAAGGTTTGGATCGAGCGCCAGCGCTTGCTGGTAATCTTTAAGCGCTTCATCGAGCTTGCCTTGTGAAAACAAAGCTTCCGCTTCGGTCATCAAGCTATTGGCTGCGATGTCTTGCGAAAATGCCGCCGCGTCAGCACCGTCGAGAGGAATAGCTTGAATCAAGGCGTTAACTACCGGCTCTCTAATGCCCAACCTTTTTGACTTTACAAAAGTATCGCGAGCACGCACGCGCAGTGCTTTTCGCTGGACCTCATCGCTGGTGTTGGCAGCTTGTGCAACCAGGGCAAAACCGAGATAAAACTGCATCTCTGCATTTTCCGGCTCGGCAGTAACAATCTTTTCCAGCAGTGGCAGCGCTTCCGTATATTTTGTCTGCTTGGTGAGGTCGATAGCGTGTTGTTTCAACTTCGCGATGCTCTCGCTAGTTTGCGCCGCAACCGGAGAGTAATAGAGACTGCTGGAAAGACAAATCAACAGAACGGCCAAACATGTAGACACTGTTAATGACTTGGGACCAAACATAAATTACTCCGGCGATCTGTTTAAAGCAGTAATTGGTTTGCCACAAATCGGGAATTTTTCCAGGAAAAAAGTCCGGTCTCCATCGCGCCAAGGGATCATTGGCTTTGTCAGGATCACTCGTCACGCCCGTGTCGGCTAGCCCCGTGGCCGGGGTGGACGCATGCCGGCCGGAGCGTGCGCTCCCGGGATCGGCTGTCCAAACTCTTTGTTACCGCGACTCTTCCCGTTCGATTGCTGCGTGTTATCCGTCCTATACGCTGGTCGCCGTTCAGTATCAGCTTGCAGGCTTTAAAGGCGTATTCCTCAAATTCTTCCAGCCTGGACGCCAGAATTACCCAGGCGTTTTTACCGGAACGCCAAAGCTGCCGCTTTGGTAACTGAGGAAACTCTTTGCCAAGACTCTCGACGTCTTCTGTTGTCGTGTACAACCACATCCCGTTGGATCCCGTCTGCCTGACGCTGTCGCGAAGCGAGCAGAGAAGCTTCTCGTCAAGGTAAACATTCGTGAAACCAAACAGCCGCTTGACAGTAGGACGAAGCGAACTCAGCTCTTCAAGGACGAACGGAAACGGATCTTGCCGCTTAACGTAAGGATAGGTTTTCGCAACTCTCTTCATGGCCAGTTCAATTCTAAAACATCCAATTCCAGGTTTTAAGGTGCGTAGTTCTATTACTATGATCCGAATGTCATTGACAGTTGATTATTTTTGGTTTGATTCCTGCCGGCAATGTACGACATCACTTCGTCAACGACTCGGGCAGGCATTTCTTCTTGTGGCAGGTGACCACAACTATCAAGAATAACCAACTTTGAATTTCTGATAAGCTTGCTCATTTTGACTCCTGCCTCGAGTGGAATGATCCCATCCTGAGCGCCCCAGATAATCAGCGTTGGCACATTGATTCGGCTCAAGTCTTGTTCGATCGAAAAGTCTGCTGCTTGTGTACGGGCGCGCAGAGCCGCCAATTGTCCTGCTCGTGTTTGCAGCGGACGATAATAGTTTGCCACGCGCTCGTCGGTAACTTTCGCATGGTCGAAAAAACTTTTCTCCAAACCCTGGCGCACGAGTTTGTCTGAGGTTAACGAGAGTGCCGTCAAGACACGGCCCACAACCGGAATAAGAAGATAACCGGGCGCAAGTGAGCCGCTGCCTGGCACCTCCACGCCGCCGCTGTCGATAAGAATTAATCCCGCAACGCGTTGCGGATTTAAGAGTGCGACATTCAGGGCGATTTCACCGCCCATCGAGTTGCCGCATAACCACGCCTGGTCAATTTTCAAATAATCGAGCAGGTGTGCTATCAACGTTGCCTGTGCGCGGCTTGAATAGTCGCCGTCGGGTTTACCTGAAAAGCCGAAGCCTTTGAAGTCAACCGCAATCACTCGAAACGTTTTCGACAAAGGCTCGAACACGTCTTTCCACGAATAGGTTGACGAGGTAAAACCGTGAAGCAAGAGGAGCGGAGTTCCAGTTCCTTTTTCCTGGTAATGAATGCGCACGCCGTCGATATCAGCGAAGTGGCTGTATTCCGCGTTTGGAACGCTGGACCGAACTTCGTCAAAAGAAATGTCTGCGGGGCGCGCGAACCAAAAGATGGTCAAAGCTATCGCCGCAATCACAAACAACGCGACCAAAACCTTCAGAAACTTTTTCATTATTCGACGGACCTTCGAGTGCTGGAGCTGAAGCTCATTGAATTAATTTCGTATCACGTAAGAGCGGGGGCAAGCCCGCCTTCCCAACCTGCGAGATTTTCCTGTCGACTATGTCTGCTCTACGTTGAAAACCTTTCAAATCAAAAAGAAGTCCTTCAACTCTCCGAAGCTCTGGGTATGGAAGGCGGGCTCGCCCCCACTCTTGGTTATGGCTCGTCATTCTTCAAGAGGGCCTGCAGTTTCTCAGGAGCAATTAATCGCCACGCTTCCTGCACATGAAGCGCCAACTCTTCATCGTCAACCCGATCAAGCTCGACGCCAATCCAGCCGCGTACACCGACGTAAGGAGGCCTGTAAAACTTCTCAGGATTCGCCCGGACCAATGCCGCCTGGACGCCGATCGCCGCAGGCAGCACCACAGCAATGTGCCCGTCGTTGTGATGGTTGTTGGAACACATTGCAAACACTTTCTTGCGGACAAAAAAGGTTGGCTCGCCGTGTGAAATCTTTTCCACCGTCTCAGGCAGTGCCATGCAAATTCGCCGCACGCGCTCAAGCTGTTTTTCGCCAGTATCAGTCTTTCTCTTCTTCGCTGAGGGTTTCATGCAGGAGCTTTCTTTGGGCCTCACTGTTTTGCGATCGCCGGCCTTCCCCGCAGTACGTACTTTTGAACTTTGCCGGTCGCGGTCTTCGGGAGTTCGGCAAGGAATGTTACACCTTGAGGAGCTTTGAAGTGGGCCAGATTCGCGCGGGCAAACTCCAGTAAGTCTGATTCGGTCGCCCTGGCTCCTGCCTTCAAAACTACAAACGCCTGCGGCGACTCACCCCAGCGCTCGTGAGGCAGACCCACGATTGCAACTTCCTGCACTGACGGGTGGCGCAGCAATACTCCTTCAACTTCCACCGAGGAAATGTTCTCACCGCCGCTAATAATTACGTCCTTCAAACGATCCCTAATCTCGGCATAGCCGCTCTCGTGAACAACCGCCGCATCGCCGGTGTGAAACCAGCCGCCCTGCATGACTGCTTCAGTAGCGTCACGGTCTTTGTAATAACCCTTCATCACGGCGTTGCCGCGAACGATGATTTCACCTTGCGTCTCGCCGTCGCGCGGGACGTCGCATCCCTCTTCATCCACGACACGCAATTCTCCTGATGTCAGCAACTCAACTCCCTGGCATGCTTTGATCGCCGATCTCTCCGCGCCGGCAAGTTCTTCATGTTCCGGTCTGGGTTCACAGATCGTGATAAACGGCGACGTCTCGGTTAGTCCGTAAGCTTGCGTTATTACCCAGCCGAGTTCGCCCTCGATGCGCTCTATGGTTGCAGCGGCCGGCGGCGCACCAGCAGTCAGGATTCTTATACTCCGCCGCGCTTCGCGCCTTAGCTCCTCCGGGCCATTGGCGATACTGATCAAAACCGTCGGGGCCGCACAAAGCATGCTGATGGATTCCTGTTTGACACGCTCGAAGATGCCCGCCGGTTCTACCTTGCGCAGACAGACGTGGGTCGCCCCGGCGGCTGTTACAGTCCACACAAATGTCCAGCCATTGGCATGAAACATAGGCAGCGTCCAGAGATAACGATCAGCGAGCGACATGGGGTGATGAATTAGCGTGCCCACCACATTTATATAAGCGTTGCGATGCGTGATCATTACACCTTTGGGTTTCGATGTTGTGCCGCTCGTGTAATTGATCGTAAGCAGATCAGTTTCCTGAATGTCAGGATGGAAAAAATCTGTACTCGTCGCGCTCAGAAGTTTCTCGTAACTTAGCCAACCCTGCCGGCCCGCCGGACTATCCTGCACATTTCCTTCGAGTGCTACAAAAGCTTCGGTATTTGGTAACCGTGAACGAATGCCATCGATTGCCTCGAGGTAGTCAGAATGGGCGCAGACGATCTTCGAGCCGCTGTGGTTGATGAGGTAGACGAAGTCATCAGCGGTTAGCCGGTAGTTAAGGGGTACCAGGACCGCGCCGATCTGAGGCACGGCATAAAACGACTCGAGCTGCGCATGAGTGTTCGGGGCGATGTAAGCAACCCGATCGCCTTGTCGGACCCCGAGTGCCTGTAAAACAGCCGACCAGCGATCACATCGTGTGAAGAATTGTTCGTAGGTCAAACGTAACTCACCATCAACCACGCCTTCTCGCTCGGGATAGAGTTTGCGTGTGCGACGAGCGAATTCTAACGGGGTCAGGGGAAGCTCCATGGAATTTCTCCTTTTTGAAGCTATTAAGTGGGGGCGTCAATCCATCAGCAGGTTCCTGGTTTCAGCTTCGCGCATCGCTTCTTCCAGCTCCTTTTGTTTGATGCCCGCGCTTCCGTGGTAACTGATGAATTGCGGAATCAAAGCAGAGATTACAGCTGTTCCGAGCACACACAAAATTCCGCCCGACACGATCGAGGTTCTGACACTGAAAAGAGTGGCAACGATTCCGGCTTCGGCATCACCGAGTTTTGGTCCGGAGGTGTAGCTGATCATCTCTAATCCGGCCAGCCGGCCGCGCAAGTAGTGGGGAATTGTCTGACTCCAAATTGTCATTCGGAAGACTCCGCTAATCATATCGAAACTTCCGGCCAGCGCGAGACAGAATAAAGCCAAATAGAGATTTTGTGCCAAACCAAAAAAGATTATGGCCACGCCCCAGAGCGCGGCCGCCAGCGCGACGAACAAACCATGACGATTGACTTTCCTTGCCCAACCGGAAGTCAGGGTAGCAACGAGCGCGCCCACCGACGGTGCGGCGTAGAAAAATCCAACCGTACCGGCGCCAAATTTTGCGGCAATCGCTGGAAAGAGCGCTGTTGGCATTCCGAAAAACATGGCGTTCATATCAATTAGATACGTTCCGAGAATCTCCTTACGTCTCCAGGCGTAATGCAAACCTTCGCCGACAGACTTCAATGTTGGACGTTCCTCGATTTGCGTGGGCGCCGGCACAGCGCGAATAAGGAACACGGCCGTGAGGGACGCAACAAAGGTTACCAGGTCTATCGAGTAAGCGGTGGTCGCGCCGTATCTCGCGAGGATAATTCCGGCGATGGAAGGGCCCAATATTGTTGTCACATTCCAACGCAGTGAATTCAATGCACTCACCGACGACATTAGTTCCAGCGGCACTATTTTTTGCATCAACGACTCAAACGAAGGACGCTGCAAAGCGACTAGTCCCGCATGAAGCGCGGCGCACACAAATAGCAGCCAAACCTGCGGACGCGGCAGAGTCGCGTTGAAGACCAGCATGGCGGTCACGAGTGTTTGGCCAACCTCCGTTTGCCGCAACATTTTTCGTTTGTCGATAAAGTCAGCATAAGCGCCGCCGACAAACGCCATCAGGAGGATGAAAACGAATTCCGAAGCGCTTAATAGGCCCACTAATAACGTGGATCCAGTCAACTGATAAACCTGCACAGGTACCACAACAAAACTCATCGCTGTGCCAAAAGCGGAAATCAGTTGGCCAAAAAATAGCAAACGATAATCGCGGGAGATTCGTAGCGGCGAGATGTCTATTAACATCAATTCAGCAGGAGGATGACAGATAATCAGCCCAAAATTTATCGCGGCCGTTATCTATGTTGACGGAAGAGGAGAGAAGCGGCAACTTTCTGAAGCATAAAATGGAGGCTCCGTATCGATTCCCTGTGTCTTGAGAACTCACCAACCTCGCAATCATTGACGCGCGATATTTCCGGCAATACGATTCCCGCGCGTTGACGCACTCATCAATCCCGGCCTCGAACGTGGGTCGACGAATACGGAACCGGGAGCGATAGAGACTGTGTGGAAACTCCGGTTCACGGCTGTGCCGCCCGATGTGCGGAAGGGCTGTGCCTGGCTGTGCCCTTCCGGCTAGAGTTGATGGAATCAGGGGCTATGCCCCAACTCAGGGGCGAAGCCCCGAAATGATTAGGGTGCTACCTCCGGTGGGGCGGAGCCGCCACCGCACATCGGGCGGCACAGCCGTGAACCGGAGTTTCCACACAGTCTCTATCGCTCCCGGTTCCGTATTCGTCAACCCACGGCGCCAGACTGTTGCGTCGTGGCCGTGTTCTCCCTCGCAATTAAGCGGTTGCAGAAATTCACTTAAACTCCCGAAACTCTAAAGGAGACTCACGCTCATCGCGTCAATCGATATATCAACACGGCGGCCCGTTTGATTTGTCTTGGCAACGTGTCCAGATCGGCATACTCGCCACGAGCGTGTGCACCTCCGCCGGTTGCGCCTAAACCGTCGAGTCCCGGGATCAAGTGCGCAACGTACGAAACGTCGCCGGCACCTCTTTCGCCGGGATCAAGTGCTTCAATTTTTCCAAAACCAAGATCCTGACTAACTGTGTCGAGCTGTTTCAGCAATTGGTAGTTACCCTCGGCTGGAGGCATGGAGGGAATGCCCTCGTAAAAAGTAATTTTCGCCGAAGTGCCGGGCAAGCTCTTGGCGACGATTTCACGCATCTTTGCACGCGCCGCTTCCTTCTGCTCGGCAGTTATGAAGCGCAGATCCCCACGCACGATCACCTTCGCCGGAACTACGTTTGTCTTTCCTCGCGTTGTAAGGTTCTGCTCTTTGACTTCGACTTCCGTTCCCCCTGAGATCACCGATGGATTGAAAGTCAGATACTGTTCGCCGCGGACGGTTTCGTAAAACTGATTGAGAATGCGCGCCGCCTCAAAGATGGCGCCGTTTCCCATGCTCTTCTTGAAGATTGCCGAGGAGTGTCCGGTCCTCGCAGTAACTTCGAGCAGCCAGTCGCTACTGCCGCGCCGCGCCACTGTAGCGATGTTGCTGCCGCCGTTTTCAAAACTCAATGCCAGATCGCTGCGTTTAGCGGCGGCGATCATATCGCCGCGACTAACCTCTACCGGATCTCCCGAGTCTTCCTCATCACCAGTGAGCAACACAATAACGCTCGCGTCTTTGAGCGTGCCCGTATCGTGAAGCGCTTTCAAGGCAAAATACAAAACGACATCGCCTGCCTTCATATCTGACGACCCGGTGCCGAATGCTTTATTACCGTCACGTCGAAATTTCTCGCCACTGAGCACAGTATCGAGGTGACCGAGCAGCAAAACACGTTTACCCTTACTGCCACTCTTTTCCGCCAGCAAATGCCCCGCGCGTTTCATCTCCGGAGGCATGATGATCCATTTAGTAGTGAACCCCAGCGATTCAAACGCGACTTTAAAGACCGCGCCAACCTGCCTGACGCCGGTGAGGTTTTCGGTAGGGCTTTCAATGTTGACAGTTTTCTCCAACATGGCGATGGCCTCGCCGCTGTGCGCGTCGATGTAGTCGATAAGGTTCTTTTCGTCGGGCGAGATCTTTTGTGCGTAGTTCGAGGCGGAAGCAAGAATTACGAATACAAAAGCGAGGGCAATTCCCTGAACCGTTCGTCCCCACGCTTGCTCGCGGCGTCGGGTGGTAATCGTTCGTACTATTTTCACGTAGTTCTCCTCTCCCGGAAGGATTTGCGGTGCAAGTAACGAGCCTCGCTGCACAAAAAAATCTTCAACAGTCCGGCAGCGGACGAGTGATAAATAGCGCAGCACTTAAGTGCTGGGATGTCGAAACATGACAGTTGGCAGTCCGTGAAAACGGACGGTTGCTCTTATCATTGAACTGTTCGCGGACGCTGACGTGCCGTTAGAAATATCGACTCACGGAGTTGGAAAAGGGAAACTGAATTCCAAGTCGGTAATGATCGCGCTTAGGTTGAATAGTGACAACTGCTGTTTTGATGGCAGTCATACATCGAATGGATCTTTGTCAGTCAGATATGCAAGCAAGTCCTGCTTGTTGGGGCGCGTCGCGAGCCATGCGCGTACTCGTTCGATCTCGGCGTAATCATGCGGGCCGAATCTCGAGATATAGATTCGCTCCAGGCGTTTCTTCCGCGCCTCTTTTTCCGCCGCGTCCTGCCAGAACGAGGTGAACATCGAATTCAGGTCATCATGAAGATTGCGTTCCCGCAAAGCCTCCCACTCATTCCTGTCCAGCCAGACGCCTTTGCAACCTTCGCAATGGTCGATTGTAAAACTGAAACCATGTCCGACGAGATACTTGACCGTACGGAAGCGACACTCAGGGCAGTCGATATGAATGCCGGGTTCGACAAGTGACAAGCCGCTGTCCTGGTCTGACCGCTCCGGCAGGTTGGGCCCGTGTTGCTCCAGCCACTTCCAATACTGCGCCCCTCTGAGCCAATTTCCCCGGCACTCAGGGCACTTAAAAAATGTGAGACCCGGCTCCAGGTCCGTCGCCCGTAAGTCAGGCGACTTGCAGACCGGACACTTCATGATCACCTTTTCTTTCATCTCAATTGACCTGGAACTCATTCCTTTACCTTCTTTACAAGTAGAAAACGAGTAACTCAATTCGAGGTCGTATTTCTGAATCTAACTGCTTGCCGTCTCAGCACTCCCGGCATTCTCCGTCTGCTGCGTGGCTCTGCCGCCTGATGTGCGGAAGGTCTGTGATCTTCCGTGAGATGCCCACCTTCCACTCGGGGCTATGCCCCGGTATTGGGCGCAGCCCCGGAACCTTTAAGAGCAATTCCGGTGGGGCAGAGCCGCCACCGCACATCAGACGGCACAGCCGCGCAGTCCCAATACGTCAAGATTGAGATGATAAACCCACTTTCGTGCTCATGAAACGTTTGAGAGCTTTTAGGTCTCTCTTCTTAAGTTCGCACTAAGTCCTCAGCCAGGCTTGTTCACTCAGGTCTATTTGGAATTGGCGGTGAGGTAATCATTGATAAACTCATCCACCTGACCAGCAAGGTAACTGCGAACAGCATCCAGCTTTTCCTTTCCTACGAAGGCCGTTCCCCGTATGGTCCAGGTTGCTGCAGCAAACGCCGGGGATTTCTCAAGACGATAGAGATACACGCCTTGCCATAATTCGACGCCCATATGCACAGCATAAAGATTCTCCAGAACATCATCACCCTTCACGGCATCAACCGTCACGCGAAGGACGGTTGGGCCGTCCGCTTTGTTCGCTTCCCCTTCGGAAAATACTTTAATTCCTGCCTTACGCAAGCGGAGTTCAATGTCCATCTGGATCTGACGAGCGGCCAAACCATCACGCTCAAGCTCCGGATTCAGCTTTTCGACAACGACATGAAATCCGTGAAGGCCTTTAAGAGTTTCCTTACCTCTGGAACCCTGTGCTGCAGCGTTTACACTGATAGACAAAGAAATAAGAACAAGTAGAGCCCTCTTCATTACAATCCTCCTTTTGAGTCGAAGGCGATCCGAACAAACCCCCATACGTGAAGAATACCTTCCGCAAAGGCTCACGGCCCAAAAAGAATTAAGACCGTCGAAACGGGAGAGAGTATCAGAATCATGAGGTTGCGAACCAGGTTCCTTGGGTTCTCTGGTAGTGGGTCAGTTTGAATTCAGTGAGGAAGCTAATTTACAGAACCGAGCGCGGTAGCGCCGGATCCTAAAAGCAACGTTCAGTACTAAGTGGTCCTGTATGCTTACAATTATTACTAAAGTAGACTCCAACATCCGGCGCTACCGCGCTCGGTTCTGTAAGCGCCTCCGCTAACCCCAAACTGAGCCAATACCTGGGTCTCTTATTTATTCATGCCATCGCTGGCCGAAATGTTTCTCCACAGCGCCAGACGGTTTCCATCCGGATCATAGACGCGAATGTATTGTGCATTCTCCGAAACGATCTCAATTTCTCCTTCACACTCGCAGCCGAGTTGTGGAATTCGCTGAAGGTAGGATTCGAATTCGTCTATCAGAATGTAAATGAGGTAGGCATCACCCTGGCTGAAAGAGTCGCGCTTTTGAAATCCACCGCCGACGCCTGACGGAGGCTCAAATCCCAGATAGGTGGGAAGTTCCTTTGGCTGCGTCGCTTAAGCGCTACGCTTGAGTCGGTTCTTTGATGCGGCACTTCGAGGGGCTTTGCTGCGGGCCGCTGACTTAGCAGTGTCGGCGAGCAGGTGGGGCGCGCGATTCACGGATTCGGTGTCTGGAAAGACATTCGCGAGCTCGGGGTCGATCAGCACGAGATTGGTGCCGGCTTTTGCTTCTCGATAATACTTGCCACGAACTCCGCCTTTCAGTTGAGAGAGATCGTATTCCGATCTCAAGTCGTCATTGTTTTTTTTCGCCGATGCTTTCTTCATACTGTTTACGCTCCCGTTTCGTTGCCTTCCGACCCACTAATGAGTCGAGTTCGTTTGTCTCGCCGCGTGTGGGAAAGAAAAACTACCCTCTGTCTTGTGGACCGGTCAATCGTGATTCCTCTGTTCTCCTCGTCAGAATGGTCAGGGTCAGGATAACTCACCGCAAAAGGATCGAGAAAGACTGTCGCTGCTTCTTCAAAAGAAACACCGTGCTTGCGCATGTTCGCCTTAGCTTTTTTTGAATCCCACTCATAAATCACTTCTTCAGTTTACCTCAATCGATGCGGAGACTTCGATGAATGCTCGGGCGCAAACTAACTGTTCTGATATATCTCCCCACCCGCCGCAACAAACTCTTCAGCCTTCTCTTTCATTCCCACTCCGAGCGCCGCCTCTTCATCGATCTGTTTTTGCGCAGCGTACTCTCGCACATCCTGCGTGATCTTCATGGAGCAGAAGTGTGGGCCGCACATGGAACAAAAATGCGCGAGCTTGGCGCCTTCCTGTGGCAGCGTCTCATCGTGATACTCGCGTGCAACTTCCGGATCGAGCGAGAGGTTGAACTGATCTTCCCAGCGAAACTCGAAGCGCGCCTTGGATAACGCGTTGTCGCGATACTGCGCACCGGGATGGCCTTTGGCGAGATCCGCGGCGTGGGCCGCGATCTTGTAAGCGATGACGCCGTCTTTGACGTCTTTCTTATTGGGCAGGCCGAGGTGTTCTTTTGGAGTAACGTAACAAAGCATCGCGGTGCCGTACCAGCCAATCATTGCCGCGCCGATTGCGGAGGTGATGTGATCGTAGCCAGGACCGATGTCGGTCGTGAGTGGACCAAGCGTATAAAACGGAGCTTCCTGACAAGTTTCGAGCTGCTTGTCCATGTTCTCTTTAATCAAATGCATGGGCACGTGGCCCGGACCTTCGATCATCACTTGGCAGTCATGCTCCCAGGCAATCCTTGTCAACTCGCCAAGCGTTTCGAGTTCGGCAAACTGCGCTTCATCGTTAGCGTCGGCAATCGAGCCGGGACGCAAACCATCGCCGAGCGAAAAGGAAACGTCATAAGCAGCCATGATCTCGCAGATCTCGCGAAAGCGCGTGTAAAGAAAACTCTCCTGGTGATGAGCGAGACACCACTTAGCCATGATTGAACCACCTCTGCTCACGATTCCCGTAGTGCGCTTTGCAGTTAACGGAATATAAGGAAGCCGCACGCCCGCATGAATCGTGAAGTAGTCAACGCCCTGTTCGGCTTGTTCGATCAGAGTGTCGCGGAATATCTCCCAGGTCAGGTCCTCAGCTTTGCCGCCGACTTTTTCCAGCGCCTGATAAATAGGAACAGTGCCGATGGGCACCGGTGAGTTGCGAATGATCCACTCGCGGGTCGCATGAATATTCTTACCCGTTGATAAGTCCATGACGGTGTCCGAGCCACACTTAATCGACCAGCGCATCTTTTCAACTTCATCGTCGATCGACGACAACACTGCTGAATTGCCGATGTTCGCATTGATCTTTACGAGGAAGTTGCGGCCGATGATCATCGGCTCGCTTTCGGGGTGATTGATGTTTGCGGGAATGATCGCTCGGCCGCGAGCGACTTCATCGCGTACGAATTCAGGAGTGACGTATTCAGGGAGCGCCGCTCCGAATGATTGACCGCGGTGTTGGTGACGCAAGGAATCGCGGGGAGCCTCTTCCGTATCTCTGTCGGCAGGATGTTTACGCTCCCAGCCAAGGTTTTCACGGATGGCGATGAATTCCATCTCGGGCGTAATGACTCCACTGCGTGCATAGTGCATCTGCGTCACGCAATGGCCCGGCTTAGCGCGCAGCGGCGTGTGGCGAAGCGCGGGAAAATCTTCAAGCCGGCCTTTCTCTTTTTGGCGCGCCTGATTGGCAGCGTCAAAAGTCAGATAGCCATCGTCGATCGGTTGCAAGTCGCGGCCTTGATATTCTTCAACGTCGCCGCGCGCGAGAATCCAATGGCGGCGCAGCGTCGGCAAACCCTCACGCACATCACAACGCACAGACGGATCGCCCCATGGCCCACTCGTGTCGTAGACGCGCACCGGCGGATTGTCTTCCAAAGTGTTATTGAAACTACGCGTCTGGTTTTGCGAGATCTCGCGAAAGGGTACGCGCACGCCGGGCTGCTTGCCATCGACGTAGATGCGACATGAATTCGGCAACGCCTTGTCACTGTTACCCGACATGGTTTCGTTCTCAGCTGGTTTGATTGCGGCACTCATTGGAACTCCTTATTGGTGCGCCGGTCGCGTTCGCTGCCGGTTCTGTCTTCTGTCGCCCGCTTCGCGGGCTCAAGTTCAATTAGAAATGCTGATCCCCGGGTTCCGCTTCGCTTCACCCGGGACTATTTTCTGCCGTCGGCTTAGCCGACTTGTTGCGTGATTCAATCCACGATGTCAAAACCGATAGGAATTTGCCATCCTCTTTCGCATTGCTGGATCAAAGACCGAAGTACAAAGATCCAAGGCTCAAAACAAAAACCGCTCCACCCTGATCAAACGGACGGAACGGTCATTGGATAACTGTTTCTCCCTTCGACGGTGCTAACCGTATCAGGTTCAAGGGGTCTCACTCGAAGCGACTCTCAGCCGCGCGTCTTTTAAAAACGAACGCGGCTCCCCCGAAAGCGGTCTAAATTGTCAAATCCAAGTGGCAATTCTAAATCTGTTCGGCAACGCGTGCAATGGCGCGACTGACATGCCACAATTGCTTTCCCTATGCGGGCTAAGGCTCAGTATTAATCCAACCTGAAAGAAAGAACAACATGGCGGTAGCAGAAGGCCAACGATTTGTCGATTTCAATTTGCAGAACCAGGACGGTAAGACTGTGAAGTTAGACGATTTCGCGGGCAGGTGGCTGGTGCTGTACGTTTATCCGAAAGATGATACGCCGGGTTGCACTATTCAAGGAAAATCATTCACAGCCTCGAAACAGGACTTCGACGACGCGAACATCGCGGTGGTAGGCGTCAGCGCGGACGACGTGGCTTCGCACAAAGACTTCTGCAACAAGTTTGCGTTCACGATAGACTTACTTGCCGATCCGAATCAGGAACTGCTGAAAGCGGCGGGGGTGGGACAGAGCGAATACAAAGGCACGATGTATTGGGACCGCACTTCTTTTGTGATTGATCCGGAAGGCCGGCTGCGCCGGATCTATCTAAAAGTAAATCCCGAAGGCCACGAGCAGCTGCTGTTGAACGACATCGCGGTCGACACGAACAAACTCCGTTTGCTCCATTCTTTTTTCAGTCGCATACCACAAGGCTTCCACATATGACGGCTGGCCCGAACCATCAATCAGGTAGATTGGTCGGTTAGGAAATACAATCGCCTGGTCGAAGATTTCTTGATAAGCCACGTCAAAATAGTCTCGACGTTTTGGCCCTTCGCGATGAAAAACCCATTGGAAGTACGCTGCCTGCAAAGCTGCCAGGACCACCACTGAAATCAGCGCGATCCGCCGCTTGCGGTGATTAGCATGCCGGGACCCCTCAAATGCTGAAATCTCGTTGCGTTCCTGCGTGCGCCACCCGTCGAGCAGCCATGTAATGGCCGGAATGGTGATCACAAGAAGGAAGATTGGCAGCGCAATTAGTCGTAACGTATGAAACTGGTCGATTGAAATGGCTCCGGGAATAATTGAGATAGCCAGGCCGAACACCA
>WNGF01003902.1_pt1 | contig 36382 bp, 31 predicted proteins | sample 5400641 | NCBI WGS metagenome assembly WNGF01 (sample SAMN13153371, study PRJNA577476) | soil metagenome | isolation source: 80 cm soil or saprolite under grassland replicate 2 | place: USA:California | collected 2016-06-15 | reverse complement strand
GCTGCGGGGCAGACGTCGCCGTCTTTGCCACCGCTCGTAAGCTGGCGCAGTACATCTATCGACTGCTCCGTTGGGGCCAGCCCTACGTTGACGAAGGCGCCGCCGCGTACGAGACGCGGTATCACCAAGCTCGAGTCAAACGGATTGCCGCCAACGCCAAACAGCTTGGATACGCCTTGGTGTCCGTCAACACTTAGACCCGCTTCGATCAGGAGTCACAGACGAGGGATTGGTGATTAGGGATGAGGGATTCAAGAGGGGTCCCTCGTGCCGCGATCTGCGCCCGGGGCATCAACGATCTGTTTCAGCTCCCCGTAGTCCAGCCACACCGTGTCGCACGTAGGACAGCCGTCCATGACGACGTTGCCGGGGCCGTAGTAGCGATCGACGAACATGCGCTTGCCGCACGTCGGGCAATTGAGCGTGCGCCGAAGGGACCCCTTGGCGGGCGGAATGGGCATGACCGGCGCGCCCTCGGCCCACGAACGGCGGCGCCTGACGATCTCCGCGAACCAGCGGCGGGGAATCAGCAGGCCGCGACAGTTGGGGCAGCAGTGCACCTGGTTGTCGTCGAGCATCGCAAGCACCAGCGGGGCCTCGCACGCGGGACATGCGAGGGATCCCTCGGTGGGTCCGAGCACACGCACACCCTGGTCGTCGACGGAATCAGGAAAATGAAACGTGCCACAGTAGCGGCACTGGTAGAAGCCGTGCGCCGGCGACAGCTCCATCGCGGCGCCACAGTTCGGACAATTCATCAGGGAGATTATCGTCGGGATCCGGGATCCGGGATCCGGGATCCGGGATCCGGGATCCGGGATCCGGGATGTGGGATCCGGCGTTCTCGACCCAGTGTAGCGCGCGCTGTATCGCCGCGTACAGCTGTTGGCGCGCGCCGCCAAAACTGTGATTGCGCGCGTCGACGGCCTGCAGCCGTCGCCGCGGACCATCGGCCCCGAGCAGCAGGCGCGCGTCGGCGGCAGGAAGATATTTGTCGTGCGTCGATTGCACGGCTGCCAGCGGCAGATCGCCGAGCTGCGGCAGGTATTCTTCGACGTCGATCATGACCTCGCGCCGCGGCAGCGGGAGAAGCCGCCGATACCACCGGACATACTCCTCTTCGCGCGTCAGCGCGATGGCGACGACGCCCGAGATGACGTCGTGGAGCTCCCCTGCCGCAATGACCGACAACCCGGCGCCCCGCGAGACGCCGACGAGCACGACGCGGCGCGGCGCGTCGAGGTGCAGCGCTTCACGTGCGGCCGCGATCATGTCCCTGTAGTCCTGCGCGAGCCGCTCCGGCGTCGTCGTGTCGGACGCGCCGAGGTGTTTCACGTAATCGCGCGCGTCGAACCCCACGAGCGGGTAGTCCAACGCCTGGATGTGCCGATACAGGTCCAGGTCCTTGCGATGCATGCCGCCGTCGCCCGTGGCAAACACCAGGAGCGGACGCGGTGCAGGCGCATTCGCGTTGGCGAAATGGAGCTGCAGCGAGTGACCGTTGAACCGGGCGTGGCGATCGGGGACGACGGGGTGCGCGTGCGTGGCCCAGCCGGCCGCGGCGACGCAGAGCAGGAGCGCTGCGAGACTCCCGTTACGCGCGGCCAACGGTCGCCATCCTGTGGTCGGGATTCCGATCGGCCACTTCGCGGCTGGGCAGCAGCGCGCTCCCCCAGCTTCCCGCAATCAACGCGCTCACGTGCGCCAGGGCGACCGGCCATTCGACCGCGCTCTGGTACGCCATGTAGCGCGGCACCCATTCCGGATCGAATTTCTGCTTGTAGAAGCGGACGCCCTGGAAGTTGTACCAGTGCTCGCCGCGGCGGAACAGGAGGCCCGCGAGCCGTTCGCCGGTGCGTGCGCCGCGATGCTCACCGACCGAGGCCAGCGGCGCCATGCCGAGATTGAAGCGGCGGTAGCCGCGCTCTTTGCCGTGGAGCATCACCGACAGCAGGAGGAAATCCATCACGCCCGGACCATCAGTTCTGTAGCGCATCAGATCGACGGACAACTCCTCGCGTCGCGGGCCTTCGAGCAGGTTGGCAAACGCCAGCAGCCGTCGCGGTTCGCCGGCGGTTTCAACGACCGCAGAGGGGAAGCGGCGCATGTAGGCGGGGTCGAAGAAGCCGATCGAGAACTGCCGCTCGATGACCCCTTTTGCGCGCAGCCATCCGTCCGAGATCTCGGCGAGCTCGCTCATGCGCCTGTCGATCTCGTCGGGCTGCATGATGCGGAACGCCAGCCCGTCACGCTCGGCGCGCCGGAGGATCTGCCGGTTCAGCTTTCCCGCGTGCCCCTCGAGCGTGAGGCGATCGAGGTGCACTTGCGCTTCCTCACCGAGCTTGAACAGGTGATAGCCGCGATCGTGCAGCAGCGGGATCCAGTCCAGAGAGATCTGGTAGAACAGCGGGCGCCGATCGAGGTTCGCCGCGAACGCGAAGAGCGCATCCATGAAGGCACCGCGTTCGGAGTACGACCGCACGATCGGGTCAGAGAAGACCGTCAGGTACGGACCAATCGTGCGATACATGCAGAAGCCACGCGGCCCGTCGAAGAACACCGACTTGTCTCCGACTGCGACCATCATCGGGTTCGTCCCGGCTCCGTAGGCGGCGTGTGCCTGCAGCGCCCGCGCGACGTCGTCCTCGTCGGGCGGCTCGAATCGAACGGGCGTGCGAATCAGCACGTAGAGCGCGGCCGCGCTGACGGCAAACAGCATCGACGCCGCGGTTCGCAGGAAGCGGGCGGCCTGCAGTCTGTAGCCGATTGAGGTCCATCGCTCGAACGCCGCCGCGCCGATGTGGTGCGAAAACGTGCCGAAGATGACAAACAGCAGCAGCGCCGCAAAGGCAAGCCCGAGGTCCGCAGCCAGTCGCCGCCGCTCGCGCGATCGAAGAGCGCCGACTGCGACCAGGCGGCGGCGCCAATCGTGCCGAGGACAAGCGCTTCCTCCCAGTCGAGCCCTTTGAGGAGCGACGCGAACCCGGCGAGCAGCAGCAGCGCGAGCGTGAGCTTGAATGCGCTGCGATAGCCGCGCGCCAGCCCGCGTGCGAGAACGAGCAGCAGCAATCCGGCAAGCGCGGCCGCGAGCTGCCCCGCCTCGACGAGCGGCAGCGGCACGTACTGCTCCATCAGGATCAGCCGCGCGTGAAGCGCCGGCGAGGCGCTGCTGAGAATCATCAGCACGCCCCCTCCGCCGACGAGGCTCGCGGTGATGCGGCGCGCGACGTCGACGCGCCTCGACGACATCCGCGTGGCCCACGACAGCAGCACCATCGAGGCGGTGAACCAGGGGGCGACGTAATAGATGAAGCGATACGCGCCAAGCGCCGCCGCCGTGACGCTCTGATCGAACGGCAGCCTCGCGATCCAGAACGCGTCGCTGCTGCCGAAGCCGCCGGGCACCAGGCTCACGAGGCCGATGACCTGCCCGAAGAAGAACCCGTCGACGAGATCGAGCATGGGCGCGGTGCGTCCGGTCGCGTAGAGACACGAGAGGAACACGACAGCCGCGAGATACCAGTCAAGCCAGCCGATGAGCGCGACCTCCAGGGTGCGCACGCGTCCCGCTGCCGGACCGGCAAACCGCTCGGTGCGCTGCGCGACGGATCGCCCCAGCCAGGCGGCGCCGAGCACGAACCCGAGCGCGAGCACCGCGAGGGTGCCGATCCCGCCGCCGGTGCGTGACACGACGACGGCGGCGAGCGTCCATCCCGCCAGCCCCGACGTGAACGCGATCACGACCGACACGATGCCGTGATGGAGCTCGGAGAGCTCGGCGACGCGGGAGCGGTAGAGCCAGAAGCGGATGGCTGGACCTGCGACGGGACCGAGCGTCAGGAAGTTGCTCCAGCAGAACGCGACCGCACCGAAGCGCCAGCGCTCGATCGCACGGGTCTGCGTGTGCCGGAACGCCATCACGTCGTAGAGGCCCATGATGGCAATGTTGAGGATCGTGACGAGCGCGGCGATCGTCAGCTCGCGCGCGTCCAGCGAACGCAGCACCGCCCGCACGGCTTGCGTGTGCACGCCGCGCAGCGTGTGCCACGTGATCGCGAGCACGATCCCGAAGAGGGCGAACCCCCACAACCGCGCCGCGTGCGCGACGATCCAGGAGGACGCCGCTTCGATCCGCGGGTGCTCGCGCCAGGTGTTCGTCGTCACTGCCGCGTTCCCTTCGAGCCCGGATGCTGCGCGATCCAGGCGAGGCCCGCCGCATACGCCGCACGCAGCGCCGGCCGCCTGTCGGTGAACCGGTGATTGCTCGCGTCGATCAGCACCAGCTTCTTCGGCTCGCGCGCCGTTGCGTTCAGGCGCTCGTACTCAGCCTTCGGCACGTACTCGTCCTTCGACGACTGGATCATGTACAGCGGCACCGGCGACACCGTCGCGATCACATCGAGTGGCGCAAACGACGGTTCGTCCGAGTCGCGCTTCGTGATCCACGCGCCCATGTCGGTCCACCGCCACGCCAGCTCCGCGGTCGGCGGGATCCCCATCGTGATGACGCCGTCGACCCACTCGTGGTTTTTCGGATCGGACGCGGCGAGCACCGCGAGCGCCGCGCCTTCCGACATGCCCGACAACACGACCGGGCGCGCGAGCGCCCTTTGCTGCTTCAGCGTATCGCGAAAGGCCAGGTAATCGCCCGGTACGTCGGGCGGCTGCAGGTGTGATTTACCCGAGGTAAACGAAGAGAGGTATTGGCGGACGTTGATCCCGGCGACGAAGTAGCCCTGCGCGGAGAGCTCCTCCGCCATCGTCACCGCAAGCCCCACCCAGCCGACGTCGCCGCTGGCCATGAAAATCGTGCCGCGCGGCTGCGCGTGGTTGGCGGGTCGGTAGACGGTGAGCGTCAGCGTCCTGCCGCGGACCGGAACGTCGATCTTCTCCGCCGCACGGGCCGCGGTGGTGAACAGCAGCGCGATCAGAACAGCGAGTCGTGCCGGAACTGACATTCGTAGTGTCCGCCTTCAGGCGGATCTTGCTGGCGGGTCCTGTCGCCGGACCGCCCCACCTGGTGCTCGGCCAAACGCGCTTGTCACGTCGACGGTTGCAGGAGGCTCGCTGTCGGGCACGTGCCAGTGGAGAAAAGATCGACGACTGTGCTTCTTCATACTCCACCTGTAGCGCAGAACCCGGAGATCAGCGTAGTGCGAAAGCCATCACGTTCGCACCGGCGATGACCGCGACGTATTGCGTGCGATCGAACATGTACGTCATCGGCGACGTCTTCCAGTTATGGTTCGTCGGGAAGCTCCATAACGGCGTTCCGGTGACCGCATCAACCGCCATCAACGAGCCGCTCTCTTCACCAAAGATGACGAGACCGGTTGCCGTCGCGAGCGTCCCGCCCCACGAGAACGCGGGGCCAGGCTGCGGAACTTCCCACTTCACATCGCCCGTACGGAAATCCAGCGCGCGCAGGATCCGCTGCGGCTTCGGATCCGTCGCGGTCTTCTGCGAGCCGCCGAGATATGTCTTGCCCTGCGTCCACTCTGCGTCGTCATTTTTCGTGTAGATGCTGCACTTCTCGAACGTCTGGATGTAATAGAGACCGGCCGCGGGATTGAACGACGGCGAATACCAGTTCGTCGCACCGTCCTGCGCGGGGCAGACTTTCGTCCCCGCGGGGCTGGGCTCCTGGTTCGGCAGCTTGATCGGACGGCCGTCGGGCCCGATGCCGCTCGCCCACGTGAGGTTCCTGATGAACTGCTTCGCGAGCAGCAGCGTGCCGTCGCGTCGATCGAAGACATAGAAGAAGCCGTTCCTGCTCGCGTGCAGCATCAGCTTGCGTGGCACCCCTTTCCACGTCGCGTCGATCAGCACCGACGTCTGCGTCGCGTCCCAGTCCCACAGATCGTGCGGCGTGAACTGATAGTGCCACTTCAACGCGCCGGTCTTCCGGTCGAGCGCCAGAATGCTGTCGGAGTAGAGGTTGTCCCCCTTGCGCAGATCGCCGTTGTATTCGCGCGCGGGATTCCCCGCCGGCCAATAGACCATGTCCAGCTCGGGATCGTAGCTGCCGGTGAACCACGTCGGCGCGCCGCCATGCTCGAAATCCTTCCCCTCCCACGTTTCCGATCCCGGCGTGCCGGGCTTCGGCACGGTCCAGAAGCGCCAGACTTCTTTACCGGTCGATTGATCGAGCGCGGCAACGAACCCGTTCGCGCCATGCTCGCCGCCGGTGACGCCCGCGATCAGCAGATCGCCGGCGGGCAGCGGCGCCGAGGTCGCCGAGTAGTTCTTCTTCCAGTCGTCGAGCGTCGTCTCCCACAACAGCTCACCGGTGTGGCGATCGAGCGCCACCACGTGCGCATCGTCGGTCTCCATGAACACGCGATCCCCCGCGATGCCGACGCCGCGATTCACGTCGTTCACCGCGGCCGGCGTGTGCGGCCGCTGGAAATGCCAGATCTGCCGCCCCGATCCCGCGTCGAGCGCGAAGCATTCATTCTGCGCCGCGATGTACATCACGCCGCCAACCACGACAGGGGTCGCCTGCGAGTGCGCCGTGCCTGGAATCGCAAACACCCACTTCGGCGCGAGCCGCGCGACGTTCAGCTTGTTGATCTGCGTCATCGCCGTGTAGCGATTGCCGCGCGTGTCGCCGTTGTAGGTCGGCCAGTCGACCTGCGACGTGACCTCACGAAACGTCCCGGTGGTGCTGGCCTTTAGGCCAGCCTTGCCGGTGGTGCTGGCCTTCAGGCCAGCCTTGCCGGTGGTGCTGGCCTTTAGGCCAGCCTTGCCGGTGGTGCCGGCCTTCAGGCCGGCCGGCGCGGCGCGCCTCAACAAATGAACTGTCTTGTCGTCCGTCAGCAACTGGACGTCATTGAACCCCTCTCCCAGCACTTCCCCCTCGAGCACCTTGCCGGTCATGAGCGCTGCTTTCAGTCGCACCTTCGGTGCGCTTTCCGGCTTCTGCTGGATCGTCCGCAGGAACTTGATCAGGTCCTTGATCTCGGCATCGGCGATATTGACGGCGGGAGGCATGCCGCGCGTCGGCAGGCCTTCGTGAAACAGTTTCACCAACTGCTCGTCGCTCTTGTTCCAGAGCCGCAGCACGATTGGCGGCCCCATCTCCCCGCCGTTCCCATCCGCTCCATGGCAGCGCGCGCAGCGCGTCTCGAACGATTTCCGTCCGGCTGCGACGTCTTCCTGCGCCGCGAGCGTGAGGCCAATCAAGAGGAATAAGGCGATCGTGGAAAGCGCGGCTACGGGGCGACAGCTCATGACGCATATGATGCTACTCTGGCGCCGGGCTGGAAGCCCACTGGGAGGATTCGTGGCGAAGAAGAAGACGAGCCGACGAAAAATGGCGGGCAAGACCGCCGCACGAAAAGCAAAAACTTCACCGCGTACGCGAGCGAACGCCGCGAAGCCTGGCAGCTCGAAAAAGCGGCCGGCCGCCAAGACGAAGACCGTCCGTCGCAAGAAGACTGCCGCGCGTGCCGCGACCTCCCGGTCGAGGACGAAGAAGCGGGCGCCGAAACCCTCGCGGCTGCACACCGCAGCGACCGCGGTACGCGGAGCAGTCGCAGGCGCCGTTGCCGCCGTTGCGGACCGCATGCCATGGGCGTCCGGCGAAGACGATGCGCTGTCGCTTCTCGAAAAGGACCACCGGCGCTTCGAGCAGCTGTTGAAGCAGGGAGAAGATACGAGCGAGAACGCGGCGAAAACTCGTAGCCAGCTCCTGAAGACGATCACGACAGAGCTCACCCTCCATGAATTGATCGAAGAGAAGGTGCTCTACCCTGCGCTGAAGCTCCATCCGGAAGCGAAAGACATCGTCCTCGAGGGATATCAGGAGCACCACGTCGCGGACGTGATTGTCAACGAGCTCAACAACCTGAACGTGTCCGACGAGAAGTGGGGCGCGAAGTTCAAGGTGCTGAAGGAGAACATCGAGCACCACATCCGGGAAGAGGAAGGCGAGATGTGGCGCACCGCGCGCGGGGTGTTCACGCAGGAAGAACTGCGGCATCTCGGCGCCCGCATGGCGCGGATGAAGGTGGAGTTGGTCGATTGACCTCAATCAACAATTAGCAGCCAAAGGTCAGCAGTTCGCGATCGAGCTTGACTCCCGTCTGCGAGAGGTTCATTCTGACCGCCGTACTCGCCTTCCTCGAGAAGGAGGCAACGTGGAAACGCCACCGGGCTAAGAAAGGCGACACGGGGTTCTGCCGTCACCGCGCAGCGCGGCCGTCCAGCATCGCTGGAGACACGCCGCTCCAACCAAAGGACGACAGAACCCCGCGCATGCCTCACTGCTTGATCACGGTTCCATCGAGCCTTCGCAACTCTCCCCATCCACCGTTCAGTTTTCCGCGAACACCTGTCTCCTGGCCGAACGGGTACTTCGCCGCCGCCTTCTCGTCGACATCGATTCCCCATCCAGGCGTTTCGTTCGGATACAGATAGCCGTTCTTCATCACCGGACACCCGCTGAAGACTTCCTGCACGCGCGCGTTGAAGGGCGAGTACTCCTGGACGCCGAAGTTGTAGCAGGTCACGTCCAGCGTGACGTTCGCCATGTGCCCGACGGGCGACACGTCGCCGGGGCCATGCCACGCGGTCTTCACGCCGAACTGTTCGGCGAATGCGGCGATCTTGCGGCACGGCGTGATTCCGCCGGCCTCCGACACGTGGATGCGGATGTAATCAATGAGGCGCTCCGCGATGAGCGGCTGCCACTCGTGCGGGCTGTTGAACAGCTCCCCCATCGCGATCGGCGTCGCGCACTGCTGGCGGATCTGGCGGAAGTACGCGAGATCTTCCGGTGAGAGCGGATCCTCGACGAAGAACAGCTTGAACTGCTCCGCGTCCTTGCAGAACTGCACCGCCTGGTTCGGCGACACGCGCTCGTGCACGTCGTGCAGCAGCTCGATCTCGTCACCGAGCTGCTTGCGGCATTCCTCGAACAGCTTCATCGCGCGCCGGATGTAGAACGCCGGCTCGAACACGGGGCCGGGTGTCAATCCGGTGATCGGCGCCGTGCCTTGTCCGCCGGCGCCGTATCCTTCCATTCCGGGCACGCCGACCTGCACGCGCACGTGACGGAAACCCTGCGACATGTAATTCTTCGCGCTCTCAATGACCTGCGCGATCTCGCCGCCGGACGCGTGGCCGTACGTGTCAGCCGCTTCGCGGCACTTCCCGCCGAGCAGCTGGTACACCGGCATGTTGGCCTGCCGTCCCTTGATGTCCCACAGCGCCTGGTCGATGCCGCTGATCGCGTTGTTCAGCACCGGCCCGTTCTTCCAGTACGAGCTGAAGTACATCGTCTGCCAGATGTCCTCGATGCGATCGGTGGTCTTGCCGAGGAGCAGCGGCTTCAGGTAGCGGTCGACCGCCGGCTTCACGAGATCCGCGCGCTGCGTGAACGTCGCGCATCCATAGCCATGGAGGCCGTCCTGGTCAGTGGTGATTTTGACGACGGTCAGCCGCACGCCCGCGGGCGCGGTTTCGATGACGCTGATGTCCTTGATGCGCGGCGAGGGCATCGCGCGCATCGCCTGCGCGGCCGCCTGCTCGCTCGCGGCCTCGCGCGGCAAGACGAGGCCAACGAGGCCGGCGGTGCCGACAAGCTGCAATAAACTGCGGCGGTGAATCTGTGCCATGAATGCCTCCACGGAATGTGGGGGCATTCTACTGAATTGCTGATTCGCGCAACGACAGCCCTTAATCAACAACTTTCGCTGTCACGCTGCATCCCTGTCACGAGAAAACAGGAGGAAGGAAGAACGGGAGTCCTTCCCGCCAACAGCCCCACGTGGTGCTCGGCGTGCTACCGCCGCGCGATCTGTTCTGTCGTGGGCGCCGGCGGCATCCGTTCGAGGCGCGTGTGCACCGATGCGAACGCGGGGCCGGTGTCCGCCGAGCCGTTGACGCGCAGCGACGCCGCTTCGTGGTTGATCGCGGTGTAACGATTGCCGGGATCCGGGTGATCGCTCAGCCACTCGGGCCCGCGCGCGCCACCCTGCTGCTGGATCGTCCGGAACATGTTCGCCATCTGCCGCGGGTCGTAACCCGCGCGCGCCATGATCTGCGCGCCGAGCAGGTCCGCTTCGCGCTCGTACTCGCGGCCGTATTTCAGGAAGTAGGTGCCGAGGCCGATCTGCGAGCCCTGCGCGATGATCGCGCCCTTCCTGCCGCCGACGATGGATCCGAGCACCTGGCCGGCAATCGCACCAAGCTGGAACTTCTGTGCCTTGGCCGCCTGCAGCGTTCCGTGCCGCAGCACGACGTGGCTCAACTCGTGCGCCATCACCCCCGCGACCTCGTCGTCCGTGCGCGCCGCCTGGAGCATGCCGCGGTTCAGGAACATCGGGCCGCCGGGAAGCGCAAACGCGTTGATGTCGCTCAGATTGGCGACGTCGAACGTGTAGTGGAACGCGGGCTGCCGGAAGCGCGGCGGGACGGCCGCAACGAGCCGCCGCCCGATGCGATCGACGACCGCGTCGGTCGGGCCGTCGTTGAGCATCGGCAGCTGCTGACGGACTTCGGCGGCGGCTTGCCGTCCGAGCTGAACGTCCTGGGCGGGACTGAAACTATTTCGACGCGGTTCGATCCGTGTCTGGGCCGACAGCGTCGTCCCAAGCAGTACGACCGCGAGTAGTGATGCTGAGCTCCGTCGGAAGTGTCGAGTCATGCGAGGACATAGTGCAAATGCAGATCCGCCTGTTCTGCGCCTGTTTACGCGTGTTTTGAAGCAGAGGTGTCCTCTTTGAACCCCTCGCGCCACGTTGCGTAACGCGGACTCCACCCGAGCTCCCGCTTCGCACGCTCGTTGGACGCGCCGCGCATCGTCGTCAACCACGTCGCGAGCGGCTTCCCGATGAACCAGCGCGCGAGGAACTCCGGGACGCTGCGCGGCGGCGGCGCGCCAATCGCCGCGGCATACACGGGCATCCACCTGGAGGCGGCGGCCGGCTCGTCGTCGACGATGTTGTAGATGCCGGACGCAGTTGCGCTGAGCGCTGCAATGGCTGCTGTGGCCGCATCATCGACATGGATGAACGAGGTGATCCCGCCGCCGGAGCCAATGATCGGAAAGCTGCGCGCGCGCATGCGTCTGGCGATCTCGCCGTCAGCGGCGTACCAGGTTCCGGGTCCGTAGAATGCGCCGTAGCGGAGCACGATGGCGATCGGCGACTCGCGCGCGACACCGGATTCCATCTCCGCAACGGTCCTGACGGCGGTGCCGATCGGCTCCGGCGCATCGGTCCACAGCGGGTCGCTCTCTGTTTTGATCGCGCTCCCCTCCGGCCGATACCACGTGCCCATGCTCTGCACGATGAAACGGCGGACGTTTGCGTCCTTTGCCGCGGCAAGAAGGTTCGCGGTGCCCTCGCGGCGGACCCGATTGTTGCGATCGTAGATGGCCTGGACCTTTCGCGGGTTCATCGACGCGGGGAGATCGGTGAGTTGATGGATGATAGCGTCGGGTGCGACGTCCCGCATCACCGCGCTGAGTTTCGCGCGATCGAAGACGTCGCACACCACCGCATCCGCGCCCGCGTCGCGCAGCCCGAACGCCTTCTCCGGCGATCGCGTGATCGCGATCACCGAGTGGCCGTCCGCAAGCAGCCCTGAAATCATCGGCCGTCCCACTGCGCCTGTCGCGCCCGCCACGAACACCCGCATACCGACAGTGTAGTGCGGGTTCGCGTTGACAATGTTCGCGACGCAGTCCACCCCATGACGCTCGCCGCGCACACGTCGCGCGCCGGCTGAAAGGCGACCATGTGGAGCTACTTTGTGAAGGGCGGGCCGGTCATGTGGCCGCTGCTGGCGTGTTCGATCCTTGGTGTGACCGTGATCTTCTGGAGATGGTGGGCGCTGCGGCAGGCGACGAGCGGGCTCGAGGCGTTCATGAAGGATCTGCGGGGCAAGCTGATCGCCCGCGACGTACCGGGCGCGATCGCGGTCTGTGAACGGCACCGCGGTCCCGTGGCCGCGATCGTCAAGGCGGGACTCCTGAGGTACGGACGTCCGAAGGACCAGGTCGAGATGGCGCTCCAGGATGCGTCCGCCCACGAGCTCGCGCATCTCGAGCGCGGCCTGCCGGTCCTCGCCACCGTCGCGATGGTCGCGCCGCTGCTCGGGTTCCTCGGCACCGTCACCGGGATGATCAACTCGTTCGAGGCGCTCGCGTCCGTCGGCCTGAACAATCCGGCCGCCGTCGCGCAAGGCATCTCCGAAGCGCTCATCACGACTGCTGCGGGACTCGCGATCGCGATCCCGGTGCAGATGGCCTACAACTACTTCGTCACGAACGTGAACACGATCGTTCGCAGCATGGAGTCGGCCGCGCACGTCGTCCTCGAAGCGCTTGGCGACGATGTCGACGCAGCGGCCACGAGGCGCATGGACGTCGGTCCCTCGACGCCGGAACTCCGGACCGCGCCTGCCGGGGCGCAGTAAATGCGGCTGCAGCGTTCGAAGCGAAGCCTCGTTCCTGTCATTCCCACCGCCAGCATGGCGGACATCGCGTTCCTCCTCATCATCTTTTTCATGGTGACGACGGCGTTCACGCTGGACAGGACGCCGATGGAGCTGCCCGAAACAGAGCAGCAGGAGCAGACGGCGAAGGGGGCCGCGGTGATTTCGATCACCGCGGACGAGACGTACCGGTTTTCCGAGGGGAAAGAGGAGGTGCGTCCCGTTGACGGCATTGGCGGACTTGCGGAAGCCATCCGCGGCGTGACCGTGGCGAACCGCCTGCAGCCCTTCGTCATCAAGGCGGACCGGCGCGTGAAATACCGCGTGATCGACCAGGTGCTCGAGCAGCTCCGGTCGGCGGGCGCGGAGAACGTGACGCTGCTCTCGCGCGGCGAGGGGACGCAATGAAAATCAGGCGCCGCGAGATACCGGTGGAGATCCCCACCGCGTCGATGGCCGACGTGGCGTTCCTGCTGATCATCTTCTTCCTCGTCGCGTCCTTCTATAGCGTGACGCGCGGCATCCAGTTCTCGCTGCCGAAGCACGACGAAGCGGCGCTGACGGCCGAGCCCGAGGCGGCCGTGCTGATCGAGATCGCGTCCGACAGCTCGCTGATGGTCGACAATCGCGCGATGCGGCTCGCGGATCTGAAGCGCTATCTCGCGCCAAAGCTGCAGAGGAATCCGACGAAGTCCGTCATCCTGCAGACCGCGCTCGAAGCGCCGTACCAGGCGATGACGGACGTGTTCGATGAACTGCGGCAGGTGGGCGTCCGGAACGTCGTCATTCCGACGAGCGCCGAGCTGCAGATGTACGGATTGAGGCAGTTAAGATAATGATCCCGGAAGCTGAGCGCAGGCGGCTCGAGCTCGATCAGGCGGCCGGCTGGCTGCGAACCGATCCCGCGCAGCGCCGGATCGTCATGCGAGCGCTCGCGGCGGCGCTCGTGCTGCACGCGACGATTCTCATCGCGAGAATGCCGAACTGGGGGCCCAAGCCGGTGCGCGTCGATGCGCCGCAGGCGCAGTCGATGAAGGTGCAGTTCCTGCGGCCGCCGCCACCGCCGCCCAATGCGCCGCCCCAGCCGCCCGAACCCGTCAAGAAGAAGGTGCCGCGACCGGATCTGACGCCAGACGAGCCCGAGCCGATCAAAGCCGCTCCGCCGCCGGCGTCTCCGTCCACGTCGAACGCGGCGCCGTCACCGGCCCAGGACATGGGACCCGTCCGCGTGTCCCCCGGCCAGGGTCCCGGCCTGATCAAGAAGGTGGAGCCGCGCTATCCCGACATCGCGCGCACCGCGCGAATCGAAGGAGACGTGGTCGTGGACGCCGTCATTCGAAAAGACGGCACGGTCAGCGACGTCACCGTGCTTCGCTCGACGAATAAGATGTTCGAGGCGTCGTGCATCGACGCGGTGCGCCAGTGGCGGTTCACGCCGGGAGCGCAGGACGTCGTCCTGACAGTCACGGTGCACTTCACGCTGCGATAAGCGCGCGTAAAAAAATAGGGGCGGCACTCCGAAGAGCGCCGCCCCTATTCGTAAATTGCTCTGGCTTACCAGCGCGGTTCGCGCCGGCGGTTGCCGCCGCCGCCGCCGCGGGCGTTGCCGCCCCCGCCGAACCCGCCGCCCGAGCTCGCCTTGGGGCGCGCTTCGTTCACCGTCAGGTTGCGGCCGCCGAACGCGTAATTGTTCAGCGTGGTGATTGCGTTCTGCGCATCCTCATCGGATGCCATCTCGACGAACGCGAACCCGCGGGCCCGCCCCGTCGCCATGTCGCGCATGAGGTTCACGCTTTCGACAGTGCCCGCGCTCGCGAAGAGCTGGTGCAGGTCCTGTTCGCCGGTCGTGAACGGCAGGTTGCCGACATAGAGTTTTCTTGCCATTGATCTGATACTCGCTTCCGCCCCGAAAGGGCTGTTCTACCGGGATCCGGAATGGATCCGCTGATGGATGGCTGCTGGTGCTAAAGCAGTTGCACTGCTGGGGAAGCGAGACTGACGTGGCTCGATTCGACTGCGTGGCTGGCTACAGCAGGAGGCTGTCTTCCACCTGAGACCTCCATTATAGCACGCCCGCTACCGCTGTTGAAGATGACGGAGGTCCGCGACGAGCGAGTGCCGCCGCACGAACAGCCGCTGTCAATACGCGCTTCCGTACGGCTAGAATGCGCCGCATGTTCCGCTGGACGGCGAGTGCAGCGTGCGTGCTCCTCGCCGGCGCGCTCGGCGTCGCCGGAGCCGCGCAGGCGCGTCGACCGGCCCCACGCCGACCGGATGCTGCGCAGGCGCTCTTTCTGCTTGGCCAGTCAAAGGAACGCACCAGGGATCTCGCGGGCGCGGCGGATGCGTACGAGCGTGCCCTGCAGCGATCGCCCGAACTTGCCGCTGCGCACGATCGTCTCGGCTACGTCCGCGGACAGCTGGGTCAGACCGAGGCCGCGCTCGAACATTTCGCTCGGGCGGTCGCGCTTCAACCAGGGCTCTTCGACGCGCAATATCATCTCGGCGCGACGCGCTGGTGGACGCGCGACATCGACGGCGCCCGCGCCCCGCTGGACGCGGCGGTGCGCCTCCGGCCGGATCACGCGGAAGCGCACTATTACCTCGGCCTCGTGTTGCGACATCAGGGAGAGGTTGCTGCGGCGGTCGAACAGCTCCGCAAAGCGGTGGCGCTCTCGCCGCGTCTCGCGCCAGCGCAGCTCCAGCTCGGCGTGACGCTCCAGCAATGGGGCGATCTCGAGGGGGCCGTTGCTCATCTCAAGACGGCAGCCTCGCTGGACGCGAACCTCGTGGACGCGCGCAACAATCTCGGCCTCGCGCTCATGCAGTCCGGCGAAGCGGAGGCCGCGGTCCAGACTCTGCGTGCGCTGGTTCGCGATCACCCTGACGAAGTCACGGCACGCCTGAACCTCGGCACCGCGCTTCTGCAGAAGGCGGATCTCTCCGCCGCGGCAGCCGTCTTTCGCGAATTGCTGGCTCGTGATCCGGCGAACGCGCTCGCGTATTACAACCTCGGGATGGCGCTCAAGCAGCAGGACAAGTTCGAAGATGCGGAGCGGCCACTGCGGCGCGCGATGGAGCTGGATCCATCCCTGCCCGACGCGCCGTTTACGCTTGGCGTCGTGCTGTGGCAGACGGGGCGGCTGGACGAAGCCGCGACGGCGTTTCGGGAGGCGATCAACAAGAAGGATGCGTATCCCGACGCGCACTACATGCTCGCAACGGTCCTGAAACAGCAGGGGGCCCTCGACGAGGCGATCGCGCAATTCCGGCGAACGATCGAGCTGCGGCCGGCGATGGCGGAGGCGCATCTGAGCCTCGGGCAGACGCTGCAGCAGCAGGGGCGTGCCGCGGAAGCCCGCGCGGCGCTCGACCAGGCGCGCGCGCTGAACCAGCGGAAATCCGATGCGCAGGCTTCAACGTTCGCGGTGAGCGTCGGCAATCGAAAGATACAGAGCGGCGACATCGTGGGAGCGATCGATCAGTACCGCGAGGCGATCAGACTCGCGGCGGACAACCCCCAGGCGCATTATCGGCTGGCGATTGCGCTCGCCCGCCGCGGCGCGCGCGCGGAAGCGCAGCGTGAATACGAAACGGCGCGCGGGCTCGCGCCATATCTCGAGCTACCGCCGGGACTGCGCTGAGTCGACAATGGCTGCGCGTCGCACAACATCCACGCCGGCATCGCCGCTCGCGATCATCGCCGTGCTGGCGCTGGTGTGGAGCACCGGCACGCCCGCCACGGAAGCGCTGAACTTCTCGTTTTCGTCGGCGGCACGAGCCGCGGGGCTCGATCAGTTCACGGTGTATGGCGGCGCTCGCACGAATCGTTACCTGCTCGAGACCACCGGCTGCGGCGTGGCCGTCCTCGACATCGACGGTGACGGATGGCTCGACGTGTTTCTGGTCAACGGGACGACGTTGAAAGGGTTTCCGGCAGAGAAGGCGCCGATATGTCACCTCTATCGAAACCGTCGCGACGGGACCTTTGACGATGTGACCGCGCGCGCCCGCGTCGGCCAGAGCGGCTGGGGACAGGGGGCGTGCGCGGCGGACTACGACAACGACGGGCACGACGATCTTTTTGTGACGTCGTGGGGGCAGAACCGGCTGTATCACAATCGCGGCGACGGCACCTTCGAGAACGTCACCGCGCGCGCGGGGTTGACGAACGCACACGCGCGCTGGGGCGCCGGTTGCGCGTTCATTGATTACGACCGCGACGGCCGCCTCGATCTGTTCGCCGCCAATTACATCGACTTCGATCTGGCCGATGCGCCGGTGCCCGAATCCGGTCTGTGCCGGTACAAGGGAATGCCGGTGGCGTGCGGACCTCCCGGCCTGCGCGGCGGCAAGAACGTCCTCTATCACAACAACGGCGACGGAACGTTCGAGGACGTCTCAGTGAAATCAGGGATCACCGCCGCGGCCGGGACCTACGGCCTCGGCGTGAGCACGCTGGACTTCGATAACGATGGCTGGACCGATCTGTACGTCGCGAACGATTCGAGCCCGAGCACGCTGTATCGCAACAACCACGACGGGACGTTCACCGACGTCGCGGTCGGCGCCGGCTGTGCGTACAGCCAGGACGGAAAACCGCAGGCCGGGATGGGCGTCGCGATCGGCGACTACGATCACAATGGCACGATGGACATCTTCAAGACGAACTTCGCCGGCGACACGTCGACGCTGTATGCGAACAGCGGCAGCGGCTTCTGTGAGGATCGCACCTTCCAGTCGGGGATCGGACGCAACACGCGCTGGCTTGGATGGGGTGTCGGATTTGTGGATCTCGATCTCGACGGCTGGCTCGATCTCTTCCTTGTCAACGGCCACGTGTATCCTGAAGTCGACCGCTTGCAGACGGAGGTCGGATATCGCCAGCGGAAGGTCGTGTATCGAAACACCGGCAGCGGCCGGTTCGAGGACGTGACCGAGCGGCTGGGTGCGCCGGTCACCACTCCAAAAGCAGGCCGGGCGGCGGCATTCGCCGACATCGACAACGACGGCGACGTCGACATCATCGTCAACAACATCAACGACACGCCTGACCTGTTCCGGACGACGGCACCCGCCGGTCGAAGCTGGCTGGTCGTGAAGCTCGTGGGCCGTACGTCAAACCGAAGCGCGATCGGCGCGCGCGTGCGGGTGACGACCGGCGACCGGACGCAGACGCAGGAGGTCCGCGGTGGCGGCAGCTACTATGCGCAAAACGATCTGCGCGTGCACTTCGGTCTGGCCGACGCGCCGCGCGTGGATCGGCTCGACGTGCGATGGCCGACAGGGATGGAGGAGACGTGGACAAACGTCCCGGTGAACCGCATCCTGACGCTCGAAGAAGGCACCGGACAACCCGCGCGGTCGCACTGACGATCGCGTTCGCGATTGCGCTGTCCGTCAGCGTGGCGGCACAGTCGCCGGCGACCGCCGATCGCGCGATCGATGAAGTGCTGACCGCTGCGCGCGCACTGATCGATGAGGGCCGCCCGCGGGACGCGCTCGCAAAACTCGAGGCGCTCGGTCGCACCGAGGATCCAAAGATCGCGCACCTGCTCGGCGTCGCCGCGTACCATGCCGACGATTACGCGCGCGCGATCTCCGTGCTGGTGCCGCTCGAGACGCGCTTCGCCGAGGGGAGCGTCGAGCGGCACGAGATTGTGCAGGTGCTCGGCCTTTCGCTGTTCCTCGCCGGCCATCTCGACGAAGCAATCCCGAAGCTCGAAGCGACGCGGGGCTGGGCACCGGCAAACCTCGAGCTCGGACACATCCTGGGGCAGGCGTACCTGCAGACCGGAAAGATCGATCGGGCGCGCGACGCGTTTGCCCGCACGTTCAAGGTCGCGCCGGAGTCCGCCGCCGCGCACCTGCTTACGGCGCAGATGATGATCCGCCTGCAGCTCGAGGCACCCGCGGAGGCGGAACTGAAACGCGCGCTCGACAAAGATCCGGCGCTTCCGCAGGCGAGCCTGCTGCTCGGCCAGCTCGCGCTCTTCCGCGGACAGTTGGAGGAGAGCATCGCCTTCACCGCTCGGGAGCTCGCCGTTGCGCCAGGCAATGCGATGGCCTACTACCAGCTCGGCGACGCGTATCTCCGTCAATCGCGTACGGATGAAGGAATAGCCGCGTTGCAGCAGTCGCTGTGGCTGAACCCGTTCTACAGCGGCCCATACATCCTGCTCGGCAAGGCGTATTCGCTGAAACGGCAGCCCGCCACCGCCGAGGGGATGCTGCGACGCGCGATCGAATACGACCCGAACAACCGGACGGCGCATTACCTGCTCGCGCAGCTGCTGCAGCAGACCGGCCGTGCTGAAGAAGCACAGCGGGAGTTCGCCATCGCGGAGCGGCTGCAGGGACAGCCCGGACGGTGACGTGGAGATGGATGCTCGTGGTCGCGGCGCTCGCGGCCGCTCCCCTCGCGGCGACTCACCCGATCGCGGAACAGGAAGCGTGGCCTGTCACCTTTACCGACGTCGCCGAACGCGCGGGGCTCGTTCATCCGAGCATCTACGGCGGGATCGATCGCAAGCGCTTCATCATTGAAACGAACGGCTGCGGCACCGCCTTCGTCGACTACGACAACGACGGCTGGATCGATGCTCTGGTGCTGAGCGGCACGCGCCTCGCCGCGGGGACGCGAGTGGATTCCCGCGATGAGCGCGATCGTGCGCCGAGCCGCCTCTATCGCAATCAGCATGACGGCACCTTCGCCGACGTGACCGCCCGCGCCGGGCTCTCGAAGGTTGGATGGGCATCGAGCGTCTGCGCCGGGGACTACGACAACGACGGCTTCATCGATCTCTTCGTCACCTACTACGGCAGCAACGTCCTGTATCGCAATCTCGGGAACGGCCGCTTCGCAGACGTCACGATGACGGCGGGCCTGCCGGCGAGCGCAACCCGATGGGGCTCCGGCTGCACGTTCGTCGATTACGATCGCGACGGCCGTCTCGACCTCTTCATCGCGAACTATTTGAAATTCGATCTCGCGAACGCGGCGGAGCCTGGCGCCGGACCGAACTGCACGTGGAAGGGGGTGCCGGTGAACTGCGGCCCCAAGGGGCTGCCGACCGACACCAACCTGCTCTATCACAACGACGGCGATGGCCGGTTCACCGACGTGTCATCGTCGTCCGGCATCGCTCGCGTCACCGGCCGGTACTCGATGACGGCGCTCGCGGCCGATTTCGACGCCGACGGGTGGACCGACATCTACGTCGCGTCGGATTCGACCGCGGCCATTCTGTATCGCAACAATCACGACGGCACGTTCACCGACGTGGCGGTCGCCAGCGGCGCCGCCTACAGCGAGAACGGCAACCCGCAGGCCGGCATGGGTGTCGCGGCGGGCGATTACGACGGCGACGGCTGGCTGGATCTGTTCAAGACGCATTTCGCGGACGACATCCCCGCGCTCTATCACAATCTTGGAACGTTCCTCTTCGAAGATGTGGCGACGCGCGCCGGCCTCGCGGTCGAGAACCGGTTCGTCGAGTGGGGCGCCGGCATGCCGGACCTGGATCTCGATGGCCGTCCCGACATCGTGTACGTCACCGGCAATGTGTATCCGGAAGTGGAGACCCGGATGCCGCAGTATCCGCATCGCGGCCCGCGCGTCGTCTTTCGACACGTCGCGGGGACCGCGCCCCCTCGCTTCGCGAACGTCACGGCCGCCTCCGGCGCCGGTGCGACGACGCCGCACTCGAGCCGCGGCGCTGCGTTCGGCGACTTCGACAACGACGGCGATGTCGATGCGCTGGTGATGAACATGAACGAGGCTCCGTCACTATTGAGAAACGACTACTCGGGATCGAACCACTGGATCGAGTTGCGGCTCGAAGGAACGCGGTCGAATCGTTCGGCGATCGGCGCCCTTGTGACGGTCACGGCTGGCGGCCGTTCCACCACGGGCACGCCGTTGAGCCAGTCGAGCTACTACTCGCACGACGATCTGCGGCTGCACTTCGGGCTGGGAGCACGCGCGACCGCGGATTCCATTCGGATCCGATGGCCATCAGGCGCGAGCGAGGCGCTGACCGATGTGAAAGGCGATCGCGTCGTAACGATCCGCGAAGGTTCGCACACGCCGAAGTAGCTCAACTGTAGAAGCACTGGCGCGGGCAGCCGCTACCCATCCGAAACACGCTTGACGGTGTGATTCGCGGTGCTATCATCCGCGCTTGTATCGCGCGCGCAACCCTGCGTGCGCGACCTTCCGTCAGGAGCGCTCCGATGACCTCACGAGAGTGCTATTCCTCCTCACGCACGTTCGCTCATGCAGGTGTGTACGCGGCGATCGCGATCCTCGTGCTCGCTGCGACAAACGGAATCGCGTCGGCGCAGGCCGTCTACGGCAGCGTCAGCGGCATCGTCCGCGATTCCACGGGCGCGCTTCTTCCCGGCGCGACCGTCACCATCACCAGCGTCGAGCGCAACACCGTCGACGTGGTGACGACCAACGAGTCCGGCTTGTATTTGAAAGAGCGCCTCCTGCCAGGCGTGTACGAAATACGAGCCGAGCTTGCCGGATTCAAGGCCGCCGTTGTGCCGCGCATGCAGGTCAGCGTGGACACACAGACACCGGTGAACTTCGTCTTGAACGTCGGACAGGTCACCGAGTCCGTGACCGTCTCGGGCGGATCGCCTCTGCTCAAGACCGATCGAGCCGACGTCGCCACACGATTCTCGACGAAAGAGATCACCGACTTGCCGGTGCTCGATCGCAACTTCACGAAGTTCATCCTGCTCACTCCCGGCACGCAGCAGCTGCAGTGGCAGCATGCGGCGAGCGAGAACCCGCAAGGGTCCACGCAGACGATGGTGAACGGGCAGCATTTCAGCGGGACCGGCTACCAGCTCGATGGCACGGAGAACCGCGATCCCATTCTCGGCATCATCGTGATCAACCCTGCGCTCGAATCCATCCAGGAAACGAAGATCACGTCGCAGAACTACGACGCGGAGTTCGGACAGGCAACGGCGGGCGTCGTGTCGGTGCAGACGAAGTCCGGCACCAACACATTTTACGGGACCGCGTTCGAATTCAACCGCAACGAGAGCACCCAGGCGCGCAACCCCTTCACGCAGTTCCAGAGGGATGCGACGACGGGAAAATACATCCCCGATACGAGCCACAATCAGTTCGGCGGCTCGGTCGGCGGCCCGATTCAGCGCAACAGGTGGTTCTTCTTCGGCGACTACCAGGGCACGCGTGACAAGCAAGGCGGTTCCGCGCTGCTGACGGTCCCGACCGACGCGGCGCGCGGCGGCGATCTCAGCGCCTATGGCGTGAACATCTACGACCCGGATACTGGAAAGCAGTTCCCGGGGAACGTCATTCCATCCGGTCGCTTGTCGACGCAGGCGCTCGCGCTCCTGAAGCTGATTCCGAGAGCGAACGCACCGGGACGTGACAACGGCATTCGCGACAACTTCGTGGTCAGTGGCATCGAGAAGTTTCGCGAGAACTCGGTCGATGGACGGATCGACGGCCGCCTGACGCCGCAGATCAACACGTTCGCTCGATACAGCCTCGGAAAGTTCTTCCGCGACGGTCCCACCGCGTTTGGCCAGGGGGGCGGCCAGGCGCTCGGCGGCCTCGGCGGCGTTTCCGACGTGAAGAACCAGAGCCTCGCGTACGGCGTTGACTACGCGTTCTCGCCCAAGCTGCTCGCGGACTTCCGGTTCGGCTTCTTCCGCTACAAAGTGAACGTGCTGCCGTTCGACTACGGCACGACGCCCGCCAAGGACGCCGGGATCGCGAACCTGAATCTCGACAGCACGTTCAGCTCCGGGCTGCCGGCGGGGTTCGTCGAAGGGCCGGTCGGCGGATTCAATTTCGGCTCCGGCCTGGGCGTGAATCGCTGCAATTGCCCGCTCGACCAGGACGAAAAGCAGTTCCAGGTCGTCGGCAATGTCACCAAGCTGGTGCAGAACCACAACTTCAAGTTCGGCATCGACGTGCGGCGCGCGTACAACCTGCGCGTGCCGAGCGACGCGCACCGATCGGGAGAACTGACGTTCAGCACGAACCGCACGTCGCTCGCGGGTTCCGGCGGCCTGGGGCTCGCCACGTTCCTGATCGGCGACGTCACCAACTTCCGGCGCTACGCCAGCCAGAACACGAACGCGCGCGAGCGGCACCGGCAACGCCGGGTTCCTCGATCTGTCAACCGGGGACATCCTCGTCGTCGGCGTGGGCGGTATCCCGATGAACGGCGGAGTCAAGAACCATCTCAACTGGGCGCCGCGCGTCGGCACGACCTATCAGATCGATGAAAAGACCGTGCTGCGTGCCGGGTACGGGCGCAGCTACGACATCGGCGTGTTCGGATCGCTCTTCGGGCATAGCGTGACGCAGAACCTGCCGGTGCTCGCCGTGCAGGAACTTCGCGCGCCATCGAATTTCGATCGCGTCTTCACGCTCGCATCAGGAGCGCCGCTGCCGGTGTTCCCGGACGTCCCGACGTCCGGCCGCTTCAGGCTGCCGAACGGGGTGTTCACACGCGCGCTGCCGACGACGCAGCGGCCGCCGGCGGTCGACGCCTACAACGTCACCGTGCAGCGGCAATTGACGTCCACACTTGCGTACGAAGTCGGGTACGTCGGCAACCACGGCAACCATGTCTTCGCCGGTGATGGGCCGGCGGTCGACATCAACCAGGCGACGCTGAAGGGCTATCCCGGCGTTCCGCGCGATCAGCGGCGTCCGTTCTTCAACAAGTTCGGGTGGACGCAGGGGATCGATTACTTCTGCAACTGCGCCACGAATCGCTACGATTCGCTGCAGATGCGTTTGACCAAGCGCTTCTCTCACGGATACTCGGCGCAGTCGAACTACACACTGCAGCGTACGCGGCAGCATGGCGGCGGATATTTCGAGACGGACCTCCCCGAACACCAGGGCCTGTACGACAGCAGCCTGGAATACGGTCCGCCTGATTGGGACCGCGTCCACAGCTTTTCCACTTCCGTGGTCGCGGAACTGCCATTCGGACGCAACCGCCGCTACTCGTCCGACATTTCACCCCTCGCCGACGCCTTCATCGGCGGGTGGCAGTTCAACACGAACGTGATTATCCAGAGCGGGCTGCCGTTCAACGTCAGTTATCGCAACTCTGGAGAGGATCGCGACACCGGTCCGGACCGGCCGGACCTCATTGGCAACGCGGACGGCGCGAAGACGAGAGACCAGTGGTTCAACGCCGCACCAATCGGCGCCTCTGGGAGTGCGTTCGGCCGTCCGGCGAAAGGGACGTTCGGCAACCTGCCGCGCAATGCGCTGCGCGGACCCGGCTACTGGCGCGCCGATGCGTCGCTGTTCAAGCACTTCATGATGCGGAGCCGCGAGTTCGAGGTGCGGCTGGAGGTGGTGAACCTCTTGAATCACGTGAACCTTGGAAATCCGGATTCGCAAGTGGGCGTGCCCGAGAATCCAAACTCGAACGCCGGCCGGATCAATTCGACCGCGTACTTCAACAGCGATCCGCTGCGCCAGCTGCAGATCGGGTTCAAGTACAGGTTCTAATCGGTGGTGCCGACCTTCCGCCGTCGCTGAAGCTTTGGCGGACTCGCCGTAGCCTTGGCGAAGGCGGTCAGGTCGGCCTCGAGATGGTATGTTAACGCCCTGAATGCGGCGGACATACCGAGTCAGCCTGGTGATCGCGGCGGCGCTCTGCGCCGCCGCGATTGCCGTTCACGGCCAGCCGTCCGACCGCGCCGCCGCCCTGGCGGCGCAGATCGATCGCATCTTCAAGGCGCACGAGTACGATCCGCCGCGGTTCGGGCCGGCGCGCTGGCTGCCCGACGGCACGGCGTACGCGATCGTCGAGCGCGCGGACAGCGGCGGCGCCGAGATCGTGAAGTACGACGCGGCGACCGGCGCACGCTCGGTGCTCATGGCTGCAGCGAAGCTCGTGCCGGCCGGCGCGAAATCAGGGCTCGACATCGACGACTACGAGTGGTCCGCGGACGGCAAGCGCCTCCTGATCTTCACCAACACAAAGAAAGTGTGGCGGCGGAACACGCGCGGCGACTACTGGGTGCTCGACGTCGCGAGCGGCGCGTTGAAGAAGATGGGAGGCAGCGCGCCTGAATCGACCCTGATGTTCGCGAAGTTCTCGCCGGATGGTTCGCGCGTGGCGTACGTGCGCGCGAACAACATCTGCGTGGAACCGATCGGCGGCGGCCCCATCATTCCAGTGACGAGCGACGGCTCGCAGACGCTGATCAATGGGACCTCGGACTGGGTGTACGAAGAGGAGCTGGACGTCCGCGACGGCTTCCGCTGGAGTCCTGACGGCAAGCAGATCGCGTACTGGCAGTTCGACACGACGGGCGTCGGCATCTTCTCGCTGATCGACGACACCAGCGCGCTCTACCCCACGATCACGCGGATTCAATATCCCAAGGTCGGCACCACCAACTCCGCGGTCCGCATCGGCGTGGCCGCCGCGAGCGGCGGCCCCTCGCAGTGGATGAGGATGCCTGGCGACCCGCGCAACACCTACATCGCGCGGATGGATTGGATCGACGCACACACGGTTGCGATCCAGCAGCTGAATCGCCTTCAGAACGAGACCGATTTCTACCTGGCCAACGCAGCGACTGGAGAGGTGACGCGCGCGTTCCGCGACACGTCGAAGGCGTGGGTGGAGCTCAACGAAGACGTGCTATGGACCGATAAGGGAAGATCGTTCCTCTGGCTCAGCGAGCGTGACGGGTGGCAACACGCCTATCGCGTCCCGCGCGGCGGCGGCAACGGCACGCTCATCACGAAATTCGATGCGGATGCGATCGCCTTGGTGGGTACCGACGAAGCGGCGGGCTGCCTTTACTTCATCGCCTCGCCGTCGAACGCGACCGAGCGGTATCTGTATCGAGCGACGCTTGACGGCTCCGGCGCGCCGGAACGCGTCACGCCGTCGGATCAGCGCGGCACCCACACCTACGATCTCGCCCCCGGCGGGCGCATGGCGTTCCACACGTGGTCGCAATTCGATACGCCGCCGGTCACTGACGTCGTCTCGCTGCCGGCGCACAAGTCGCTGCGCGCGCTCACCGATCCATCAAAGCTGAAGTCGAAGCTCGGCGAGGTCATCACGTCGCCGGTGGAGTTCCTGACCGTCAACGTGAGCGGAGGGGTGACACTCGACGGCTGGATGCTCAAACCCCCGTCGTTCGATCCCTCGCGAACATATCCGACGATCGTGTTCGTGTACGGCGAGCCGGCGGGTCAGACCGTCACGAATCGATGGGGCGGCGGCCAGACCCTCTTCAACCGCGCGCTCGCCAACGCCGGTTACATCGTTGTCTCGTTCGACAATCGCGGGACGCCTGCGCCCAAAGGCGCAGCGTGGCGGAAGGTGATTTACGGGACAGTGGGCGATCTCTCGTCGAAGGAGCAGGCGGACGCGATCCGGGCGCTTGCGGCCCGCAACGCGTTCATCGATATGAATCGCATCGGCATCTGGGGCTGGAGCGGCGGCGGCACCAACACGCTGAACGCGATGTTCCGCTTCCCCGACATCTACAAGGTAGGCGTGGCGGTCGCGCCCGTGCCCGACCAGCGTCTCTACGACACGATTTACCAGGAGCGCTACATGGGCCTGCCGAAGGACAACGCGGCAGGCTACAAGGTCGGATCAGCGATCAACTTCGCCGACGGGTTGAAGGGCAAGCTGCTCGTCGTCCACGGATCCGGCGACGATAACGTGCACTACCAGGGGACCGAGCGGCTCGTGAACCGGCTCGTGGAGCTCGGGAAGCGGCTCGACCTGATGGTCTACCCGAACCGCACCCATTCGATCTCGGAGGGTCCGGGGACCACTGCGCACGTCTACCAGCTGATCGCACGCTACTTCATCGAACACTTGCCATTGTAAGCAGCCGGCAGATTCTCGATACCGCACTCACCGCGACGCACGCAGATCCTGCGTACGTCGAGGACGACCCTGTGCGGATCGTTCGGGAATACCGCCCGCAGCGCCGAGGCACGCATCGTGCGAGGGCCGGACGACAGGTTCGGACGGAGGGACCGCACGATGACCGAAGTTGTCGACGACCTGGCGACCCGGCTCGAAGCTATCGAACGCCTGGTTGGCGAGAGGCTCGATCGCCTCGATGCTGTACTCAGGGAACTGCGGCAGGCCACCGACGGTGGCTTCGGCAAACTGGAGCGGCGCCTGATCCAGCTGGTGCAGGGGCTGGTTGCCACGCGCCAAGCACCACGGGGGAGAAATAACACGGGTTGACACGCGGACCGGCCGTGGCCCACCATGGTCGCGGCGCGCGAGGTCCGGATCCACCAGCGTCTCGGCTGGGGCGCCGTCGGTCTCGCGGTCCTGATCATCATCGTCGGCATGGCGACCGCGCTGCGGGCGGCGAAGTTCGGCTCGAGGTCCACGCCTCCGGGCATCGCGCCGCAGGCATTTCTCGTGGTTCCGCTGTTCGACCTGCTGATGTTCGCGGTGCTGCTTGGCGGGGCGATCTACTACCGGAGGAAAGCCGCCGAGCACAAGCGGCTGATGCTCCTGACCGCGATCAACTTTCTTCCTCCGGCGATCGCGCGCATCCCGATCGCGCCGCTGCAGGCGCTCGGCCCGCTCTGGTTCTTCGGCCTCCCGACGGTGCTGGCGCTGTATTGCGTCCGCCTCGACGCACGGCGCCACGGAAGCCTGAACAGAATCTTCCTTGCCGGAACGCTCCTGTTGATCGCCTCGTACGTGGTCCGGCTCGCCATCATGAACACGAGCGCGTGGATGGCGACCGCGCAGTGGCTGACGAGTTTTGTCTGATATCTGCTGAACAGTCTGGCGACGCAAGAGCGGTTGAGCGGTTTCAAACCCGATACGCGGGGGTGGCCATTGGCGGGTCATTGGCGGGGCCTCCCCGCGCCGCACGCCCGAGCCACACCCGTGACAAGCGCTTTTGGCGAGGGACGGCGTGGGGCTGGCAATGGCCAGGACCCGCCACAACGTCGCAATTTGGCCGACCTGAAGGTCGGCACCACCGATATTCATTTGGCCGACCTGAAGGTCGGCACCACCGAAACGACCGCGGCTACAGTCCCCCTTCGGCAATGTGCGGCGCGAAGGCGTTGCACTTGATCGTGCCGATGATGTCCGCACCTTCCGCCGATTTCGCGTAGACGGTGAACGTGCCCCCCTTGCCGACCTGCTCGAATTGCGTCTTCGCGCTGCCGGCGATCGCGGCACCGCGAATGGTGCTCACGCGATGTGACGCTTTGCCCGACGTCACCGTGAGGGACACCATCGGCCGCGACCCGTCCTTCGGCTGCCACAGCGAGAGGTTCACCGACTTGCCGTTGTCGGACTGGCGCGCGGTCCAGAGCTCCGAGACGACGCCGTAGATCGACGCCGTCGGCGCGTGCGTGCACTCTCCGGCCGCCGACGACTCATAGCGCTGCCCGCCAGCCGTCAACGATACCTGCATCGATGTTCCGGTTTTCTCGGGGTCGTAGGCCGGTCTGCGGGAGATCTGCGCGGCCATGACACCGCTGCCCACGATCGCCACCATCACGCCGCACGTCATTACTCGAGCGTTCTGCCGCATGCGTTGTCTCCTTCGTGATCGAGAGTATAGCCGGATGGGGTTACACTCGCGCCATGCTTTCGCACGCGCGTGTCGCCCTGCCGCTTTTGCTCGCTGTTCTGCTGCGCGCTGAGGGCCACGCGGCGCGACAGACAGCTCTTGCTCCCGCCGCGCCTGCTGCGATCGAGCAGGCGCGTGCGAATGGAGCGCAGTTCGAGCAGAGCGTCGCGGCCACGCAGCGGCTGCTGCACGTGTGGCTCACGCACGCGGACGCGCGCACGCTGCTGCTCCCGGATCGGCTCGACGCCGACCGCAGCAAGTGGATCTACACGCCCCATAATTCCGGCGCCGATCTCTATCCATATCTCGTGCTCACCGCGCAGCTGACCGATCCTGACCTCTTCGAGGGACGGATGATGGAGATGCTGCGGAACGAAATCCGCTTTACGTCCGCGAAAGCGTCGGTCCCTGGCAACCTGACGTTCTCGACCGGGGAGCTGGGGCCGCCCAGTCTCTTCGGGGCCGGCGAGTACGCCAAAGACGGTCTCGTCAGCGTCACCGAATATCTCGGACGGACGCCGTGGTTCCACCGCATGGTCGATCTCACGGCGGACGCGATGTCGCAGGCGGCCACGCCGTCGCGTTTCGGGATGCTCCCCGCATCTGACCCGGAGCTGAACGGCGATTATCTGCAGACGCTCACCCGGCTTGTCACGATGACCGGCGACAGCCGGTTCCTCGAGTGGGCGCGCCGAATAGGCGACGCGTACATCGAGGAGGTCCTCCCGGGCAATTTCGGCGTGCCGGGGATGAAATGGGACTTCACCGCACACACCGGCGATAAACGGCTTCGCCTTCGCGATCACGGCAACGAGACCGTCGTCGGGCTCACGCTGCTGTTTGCGCTCGAGCACCAGCTCCACTCGGATCGCGAGCCGCGCTATCGCGCGGCGGTGCAGCGCATGCTCGATCGCATTCTTCAATCGGCGAACACGGACGGCATGCTCTATAACGAAGTCGACGCGGAGACGCTCGCGCCGCTCGACACGCGGCTGTCCGACAACTGGGGCTACGTGTACGGCGCGGTGTACACCTATTACCAGGTGACCGGCGACACGAAGTATCGCGATGCGGTCAGGCGCGTCCTCGTCAATCTTCCCAATTACCGGAAGTACGTGTGGGAGCCGCGCGACGCGGCCGCGAATCTGCCGCTCGGCTCATTCGACGGATACGCGGACTCCATCGAGAGCGCGATCTATCTGGTCAATCGCGAGCCGGTGCCGGAGGCGCTGGGCTGGATCGATTCCGAGATGCAGGTGATGCTCGCGATGCAGCGCGCCGACGGGCATATCGAGGACTGGTATGGAGAGGGCAACTTCAATCGCACCGCCCTGCTCTACGCCTACATGAAAAGCCTTGGCGTGCGGCCTGCGCACTGGGAGCCCCGGGTTCGCGTCGGCGCGACGCGCGACGGCAGCCGTCTCGTGCTGTCGGTCACAGCGCCGGCGCCGCGCCGCATCCAGTTCGACTTCGCACGCCACACGCGCGTGATGAACCTCGCGCAGAATTATGTGCGCCTGAACGAGTTTCCCGAGTGGTTCACCGTGGACGAGAACACGCTGTACCGCATCGGCCGCGCCGAAACCGCCGGAGAGATCCGGCTCGGATCCGAGTTGATCGCCGGCGTGATGCTCGAGCCCGGCGACTGGATCGTCGAGGCCGTTCAGCGCTGAGCCGTTTCGCCTTCCTTCGACGCTTGTCCCGCGAAGTGACCTTCGGCCGCACCCATAGGCACCCTTACATCCGGAACAAGCGCGTGCCCTTGAGCGTGATGCCGCGGTTCAGGAAGGCAGGGAACCCGCGGCCGAGCGTGTCGCGGCCGTCGCTATAAACCAGGAATAGCTCGCTGCCCGGACGGTATTCCCAGCGAAAGCGGACATTGGTCGACACCAGGTGGCTCGTCGAGTTGTACTGCACGAACGCCGCGGTCAGCATGCGCGGAGAGAACGACAGCGTGGCGCGCGTGCTCAGAAGCGTCGCCGTAAAGCGCCCAGTCGGCAGCTCGACGCGGTTGATCGAGATCCCGGGCTCGACCGAGAGCCGCGCGGTGATTTCGGCGCGGCCGCGATAGCCGGCGTCGGTCCGCGTCCCGCCGTAAAAGCTGCCGCGCGCGGCGGTGAGATCGCCTGAGATGCGCCGCTGCGATCCGAGCGTGTAGCCCCCTCGGAGAGCGGGGAACCTGTAGGACCCGGCGGGGACTGGCGTGTTCGCGATCGTGAACTCCTTCGTCACGAGCTCGAAGTCCCTGGTGAACGCGACGCTCCAGGCGTCGCCGGTCTGCATGTCCGTGCGCAGCCCGATCCGCTCCTGCCGGTTCTCGATACGGCCGGCGCCGTTCGTGATGAAATCGACGGCCCCTTCGTAATTGAGCTTCCGAATCGCCCGCGGCGATTTCGGGCGCCGGCTGACGCGCGCCTGCAGCAGGCGCTCCGTGAAATCGGCGCGTCTGAGAAATCCAACCTCCGGATTGAAGTTCCTGCCGACCGCGAGCTGTTCGGCCTGGAAGCCGAAAAGGTCCGCGTCGTAGTCGAAGCGTGCGCGGTAGCTGCGGTCGTCTCCCCGGCGGCCCGGCGTATCCGACCCCGCGTAATATCCGACGAGGTTCAGGTTGCGGAAGAACGAGAAGTTCGCATCGACGCCGACGACGCCGTTGTCGCCGCTGCCGCCGGTGGGCAGCGCGCGCGGCGAGCGCCTGGTGGCGATGACGCCCACGTAACTTCGTCGCAGGATGTCTCGTTTGAGACGGACAACGCCGAAGTTGGTCGGGAGCATGGCGGCTGCGGCGCTTCTGCCCGTTTCGATGTTGAGCAGTCCGATGCTGTAGGCACCCGTCTTGCCCGTCAGCCGCGCACCCCCTTGCATCGGCACCTCGCGATTGTCGTTGAGGCCGATGCGCCGGCTGAAGAACAGCACCGGCGTATTCGCGTTGGCGGTCGACGCGGCGGACGCGCCTCCCGACGCCGGCGCCGTCTGTGCGCCGCCGAACGCGAAGATCCCCTGTCCTTCGAGAAAGAAGTCGCGCTTCTCGGGAAACAGCAGGTTGAACCGCGTGAGGTTCACCTGCTGGTCGTCGTCTTCAACCTGCGCGAAGTCCGTCCGGTAGGTGACGTCCGTCGTCAGGCTGCGCGTGACGCCGTATTTCAGATCGAACCCGCCGTTCCGGTCGAGGCGGTTCCTGAAGGCGGGATCGATCGCGCGGTCTGCTTTCGCGTTTCCAACGACGTACGGCTTGATCTCCAGGTTGAGCGAGGCAGGCGGCGCCTCGAGCCCGACGAGCGTTGCCGCTTGCGAGAGACGGAGAATCCCTCGCGCGCCATACAAGCGCGGCACCGGGCTCACGTACGACAGCTCGTTCTTCCAGCGTACGTTGCGCCGGAGGTTGATTCCCCACACCTGCGGTCCGCTGCCCCGGTACCGCAGCGAACGAAACGGTATCGCCATCTCGAACGACCACCCTTCGTCGTCGCGGTGGCTCTGCTCGGTCCAGACGGCGTTGAAGTCGCGGTTGACGTCGCGCTCGTCGGTGATCTGAGTGTCGTACATCGCGCCGAGCGGGTTCGTGAGGAACTCGAACGCGTTGCGGCGATCGTGGAAGGTGTCGAGGACGGCGCTGAAATTGTCTCCCTGGGTGACGTTGCGGCCGTCGCGGCGCATGTCGTTCGCGATGATGCGCGACGGCTGGCTGTCCTTGCAGCGCGCGGAGATGTACAGGTTGCGCGCGTCGAAGAGGATCCAGACGAGCGTCGGCTCGGTCGCGAGCTGCCCTTCTTGCGGATCGGTCTGGATGAAATCGGTGATAGCGGGGAGCGTTGAGTAGATCGAATCGTCCAGCACGCCGTCGATCCGCGGCGGCGTGTCGATGCGGACGGCGCGGAGGATCACGTGCCCTTCGCTGTCGCGCGTCTGGACCGTCTGATCCGCCTTCAGGCGCGGCGAATGAAGCAGGGCGACGATCAGGAGAACGGCGTGTGCGGCCTGCTTCGGCGACGGCAACGTTCGTTGTGCTTTCCTGGCCTACTGCTTCACGCCGATGCTTTTCATCGCTTCGATTTTGCTGAGGTCGAGGCCCGAGACGGCTGTCTTGAGCGCGCCGAGGTCGACGCCGCGGCCCTTCGCGGTCACGACGAACCGATCGCCGAGCACGATCGCGAACTCGTTCGTGCCGCCATTCTTCGAGCGCTTCTCGTGGATCAGCCGGCCGTTCTCCTTGTGGGTGCGCTCCGAACCGCTGTCGTCCTCGCTCTCCCCTTCGACGCCGGCCCACCCGATGAGCCCCATCATGCCGCTGACGCCGCCGGTATCCGAGATCTCGAGCGTCACATGTTTCGCTGCGCCGTCGCTGTAGGTCGCCTCCGCCTTCGACACCATCAGGCCTGCGATGCCGCTCTTCTCCGCGTTGCTCGCGGTCTTCGGCAGCCCGCTGAACGTCGCGGGCACAAGCGGCTTCAACTGGTCGATGCCGACGGGATCGACCCGCTTCCCGCCGCCGAGCAGCGTTCCGAGTGATTCCATCGCGGCGGCTGCCTGTGCGTTCGGATCGCCGCTCTTCGCGGCCGCTTCCATCTTCTTGTTGCTCTCGTCGAGCTTCTTTCCGAGCGCGTCCAGTTTGCCGAGCGGGCTGTTCTTGTCGAACTGCACGGCCGAGGAACCCGTGCTCGCACCGCTCATCGCTGCCGCGCCCGCCATTCCTGAGCCGACGACGAGCCCTCCGACCACGGTGATCACCACCGACAGCACGATCGCGCAGATGAGAACGACGACGGTGTACGGAATCGACTTGTCCTGGGGTGAGCGCATCAGCGTCGGGAGCCCGAGGTACAGCAGGTAAATGCCGTAGAGTCCCGCGAAGATGGCCAGGATGCCGAGGAGCGTCGAGATCTGCAGCACCCCGGCGATCCATGCGGGCGTGTACGAATAGACCGCGAGCTTCAGCGCCTGGATGCTGTTCTTCTGGCCGCCGAACGTCGGCGCGAGGGCGTCGATGATCAGCGACAGCACGAAGACGCCGACGAGCGCCATGCCGAACATGACAATCGCGGCGACGAGCGCCGTCCCGAAGGGGACGCGATAAGTGCCCACGAACGGAAGCGTCCGGCCGATGATCGCGCCTCCGATGAATCCGGCGATCGCGCCAATGGCCGCGAGCGGAGCGGCGTAGCTCCCGAGCAGGCCCCCGGGAGTGGCCGGCTCGGTCGCGATGACCGGCCACTCCGTCGCAGGGGTAAGACAGATGTTTTTTGCACGCTGGATGATGTCCATGCCGCGCATCTTACCCCTAAATCCGTCACGGCGATGCTACAGCAGCTTCATGAACGCGACCATGTCGGCCTGGTCCTGCGGCGTCAGCACGAGGAAGCCGCCGGTCACGATCACGAAGAACCGCAGCGGTGCGCGCGCGTCGACTATTCGATGACGGGGACTGTGCTCAAGATGTCGTAGGTGAACTTGACGCGGCCCCTTACCTGCTCCAGGTGGACGAGCGTCTGTACCAGTTCGCGTCTCAGGTCGGTGGCGGCTTCCCTCGCCGCAGGATCACCGCTGCCGGGAGGCGTCAGCATTTCGATTAGGATTCGCAGATCCTCGGCGTCGCTCTCGAGCGCCTGTTCGAGGTCGCCCACCTGCTGCACCGCGGGGAGCTGCCCTTCCGCCCCGATTGCGAGGAGATCGCTGGTCAGGTCCATGTGGCGGGAGATCGTGTCGAGCGTGACGCTCGCGTCCGTGGCGAGATCGCTCAACTCCGGAACAGCCTCTGCTCGCTTTGCCGCCTCGCGGGCCGATTGCACGGCCGGCAGCAGCAAGCCAATCAGGATGGCGATGATCGCGATGACGACGAGGAGCTCGATGAGCGTGAAGCCGCGGGAACCACGAATTCGAGACGCCATGGACAACCTCCGGTCTCGCAGGGCGACACACCATATCACGAGCCCAGCTGGAATTCGTTCCACGCAAACGCGAAAGATCGGCACCTTCGTTCTCCTCGCACCTATACGCACCTTTGCCACGTTTGGTACTTATTGTCGGAGCTCAGCAACTGTTTCTGCCGCACGCGTCCATCCAAACGGGACTAGACTTGCGCCGGAACCGCGGTACCGCTGCCGCTCGTAGATTACTTTCACGAGCCGAGATCACCAGCCGCGATTGCTTCGTACACCATTCGTCAGATTCAAGGATGGAGGGCACCATGGCCGAAGCGTCCAAACCGCAGTTCTCGCTTCGCGAAGTTGTCGGGACCGTCGCGCCGGGGGCGATGGTGCTGCTCTCGGTGTTCTATGTCGCCACACGACTCCCCGGCTTCGGCCGGGTCACGATCGAATCGGGTTGGAGCGCCCTGCTGATTCTCTTCGTGCTTTCCTACGGAGTCGGGACGCTTCTCACCTCTTTGACCGAAGCGTGTTTCGCGGCCGTCACCAAATTGGGCTCGGCAAGCCCGCTCTCCATCGATCTGGGGACCCGGCCCACGCACACCGTGTCGGATCGCATCTACCGCGGTGTCGATCGGTTCATCAAAATGGCCGTCGCGTATCTCAGCGGCGGAAACGACATCACGACCGGCATCAGGGAATTCCGCGAGTCCTGGCACACGCGGGCGGTGTCGGAAGGGATCGTCTCCAGGCACGCGTTTGACCTCGCCTCAACGCACTATCAGGCGTTGTTCGAGACGGATCCGGAAGGCGAAGAGGCGCTCGTCGTGTGCGAGTACTACATCCGCGAGCGCATGCCGGTCGCGATGCAGGAGATCGAGCAGAATGCCGCACGCGCCGCGTTGCTCGGGAATCTCATCATCCCGATGCTCGCGTGGATGGTGGCTGCGCTCGCAGGTGTCGTGCTGGCGCTCGGGAACAAGTTCGACCCGGGGGCGTCGTTCATGCAACTGGTCCTGCTCGCCGCATTGGTCGCGTTGTTCCCGTATATCGTCAAGATGATCGGCCGCCAGTGGACGGAAGCGTCGCGCACTCGCGTCAAGATCATCCTCCTGGCGTTCATCATCGCGTGCCGTCTGGACCGGCCGGCAGAAAAGCGGTCGCAGCCGTCCGGCGGATACCCGCTACCGGAAGTGTCGTTGTCATGAACTGAGGGAACGATTGCGCCTTCGGTGGGCCGCCGCGGACATGACGATCGTGCCGTGGCGGACAGAGATGCAGGTGAGGTATCGTCCGGCCGCCCCCGAATGCCCGAAGCTTCCCCCGCCGACCGCGAACGCGTTCTCAGGCGCGTCAGCATGAGAACCACGATGGGCCTGACCTCCGATTCATTCCAGTCGATTCGCTTCGCGTCGCCGAAGCGGCTGCTGGAAGTGGATCGACTGATGGCGCTGGCGGCGGAAGTCGGCGCGGCGGGCGCGCACGGCGGGATGACGGACATCAGCGAGGACTGGGCCCGCAGGACGCGCCAGATGAAGGAGGAGCTCGGCATGTACGCCGAGGTGCAAACGTTCCTCCCGCGCGAAGATCCCGCCCTGTTCGAGCACGCCGTCCGCATAGCCAAGGCCGCGGGCGCGACAAGCCTGCGCGTCGTCTGCCTCCTCGGCCGTCGCTACGAGATGTTCGACAGCCTCCCGTCGTGGCAGGACGCCGTCGCCGGATTCCACAGGCAGATTGCGGTGGCCGTGCCGATCGTCGAGAAATACAAGATGCCGCTTGGCATCGAGAATCACAAGGACTGGCGTGTCGACGAGCAGGTCGAACTGCTGCGTCAGTACAGCAGCGAGTATCTGGGCGTGTCGCTCGACACGGGCAACAACCTGTCGATACTCGAGGATCCACTCGAGGTCGTCGAGAAGCTGGCGCCGTACACGTTCAACACCCACTTCAAGGACATGGGCGTCGAGGAATGCGAGGACGGGTTTCTGCTTTCGGAGGTGCCGCTCGGCGAGGGCATGCTCGACCTGAAGGCCATCGTGGACACCATCAAGCGCGCGAAGCCCGGCGTCCATTTTTCGCTCGAGATGATCACCCGCGACCCTCTGCGCGTGCCCTGCCTCACCGAGAAATACTGGTCCACCTTCCAGGACGTCCCCGGCGTCGACCTCGCGCGGACCCTGACCCGCGTGCGCGCCTACAAACCACCACGCTCCCTTCCGCGCATCAGCGGCTTGTCAGAAGCGGAGCGCTGCACCCTCGAGCGCGAACTCGTAGAGCGTTCGATCGCCTACGCCCGCGAGCACCTGGACCTCGTGTGACCCGTCGCACCCGTCCCACCCATAGGCACCCTTCGCACCCATAGGCACCCTTCGCACCCTTCGCACCCATAGGCACCCCTTCGCACCCTTCGCATCCATAGGCACCCTTCGCACCCTTCGCACCTATACGCACCCTTCGCACCC
>WNGF01001322.1_pt1 | contig 36387 bp, 32 predicted proteins | sample 5400641 | NCBI WGS metagenome assembly WNGF01 (sample SAMN13153371, study PRJNA577476) | soil metagenome | isolation source: 80 cm soil or saprolite under grassland replicate 2 | place: USA:California | collected 2016-06-15 | reverse complement strand
CGCCGTGCGGCCCGTCGCCGCGTCGCTGGATGACGAACACGAACCGGTGGACCCCGCGCCGCCTGATCTGCTCGGTCTGCCCGACCAGCCGGTTGCCGGTCGCCCGGCACCACACGCGGAAGTCGCGGACCGAGTCGGGGTCGGTGGTGCGCACCACGAGCAGCTCGCCGGGGTGGAGCTGCACCATCGTGACCCCGGCCCAGGCGACCGCGACCGTGGTGGGCAGTCCCTCCACGTCCAGCAACCTCACGATCGTGCCGCCGTCGGCGCTGGTCACGATCTGCTGGACTGCCCGCATGGTGCTCGCCTTCCCGAAGCCCGTCGCGAACCCTCCGACCGATCATGCGCCGCCGGCCGGCCGGCGGCCCAGTGCCGTTGGACCCACCACTCTCGGGACGGGCGGCAGGATGGGTGTGGTCCGGGTCAGGCCGCGAGCGCCTGCTGCACCTCTTTGCGGTGCCGCAGGCACGCCAGGCAGCGGGCCCTGGTCGGGCCGATGCTGCCCATCGGGATCGCCAGTACGGCCGCGATCTCGGCGTAGCTGACTGGCGGGTCGGCGAACAGCAGCGGCAGCAGTCGGCGGCAGCGGCTGGGCAGCGTCTCGCACGCCTCGCGCAGCGTCGCGTCTCTCTCTGAGCGCAGCATGGGCTCGTCGACCGGCACATCCTCCGCGGAGGACTCAAGTCGCGAATCGTCATCGACGAGCGTGCTCCGCGACGCGCGCCGCAACACCTGAATGGCTTCGTGCCGGGCAGTGACCGCCAGCCAGGCGCGCAGGTGATCGGCATCGCGAAGCGAGCGGGCATGCTCCAGCAGTCGCAACCAGGTGGTCTGGACGACATCCGCCGTGTCGCTCGCTGACAGGCCATAGGAGTGGGCGACCGACCAGATCAGCCCGGTATGGCGGTCGACGACCGCTCGCCAGGCCCGTGCGTTCCCGTCCGCCAGGTCAGCAAGCAGGTCCGTACTCAACTGCTGCATCGAATCTCCCCCCGTCGTGGTCGAACCTCGACCAGACTGGGGGCGTGGCCTTTCCGTGGCCTTTCCGTGGCCTTTCAGCCCGGGCCGGCCTCCGGCGGCCGACAGCGCAGGAAACCACTTCGGCAAGGCGGGCCTGACCTGCTAGCGTCATCGTGACGAGTTGCGCAGCAGGGAAAGGGAGGATGGAGTTCGGGATCCTCGGCCCGGTCGAGATCCGGGTGGACGGCAGACCTATTCCCTTGGGAGGGCCGAAGCAGCGCGCCCTGCTCGCGACCCTGCTGCTGCATCGTGGTCACGTCGTGCCGGCCGAACGGCTGATCGATGACCTCTGGGGTGGGCTTCCGCCCGACGCGGCCCGCAACCTGCTCTGGGTCCAGATCGCCCGCCTGCGGAAGGTGCTGGACCCCGGTCGGGCGAAGGGGGCTTCCGGAAGCCTGCTCGTGACCAGGGCGCATGGATATCTGCTGGAGACCGGGCCCGGTGAGCTCGACCTGGAGCGTTTCGAGCGCCTTGTCACGCAGGGCCGCGATGCCCTCGCGAGCGGCGACGCCGAGAGGGCGGGCCGGCTGCTGCGACAGGCGCTCGACCTTTGGCGTGGCCCCGCCCTGGCGGACCTTGCCGCTGAACCGTTCGCCCAGGGCCACGTGGTCAGCCTGGAGGAGCGGCGGCTCTCAGCGCTCGAGGACCTCATCGACGCCGACCTCGCCGCCGGCCGCCATCAGGACCTCGCTGGCGAGCTGGAGGCGCTCATCGCCGCACATCCCCTGCGAGAGCGCCTGCGAGGCCAGCTCATGCTGGCGTTGTACCGTGCGGGACGGCAGGCTGACGCGCTCGAGGTGTACCGCCGGACCCAGCACCACCTCGCCGAGGAGCTGGGCATCGACCCTGGCGCCGCATTGCAGCGCCTGGAGCAGGCCGTCCTCACGCATGACCCGGCCCTGGAGTGGGCCCCTCCGGTGGTTCCGCATCCGGACGTCGCCGGTCCGGCGGCGCCGTCCCCGCCGGGGGAGGAACGCAGGGCCGTGACCGTTGTGACCATGAGCATCCTGCCCACCAGAGACGGCCGCGACCTCGATCCGGAGTCGCTCGGCCAACTTCAGGGCGACTATCTGGATGCGGTGCGCACGATCGTCGCCTTCCACGGCGGGAGCGTGCAACGGGTCGACGCCGAAACGGTGCTCGCTGTGTTCGGAGTTCCGACCCTGCACGAGAACGACCCGTTGCGCGCCGTGCGAGCCGCCGCCGAGGTGCGATCGGCCCTCGAGCGCACGAGCGCGCACCTGCAGCGCACACGTCGCGTGCGGCTGTCGTTCACGGCAGCTCTCGAGACCGGTGAGGTGCTGGTCAGGTACGGGGAGTCCGGGGGCCCGGCCATCATTGGCGCGACCGTCAGGCTCGCGCGCAAGCTGGAGCACACCGCCGCCGGCGGTGAGCTGCTTCTCGGTCCGAACACCTACGACCTGGTGCGCGACGCGGTCACCGTCCAGGAGACGGCACCTTCAGCCCGTGACGCCACGGGGATCCCAGCCCGTGCCTGGCGTCTGGTCAGCCTGCGCCCAGACGCGGCCGGTCGTGTCCGGCACCTCGATGCCCCCATGGTTGGCCGGGACCGGGAGCTCGCGCTTGTCGTGCAGACCTTCGAGCGCGCCGTCAGCGACCGTAGCTGCCAGCTGGTCACCGTGCTCGGCCCTGCCGGCATCGGCAAGACCCGCCTCGTGCGCGAGTTCCTGGCGCTCACGGGGGAGCGGGCGGCTGGGCTGCACGGTCGCTGCCTGGACTACGGCAAGGGGATCACCTTCTGGCCGATCGTCGAAGTGGTGCGCGAGGCGATCGGCGCGGTCGATGCCAATACGCCTGAGCAGGTCAGGGCGCGAGTCACCGAGTTGCTCGGCGACCGGCACGGCACCTCGACCGCGGTGGAGAGCATCCTCGGGCTGCTGGGACTGGCGGAGCAGGCACCACCGGTGGAGGAGCTTCCTCTGGCGGTCCGGAGGCTCTTTGGGGCACTGGCCCGGCGGCGTCCACTGGTCATCGTTCTGGACGATCTTCACCTGGCTGAACCGCCGCTGCTCGAACTGCTCGAGGATGTCGCCGACCTGGTTCGGGATGGCCCCCTCCTGCTGTGCTGCATCGCGCGGACGGAGCTGTTCGACGTCCGGCCCAACTGGGGAGGGGGCAAGCCGAACGCCACCACGATCCTCCTGGAACCTCTGGGCAGCCAAGAGTGTGGCGAGCTCATCGAGAACCTGCTCGGCACGGAAGACGTCGACGTGGAGGCCAAGCGACGGCTGCCCGAGATCGCCGAAGGCAACCCGCTGTTCATCGAAGAGCTCATCGCGATGCTCATCGACAACGACGTGCTGGTGCCGTCGGCCGGTTCCTGGGTGGCCAAGACCGATCTCGGCAAAGTGCCGATTCCTCCAACGATCTCGGCATTGCTCTCGGCTCGACTGGAGCGTCTCGAGAGCGAGGAGCGGGCGCTCCTGAGCCTGGCGAGCGTCATGGGCACCCTGTTCTCCGAGCGGGCGGTCCGAGAGCTCGCGGCGGAGCGGACCAGAGCGGCCGTTGGTCGCAAGCTCACGGCCTTGACCCGCAAGGAGTTGATCCGCCCGCACCATTCGGACCTGTTCGGTGACACCGCCTTCGACTTCCGCCATGCGCTCATCCGCGACGCCGCCTATGGCGCCCTTTCCAAACGTGAACGATCCGAGCTGCACGAACGCTTCGCCGGGTGGCTGGAGGCTACCGCCCCGGACCGCCCGGGCGAGGTCGACGACGTCGTTGCCTACCACCTCGAGCAGGCCTGTCAGTATCGGGCCGCGCTGGGCCTGGAGGACCCGGCCTTGATCCGGCGGGCGGTGGACCGGCTCGTGGCGGCGGGGCAGCGCGCGGGTGACCGCTGGGATCATCCAGCCGCCGTCGGGCTGCTGGAGCGCGCTCGGGCGCTGCTGCCCGCCGCTGAGCCGGCCGGACTCGAGCTGCTACCCGCCCTCGTGGCCAACCTCGGTCTACAGGGCGACCTGAGCGCCGCCACGGATCTGGCCACCCGGGGCATTGAGCGGGCCCGAACGCTCCATGAGCGGCGGGTCGAAGCCCGGCTGCGGATCGAGCAGATGCTGATCGAGCAGATGGTCGCGGGAGGCGTCGCCTCCTGGTCGGCCTCTGGCGCCCGCCCGGAGGTGAGGCGTGCGATCCAATTGTTCGAGCGGGCCGGCGATGCTCGAGGGCTCGGAGCCGCCTGGTATCTGGTGGGGAGAATCGAATGGGTGTCCCTGCGCTGCACCGCGATGGAGGCGGCGGTGAAGCGGGCCATCGAATACTTCCGCTCGGTGGGCAGCTATGGACGGATGCTCTTTGCGCTGGAGTTTCTCAGCTTCGCCTATTTCTACGGTCCGGTCTCAGTCTCCGAGGCCATCCGGCGCTGCGAGCACCTCATTCATGATACTGGCGGCAATCGCGCCGTCCGCGCAGTGATCCAGGGCAGTATCGCCTGCATGGAAGCCATGCGGAATGACTTCCGGCGAGCCTGGGGGCTCCTCGACGAGGTCCTTGCCGTCCTGGAGGAGTTCGGCCAGGTGATCGGTTGGATGCCGTGGGCCATTTACCATGAGAACGTTGCGTTCATCGCTCGGCTCGAGGGTGACTACCCGCGCATGGAGGCGTCGTTGCGCAATATCCTTGACCCGGCCACGTTGGCAGATCCGAGCGTCATGCTCGCAAGCGATGTGGCCTGGCTGGCCGAGGCCGTCGACGAGCAGGGCCGGCACGCGGAGGCGGCGGAGCTCCTCACCGTCAGCGAGCATCTGGCGACCGCGGGCGACCTGCTCTCCCAGCTTTTCTGGCGACGGGCCAAGTCGCGAGCGCTCGCCCGCGAGGGTCGGCTCGAGCCCGCGCTGGAGCTGTCCGGCGCGGCGGTATCGCTCGCCGAGCAGACCGACGCGCTGAACGAGCAGGCGGACGCCTGGATGGCCCGAGCCAAGGTGCTGCGGCTCGCCGGCTTCGACCTCGAGGCGAAACGGGCCCTGCTGAGTGCCGTCGAGCGGTACCGGCGAAAGGGCAACGTGGTGTCGGAGGCACAAGCTCAGGCGCTCCTTTCGGGGGGTTGACTGAAGGAGAAATTGCGCGCAATCTGAGAAAAGGAATTAATGCCGTGGACGAGGAGTTTGGTACGAGCAGCGGTCGAGCCGAGGAGGCGACATGTCACGGGACCATGAGCTGGAGCGTCATGGACCAGAGCATCGTGAGCCCGTCAGTCTCGAGCTGCGTGTCGCGAGGGTGGAGAACCAGCTGGACGAGCCGACACGCGAGGCGCCAGACATCGAAGACATCGAGATCCTGGCGTTCGTGAGAGTCCGGCGGTCGCTTCACCGGGAGTCCCACCGGCACATCGGCAGGGTGTGCAGCCCCCCACCTGTCCCACCTGGCGGGTACCCGGCGGCGGACGCATGAGGCGATATCTCCGGACTTCGCATCGCCGATGATCGAGGAGGGGCGGCTGTACTATCGGCCCGCTCCCGGAATTGACGTCATCTCACTGGACGACGGCGCCCTGCTGCTTCGGTCCGACACGCTCACCGCCCGGATCGAGGGGGCGTCGGCAAGGTTTTTCCAGGAACGCGTCCTTCCGCTGCTCGACGGCAGCCGTAGCCTGGCCGAGCTCGCCAGCTCCCTGCCCACCGTCGACATCGACGACCTGCGCCGTCAGCTCGATGCTCTGGTGGAGGCCGGGCTGCTGAACCGGACAACGCAGCCGCCGTCGTGGCTGCGCGGGATGGCCGGTCCGCTGTTGGCGCTCCTCCAGGCCGCGGGGGCACCAGCGTCTGACCTGCACGACCGGCTGGCGCGCCTGCGCATCGGCGTGCTCGGTCTCGAAGGGGCTGGAGCGCATGCGGCGGCGACGCTGGCCGCCTGCGGGGTGGGCGAGCTGATCCTGGTGGATCCGTACCCATGCCAGCCGGGCAACCTCGCGCTCATGCCCCCGCTCGGCGCCGACGCCCTGGGAAGGCCGCGTGACCAGGTGCTCAGGCACTCGCTTGCGGCAAGTGGCGTCGACACGCGGGTGGAGGTCGGGGCAGCCGATGCGGTCACCCCCGACCGCATCAAGACGCTGGCCGGAACCTGTCAGCTCCTGATCGGCACCTTCGACAAGGGCCTCTCGGTGGCCAACGACTGGCTGAACAGGGCCAGCCTGGCGTCTGGTCTCCCCGCGATCTACAGCCAGATGGCGGCCCATATCGCGCTCGTCGGCCCCTTGGTCATCCCGAACAGCACCGCGTGCTACCGGTGCTGGCGGCTGCGCAGCCTCGCCTGCGAGGACTCCTACCAGGAAGCGAGCGCCTACGAGGAGCTCTTGAGCCGGCAGCGCCAGCCCCGCCTGCACGAGCGCCCGGCGCTACCACCCCTGGCCTCCTACAGCGGGAGCCTTGTCGCCATGGAGGCGATCAAGCTGCTGCTCTCCGTCGGCTCCGGCACGCTCGCCGGCAAGGTGCACGAGTTCGACGCGTTCCGATTTCGCAGCGAGACCCACACGCTTCTGCGGGTTCCAGATTGCCCCGACTGCGGGAGGAAACCGCGCCAGGAGCGACGGTCCGCGGTTGCGGTGTGGCGCGACGACACGCCGCCGGGGGACATGCGTCAGGCTGCTCGCGCACTCGTCAGCCCGCGGTGCGGCGTGATCACCGAGCTCGAGCCGATCCCTAAAGACCCCGGCGAGCCGGTCCATCCATATCTCTTCGGCGCTCACCTCGCCAACCATCGGTTTCTCACCGATCGCAGCTCCGACGACAGCTTCTGCACGGGCAAGGGCCTCACGCTCGCCACGGCGCAGGCGAGTGCCGTCGGCGAGGCGGTGGAGCGTTATTCAGCCTGCCGCCGGCGAACCGACCAGGTCTGCTTCACAACCCGTCATGCGCTCGAGGGGCAGTCGCTGGACCCGACAGAGCTGGTCCTCTATCGGCCTGAGCAGTATGCGGAGCTTCCCTACGCCCCATATGCCGACACGACCAGACTGGGCTGGGTCGGCGCCCGGTCGCTGAGCACCGGGTCGGAGCTGCTGGTGCCGGCGCTCGCGGTCTTCCTGGGATATTCGCCGCGCGTTCCAGAGGAACGCATCCTTCCTCCAACCTCGAACGGCCTCGCCGCCGGGCCGACCCTGGCGGCCGCGGTGCTGTCGGCCTTGTACGAGGTCCTCGAGCGGGACGCCTTCCTGATCACCTGGATGCATCGCCTTCCAGCCCACCGGGTGGCTCCCGCGACGCACCCAGACCCGAATGTGGTCGAGCTCTTCCACGCCTGCGCTCGACAGGGGGTCGAGCTGCGGTTGCACCGCCTGGCGACCGATCATCCGTGCCAGGTCTTCCTGAGTCTCGCCGTCCAGCGGGACGGCGAGGGCTGGCCCGCGGTCGCGGTCGGGCTCGGGGCGGACCTCGACCCGGCCGTGGCCGCGTCCAGGGCAATCATGGAGGCGGGGCAGGTCCGGGTCGGACTTCGCATGGAGTTGTCTGACCCGAGCACACGGGCATGGGCCGAGCGGCTGCTGGCCGATCCTCGCCTGGTGGCAACCATCGACGATCATGGGCTGTTGTACGCGCATCCCCGCGCCATGGGTGCCTTCGCCTTTCTCGAGCGCAGCCCGGAGGCCGCCTGCGACTGGACAGCGCCCGAGCCAGCGACGGCCACCGACCGCTTGCGACTCCTTGTCGAGCATCTCAGCGCCCAGGGCCGCGACGTCCTGTACCGCGACCTCACCCCGTCCGACATGGCGCAGCTCGGGTTGCACACCGCGCGGGTGATCGTGCCTGGACTCCAGCCCATCCATTTCGGTCAGCACCCGAGGCTCGGCGGCAACCGGCTGTACGATCTGCCCCGGCGGCTCGGGACCGCGGTCACGCCGTTCGGGACAGGATCTCTGAACCAGGACCCCCATCCGCTCGCGTGACGATGGCAGATGACGGAGCCGGCGCAGATACGCCGGCGGGCGGCTGGGGCCGCCCGCCGGCAACGATTGCGGTCAACGATCGAGGTCGAGGAGCGCCGCCGTCACGTGGCGACCGTGAAGGAAGGGCTCTTGGCTGTCGAGTAGTCCGTGTTGACTCCCGACGTCACCTTGAACGTCGCCACCGCCTCGAGCACGTCACCCTCGGCCGCGGGGTTGGAAAACGGCGGGTCGATGTTCACCCGGAGCTCCGCATTCCAAGTGGTCTTCTGCGGCGTCAACGCGGATGACAACTTGGCCTGCTTCAAGGTGGTCGACTGACTCAGGTTGTGGATGGACACATAGAGATCGTAGCTGTCGACGGACTCCATCAGGTTCTCGCCGATCTCGACGTTCGCGATCACATCGAACGGCTTGCCAATCTCAACCGTGTCGGCTGTGAAGAACAGACCGTCGTCGACGGCATACAGAAGCTTGATGTTTGCGTCCCACTCACCCGGCATAAGTTTCACCTCCTTTCCATTTCTCGTCGTTCGGCGCCGGGGGCTGGTGTGGATCCCCCCGTTCCGACGCAGTTACAAGACGCACGAAGGTGGGCCGTTGATACATCCGACTCGCAAGCGCCCATGCCGCGGCGCAGGATCGGTTGCCGAGCCGGGAAGGTCGTCAGCAGGTCACGGCGTCGTGAGCAACAGCGCAGCGGGAGTAACCCGCGCCCCTGACCCTGGTTGGCTATTCTGGCAGGTCGGGTACCAGGCCGCGGCGTCGTGCCTCGGCCTGGATCTCGGGCGGCATCCAGCGGATGTCGACCAGCAGCCCGTCCACCTCGACCATCCAGGCCAGTGGATGCTTGGCCAGCAGCTCCCGCCGGCACAGGTCCGCCTCCATCCGCCCGATGGCCAGCAGGTCCCGGATCAGCTTGGACTTGTTGGCCATGGTGGTCTTGCGCACACCCAGCAGCTCGCTGAGCTGGTCGGCGGTCAGGTGCGGCGACTGGGCAGGGTCGGACAGGAAGTTGACGTACGCCACCGTGGCAACGACCCCGGCGGCCCAGATCCCAAGGTCGCCGCGGGTCAACGGGGAGGGGCGCTTGCGGGCGAGCCTGCCGGTGAGCTTGCGGCACAACGCCGCGTACTCGGCGTCCAGATGCTGAGCACAGAACCCGTCGGTGATCTGGAGGATCTGATCGACCTGCGGCCGTATGGTCGTGGGGATGCGCAGCTGCTCGGTGGTCACGCGAAGCGGCTCCTGCGAGACGGGCGGAGAGGCGAATTCTGCACCATGACGGGCGCCCTCGCCACTCGGGCTCAGGCGGCTCGCAGGAGCGCTTCGACAACCACTTCATCGACAGCACGATCTGGCGGTAGGCCCGCGCGACGGATGCGTGGGCGGCAGGGCTAGCGGGAGCCGCCGGTCCCGGGATGATCGCCTGGCCCACTCGCCTCGGCCGGGACCGGTCCCGGCCGGGGCGGCCAGCCCGACAGCAGGACCAGCGGGTGGACCTGGCCGGCGCCGGCGCCGCGGAGCTGCGCGGCGAGGGCGGTGAGCGTCCAGCCTGACCCGCGGACGTCGTCGACCAGCAGCACCGGGCCGGCGGGAGGCGTCCGGGTGAGCGCGAAGGCGTCGTGGGCGTTGCGGTACTGGTGGAAGCTGTTGGCCAGCTCGGCCTGGGGGCGGGCGCGCGGGCGCACCCGCTCCACGACCGCGTGTACGGGCACGCCGAGCAGCCGGGCGGCCTGGCCGGCGAGGTCGGCGACCAGCGTCGGCCGGGTGCGGGAGGGCACGAAGGTGACCCAGGTTGGCGGCTGCTGCCATCCCCAGCGGTCCAGCAGCCGCGCCAGCCCCTGGGCGACCTGGTCGCCCAGGGGCTGGTCGCGGGTGAGCACGTCAGCGAGCAGCGGCCCCCAGCCGGCGTCGGTCGCCTCGCCGAGCGCCCGGCCCGGCTCGGCCAGCCGCGTCTCGGGAATGGTGCGCTTGGCGACCGCCGCCCCGGCCGGCCACTGCCGGCGCGGCGGCAGGGTGACCTCCTGGCCGCGCAGGAACTCCACCGCGGCCGCGACGAGCTCGTCGCCGACCGTGGTGGGGGGGCCGTGGCCGGTGCAGCGCTGGCAGCGGCCGCACGGGGCGGCGTCGGGATCGTCGAGCTGGTGGCGCAGGAACGCCATCAGGCAGTCGTCGGTGCCCAGGTAGTCGAGCATGGCGGCCTGCTCGGCCCGCCGGGCGGCGGTGACCCGCCGGTAGCGGTCGGCGTCGTAGGCCCAGTCGGGGTCCCCACGCACATAGCCGCCGTCGACGCGCCGCACGGCGCCCTCGACGTCGAGGACCTTGAGCAGCTGCTCCAGGCGGCCCTGCCCCAGGTTCACCTGGCGTTGCACGTCGGCGGGCTTCAGCGGTGCGGCGGCGTCCAGCAGCCCGAGGACCTCGGCGACCAGCCGGCGGGGCGGGAACGCGGTGGTGGTGAAGTACTCCCAGATGCGGCGGTCCTCGGGCCCGCCGAGCAGGACCACCTCGGCCCGGTCCAGCGCGCGGCCGGCGCGGCCGACCTGCTGGTAGTAGGCCACCGGGCTGTCGGGTGCCTGGTAGTGGACCACGAACGCCAGGTCGGGCTTGTCGTAGCCCATCCCCAGCGCCGAGGTGGCCACCACCGCCTTGCAGGCGTTGGCGGCCAGCGCCTCCTCGACGACCAGCCGGTCGGCGGTGTCGTCCTGGCCGGAGTAGGCGCGCGCGTCGATGCCGCATGCCTGCAGCCAGGCCGCCACCCGGCGGGTCTCCGGGACGGTGAGGCAGTAGACGATGCCCGCGCCGGGCAGCCGCGGGAGCTGGGTGGCCAGCCAGGCGAGCCGCTCGGCCGCGTTGGGCAGCGCCACCACCGAAAGGACCAGGCTGGCCCGGTCCAGCGGGCCGCGCAGGGTGAGGGTGTCGTGGCCGAGCTGCTCGGCGACGTCGGCGACCACCCGGGCGTTGGCGGTCGCGGTCGTGCCCAGCACCGGCACCCGCGCACCGAGGGTCGGCAGGATCTGGGCGATGCGCCGGTAGTCGGGGCGGAAGTCGTGGCCCCAGTCTGAGATGCAGTGGGCCTCGTCGACGACGACCAGGCCGGCCTGGCGGGTCAGCAGCGGCAGCACCCGCGCGGCGAAGCCGGGGTTGTTGAGCCGCTCGGGGGAGACCAGCAGCAGGTCCACCTGGTCGGCCGCGATCCGCTCCTCGATCGCGCGCCAGTCGGCCACGTTGGTGGAGTTGATGCTGGCCGCCCGCACGCCGACCCGCTCGGCGGCGGCGGCCTGGTCGCGCATGAGCGCCAGCAGCGGGGAGATCAGGAACGTCGGGCCGGCGCCGGCGTCGCGCAGCAGCCGGGTGGCCAGGAAGTACACCGCGCTCTTGCCCCACCCGGTGCGCTGCACGACCAGCACGCGGCGTCGGTCGGCCACGACCGCCTGGATGGCGGCCAGCTGCTGGGGGTGGGGGACCGCGGCCGGGCCGGCCAGCGTGCGTAGCAGCGCCGGGACCCGCGCGGCAACGGCCGTCTGGTCGAGTGGGACGGGCATCGGGACTCCTGGGCGGGATCGCCGCGGTCTGGTCGGTGAGTGGTACTGGCTGCTCACCATAGCCGTCCACCCTGACAAGCAGGTTGGGAACGCGTCAGTGGGGGCCGGGCTGGATCAGACCGATCTCGTAGGCCAGGATCACCGCGTGGACCCGGTCGCGCAGGCCCAGCTTCGCCAGCACGTTGCCGACGTGGGTCTTCACGGTCTGCTCGCCGATCACCAGCCTGGCCGCGATCTCGGCGTTGGAGTGCCCCCTGGCCATCAGCTCCAGGACCTCGCGCTCCCTGGCGGTGAGCGCGTCCAGCGCGCCCTGCGCCCGCTCCACCGGGTGGGGACGGCGGGCGAACTCGGCGATCAGCCGCTTGGTGATCGAGGGGGCGAGCAGCGCCTCGCCCGCGGCCACCACCCGCACGGCGTTCACCAGGTCATCGCGGCGCAGGTCCTTGAGCAGGAAGCCGCTGGCCCCGGCCCGGAGCGCCTCGTAGACATAGTCGTCGAGGTCGAAGGTCGTGAGCATCAGCACCTTGACCGGGTCGGCCACGGCAGGGCCGGCGAGCTGGCGGGTCGCCTGCAGCCCGTCCATCCGCGGCATGCGGATGTCCATCAGTACCACGTCCGGCCGCAGCCGGCGGGCAGCCGAGACCGCCTCGGCACCGTCGGCGGCCTCGGCGACCACCTCCATGTCCGGCTGCGCCTCCAGGATCATGCGGAAGCCGGCCCGTACCATCCCCTGGTCGTCGGCGACCATGATCCGGATGCTCACCTGGCGCCACCGATGGGCAGCCGGGCCGCCACGGTGAAGCCTCCGTGCGGGCCGGGCCCGGCGGTCAGCTCGCCGCCGAACAGGTGGACCCGCTCCCGCATGCCGATCAGGCCGTGGCCCGTCTCGCCGTTCCCTCCAGCCGACCCGTCCCGCCCAGCCGGCGCGCCGGTGCCGGGCCCGTCGTCGCGCACCTCGAGGCACAGGTCCTGGCCGCCGTAGCGCACCAGCACCCGGACGCGGCCGGGGCCCGCGTGCCTGATGGCGTTGGTGAGCGCCTCCTGCACGATCCGGTAGGCGGACAGATCGACGCCTGGCGGCAGCGAGGCGGGCTCGCCCTCGACCACCAGCTCGACCTCCATGCCGGCCCGGCGGACCTGGTCGACCAGGCTGGGGAGCTGCGCCACCCCGGGCTGGGGCGCGAGGCTCGACAGGGGCTCGCCGGCCTCCTCGCGCAGCACGCCGAGCAGGCGGCGCATCTCCACCAGCGCCTGCCGGCCGGTCCCGGCGATCGCGTCGAACGCGCGCGCCGCCCCCGGGAGGTCGCGCTCGGCCACCACCGGGCCCGCCTCGGCCTGCACCACCATCATGCTGACGTGGTGGGCGATCACGTCGTGCAGCTCCCGCGCGATGCGGGCGCGCTCGGCGGTCACCGCCCGCTGCGCCTCGTAGTCCCGCTCGCGCGCGAGCCAGGCCGCCCGGGTCTCCAGCTCGGCGGTGTAGGCACGGCGCAGGCGTGCGCTGTAGCCGAGCGCCCAGGCGCTGGCGAGCAGCAGCGCGGTGAAGGTGAAGTCGAGCAGGTCGGTGTTGGTCGCGGGGAGCAAGGCGACGATCACCACGGCCACACCGGTGGCCACGCCGGCGATCACCGCGGTGCGGCGGCTACAGTAGGCGACCGCGCTGTAGAAGGCGACCACACCGCCGAGCGCCACCGGTGTCACCAGGTCGGGGAACGGCGCGATCCCATAGGCGACCGAGGCCAGCCCGCTCGTCACGTTCGCCCCCAGTGGGTGGCGCCGGCGCCAGGCGAGCGGCAGGTTGATCAGCAGGACGAGCGCCACCGCGAGCGGGCCCGGCCGTGGCATGTGCTCGTTGCGAGCCTGGAAGACCAGGGCGATCAGCGAGACGACCACCAGCAGCGCGCTGAGCAGGCCGTCGGCGGCCAGCGGGTGGGCGCTGGCCCACGCCACGGGGCTCGGTGCTCGGCGCGTGTCCATGCGCCCCAGTATCTGCCTGGCGACACCGGGAGACCTCCCCCGCTGTAGGGATCTCGGGAGGCCGCGAAAGCGTGGCCCGCGGCTGCGCTCAGACCGCCTACGTTCGCCAGTCCCGCAGCTTGCGGCCCTGTGCGTCGTAGCCTCCGTTGACAAGAATACCGATGCCGTCGATCAGGCCCCACACCCAACCCAAGCCGCAGGTGAGGAAGGTGACCACCAACTGACCGACCGCGGTTCTCTTGTCCCCGAGGTAGAAGCGGCCCGCGCCGAAGCCGCCGAGGAAGATGCCGAGCAGGCCCGCGACAAGCTGGCTCTTGTCCGAGAGCGGTTCGCCGGTGGCCGGGTTCACCTGCCGGTAATCGGAGTAGCCGGGAGCACCGGCCGCCGTGTGGTCCGGTGCGGACGTCCGCCCGGCGAGCGTCTGCCGAGCGGGACCGAAAGCAGTGTCTCGGACGCGGTAGGCGGTGATGACGGCGACGGCGATGACGATGTAGGCGAATCCGAGGCCAATATTGCCGAGCACCGTCGGCTCCCGGGTCTGAGCGGGGTCCGGGTTGATTGTAGAATCGATTGCGATCAGGACGAGCGGAACCCAGGACACGGCAGCAAGCCCAATGGTGAGAAGCAGGTGCACCCGCCTGTGGCTCTTCAGCCATGCGTGCAGTGGAGGTACCCAGGCAAGGAGCCCGACGCTGAGCAGCGGCATCCACGCCCACACGGTTGGGCTCCGCGGCTGGACGCGCCAGCCGTGCGCATCCGTCGCGCGCAGGTTCGCGAGGTGGATAATGTCGGCGAGCCACCAGATGCCCAAGCCGCCAGCGGTGAGCATCTTGGCAATGCCTGCACCCACGTCGCCGAGGTAGAATCGGTCAAGGCCGATGTACCCGTAACAGAGGGAGAGGCCCAGCGCCACTTCCCATTTCTTTGCCGAAGGCATTCCCGGGAGTTCACTGGCAGGAAACCAAGGGCCGGCGGGAGTCGTGATCTGGGTGGTCCCCACGATCTGCCGGTTCGCGGCCATGGTCCGTAGTTGCAGGAAGCTGTACGGCCCCACGACGTGGTTCTCCAGGAAGACATAGAACGTCCTGCTCTGCCCTCCGGGCCTGGCAGTGGGTGACCCATGGCCCGGCTCGTGGCCCGGCACGGCTTCCGCAAATTGCCGAACGCGTTCGCCACTCACCCGGGATGGCGATGGAGCCGCCGCCCGGCCTTGCCACGCCTCTTCGAGGGCAACCCGATAGCCCCACTCGTCGCGTCGCGCTCCCGCATAGAGCGTCGGGCTCTCACCTGGCCTGACCACCGCGGCAAGAGCTCCGAACGGCTCAGCGGGCAGGGTGAGCCCGGGTACGCGTGCGAGCGTAACGCCGCGGAATATCTGCAAGCGCGCAAGAAGCTCTTTCTCAGCTACCGGAGGAAAGAGCAGGACCACCCGGGACCACAATCCGAGGTCGTTGATCCGCTCGAGCTCCCACTGCAGGCCCGCTGTCCGCCCGATCGTCACGATAATTAGCCGTGCAGCGAGCAGCCATTCCTGAATGTCCTGCTGCCACGTCTCAACGGGTAGCTCATCGCGTACGGCGCCGATCCGCCACGGCGACCTGCCTGGTTGACCGACCGTGACGACGGGCCCGTACCTCCACAGGTGCCAGGCGACGACATGCTCAAACCGCTCTCGGTACGGACCAGCAAGGCGGTCCAGCCAGGTGCGGCGCATCGAGCGAGCCGTCCTGATCGTTACTGCGTCGTCCCTAAAGGAGCGCAAATACAGGACGGGGGGCCGCCGGTCGACTCTCAATAGTTCATGGATCCGGAGTACCGCTCGCCCCCGGGTGTAGCGAACCAAGAACTGTCCCTGGGTGAGGAGGAGGGCGCCAACCATGGCAGCGGAACCCGGGTCGCCCCATTCAGGACACACGAGACTCCCACCCGCGGCCCAGAACGCGCCCAACCCGATTCCGGCAAACGTGGTCGCCATGAAGACAAGGAGCAAGATGCGGACGGGAGGCCGCTTATCGCTTGTGAAGGACTGTGGCGGCCCCGGTGTCTGCGGTGTCGGGCTTGCGGTCCTCGGTGCCTCCCCTGGGTACCCCGCGAGTCCCCGAACACCGCCGGCGACGAAGGTCACACCGATCAGACCGGAAAACAAGAAAAGCCCAAACATGAACTCGGCAGGAGCAAGCGATACGAACCCCAACAAGCCGGACAATGCCAGCGCGAGTGTTCGGACGAAGCTGATCCGGGAGTGACGCTCATGCTGACGGACCGCGGCACTAACGTCAACCCAAGCCACACCCGCCGCCGGGTCCGGCGGCTGCAGCTGTCGCCGCGCTCCACTACGACCACCTGCGCTGCCCACCAAGAGCCGCGCCCCGAGCTCCCACAGCAGGTAATAGCCGACGATCCCGATCCCGAGGCCGGCCGCAGCAGCCAGACGGAATCCGATGGCCTTACTGCACAGAAACACCAGAACCCGTCCCGTTCCCTGCTGCCAGCCCGGCCATGACGTACATTGTGCAGCCGGAGGTGGTGCACACCAAGATCGTCGGTGCGGGTGGCTGCTCGGGACCCGCCGCGCGCTGAACGCCTGGATCGTCTGGCCGGCCTCCGTCTCACGCCAAGCTTTCACTCTCAGGGGGGAGGCTGCCCGGCGGCTCACACGTGCGGGGGAGCGCGGATCTGGCGAGCGCGGGGGATTCGGGGGCAGGGAGCCGTCGCCTACGGTCCGGGTGACGGTATCCCACCTGGAGGAGAGCAGCATGCTCCACCGCCTCGCCCGCTTCAGCTTCCGCCACCGGCGGCTCGTCGCCGCCGTGTGGGCGCTTGTGTTCCTCGTCGGCATCGTGGTCGGCGGGGGTGTCCTGTCCCGCCTGAGCTCCGATGTCGGCAACGTCGCGGGGAGCGAGTCCGCGCTGGCCGACGCCCGCCTGGACGCGCTCCAGCCCGGCGGCCCCAGCATCTACGCGCTCGCCGACGGCGCCGACCTGCACGACCCGGGGGTAGCCGCGCGTATCCGGGCCACCGTCGAGCGACTGCGCGCGGTCCCCGGCGTGGCCGAGGTCACCGACCCGGTCACCACGCCCCCACGCGAGCTGGCCGCCGGCGACGGCCGCGCCGCCATGGTCGTTGTCGAGTTCGCGCCGGGCCTGCCTTCGGTGTGCTGGTGTGGGTCTTCCAGGACGGCCACTTCGCCTGGCTGATCGGGGCCGACCCGGTCGGGGCGCTGGACCCGACGATCCCGGTGTTGACGTTCGCGATCACCTTCGGGCTCAGCATGGACTACGAGGTGTTCCTGCTGTCGCGGATCAAGGAGGCCTGGGACCAGACCGGCGACAACGATCGGGCGGTCGCCCTGGGCCTGCAGCGCACCGGCCGGATCGTGACCCTGGCCGCGCTGCTGCTGGTGATCGTGTTCGCCGGGTTCGTTGCCGGCGGGATGCTCACCATCAAGCAGGTCGGGGTGGGCACGGTGGTCGCGGTCCTGCTGGATGCCACGGTGGTACGGATGCTGCTGGTCCCGGCCACCATGAAGCTGATGGGCCGCTGGAAACTGGTGGGCTCCTGCCCCGCTGCGCCGCCTCCACCAGCACATCGGCCTGAGCGAGCCCGCCGCTCCCGTCCAGCCGGCCCTGACCTCCGACGCGCTCGCCGCCACCGCCGAGCGACAAGGATGAGCCTTTTCATCTCGAGGTAAGCGGGCCCTGGTCCTGTCGGGCAGCCGGCACGCGGCCGAGGACATCGCCCAGGACGCGCTGCTGGCCGCCTGGCGGGACTGGGGTCGCCTCGACCAGCCCCTGGCCTGGACCCGCCGGGTGGTCGCCAACCTGGCCGCCTCCACCGTGCGCCGCCGGCTGATCGAGGCCCGCGCGCTGGCCCGGGTGGCGGCCCGCCGGCAGCCAACAGTCGCTGAGCTGCCCGCCGCGCACGCCGAGTTTTGGGCGGCGGTCCGTGCCCTGCCCAAACGGCAGGCGCAGGCCGTCGCGTTGTACTACCTGGAGGATCTGCCGGTCGCCGAGATCGCCGCCACCTTGGGGGCTGCCGAGGGCATGGTCCGGGCCAGCCTGCACAAGGCCAACGTCGTGTACCGCATCGACCCCCACGCCAGCGACTGAAGGAGGCATCCCATGCAGTACAGAACGTGGAGAACCGGGTTGCGGATGTGCGGGCGTGGCCCCATAGCGGCCAGTATCGTGATGGTCGCGTGCCTGCTGGCCGCGGGCTGCACAGACGCCAGCACCACAGCTCGGGCGACCCCGCTCGGGTCCGGCGCCGTGACCGCTACCCTGCCCGCCACAACCTGGCAGGGGATCTTCCAGGTCGACGGACTGCTCACCGACGGCCCAGCCCACGTTGGCAGCGCCGGCTGCACCGCAATCGGCCGCGCGGCGCTGGACCTACACCGCGTCGCGGACGTCACGCATGGCGGCAGCGTCAGCGGTCGCCTGCGGGTATGGGCGGTCGCCACTTCCAGCACGACGGGCACCGCCTGCGGGCGCCGCGACAGCAGCCAGGGGTCGCTGCTGGGCACGCTGTCCAGCGACGGCAACCGCCTGCAGGCCGGCAGCTTCCACCTCCTCGGCGTCGCCTACGGGTGGCTCACTGCGACCATCGTGGGCACCAGGCTCGGCCCGACGGTGCAGGGGCAGTTCGGCGCCGGCCGCAGCCGCCACTATTCCCTCCGCGGGACCTTCACCCTGGCCAGGTCCGACACGCCAAGCGACGCCGTCGCCGACAGCCAGCAATCCACCTCGCCTCCTACCCCTAAAGGGTCGTGACAGGCGAGAAGGGTCGTGACAGGCGAGCTCGCGTGGGCCCTGGCATATGAGCATGCATGCCGTTGGACGTCAGCAACGGTCGCGGCGAGACCTCTGGAGGTCCGGGATGGGCAAGGATCTGGTGGGACTGCCGGGGCGACACTGCCACAGTGGTCATGGACGCGACCGGCGATCTGGCTTCAGGCCGAACAGGAATCGGGTGACCGGGGTACGGCGGACGCCCACGTCGTACAGCAGCAGCGTCGCCGCCAGCGACGTGAGGCCGATCACCAGGTACTGCGCGCCTGCTCCGACCCGCCAAGCCAAGACGTGGTAGGCGACCACCACGATGACCGTCTCGTGGAGCACGTAGAACGGCAGCACCGCGTCGTTTGCGTAGGCGCCGACGCGGCGCATGACGCTCGCCCCTTCAGGCCTGCCGCCGGCCGCCGGCCGAGCTGGTGATCTGCGTCGACGGGTGATGCGGCTGCGCGCCAACCCCAGGATGGCGACCACCCATAGCCAGCCGTCAACGCTCTTGACCAGCCGGAAGATGACGCTGAGCGGGTCGGTGTCGGTGAAGGGGTCGCCATGTGCAGCCGCGGCGGCGTACGCCGCCCCGCCGGCTGCGAACAGCAGCACCCCAATCGCCATGGCGGGCCGCCACTGTCGCTGGAACGCCTCCCCGATCCTGGCGTCGGCGGCCGCAAGGTAGCCGTAGGCCAGGAACAGCGCATAGCTGTAGCGGTTCCAGGCGGCGTAGCCCACCTCGCTGCCCAGGGGAATCTCCATGGCAGCCAGCGGCAGCGCCAGCAAGAAGACGGCGCCGGGTCGTGCCAGCAACCCGGCCAGCCGCTCGACCAGCCGCGTCCCTGATGGACGGCGAAGCAAGGCGAAGCCGGGCAGCAGCACCAGGGAGAAGGCCAGCAGGCAGACCAGGAACCACAGATGGCCTGTCTGGAACTCACCCGTGCCAGGGGCCGCGGTGACCACGAATGGGAAGTCCAGCGACGGCCGCACCTGCCAGAACCGTGCGTAGAAGTCGGCGTAGGAGCTGGTGTCACCGGCGCCACGCATGCCCAGGTAGCCCTGGAGCGGCACCAGCGTGAGCACACCGACCAGCAGCGGGACCCCCAACCGCCGGAGCCGTTCGCGCGCGAACGCCCCGGCGCTGCGTGACCGCAGCGAGTACCAGATCCCCATCCCCGAGACCACAAACAGCAGCGGCATGCCCCAGGTGGCGCCGAAGGCGATGAACACCATCGCTGCGGGGTTCTCCACTTCGGCCTTCACCGGGAACTCGCCGGCGCCGAAGATGACGGCGGTGTGGAAGAACACCAACCCAACGACCACCAATGCCCGCAGCAGGTCGAGCTCGCCCCGACGAGCCGGTGGATGCTCGCCGGAGCTGACCGATCTTTCCGGCGCGACCGCCTCGTCCCGCATCGACAAGCTGGCGAGTCCTGGAGGTCGAGCGGGACCTCCACTGAACCCCACGGCGATGGCTTCGTGATGCATGCGTGCCCTCCGCGGCTGGCTGACTGGTGAGCTGACTGTACGACCCAGCAACCGAGTGGTCTTCCCCCGTCAGGTGGGTTCGGCGTCTCCCTCCCAGGGGGGAGATCGCAGTGACCGGCGGCATCGACACGGTCACAAAGGGAAGGAGGGGCAACTCAACAGGTCAGTGCACTTCGGATAGCCCTCCGTCGACGGCGAGCGTCTGTCCGGTGACGTATCCGGCCAGTTCAGAGTGGAGGAACACGGCGGCGGCGGCGACATCCCATGCGGTGCCTTGCCGGCCGAGCGGGATCGGGGTGGTGTCCCGGTCGGGTTTGATGCGGCTGGCCAGTCGCCCGAGCGAGGTGTCGATGAGCCCCGGCATGACGATGTTCACGCGGATGGCGCGCGGTGCGGCTTCTCGGGCGGCGTAGGCGCACAGCCCGGCCAGGGCGGCCTTGCTGGTGGTGTAGGCGGGGATCTGGGTGGTGCTGACCACCCGGGCAGCGATGGAGGAGGTGAGCACGATGCTTCCTCCGGGAGGCAGCAGCGGGATGGCGTGTTTGCAGCCCAGGAACGCGGAGCGCACGTTGGTGGCCATCACCGTGTCCCAGTCGGCGACGGTGGTGCCGGCCAGGCCGAGTCCGCGGGGGATGCCGACGTTGAGCGACAGCGCGTCCAGCCCGCCCAGGCGTTGGCTTGCCTCGGCCAGTAGCCGTGCGACGTCGTCTTCGTCGCTGGCATCACCGGTCAGACAGGTACCGGCGCAGTGCGTGCACGGTGGCTTCCTCGGCCCGGACGGAGCGCACGATTTCGTCTGTGGCGGCGACGACGGCCTGTTGGGCCGGGGTGAACATCGTCTGCAACGCCGTGGGGGTGCGCTGTGCGGCCGGTACCGCCAGCAGCGCCAGTTGCTCCCCAGTGCCGCCCACCGCGGTGGCGATCGCCTGGTGCTGGACGAGTTCGTAGTCGCTGCCGGTGGTGTGGGCGACCTGCACGACCAGATCCTGGCCCGGGTCAACGCCGTGCACGCCGCGCTCGCCGCCGAGCCGGGGCCACAGCGACCAGACACCCTGCACGAGATCGGCCGCCGGCTCACCAGCGCGTTCGTCAGCCAGCGCGAATGGCAGCTGCTGTTCCTGGACTTCTGGCGACGTGCTGTGGCAGACGACACGGTGCGAGCCGCGTTCTTGTCCCACCGTCGGGCGTTGCGCACCGCGATCGCCGACGCCGTCCGCTCCGCGCTTGGCCCCCACACGCGCCCATCCGGGCTGAACGTCGAGGAGCTCGTCACGGTCGTCCTCGCGCTGTCCAACGGGCTCGCCATCGAACACATGATCGATCCCGAGGCGGCCGGCGACGACCTCTTCGGCCGGATCCTGTCCGCTCTCCAGGAGGCGCCGGTAAGATAGCGCCACTGATGCAGAATCGGTCGACCGCCGTACAGATCCGGGAGTCCGCCCCCGCGGACTGGCTTGCCGTGGCCGGCCTCCTCGCCCAACTCGGACGGCCCGACGTCCGGGGGACCGCGGAGGAGGCCGAAGCCCGGCGGGTCTACGAGCGATACCTCGAGCGGCTGGACACCGTGGCCCTGGTCGCAGAGGACGAAGGCCGGGTGATCGGGTTCCTCGACATGGAGTTTCGGACCTGGCTGAACTTCCTCACCCCCCAGGCCTGGATCCCGGACCTGGTGGTCGCCGAGGACGCCCGGGGCCGAGGGATCGGGGCGGCGCTCCTGGCCCGAGCCGAAGAGCTCGCCCGGGCGCGCGGCTGCTGGGGCATGACCCTCGAGTCGGCCACCTGGCGAGAACGGGCCCACGCCTTCTACGTGTCCCAGGGGTGGAAGGAGGTCGCCCGGTCCTTCAGCAGAGTGCTCACCGACGCCGAGTGGCCGCCGGCGCCGCGGCCCTGAGTCAGTGCAGTGCTGAACGTCACATGCCGGCGGTGACCGCCGGCACAGCCACCACGTGAGCTGAACCGCAATGCTGAGCAAGCTCAGCATTGCCCCGTTGTATCAGCTGCCGGGGCAGAACCCTCCTCCTTACCGGGAGGTACTCGCCGATGACGCTCTGGGACGAACTGGACGGGCGGACCTGGAGCACGCGCGCCGGGCCGCGATCGGCGAGCGCAGAGCCACGCCGCCGTCGCCAGACCCGACGCCGCCGCGCGGTGCGGCCTCGCCGCCAGGCTCACGCACCCACGACGCCCAGCCCCTCGACACAGCCATGCTGAGGACGAGGCGCCCTCACAGCGCGCTCGCCGCATCCTGCCCGGTCAGGCGCTCGAGGTTGCCTCGCAGGATCAGGTGCCGTTGGTGCTCGTCGAGGCCGGGTACCGAGGCGACGGTCCCGACCGGGTCGGGATCGCCCATCTCGAAGGGGTAGTCGCTGCCCAGGAGCACGTGGTCGGCGCCGACGAAGTCGACCAGCCACGCGAGCACGCCTGGATCGTGCACCACCGTGTCGTAGTAGAGCTGACGCAGCCACACGCTCGGTGGGCGGCTGAGGTTGACCGCCGCGAGCTCGGGCTTGGCCAGGTAGGCGCGGTCGAGGCGTCCGCGCTGGTAGGGCAGGAAGCCGCCACCATGGACGACGCAGATGCGCAGCTGCTGGAAACGCTCGAGGACCCCGCCGAGGACGAGGTGGGCGACCGCGATAGTGGTCTCGGCGGGACGGCCCACCGCGTTGCCGAGGAAATACCGCGCGATCCCCCGGCCCGCCAGGGGATCCATCGGGTGGACCAGGACGATGGCAGCGAGGTCTTCGGCGGCCGACCAGAACGGGTCGAGGTCCCGATCGTCGAGCTCGGTGGCGTTCACGGTGGTGCCGATCTCGACACCTACCATGCCGAGCCGCCCGACGGCGTGGCGCAGCTCGGCGGCTGCCCGCTGCGGCGCCTGCAACGGTACGGAGGCAAGCGCGAGGAACCGCCCCGAATGGGTCGCCACCAGCCCGGCGAGCGCTTCATTGAACATCCGGCAGAAGCGTGCCCCGCGGGCGCCGTCGAGCGTGTACGCCGTCAGGTTGACCCAGCTCGACAGGATCTGTGTGGACACGCCGGCTCGTTCCATGGCAGCGAGCCGCTGCCCGACGTCGACGAGGTCCGCGCGGACTGTCCAGGGCTCGTCACCGGCCACCCGGATCGCCTGCAGCCCGTCCCGGCTGAGCACCTCGATCCCGTAACGGCCATCGTCGCGCTCGAGCGTCGCGATCACCGCCGCCGGCACCACGTGCGCGTGAACGTCGATGCTCATACCTGGGCCCCCCGCATCCGCGACGCCAGCCGCGGTTCCGGCTCCAGGACGTAGACGCCGCCGCTCACTCGGTCGGTGGTGTAGATCAGCCCGTCGGCGCCCACGAAGATGTCGTTGATCATGGCCGCCTGCTGCCCGGGCGGCGGCTCTGGGATCCAGTGCGCCAGCTCGACGGGCTCCCGCGCATCCGCGACGTCGTAGACCCGCACGCCGGCGTTGAAGTACGTGGCGAAGACCAGCTCGGCGCTGCGGTAGCTGCCCGGACGGTTCTCGTGCAGGTTGTGCGGACCGAAGCGCAGGCCCCGCCTGCAGAAGTCGCCCTGGGGCGCTGGAAGGACGGCGGTCACCGTTGGGGTGGCGGGATTCGATACGTCCACCAGCCGGATGCGGTGCTCCTCCCCGGCGCAGTCCTCGACGACCTCCTCATCGGTGACGACGAGGAGGTCGCGGCCCGGCAGGGGCAGGCACGTGTGGGTGTCACCACCGGGCTCCCAGGTGAGGTGGGAGATCTCCCTGGGGGCCGTCACGTCGGAGACGTCCAGGATCACCATGCCCGCGTCGCCGTAGCCGAGGAAGGCGCGGTCACCGTCGATCAGCGCGTGGTGGGCGGCGTAGCGGCGGTGATCCGGCCAGCCGGGCGCCTCGCCGCCACCGCGCCACATCCCTGGCCACCACCAGCGACCAGCCTCCCGCGGCCAGGCGGGGTCACGCATGTCGACGATCACCCAGATCCGGTCGTCGAAGCCGCCCGGGGTCGCGGACACGTACGCGAAGTCACCGCCCGTCCACACGATCCGGTGGACGCCCATGCCACCGGAGCGGAAGTAGCCGATCGGTCGCGGCTGGTACGGGTCCTCGAGCGAGTACACCGCCATGCCCGCGGCGTAGGGGTCGCCGCCCTGGAAGCGCTCGTGGTTGACGAGCAGGAGCCCGTCGGCGACCTGCACCTTATGGGTGTGGCTTCCTTGGGGGGCGGGCCACTGCTCGACGACCCGTGGCCCGGTGGGATCGCTTGCATCCAGGATCGAGGTCCCCATGCCGCTGGTTCCGTAGTGGCCGACGTAGAGGGCATCGCCTTCCCGGAGCACCTGCATGCCGTCGCCGTAGCCGTTGAGGTCGCTGTGCCCGATTGCGCGCAGCCGGTGCGAGTCCTCTGGGTGGCTCATGCGTGTGCCGCCACCTTCCTCCGTTGACTCTGAGCTCCGGCGCGCTCGCTTGCTGCGGAGGTACCCGAGCTGGGGCAGTTCGCGCTCGTACCGTTCCAGGAGCCGCCCGGCGATCGTGACGGAGTCGACCAGCGGGTGGGTGGCGAAGGCGCGCAGCGCCGCCGCGCGGGAACCCGTCGTTGCCGCTTCGATCACCGCCCGCTCCACGGCCTTGACGGTGGTCACCAGACCGAGCGCGTGGCCGGGGAGGGGGTCGACGGGGACCGGGCGCGCCCCGTTTGCGTCCACGAAGCATGGCACCTCTACCACCGCGTCGGGATCGAGGGCGCCGATGGCGCCGCGCCCCCGCACGTCGAGGATGAGCGTGGTGCGCTCGTCCAGCGCGATGGCGCGCATCAAGGCGAGGGCGACCTGATCGTACCCGCCGGGCTCCAGGTCGCCGGATGCGCGCTCGCCAACGCCGGAGGCGCCGCGGCCCTGCGCCACGTAGGTGGCTTCCCGCTCTCGCCTGACGCGGTCCCAGGCGGCGAGCGCGGAGCCGTCCTGCTGCGCGTAGAACCGTCGCTGCTGCTCGATCAGGAGAGCGCCACGGGTACGCCCGGCGGCGCGCGCCGCCGCCAGGGCCTCCCGGTTGAAGTAGTAGTAGTGAAGGTACTCGTTGGGGATGCAGCCGATGGTGCGCAGCCATTCGGCCCCGAAGAGCCTGCCCTCCTCCAAGGAGGACAGCGCCCGGTCGTCCCGCAGCAGCTCGGGGAGGAGATCTCGCCCGTCGACGCGGACGCCGCGCAGCCACCCGAGATGGTTGAGCCCGGCGTAGTCGAGCCACATGGTCGCGGGGTCCACACCCAGCGCCGCCGCCACCCGCCGCCCCAGCCCGACCGGAGAGTCGCAGATGCCGATGACCCGGTCACCGAGGAAGTCCGACATCGCCTCGGTCACCATCCCCGTGGGGTTGGTGAAGTTGATGACCCACGCCTCGGGATTCAGCTCGGCGATCCGCCGCGCGAGGTCGCGGGCGACGGGCACGGTGCGCAGGCCGTACGCGATGCCGCCGGCGCCGACGGTCTCCTGGCCGAGCACGCCTTCGTCGAGCGCCACGCGCTCGTCGACCGCGCGCCCCTCCAGGCCGCCGATGCGGATCGCGGAGAAGATGAAGTCGGTTCCCGTGACGGCCCCGTCGAAGTCGGTGGTGATGCTCACTTCAGGGGCATCGGCGACCCCATACGCCTGCTCGGCGAGGACCCGGCCGATCGCCGCCATCCTGGAGGCGTCGACGTCGTGGAGGGTGACGTGCGTGACGCGTCCCTTGCCGCGGTCGTCGAGGAGCGCCCGGTAGACCAGCGGTACCCGGAATCCTCCGCCGCCGAGGATGGTCAGCCTCATGATCCGGATACGAGGAAGTCCCGCGGGTCCCGGCGTGGCGCAACGTAGGCCCGCTCGGCCCGACCCACCCTGACCGCCATCTGGATCTTCTCGGGGTTGGGTGCGTGGATCCCGTAGGCGATCGCTTGGAGGATCGGGGTCTCCGCCCGGGCCGCGTCGTTCGCCATGCTCGGGGGTTGTGCGCCTGTGCGTCGTGCCATCCAGGCCCTCCGGGGTGTCAGCGTGCTTCCATGGCATCCACAATGAGTGAGAGGATCTCCACTTCCATTAGAGCCTATAACGATCATGACTGTATATAACTAAGGGGTCCGCGGCGGGATGTCAAGAGAGAGCAGGGCACCGGACCAACCGATGGCCGCGAGGGCGGCGACGCGTCGGGAGCGCTACCGCCACGACACCTTGGAGGAGGCGAAGCGACTCGCGTTCACGCAGCTCGCCGACCGGGGGCCCGGCGGTCTCTCGCTCAACGCGATCGCCCGCGAGATGGGGATGACCGGGCCTGCCCTCTACCGTTACGTCGGCAGCCGCGACGACCTCATCACCAAGCTCGTCCTCGACACCTACCACGACCTCGGCGACGCCCTCTGGCGGGCCGTCCGCCAGTCAGAGGGCCAGCCACCGCCCGCCCGGGTCCGGGCGGTGGGGATCGCCTATCGCGAGTGGTCGGTGGCCAATCCCCAGCACTACCTGCTCATCCTCGGCACCCCGGTGCCGGGCTACCGGGCGCCGGGCGACCGCACGACAGCGGCGGCGCAACATGGGCTGGCCGCACTCATGACCGTCGTCGCCGAGCTCACCCCGACGCCGTTGCCTTCCTCGAACGGGGAGATCGACCAGGAGTGCGAGCGCTGGGCCGAACGGGTCGGCGCCCCTGCCCTGCCCGGACGCCTGCTCCGCTTCACCATCACCGTATGGACGAGGTTGCACGGCGTCATGTCACTGGAGATCGCCGGCCACTTCGACCCGGTCCTCCCCGACGGCGCCCTCATCTACGAGGCCGAGCTCGACGACATCCTCCGGCCATGGGAGGGTGATGGGTAGGACCGGGTGGTGCGGAGACCTTGGGCGACCTGCACGTGTTGTGCCTGGGGCCGGTGGTGCGGCGGCCGCGCTGCTGCTGGCCCTCCACCTCCACCTCAACGCCACCACCGGTGCCACGCCCCGTCCCGACCGGCCCGCTCGCCCGGTTCGCGGAGACTGCCGCGCCCATATCGACCACGACGCTGACCGCCGACCGGGGGAGGAGCACCGCGATGTCCGACGAGGTGAGGCCGCTTCGCATCGAGATCCCCGAGGACGCACTCCGCGACCTTCGTGTGCGGCTGGAGCGGACCCGCTGGCCGGAGGCCGAGACGGTCACCGACTGGTCCCAGGGCGTGCCGCGCGCCTACCTGCGGGAGCTGTGCGGTTACTGGGCCGGCGGGTACGACTGGCGGGCGACCGAGACGCGCCTGAACGCCCTGCCCCAGTTCCGCACCGGGATCGACGGGCTCGGGATCCACTTCGTCCATGTCCGCTCGCCGCACCCCGATGCGCTCCCGCTCATCCTCACGCACGGCTGGCCCGGCTCGATCGTGGAGTTCCTGAAGGCGATCGGGCCACTGACCGACCCCACCGCCCACGGCGGCGATGCGGCTGACGCCTTCCATGTGGTGTGCCCGTCGCTTCCGGGCTACGGCTTCAGCGACAAGCCGGCCAAGCCGGGCTGGGGCGTGGAGCGGATCGCCAACGCCTGGACCCAGTTGATGGCCCGGCTGGGCTACCAGCGCTACGGCGCCCAAGGCGGCGACTGGGGGACCAGCGTCACCACCAGTATCGGCCAGCAAGACCCCGAGCACGTCGCCGGCATCCACCTCACCCCGCCGCTCGCGCCGCCCGACCCGGCCACCTTCGACGACCTCACCGACAGCGAGCAGGCGGCGCTCGCCACGCTGGAGCACGCCGCCGCATGGGACTCCGGGTACTCGCAGGAGCAGGCCACCCGACCCCAGACGATCGGGTATTCGCTGGTGGACTCACCGGCGGGTCTGTGCGCCTGGATCGTGGAGAAATTCTGGTCGTGGACCGACTGCGACGGCCATCTCGAGAACGTGCTCACCCGCGACGAGCTGCTCGACAACGTGATGCTGTACTGGCTTGCCGGCACCGGCGCCTCCTCCGCGCGCCTGTACTGGCAGAGCAGCAGGCAGGTGAACCGGTGGATCTCCGGCGCGACCAACGACACCGTCGCGGTTGCCACCGGCTGCTCGATCTTTCCCAAGGAGCTGCAGCGCCCGTCCCGACGCTGGGCGGCCAGGCGCTTCCTCGACATCCGCTACTGGAACGAGCTCGACAAGGGCGGCCACTTCGCCGCCTTCGAGCAGCCTGAACTGTTCGTCAACGAGGTCCGCTCGTTCTTCCGACTGGTCCGGTAATGGCCGGGGGTCTTGTCCCGACCCGGGAAAACTGTGTACAGTTTCCGTCGAGCGGAGGGAGGTCGAGGGTGATCGAGCTCGAGGACATCGCCTACGTGCGTTCCGGCGCCACGGATCTGCGCGCCGCCGTTCGCTTCGCGACCGACATCGTGGGGCTTGAGCTGGTGGCCTCGGATGAGCGGGGGGTCGCGCACCTTCGGGCCGACGCGCGCCACCATTGCCTCGCGCTCGTCGCGGGTCGGTCCGGGGTCATCGCGTCGGGCTTCACCGTTGCCGACGACGACGCCCTGGCGGGCGCGGAGCGCGAGCTCGAACGTCGTGGCTTCGCGGTCCGCCGTCTCGACGCCGCGGCCGCGCGGTCGCGCCGGGTCCGCTCCGGCATCGCGTTCGACGACCCCTTCGGCAACCGGCTCGAGCTGGTGACACAGCAGGAGCTCCTCGCCCGGCCGGTCGCCTTCGGGCGTGCGTCGGGGATCACCGAGTTCGGTCACCTGTGCCTCGACGCGCCGGACGTCCACGAGGCCTACCGGTTCTGGTCCGGCACCTTCAACGCGAGGGTGTCCGACTGGATCGGCGATGCCGCATGCCTCATGCGGATCGACCCCGTCCACCACAAGCTCGCCGTCTTCAAGGGCGACGAGCCGGGGCTGTGCCACATGAACTTCCAGGTCACCTCGATCGACGACGTCTTCAGGAACTGGCACTTCCTCGTCGACCACGGCGTCGAGATCGAGATGGGGCCAGGCCGCCACCCGCAGTCGACAGCCGTTTTCATCTACTTCCTTGGTCCCGAGGGCTTGACCTACGAGTACTCCTTCGGGGTGCGCCGGATCGAGGACGACGCGGCGTGGCGGCCACGGACCTTCGACCCCGCCGAGCCAGGGTCGATCGATATGTGGCTCGGGCCGACTTCGCGACCGGCGACGCAGCCGCAGGCGCGCGGCGACGGGCCGGATGGCGCCGCACCCGGGGCGCCGTCCGGGGATCCGGCGCGGGTGCCCGCGGTGCTCCCTGCGGCGCTTTCCGTCTAGCCCGCGGACGCGGTCCGTTGCACCCCGCCGGAGGGCGGTGTTCTACGACGCGGTGGGCTGGCTGCGGGCGCGGTCGGGTGCTGCTGCCCGGGGTGACCACGCTGGCCCGGCTGGTCGCCCGGGTGCGGGAGGAGGAGGCCAACCAGCGGCTGTGGGACACCCTGGCCGGGCTGCCGACCGCCGTGCAGCGCCGCCGCCTGGCCGACCTGCTGGAGGTCCCCGCCGGCGCGCGGATCTCGGACCTGGAGCGGTGGCGCAAGGGTGGGGTGGAACCCCTCGTCGTCCAGCCGCAGCCCGAAGGCGACCTTCCAGGCGATATCGCGCCGCAACGCGCTGACCGCCTCCCGGTCCGACAGGCCCTCCAAGGCTTGCAGGACCATCACCGTGGCGATCACCTCGGCGGGCACCGAGGGATGCCCGCCACCCTGGCGGGCGACATCGGCGAACAGCTCGGGCGGGAACAGCTCATGGCGGTGGTCAGCGAGGAAGGCGTACACCGACCCCGCTGGGACCAGATGACCGCACCAGGTCGCCGCGTCCAACTGGTCATCGGCTGGGTGGCCTGCGGGAGACATGCCGGGCAGTTTGCCCGGTCACGGCCGCCAGCGCGAACTACAGGATCGACACGAGCAACAGGATCGAACGAACCACGCCCTTCAGCAGGGTCCTAGAGCGCCAGCAATGCGAACCCTTGCGGGAGCTGCTCGCAACGCACCGCAACGGTGGCGGCCAGCATGGGCACAACGGCCGGGTCCAGCTTCCACGCCGGGTGTCCAGATCGCGTCGTCGGCCAGCAGTGGCCGGCTGGTGTCGTCGTGATCGCGGATGGTCAGCGATGGCCGGCGTGGTCGCAGCCAGCCACGCCGTGGTCGCACCTCCATGGTGAGCATGCCTCGGCGACAACACGCTGCCGTGACCGCCTCGGCTTGCGCCCAGGTCAGCTCGGGGATCTCCAGCCGCAGCTCGAAGCTCATCGCGGCAGCATGCCGCGGCTCGCCCGCCGCTGCCACACCACCAGCAGTCGGGCAGTCTATCCAGCAGCCTGTGCAGGCCGGCGACCAACACGACGCGGCGGCGGCAAGGTCGCTGAGCGGGTCCGGTAGTCCGGTTCCGGGAAGCCGAAGGGCCTGGTCAGCGACCAAGCTCTCGTCGAGGGCCGTAGGTTACAGCGTACGAACACCTGCATCTCCGCCGTGAGCGGTGTCGTTCGCTCTTCCGTTGGCGCGCCGTAGGCAGCCATTTGCCGGCGGCGTTGCAGTGGGGTGGTGGCCGTCGCGTACCCACCCGACGATCATCCAAACCGGCGACAACTCCCACCCGCGCCAGTGCTCCACCGCCAGGATCGTCCACCAACCAAGCGTGGGCATCACGTAATCGCGTCCAGCACCACAACAAGCGCCCGCATCGCAGCAGAAGAGGATGGGCTTGGCATCGGTCGGCGAGGATTTGATTCGGGGACGTCATGTGACAGGATCGCGGCCGTGGACGAGATTGAATCTGTCATGCACGAGCTCGGGTCGGCGTTCGCCGCGGGGCTCACTCAGCCCGGTTCGATGCAGGCTGCCCTGTGGGATCGTGGCCGGTGGAGCCAGACGTACGACGCGGCGGGCAACCGCGCCCTGATAGGCCGCTGGAGCGATACGGTCGACGCGGGTCTGTTTGCCCTGATGGCACGAGTCAAGTCCCGCGAGGGTATCCAGGGCGTGTTCGTTGTGGAGTTGACCGCGACCCGGTCGGGTGACTACGTGGTCAGCTACTCCGGTGACCTGCCGTCGCTGCCACCCCGTGTTGTTTTCGATGACGGCTACCGCTACCCGAACCATCCCAAGCCCGGAATGCGGAAGCCCCTGGTCGCAGTCAACGACGGGCGTCCGACTGATCCGGCCGTGCTCGCCGAGGTGCAGGCCCTGGTCACGGAGTTTGTCGAGCGGTACACCCAATTGCGCGGCGAGCCCCCGCAGCTCACCGCTGGCTACAGCGAAGCGGAGATTCTCGCGGTCGAGGAACGGCTTGGCGTCCGCCTCCCGGAGGATCTTCGCGCCCTCTACCGAACGATCCATGACGACAGCGGGGAATCCAGTCTCCTGGGCCGGTTCAGCCCAGCTCCGCTGGAGCAGGTCGTCACCTGGTACCACGAAGACGACCCCGGCTCCTACCTCTGGGACGACGGGCTCTTCGCGTACGACCCGGTGGTCTTCGAGACCCACCCGTACGGGCATGTCCGCCGACTGTCGCGCAATGACTGGTGGGTGACGTTTGCGCCCGACTACGGCGGGAACTACGCCGCTGTGGACCTCGATCCGGCTGGGCTGGGGGCCTACGGCCAGCTCCTCATGTTCGGCCGAGACATATACGGCCCGATCGTCTACGTCGCACCGTCGGTCCGGCACCGCATGCGCACGGTCCTCGCGGCCATGCGCGGCGCAGCGCCCGGTGACGAGGAGTGGGACGCGGGCGAATGGAGCACCCCGGGTCACGAATGGCTGGTCGACATCGGTGATGCCGTCCTCGTCGACAAGGTGGCCGCCGTTCCCGACGCGTCGGTGATCCAGCTGGCGCACCTCCGTCAGGTCGAACACGTCCGTCTCGCGGACCTGGCCGGCCTTTCGCACCTTCGATCGATCCGGGCCCTCGACGTGCGGCAGAAGGCCGAATATGTGGACCTGTCGATTCCGCCGGGTCTGCCGGTTGAGAACCGGTCTCTGTCGCCGCGCTCGCGGGTCTGCCGAACCTTGTGCGGCTGGACCTCGCGGAGGCCGCCGTCGCAGACGTCGGTTCCATCGCCGCGTTCCCGGCGCTGCGCGTCCTCGTCCTCAACGCCCGACAGTGGGACGAACTCCTACGCACCGGGTGGACGCCGAGCCGGCTGGCTGCCGCCGAACTCGGCGGGCGTGCGAGCGTGGCCGAGGCGGCCGCGTGGCTGACCGCGATTCCCGGTGCCGGTCATCCGGCAGTACGGCACCGCACGATCCGGGGACAGCACTGACAACCGAACCAGCCTGATCTCCCGCCGCGCGGCCGCACCCGGACCGCGCTGGCCGAAGAGCCAAACTCTCCACGCACGCCAAGCGTGGCCACACGAGCGGAAACTACCGTCCTGACAGGAGCAGGCATCTTCAGCAGGGTCCTAGGACGGCCCTGCCGGGTCATCGTGGCGGCCGGTCGCTATCCGGCTCGGGCTGACGGGCCTCGTTGGGGGGCGACCGGTACGGGCGGCTGGGTTGGTTGGGGTCCGGCCGCTCGGGGTCCGGGATGGTGGCCGGGGCTGGAACGGCATGGAGCAGCCACAGGAGGCTGAGCGGCTCGCCGTCGGGCTCGTCGCGTTGGCTGAACTCCTGGAGGAGCGCGCGGAGCCGCTGGCGGAGCTCGTGCTGTGCCTGCCGGGTGAGCCGGAGCGTCCAGCGGAGCCGGTCGCGGATCGCGTGCGGGCCGGCCTCGAGGAGTTCGGCCCGGTAGGCGTGCAGCATCGCGATCTCGACCTGCTGGAGCAGGTCGGGGGCTTCGACGGCGTCCCATGCGAGGCGTGTGGACAGGCCGGTGGCCAGGTAGGGGCGCTCCAGCGCGCCCTTGTGGCCGCTGCGCACGGGTTGGGCTGCCAGGAAGCCGGTCCGTGCCAGGGTCCGGACGTGCCGCAGTGTGGTGGCCGGCGCTAGGCCGAGCCGGTCGGCGAGCTCCTGGTTGGTCAGGGCGTGGTCGCGGCACAGCCGCAGGATGCGCAGCCGGGTCGGGTGCCCCAGCGCCTTGGCCTCCTCGGCGGTCGGCGGCCGGGCGGGGGCCGCGTCCAGGCAGGCCTCTCGTCTATCCATTGCTCAAATGCTAATCGATATGCTTTGATGCAATCAATCGTCATAGGGAGGTGTGCTATCGCCCGCATCCTGTTCACCGGCGGCCAGGTCTTCGATGGCACGGGCGCCGAGCCGGCCGTTGCGGACGTGACCGTCCAGGACGGACGGATCGTGGAGGTCGGCCGCGGGCTCGATGGCGACGAGGCGGTCGACTGCGCCGGCCGTGCGGTGCTGCCGGGGCTGTTTGACTGCCATGTCCACCTGACCCTGACCCGGCTCGACGCCCTGGAGTGGATCGCGGCACCGTTCTCGCTGCAGTTCTACGAAGCGGCCCGCAACATGCGCGACACCCTTCGGGTCGGGATCACGACCGTCCGCGATGCTGGCGGTGCCGACCTCGGCATCCGCCTCGCCCAGGAGCGCGGCCTTGCGCCTGGGCCGCGGCTGCGCGTCTCGATCCGGCTGATCAGCCAGACCGGCGGGCACGGCGATTCGTGGGAGGCCTCTGGCTGCTCCGTGCCGATCTTCGTGGCCCATCCAGGCCGACCCGACGGGGTGGCCGACGGGCCGGACCAGGCACGCCGCAAGGTGCGTGAGCTCGTCCGCGCCGGTGCGGACGTGATCAAGATCGCCACGACCGGCGGGGTGTTCTCGCCGCGTGACGACCCCCGGCATGCGCATCTCCGCGACGATGAGATCGCGGCCATCGTCGCCGAGGCCACGGCCGCAGGGATCGGGGTCATGGCCCACGCGCAGGGCAACGCGGGGATCAAGGCGGCCGTCCGCGGCGGGGTCAGGTCTGTCGAGCACGGCTTCTTCCTGGACGAGGAGGCCATCGCGATGATGCTGGAGCGTGGGACGTGGCTGGTGCCAACGCTCAGCGCAGCCGAGGGGGTGCGGCAGGCGGTCGAGTCGGGCGTGCCGCTGCGGCCGGGCGCCGAGGCCAAGGAGCGGGTCGTTGCCGAGGCGACCGCCGCGTCGGTCCGTGCCGCGATCGCCGCCGGGGTCAAGATCGCCATGGGCACCGACGCGCCGGTCTACCCGCACGGCAAGAACCTGCGCGAGCTGGAGCTGCTCGTCGAGCACGGTATGACCTCCGCCCAGGCCCTGCACGCCGCGACCGGTTCGGCTGCCCAGCTGATGGGCCTGGACGGCGAGCTGGGCACCTTGGAACCCGGCAAGCGCGCCGACATCGTCCTCGCCGATGGCGACCCGGCGGATCTCATCGGTCTCGGCGAGCGCATACGGGCGGTCTACCAGGACGGTGTGCTGGTCTCCGGTGGCCGGTGACCGCGTCGCGTGGCGGTCGAGCCCCGCGACACCCGGTCCACGCTCCCCGGCGCCAACGAGCCAAGGAGGGACCAAAGGAGGCACCAAAGATCACCAGGAGGCACCAAAGATCACCAAGATCAAGGAACAGGTGATGCCCACGCGGATGCGCGCGATCGTGCAGCGGTCGTTCGGCAGCCCCGAGGTGCTGCAGGTCAGCGAGGTCGACCGGCCAGCGCTGGACCGCTCGGAGGTGCTCGTCCGCGTCCACGCGGCCGGGGTGAACCCGATCGACTGCGCAGCCCGCGCCGGCCAGCTCCCGACCGAGACATCGGCGACGCTGCCGCGGACGATCGGCCGGGACGTCTCCGGCGTGGTCGAGCGGATCGCCGACGACCAGACCCGGTTCCGCCCCGGCGACGAGGTCTACGCCCTGCTCGACGAGCGCGAGGGGGCCTACGCCGAGTACGTCGCCGTCCCGTCGTGCTACCTGGCCTGCAAGCCGGCGGGCCTGTCGCACGTACAGGCGGCCGGCTTGCCGCTTGCCGGGCTTACCGCCTGGCAGATGCTCACCGAGACCGCCCGCGTCCACGCCGGCCAGCGGATCCTTGTCCACGCCGCCGCCGGCGGGGTCGGGCACTTGGCCGTGCAGATCGCCAAGGCGCTCGGCGCGCACGTGCTGGGCACCGCACGGGCCGACAAGCACGACCTGCTGCGCTCGCTCGGCGTCGACGAACCGATCGACTACACGACCATGGACTTCGCCGAAGCGGCCCAGGAGGTGGACGTGGTGGTGAACCTGGTCGGCGGGCCATACATCCGGCGCTCGGCCGCCGTCCTTCGCCGCGGCGGGCTGCTGATCACCGTCAGGTCGGCCGGCTACGAATCCGACCTGGCCGAGGCCGCACGACAGGGCGTGCGCACCGCCAGGTTCCTCGTCCGGCCAGACGCCGGCGGGCTGGAGCGGCTGACCGAACTGGTCGAGGCAGGAGCACTGCGTGTGGAGGTCGACACCGTCCTGCCGCTGGACCAGGCAGCCGACGCGCACACACGCTTGGAGACCCGCCACACCACCGGCAAGATCGTGCTCACCGCCACCAGTTGACGCCGCGCTCGACCATCCGATAAGCCTCCGGAGCGCACCTACAGCGACAAAAGACCGGCGCGACCGTCGACCGGCCCGGCCTGACCGCAATGCTGGCCTACGCCCGACCAGGGGAGGTGATCGTGGTGCACCCTGGACCGACTCGGCCGCAACCTGCGCGAGGTCCTCAACCTCGTCCACGAGCTTTGGCCGAGCGCGGCATCGGGGGTCTCCGTAGCTTCCAGCGCAAAATCAACGACTCGCTCAGATGCGGGTGGACGTATTCCCAGCTGCTACCGGTCAGCGTTCTGAGCCGGTTTGCCATTGGAGCGTCCGGTACACGGTGGGCCGGGAGATGCTGAAGAGTTCGGCGAGGTCGGCGATGGAGTAGTCGCCGGTGGCGTGCATGCGCCGCAGTTCGGTTCGCTGCTTGGCGGAGAGCTTGGGTTGCCGACCGCCGGTCGAGTTTCGGAACGACGAGGGTGTCGCCGGCACGGAGGGCAGCCAGGGCCTGATCCAGGCCGGGGCGTTTGCGGTTGGTGCCGGTGAGTCCGTGACTGAGACGGCTTCCGGAGCTTATTGGAAGTCGTCTCTACGGATCAGGGGCGGTCCGGGGTTGGTTTCGCTGTGGAGCCAGCGGAGGCTGATCGACCGCTAGCACGATCGGCCCTACCGGCCCTGATCCAGATGGCCGAGCGTCGGGATGATCAGCTCGTCGGCGACCCACCGCGCGACCTCGTTGGGGTAAGGCGCCGGCAGGTTGAGCACGAAGTGCGAGAAGCCCGCGCCAACGAGCTGTCCCAGGGTCTCCCGCGTCGACGCGGGGTCCTCGTAGGAGACGGCCAGCTGAACCGAGCGCACGATCAGCCCGGGATCACGACCGATCGCCTCGCACTGCTCATCGAGGACGGCGCTTCGCTCGCTGAGATGCTCGACGGTGTTGCGCGGCGAGCCGAGCGCGTTCCAGATGTCGGCGTGCTCGGCGACGATCCGCAGCGTCGCCTTACCCGAGCCGCCGATCAGGATCGGCGGATGAGGGCGCTGGACCGGCTTGGGGTTGCAGCGCGCGCCCTTCAGCTGGTAGTGGCTCCCGTCGAAGTCGAAGACCTCCTCGGTCCACATGCGGCGGATCAGCGTGCAAGCCTCGGCGAAGCTCGCGACCGCGTCGGACCACGGGTCGATCGGGATGCCGTACGCGTCGTACTCCGGGGCCACCAGGGCCCCGTTCGGAAGGCCGCCGACGCCGATCCCGAAGTCGAGCCGTCCATCGGAGATCACGTCGACGGTCGCGGCGATCTTCGCGAGCACGGCCGGCAG